>Ga0255776_10005291_pt1 | contig 13443 bp, 10 predicted proteins | sample 071ome_19_FD_179974 | JGI IMG/M metagenome (GOLD analysis project Ga0255776, IMG submission 179974) | Coastal salt marsh microbial communities from the Groves Creek Marsh, Skidaway Island, Georgia - 071413AT metaG (version 2) | ecosystem: Environmental > Aquatic > Marine > Intertidal zone >...
GATGCCCAGGCCCCGATCTGGCTACCGCGTTGGCGTGAGGCGAAATAGGCATCGGCCTCGGCATCGCTCACCGGTTCGGCCCGCCCATCGACCCGGACCTGGCGGCCCAGTGATTTCCAGTAGAAACACAAGGAGGCATTCGGATTGCCCAGCAGTTCGCGCCCCTTTTGACTGGTGTAATTCGTATAGAAAACAAAACCCTGGTCGTCGTATCCCTTCAGCAAGACCATGCGCGTGGATGGCCTGCCGTCTGCCGAGACGGTTGCCAGCGTCATCGCGTTGGGATTGTTCGGCTCGGACGCCTCCGCCTCGCGGAGCCAGGCACCGAACTGGGAAAAGGGGTCGGGCGTGGACATGCCTTAATTTCGCCTTCAAACAAAAATTGAATGAGTGTGATGCAGATCATAGCGGAACGGACTTTCGCTCCCTACGTATGAACATAGACATTCGACACCGGCTCCGCGAGGGGCGCGAGCGTCGTTAGAGGCAATTCGAGGGACCAGACCATGGTTAAGAAAGCAATCGTGCCGTTTGTCGCCGCAACACTCGCTCTCGGGGCGTGCGCCGACTCCGGCCAGAAACAGACCGCCGGAACCATTCTTGGCGGCGTCGGCGGTGCCGTCCTCGGCTCCCAGATCGGTGGTGGCTCGGGTCAGATCATCGCGGTGGCCATCGGCACACTGGCCGGTGCCATGCTCGGCAGTGAGATCGGCAAGTCTCTCGACAAGGCAGACCAGGCCGCAATGGCGAACGCCGAACAGCAGGCGCACACCGCGCCCGTCGGCCAGACCATCGCCTGGAACAACCCGGATTCGGGCAACTCCGGCACCGTCACACCAGTGCGTGACGGTCGCAACACCCAGACCGGCGCCTATTGCCGCGAATACCAGACAACCGTCACCGTCGGCGGCCGTCAGGAAGAAGCCTACGGCACCGCCTGCCAGCAGCCGGACGGTAGCTGGAAGATCGTCAATTCCTGATCGAACCGAATTTTCGCAACACGTGTCTCAGGCCGTCCTTTCAAGGACGGCCTGAATTGCGCCGAGACGTCCGTCCGAAAAATTGGCACGCAGGTTCCCGACCATCTGCGGGAATTCGTCGCCCATCAGGCTCCTGAGGCTCGGCCCGCCGCCCCCGCGCGGCGGCTTTGCATTCTCGAGCCAGTCGCGGGCGAACTCCGTTTCGTCATTCCACACACGGACGCCCCATCCGGCATCGGCGAGAACCTGCTTCAGGCCATCGGCGGTCACGAGGTGGCTGCCGGTCCCGTCGCGTGACCAGGGCACCGGATAATCGAGCGGCGCTGCATTCTCACCTGCCACCACATCGAACAGGGCGAGCCGGCCGCCCGGACGCACGACCCGCACCAGTTCGGCGTAGAGCGCATCGCGCGCGAAGATGTTCATCGCCACATGCTCGGTCCAAACGCCATCAAAGGCATCGTCGGCAAAGGGCAGCCGCATCGCATCCGCCGCGCAGAAGCGCGTGCTCCCATCAAGCCCATTTCGACACGACAGCGCCTGCGCAACCCGGCAAAAACCCGGTGTCAGGTCGATCCCGGTGACATCCCAGCCTTGTGTGTCCGCCAGCAGGCGCGCGGGCCCGCCCAGTCCCGAGCCGACATCCAGCACCCGCGCGCCCGGCGCGAGGCCCGCCTTTTCAGCGAGACGCCGCGTCGCCGCCGCGCCGCCCACATGGAACTGATCCAGCGCCGGGCCGATCTCGCTTTCACCCGACGCGATCTCCGCAAGCACGGCCTCGACCGCATCGGGACGTTCGTAGTGTTGTCGGAGATTCCGGTCGTCAGCCGATGCGCTCACGACTCGCCGCTCACAACCCGGGGCTTCGCCTCAGCGGCCCGCGCCCGGGCAATGACGTCCTTCACCGGTGTGCCCAGGGTCTCGTCGCGCGCGGTGTTGTAGGCGGCGACCAGTTCGCCCACCAGGTCGGTCCAGTGCGGCTCCTCGTCATGGTCGCGATAGGGCGCACCCGGTCCGTAGCCCAACGCAGAATACAGGTCGGAGACGGTGAACCCTTCCAGATCGCGCATGACGACAGGTGCATCTGCCTCGGTGCGCGCGATCACGCCGGATTCCTCCAGCCGCGCCAGCACGACCCCCAGCCCGGCACCGTCGCCATAGGTGACCTCCAGCAGCACCTGCTCGGAAACGGTCTCTCCTTTCCCGGCGGCTTCCAGAAGCTTGCCGACCACCTGCAGTGCCCGCACCAGCGCGCGGGCCGGTGTCAGCGGGCCGAATTCCTGAGCACGGCGCGCCGACAGCCATTCGGGGCGAGTCGCGGCGACAATGGCCCCGAACAGCACCACGGCCCAGGCGAGATACATCCAGACAAGGAAGACCGGCAGCGCCGCGAGCGATCCATAGACGCTCCGGAAGCTGCCCGCATTGGCCACGTAGATGCCGAAACCGGCCTTGAGCAGTTCGAAAAGTACCCCCGCGACGACCGAGCCAAGGACCGCATACTTGAACGGCACGCGCCGGTTGGGCAGCGCCAGGTAGAGAATGGTGAAGCCGCCCACGGCAAACAGGAAGGGCAGCATGCGCAGTCCCGCCTCGCGCACGAAGCTGAGATCGACGCCGAGCGCCTGGAAATTGTGCACGGCGAACAGCGCCGTACTGAAGGACAGCCCCGCGCCCATCAGCAGCGGCCCGAGGGTCACGGTCGTCCAGTAGGCCAGGAGTCGCATCCCCAGGGGACGCGACTTCTCCACCCGCCAGATGGCATTGAAGGCGCTCTCGATGGTGGACAGCAGCATGACCGCCGTGACAGCCAGCCAGACAACACCCAGCACCGTCAGCTCGCTGGTGTTCGTGACAAAGCGGTCAACATAGTTCTCCAGCTCGCCACCGATATGCGGAGCCATGTAGGACAGCACGATGCTGAGCAGCTTCTGGGTCATCCCGTCGAAAACCGGGAATGCCATCATCACCGAAAAGGCGATGGCGAAAAGCGGCACGATGGCCAGCAGCGAGGTGTAGCTGAGCGAGGCTGCGGCCACGAGGACACGGTCCTTGGAAAACCGGCGCACCACCGTGCGCGCGAAGGCGAACTCGTCGTGGAGCCTGTCGAGTCGGATATCGGCCATGTCCCGGTCCCTTTGTGGAACCCTAAGCCTATCATATTAAACGCGAAAACGTGCCAGCCGGTTCGCCCGGGCGCGGCCTTGCCGGGGCAAGGGGTTGGTGTAGGATGCCTGCCACGTCTGGAAAACGCGCGGAACGATGGGGATCGCATGAGTGCTGGATCGCAACTGATGGCCGGAAAGCGCGGCCTGGTCATGGGTGTCGCCAACGACCGCTCGATCGCCTGGGGTATTGCCAAGGCCGTCGCGGACCAGGGCGGCGAAGTGGCCTTCACCTATCAGGGCGAGGCGCTGGAAAAGCGGGTCCGCCCGCTGGCGGAATCGGTCGGCGCGAACCTGATCCTGCCCTGCGACGTCACCGACGCGGCGAGCATGGACGCACTGTTCGACACGCTGAAGAACGAATGGGGCAGCCTCGACTTCGTTGTCCACGCCATCGCCTATTCCGACAAGGAAGAGCTCAAGGGCCGTTATGTCGATACCTCGCGGGCAAACTTCCTGCGCTCACTGGATATCTCCTGCTTCTCCTTCACCGATGTCTGCGCGCGCGCCTCGACCATGATGCCCGCGGGCGGCAGCCTGCTGACGCTGACCTATTACGGCGCCGAGCGCGTGATGCCGCACTACAACGTCATGGGCGTGGCCAAGGCGGCGCTGGAAGCCAGCGTGCGCTACATGGCCGTCGATCTGGGCGGACAGGGCATCCGGGTCAACGCGATTTCCGCCGGCCCCATCAAGACGCTGGCGGCCAGCGGCATCGGCGATTTCCGCTACATCCTGAAATGGAATGAGCTGAACGCGCCCCTGAAGCGCAACGTCACCACCGATGACGTGGGCGGCGCGGGCCTCTACCTGCTGAGTGACCTGGGCGCGGGCGTGTCCGGCGAGATCCACCATGTTGACAGCGGGTATAACGTGGTGGGGATGGTCGCGGTGGATGCAGCGGCCGAAGTTGCCGACCTGCTGTCGGGCCTGAAGGCCTCCGACTAGACAACAAGGGCGACAGAGCAACAGGAGTAGCGCCATGGCCGGCAACAGCTTCGGCCAGATTTTCCGCTTCACCACCTGGGGCGAGAGCCACGGGCCGGCCATCGGCGTCGTCGTCGATGGCGTGCCGCCGCGTGTGCCGTTCACGGAAGCCGACGCGCAGGTCTATCTCGACCGCCGCCGCCCCGGCCAGTCGCGCTTCACCACCCAGCGCCAGGAACCGGATGCGGTGAAGATCATGTCCGGCGTCTTCGAGGGCGTGACCACCGGCACCCCGGTGGCGATGATGATCGAGAATGTGGACCAGCGCTCGAAGGACTATTCGGAGATCGCGGCCAGATACCGGCCCGGCCACGCCGACTACACCTATGACGCCAAGTACGGCATCCGCGACTATCGCGGCGGCGGGCGTTCCTCCGCGCGCGAGACGGCCAGCCGTGTGGCCGCCGGTGCGCTGGCCCGCAAGGTGATCGACGCGATCACGGGCGGCGCGGTCGAAATCCGCGGCGCGCTGGTGCAGGTCGGCACGATGGCCATCACCGGTGACGTCCGCGACTGGGCCCATGCGGGCGAGAACGCGTTGTGGTGCCCGGACCCGAACATGACGCCCCAGTGGGAGGCCTATCTGGACGAGGTCCGCAAGGCGGGCTCCTCCGTCGGCGCGGTGATCGAGATTGTGGCGTCGGGCGTGCCCGTGGGCCTCGGCGAGCCGCTCTACGGCAAGATCGATTCCGACCTCGCCGCCGCGATGATGACCATCAACGCGGTCAAGGGCGTGGAAATCGGCGCGGGCATGGGCGCGGCCGCCCTGACCGGCGAGCAGAACGCCGACGAGATGCGGATGAACACCGGCAGCAATGGCGGTGACGTGACCTTCGGCTCCAACAATGCCGGCGGCGTGCTGGGCGGCATCACCACAGGGCAGGACCTTGTGGTGCGCTTCGCCGTGAAGCCGACCAGCTCGATCCTCACGCCGCGCGCCACGGTCAGCCGTGACGGGACCGACACCGATGTGTCCACCAGGGGACGCCACGACCCCTGCGTGGGCATCCGCGCCGTGCCTGTGGGCGAGGCCATGATGGCCTGCGTGGTCGCGGACCACCTGCTGCGCCACCGCGCCCAGATCGGGACCTTCGCGTCTCAGGCCCCCTTCGCGAAAGCGGACAAGGCGGCGGAGTAAGGCCAAACAACCCTCTCCTCCCCGGAGGAGAGGGTGGCAAGCGTCAGCGCGCCGGGTGAGGTGGCTGCGCTCAATCGGTTCCGGAAACCCACCTCACCCCGGCCCTCTCCTCCCCATGGGAGGAGAGGGAGATGAAAGCCCTGCACACCGGGCAAGGCGGCGGAGTGGGTCCAGAAATATTCGTCATGGCCGGACCTGATCCGGCTATCTAGCGATATCCTCATGCTGAGCTTGTCGAAGTATGAGGATAGCGCCCTCGTCCTTCGTCAGGCTCAGGATGAGGGCTCAGTCGAGAAGATGCCCGGATCAAGTCCGGGCATGACGGGTTTGGGGACGGTCGGGCCCGTGGCCCTGCTTTCCGCCCGTGCCTATATTCCCCGCCAACACATTCAGGGGAGAGCCAGCATGGCCGACAAACGCGAAACACCAGATCAGCTCCAGCATATTTCCAAGCTGCCGGTGCCCGACGTCGAGAGCGTCGATGAGGACCTGCAGAAGTACATGCGCATCTGCAAAGAGAAGCTGGGCCTCGTGCCCAACGTGATCCGCGCCTTTGCGCTGCGCCCGGAAAAGCTGCGCACCTTCATCGCCAAGTACAACGAGTTGATGCTGGGTGAGCACGCGACGCTGACCCGCCTCGAGCGCGAGATGATCGCCGTCGTCGTGTCGTCCCACAACCACTGCGTTTACTGCATCACATCCCACAGCCAAGCTGTGCGCGAGATTTCCGGAGACCCGGTGCTGGGCGACATCATCATGATCAATTACCGCGAAGCGAACCTGACCGACCGCCAGCGCGCGATCCTCGATTACGCCTTCAAGCTGACCTCGAACCCGGCCGAAGTGGGCGATGCGGACCGCCAGAAGCTCTATGACGCGGGCCTGACTCACGAGCAGATCTTCGAGGTCACCGACACCACGGCGTATTTCAACTACACCAACCGTATGACCCACGGCCTCGGTATGCTGCCGAACGTCGAGTATTTCGGCATGAACCGCCTGCCCGACCCCGGCCTGCACAAGGACGCAGCGGAGTAGGCATAAGAACCCTCTCCTCCGGGGAGGAGAGGGAGATGAAAGCCCTGCTTTCCTCCCCAGTTCGTCACTCCCGCGAAGGCGGGATTCCATTGACGCCGATGCTCGCCCGGGCAACTGCCTGAGTTAATGGACCCCTGCCTTCGCAGGGGTGACGAACGAGTGGGCTTTCGGTGCCCACACTTTCCCAGCGACCGGCCATCTCGCGATATCCTCATGCTGAGCTTGTCGAAGTATGAGGGTAGCGCCCTCGTCCTTCGTCAGGCTCAGGATGAGGGCTCAGTCAGGGAAATGCGCGGATCAAGTCCGCGCATGACGCGTGGTGTGGACAATCAGGCCCGCACAAACACGCCGACGAGTTCCACATGGCCGGTCCAGACGAACTGGTCGACCGGGGTGACACGTTCCAGCGTGTAGCCGCCCGCCGTGAGCGTGGCGGCGTCGCGGGCGAAGGTGGCCGGGCTGCACGACACCCCGACGACGCGCGGCACACCGGAAGAGACAGGGGCCTTCGCGAGCGCTTCGGCCTGGGCGGCTGCCCCGGCGCGCGGCGGGTCGAACACCACCGTGTCAAAATTCTTCAGTTCCGCCGCCGGGACGGGGCGTTTCGCGAGGTCACGCACATCCGTCGTCACCTGCCCGCCGAACCCGGCCTTGCCCGCCGCGCGGGCCATGGCGGTCACCGCATCCCCGGCCCCGTCGATGCCGTGGACAACCGCGCCGCCCGCGGCCAGTGGCAGGGCGAAGGTGCCCAGCCCGCAATAGAGGTCCGCGATCCGCGAACCCGCGACGCCGTCGCGCACGAGGCCGGCCAGCACGGCTTCCGCCTCGGCGCTCGCCTGCAGGAAGACGCCCGCCGGCGGCTCCACGGGGATGCCCGAGACCTCCAGCACCGGGGCGCGGCGGACTGCGACCGGCTCTGTACTGTGAGGCGTACGCCACGACACCCGGGCGATATCCTCCCGCTCGGCGAACATGGCGAGGTCCATGGAGGCGTCGGGGCCCGGCTCGTGGCCCGCAACGACCGTGATATCGAGGCCGTTGTCGGCCAGCGTGACATGCACATCCCAGCGCGCGCCCGGCGGCACCAGCCCCGCCATCACGTCGCGCAGCTTCGGGACCAGCGCCAGCAGTTCGGGGCGCAGGATGCGGCAGTCCGCGATATCGACGATGTGGTTGCTGGCCCGGGCGTGGAACCCGAAATAGGTCGGCGCGCCCTTCGCGCGGGGGCGGAAAGCGGCGAATTCGGCCCGGCGGCGGCCATCCGGCGCGGTGCGGACCAGCGGCGCGACGACGCCCCCGTCGAGCCCGGCGCGTTCCAGCGCGGCGACTACGAGGCCCCGCTTCCACGCGGCATAGGCGTCGTCCGCCATGTGCTGGACCCGGCAGCCACCGCAGACCTCGAAATGCGGACAGGGCGGCGTCACCCGGTCGGGCGACGGGGTGATGATCTCTTCCAGCTTCGCGGCAACACCGTCGCCGCGTTTGGCGCCGGGGACGACCCGGACCTCTTCACCCGGCAGGGCCCCGGACACATAGAGCGGGCCACGGGCGCCGCGCGCGATGCCGTCGCCCAGCGGGCCGAGCCGATCGATGGTAACAGTCAGCGCTTCAGCCATCGGATACTCCATCAAACCGGCCCGCGATCAGGAATTCCTTGTTGCCCTCCGGCCCGGTGATCGGGCTTTCGGCGATGCCGAGAACGCGCCAGCCCGGCAATCCTTCAAGCCATACACGAATGCGTTCGCAGACTTGCTCATGCAGCGCCGGGTCGCGGACCACGCCCTTCTTGCCGACCTGCTCGCGCCCCACCTCGAACTGCGGCTTGATCAGCGCCACCAGGTGCGCGCCCGGCGCGGTAAAGCCCATGGGGGCGGGCAGCACCGTTTCCAGCCCGATGAAGCTGGCGTCGCACACGATCATGTCCACCGGTTCGGGGATCTGTTCCGCCGTCAGGTGGCGGGCGTTGGTCTTCTCCAGCACCACGACGCGGTCATCGCTGCGTAGCTTCCAGGCGAACTGGCCGTGGCCCACATCGACCGCATAGACCCGCGCGGCGCCGCGCGACAGCAGCACATCGGTGAAGCCGCCCGTGGACGCGCCCACATCGATGGCGACCGCGCCTGCGGCGTCGATCCCGAATTCTTCCAGCGCGTGGTCGAGCTTCAGCCCGCCCCGGCTGACCCAGGGATGGTCCTGCCCGCGCACCTCGAGCGGCGCGTCCTCGCGCACGGTGTCGCCCGCCTTGGCGACGCGCTGTTCGCCGGTAAACACGACGCCCGCAAGGATAAGTGCCTGCGCGCGCGTCCGGCTCTCGGCAAGGCCGCGTTCCACCAGCGCCACATCGGCGCGGGTCTTTTTGGGTTTGCCCGGGTTTGGTTTTTCCTGTGTCACGGGCCGGAGATAGCACGGCAGAAGCCCCTCTCCCATAGGGAGAGGGGTTTGGGGTGAGGGGTTAAGCTCTCACCGGGAAACCCTCGAAAGACCGTAACCCCTCACCCGGCTCGCTTCACTCGCCACCCTCTCCCTATGGGAGAGGGTTACGGCCTCAAGCGTTGGCGCTACACTCTCCCCACAACAAAACGCACTTAACCGGGGGAGACACCAATGTCCGAGAAAATCGGCATCGTCGGCATGGGCCTGATGGGCCAGGCCTTCATCAAGCACCTGCGCGCCAGCCAGTTCCGCATCCAGGGCTTCGACGTGGACCCCGCGCGGATGGACCAGCTCGCCGAGATGGGCGGCACTCCGGTGGACACCCCCGCCGACGCCGCGCGCGACGTGGACTGCGTGGTCGCGTCGCTGCCGACCAGCGACATCGCCCGCCAGGTGATCTTCGGCGAGGGCGGCATGGTCGAGGGTGCGAAGGACGGCATGTACATCCTCGACACCACCACGGCGCGACCGGAGGATTCCGAAAAGACCTTCGCCGAACTGAAAGAACGCGGCATCCGCTACATGGATTCCGCCGTCAGCGGCACCTCTACCATGGCCCAGGCGGGCGACCTGGTGGTGATCGCCGGTGGCGAGGCCGCGGATTTCGAGGCCTGCCGCCATTATTTCGCGGGCTTCTCGCGCGCCGCCTATCACATGGGCCCGGCGGGCTCGGGCGCGCGCACCAAGCTCATCATCAACCTGATCCTGGCAGGCAACCGCCTCGCCATGGCCGAGGGCATGGTGCTGGGCGAGAAGGCCGGGCTGGAGGCCAACAACCTGCTGGAAGTGCTGAAGGACGGCGCCTGCGCGTCCAAGACCATGACCGACAAGGGCCCGAAGATGATCGACGCCGACTATTCCAAGCAGGGCCAGGTGAAGATCAGCCTGAAGGATTCCCGCCTGATGATGGATATGGGCCAGAAGCTGGGCGCGCCGACCATGATGATCCAGGTCTATTCCCAGATCATGCAGGCCGCCTATGAGAAGGGCTACGGCGAAAAGGACACGGTCGCCTTCTACGAAATCATGCGCGGCATGGCCGGACTGGAGGAACGAGAAGGCATCGACGACGTTCCATTTGGGAAGGTGTGATGAAGCGGGCCGTTCACTTGACGAGCGGGATCGCGATCTTAGCAACCTGCGTGGCTCTTATCGGTATGCCGTCTGCGCAGGCGTCAATAACCGCAATGAAAGTTTCCGAAAGGAGTTCGGATACCCGTACGACAGGCGAACCTTGTGGAGACGAGTTGGTCGTCATTTCCAGCAGCAGGAAGACACTGAAGTTAAACCGTCAGACAGTCACAGAGGCAAAACTTCAAATAAACCCCTACGGACCTCCAGCGAAAGGTGAGTCCGACAGGATTCAGGTGTGGGTAAGATTGTCTGATGTTGCCCGAAAAGAGTTTGCCGCAATGACGACTGAGAGTTTGGGGAAAAAAATTTTCTTCCGCTTAGGAGAAACAGAATTATCAGCTCCCATCGTCCGAACCCCGATTGTTGGAGGAGCGTTGGTAATTGTGCTCGGAGACGCCGCGATCGCGAATTTAGCTTTGGATGCGACGAAGAAATATTGTGAATCCATCTAAGGCTAACGCAAGTTGGGGAGCACTCGACGCCCAAGCATGATCGCGCTTGAGTATTCCCCTACCCGAGCGGTCCCTGACGCATGAGCAAGAAGCCTGTTTCCAAGTCCAAGACCGGTAAACCCGCCGCGCACACGCTTGTCGTGCGTCCCGCGCGGCTGGGTGATGTGCCTGCCGTCGCGGCGCTGAGCCGGCGCATCTATGCGCCCAACCCCTGGCACAGCCAGCGGATGGTGCGCGGGCAGATCAACAACTTTCCCGAGGGCCAGTTCGTCGCCGAATACGACGGCGAGATCGTCGGCCATTGCGCCACCTTCCGCATCGCCGAAGACGTGGCGCTGGCGCCCCACAGCTGGGACGAGATCACCGGCGAGGGGCTGGCGGCACGCCACGACCCCAACGGCGACTGGCTGTACGGCATGGAGGTCAGCGTCGATCCCCGCCACCGCCGCCTGCGCATCGGCCAGCGGCTCTACGCGGCCCGCAAGGGGCTGTGCGAGACGCTGGGCCTGAAGGGCATCGCCTTCGGCGGGCGGATGGCGGGCTATGCGCGGCGCAGCCGGGCCTATCCCGATCCGCAGGATTTCCTGGATGCGGTCATCGCCCGCAAGGCGCGCGACCAGGCGATCCGGTTTCACATGTCGAACGGGTTCGAGCCCATCGGCATCCTGAAGGACTACGACCCGGACGATCACGACTCCCTGGGCTACGCGACCCATATGGTGTGGCGGAACCCGCTCTACGCGGAGCCCGGCGAGGCGGGCACGATGGAGATCGAGACGGTCCCCGCCATCGACAATGTGCGCGTGGCGACCGTGCAGCTTCAGATGCGCCAGATTTCAGGGCCGGAGGAGTTTGAGCGGCAAATCGAGTATTTCGTCGATGTGGCCTCGGACTACCGGGCCGATTTCGTGGTGTTCCCGGAACTGTTCACGCTGGAGCTTCTGTCGGCCGAGGCCAAGCCCCTGCCCCCGGCTGAGGGTGTGGCGCGCGTGGCGGAGTACACCGAGCGGTTCCGCGAATTCATGCAGCCGCTGGCCGTGCGCTACAACATCAACATCATCGGCGGCTCCCACCCGACCCGCACCGCGGACGGCGAGATCCGCAACACCGCCTATGTCTTCCTGCGCGACGGCAGCGTCCACACCCAGGAGAAAATTCACCCGACCCCCGACGAGGTCTATTGGTGGAACATCAAGGGCGGCGACCGGGTGGACGTCATCAACACCGACTGCGGGCCCATCGGCGTGCTGGTCTGTTACGATTCCGAGTTCCCGGAACTGGCGCGCTATCTGGTGGACCAGGGCGCGATGATCCTGTTCGTGCCCTTCTGCACCGACGAGCGGCGCGGCTATCTGCGGGTGCGCTACTGCTGCCAGGCCCGCGCGGTGGAGAACCAGTGCTACGTCGCCCTGTCCGGGCTGGTCGGGAACCTGCCGAATGTCGAGAACATGGACATCCACTACGCCGAAAGCTGCATCCTGACGCCGTCGGACATGGGCTTCGCGCGCGACGGCGTGGCGGCGGACACCGCGCCGAACACGGAAACCGTGGCCTTCGCCGATCTGCGCCTGTCCGACCTGCGCGTGGCGCGGCATGAGGGCACGACCCGCAACCTGCGCGACCGGCGCTTCGACCTCTACCGCGTCGTCTGGAACCGGGCGCGCGATTGACGCAGACTGATCCCCGGGACGCCCCGGGAAGGAATGCACGCTTGAAAACTGTTCTTGCCGCGCTCGCGATTCTGGCCGCCATGGCGATGGCCACGCCCGCAGGGGCGCAGACCAGCGTTCAGCCGCTCGCCGGACCGAACCTGGACGGCGATGCCTATTCGGCGCTGCGCGAAAACGCGGTCCACGAGGTGCTGACCGTGACCGCGGTGGCGAAGTCGAAGGCATCGTCCCAGACCCGGGCGCTGACCATCGGCCCTGATTTCGTGCTGGAGCAGGACGGCGACACGGTCCGCCTGTACGACTTCCGGTTCCGCCGTCTGCTGACGCTCAACCCGGACGTAAAGACCTTCACCAATGAATCCCTGTACGGCCACGCCCGTACGCGGTTCGCATTCCTGCAGAACAACCTGAGCACGGGGGGAATCGGGATCGGGGCGGGCCTGGTCTCGGGCGTCTCTCCTGCCGCGCTGCGCTTCGCGAACGAACACCTGAACGGCATGGACCACCCGGCAGACGTCGCCTATGGCAACATGCCGAAGCCGGAACTGGTGTTGCGCCGCGACGGTTCCGCACTGACAGGCGTGCTCAAGGGCGCCGGTGCAGACGACGAGCCGCTGCTGACCGCAACCATCGGCAGGACGGGCTTTCCCTCCGAGGATCATGCGCGCAGCTTCCAGGCCTGGCTCGCCTGGGGTGCGCGCATGCACCCGCAGACCGCCGCCGCGCTTGTCGGCACCGGGCGTGTTCCCGATGCGGTCTCGTTTGCCTTTCCGGCCGCGCTGCGGAAGCTTAACCCCAACCTGACGCGCGGACAGGCGCTGGAGTTCCGCGATGCCGCGCGCGGCAAGACCCGCTTCGACATCCTGCGCGGCTGGTCGGCAAAGCTACCCGCGTGGGAGCCCTACCTGCCCGAGGCGCTGGTCGCGACCATGGTGGCGGCCGCCAACGGAACAGCGCCGAACGGGCCGGCCAGCGACGAGGACTTCATCACCGAAATCGGTGTGCTGCTCGACACCGGCCAGTATCTCGATGCCGCGCTGGTGGGCCTGCACGCCAGCCACCCCTATGACGGCTGCCAGGGCGAACACCGCGCGCGGCAGATCTGCACGGTGATAAAGGGCATGATGAACAAGGTTCGCACGGACCGCGGGGTGCGCATTCTGTTCACCGGCTTCGCACAGGAGCAGCAACGCGATTTCCGCGGTGCAGCCCAGACCTGGGTGAAACTGCGGATCCTGAACCTGGCGCGGCTCGACATCCTCGATTTCATGATCGCGAACGCGCTGGTCGAGGCGCAAAAGAAGTCGCCGCTGGAGGGCGAGATGGGCGTTGCATTCGGTAGGCTGCCCGAATTGTTCACCCGCTCGCTCGCCGCCGACCCCTACGATCCGGCCCGCTACCGCGATATTTTCAACTACCTGCACGCTGCCGCAACCGGACTGTCGG
>Ga0255776_10005294_pt1 | contig 13438 bp, 9 predicted proteins | sample 071ome_19_FD_179974 | JGI IMG/M metagenome (GOLD analysis project Ga0255776, IMG submission 179974) | Coastal salt marsh microbial communities from the Groves Creek Marsh, Skidaway Island, Georgia - 071413AT metaG (version 2) | ecosystem: Environmental > Aquatic > Marine > Intertidal zone > Salt...
TCGATGACTGTCACAACGTTTCACTATCTAGATTCCGTTTGATACGATGTTATTCGAGCATAGATTTACTCAAGTGCTTGACGATTATGGAAAAAGACGAGAAGTTTATGCAGTTTCCGAGTTTGTCGGAGCACCATGTAGAGAATAGCAACAGAAATAATAATAGTAAAAACAACAACAACAACAACAACAACACGACCCCGGTAAGGTTGGTTCTCGTCGATAATGTGGCCGCATTTTATTGGATAGACCGCGCATCCCGTCGCGACAAGAATGCGCCGTTTAATTTACAAAACGTGCACTTTTCGGTCGGACAAAAAATGTTAACGGTAGCTCGTAAGCGACGTGTCACTTTTTTGTGCACAAAAACGACAACCAAGCTCGATCCGATTGGTTCGAGGCACAAAGACTTCTTACCTCTACCGTGGTCGAAATGCGTGACGCAAAGATTGCTATTAGATAGAAGGGATAGCAAGAACGGCATCGTCAGTTGGGATAATCCAGCGGAAAGAAATAGTTGTGGCTATTCAATCACACCAGGTGGCATCAGAGTAGACTAGAGATCAACTTAGAGATCAACTGTATTATAGTAGACACGCCCATTCGCAGAAGAAACGCACGTACATATAAGAAAGCATGCATATTCAGTATATTTTCATACTGTTATCATCTCTTTATTATACCAGTACACACAAACTTACATACACAAATACGCTAACGCATTATAAAAATTTAAAATCTTTCTCTCTCTCTCTCTCTCTCTCTCTCTCTCTTCGCTACAACACGTTCACTCCTGTCTTTATTTTCTATTGACTAGAACCATGGTCCATCCAAAGGAGACGTCGGCGATACGATATCGATCATTGAGTCATAAGACGCCGCATGTGAAGCGAGCATCTTCGGATGATCCTTATCCATCATCATTTCAACATTCATATGGACGAGATTTTTTGATCGGCGCTGCTTCGCGATAGAGTCGTTGTCTCTACCGCCGGTAGGCGGTCTCATCAAAGAATCTTCTTTGTATGGAGAAAGATCGTCATCATAGTCATCGCACTCGATTCCGTCCTCACCATCATCTTCTCCATCCTCTCCCTCGCACAACTCCTCCTCGTCTTCGTACACCATATCTTCCTCTTTCTCGTTTCTCTCTTCTTCTTCTATGCACGCGTGCTCGTATTGCGACACTTGAGATGAAAATGATGGTCCATTATTTACATTGTCGACATCCTTGCTGTCAGAGCATACGTTAATATTGTTATTGTTATGATTACACTGTTGTTGTTGTTGTTGTTGTTGTTGTTGTTGTTGTTGTTGTTGTTGTTGGGTTTCAGTCATGGATGAATTGTATCGTTCCAAGATATTTCGCGAAAATAGCTCGAGCTCATTCGTGGCCAACCAAGAGTCTTCCCCGACAGCCAATCTCAAATCATCCGTTAACATCGGTTCGTTATAAAGAAATCCTTCGCTCTCTAATTGTAATCTCGCGGCGCAAATGCACGCCAAGGCGAGTCGAGAAGGTTTCACTGCAGAAACTTCCGCGTCTGACACAATCGCATGGTACATCGCATAGCTAACGTCTTCAATCTTATCAGAAAGCTGCGCCCGTTCGGCGTTACCATCGTCTGGCTTTCTGGTCAGAGCCAAGATAGCCTCAATGAAATGACTCGGTCGCACGACGCCCATGGACCATTTCAACTCGACGCACACGGCCAATTCCATTTTTCGAATGATATCAACAGAATAAATATTTGAGCCGTAATATCTCAACTTGGAGAGACTTGGGACTAACTCCTCGGTCTCTTCGTACTTCGCCGCAACTTGTATGCAACACAGCGCCACCAACTGTAAGGAAGATTTTGGAACCATGACGGTTGAAAGTACGCGATCCTGTTGTTTCAAAAAGAATAGATTGAGTCAGTATTTTTGTCTTCTTTTTCTTCGCTGCCAAAGCTTTCTCCTCTCCACTTGTTTTGTCTGTGTGTTTCCTCCAAAAAAAAACAAAAGCAGTTGAAAAAAAGGCAAAAAGAGCCCTAGATTTTTTTTTTGCTGACCAAGATATTTCGACTTTTTGTGCCTTTTTGCCTTTTTTTCCTGCAAAAACTCGAAAATTTGCGTTTTTCGCGGGAGAACAAAATAAAAATAAAACGGAAAAACGGAGAGCATATACTACTGCTGCTGCTGCTGCGCGTGCACGCGATGTGCGCCGCGCAGAGAAACAGATCGCAAAGAAAGAAACTTTCGCTTACCATGTATTCCACGGCGACATCCGCCGTCGCCGGACCAAACTGCGCTTCCGCGCACACGTCTAAAATCCACTCCACCAGTGGCACCCGAAATTGCAGGTGTCTCGCGTCGTTCACGTCCAAAATGAAGCGCGCGTCGTCGTCTTCTTTCCTTCGTAAATCGAGCAGGACGTCCTCCCATACCGAGATTTGCGACTCGGTGCTAAACTCTATGATCCTTTCTATGAGATCGCGGACCGTTTTACCTCTTCTACTCGCGTCAAAGGCAACGTTATTCTTCTCGTGTTGTTGTTGTTGTTGTTGTTGTTGTTGATATTTTTTTGCCTCTTCAAGTTCTCGGTGATGGACTAGGAAATCATCGCGATCGATCTCGTCATCGCATCGATACTCCTCGTCGCTTTCCGTGTACGATTGCAGGTGGATCGTCCCAGCAACGTGCGTGTTACGAGCAACCCCGAACCCAAAACCTCCCGTATCCGCGCTCGGGTCGTCCAAACAGAATAACTCGTCTCCGCTGTGCTCCGAAGACACCGATTGGCGACTCACCATCTTTGTCGAAGAAGGTGCTGACACGGCCCCTCCGACGCCCTCGAACGCCTCTTCGCCTTCCCTTTGTCTCTCCTTGCAAAAAAGTTGATTATTTGTCGTCGGAAACGCGTGCGCGGAGGACTGTTGCGAGTAGTCTTGCGAAAACATCTTCTCGAACGATCAACTAGATAAGATTACCACTCCAAATATTCGTTCTTTAAATCTTTATCGCCTTCGATGCGCTCTCACACGACGCGCGTAAAAGTGGTCCCGTTTTGGGGAGCAAAAATTCCCGCCTACGTGACGCTTCAAAAAAAGCTGTTGCGATTTCTCAGAAACGCGGTCGACGCGGACGTAATACGAGATTACGAGCACCTAAAAACAAAGAGCGAACCGATCGTATATTATTTAACGCGATTAAGGCGTCCGAATCGAATTTTGTTCTTCGCGCGAATGAAGAAGGAGGAGGAAAAAAAAGTGAAGAAGTTTGTTGTCCCGCAGCTGATGTCGAAGAAGCCTAAAAGTCGGAATCGAAAAAATTACGCGCCAGGTGAAAGATTTTTGTTTTTCGAGAGAACTGCTTTTTTTCACTTCAAAACCTGTTCTGAAACCGCGCGAGAAGAGCACACGGATGGAAGAAACGCGAGGTAAATTTGTATTGCATCGATGCATCTGAGGTGGTTGTTCACGTTTCACTCTCTCCTTCCTTGAAAACTTCGGAAAACTTCTTCATCCGCACCGTTTTTTGAAAGTTATTTTTTATAACAAACCTTGAACGAGTTCGTAAATATCGCGTTCGACGCGTGTGCGTTTGAGCGGTACAAAATAGATGTATGCGCGCGAAAACTTTCACGCAAGTTGTTGGAGGGGATCGTACAAACTTAGTTTCCACAGTTTCGATGGGTCAAGTGGATGAACAGCTTCGAATTCGTTTTCTCCGATCGTTTTTTTAATGGTGTCTTTTTGAAAAGTTGAATTTTTGAACGCAAACGACGTCGAGCGCACAAACTCTGTCGTGGTAATACACGCGTGCAAAGCGAATATGCGTTCGCGTTTCTTACTCGAAACGCGTAACGGATGCATCTTGCATTCATTTCATGCTCTTTCGATGTTTTCTATGCGTGACTCCCCTGCGTAAACTCTCGTCGCCTTGTGGTCAGTCCGGATATTTTATTTGATGTTGTTTGCTTTTTTTCAACATCAAAAATCGTTGTGTCAATTGTCAATTTTTTTTTGGCGCGTGAAAAAAAGGTAAAAACTGAGCACCCGTGCTAAAAAAAGTGTTCACATACGAGTACTCGTACCTGTACGTAGCTGCCTTCAACACCCCTTTGGGGGCAAAAAATTTTTGTTCCTCAAAACTCGTGTGTACTTTCATCTCGCCATCTCGAGAGATATGAGACGCATCGCTGGCGTCTCGCAAGCGGACGAGAACATCGACGAGGCGAATGAGACGCTTTTGATGATGTCTTCGTCGGGGAGGAGAAGTGGACGCGCTGCCTCTTCGTCGTCTTCCACGGCTTCCGCAAGCTCCTCTTCGGGTGGGAGTAAGTCGGGTCGGGGACGCGGCAATCCGACAAAAAAGGTCGGGGCTGTGGTCCTGCCTTCCTCGCGGCAGGCGCGGAGAAAAGGATGCTGCTCGAAACAAGCCATAGCGACGCAGTCAACCATGGACGAGGTGCTGCCACACGTCGTAGAGAGAGAACCGGTGATCGTCGAAATAGATGATAAGAGTAATGAGATTGGAGAAGACGCGTCTGAAAAGGCGTTCGCATCGACGAAGGAAGAAAAAGAAGAAGACCAGATGTCTCCTTCTTCTTCTTCTGTTTTGATCGACATCGACGGAAATGATGTCGAAGCGAAAGAAAAAGAAGATGATGTTGACGATGATTCACGGTCAGTCTCGACGCTCTCCTCGACTTCCTCGGCAGAATCACTCTTGATAGCTAAATCCGTAGCAGGCGAAGAAGAAGAAAAAAAAGGCGAAGTCGCCATTGACATCGAAGTCGATGATGATGAAAATGACGTTCGAACTGATAACAGCGACGATGAAGATGATGATGACAACGACAGAGCTGAAGGAGAAGATGATATCGAATCTGGTCGTCGTCGAAGTCGCCGAAGAAAGAGTGAGTTGGCTGAAGTCTCGGACGACTCAATGTCCTCGGGATCGTTGTCATCAAAATCTTCAGCTAAGAAGAAGAGCAAAAAGGGAAAGAGCAAAGAGGAGAAGAAAAAGAGCATGAAACTGTCATCATCCTCTACCAAAATTGAGAAAGAGATGAATGAGCGTCAACCGCTGTTGAGCAAAAATAGCGAAGAAGAGAAGAAGAAGGAGGAAGAAGAAAAGAGTAAGAAGTCAACCTCCGGAGCGGGATTTGCAAAGACTTGTAAAACGATCGGTGCTTTCAGCGCGTTGACCATGACGGCGGCGGTGTGCTTCATCGGGTACCAGGTTTATCCAGTCGTGAACGATGATTTGTCTCTCGGAAACATCGCTCAACACTTAAAATCGTATTTGCTAGTTGACTTACCCAACGGGAATTTGAAGCCGGTTCTGCCAGATGAAAGCGATTTGCTACCGATTGATGCCGACGGTAACTTTATCTTACCGGGTGGAAAGAATGAAACGGCCTCATCCTCAGTGCTCCCGGTTACTTCTTCGAAGAAGACGAGCAAATCTTCCTCTTCTTCTCTGGAGCCTTCGGAAGAAGATGCGGAAGACACGCATCCGGATATTTTGGAGGAAGCTGTCATTGGTAGAAAAGAAATCGAAGAGGACGCCGATGCCGATGCCGACACCGATGGAGAAGAAGATCAATTAGAAAAGAAGAGTACGTTTGGAGGATTTCTGAGGTCGAAAGCCAAGGAAGACGAGCAAAGTAGTGCTTCCACCGTGGAGGACGCTTCTGATGATTCCGAGCAAGGAAGTAAGGAAGACCTCGATGAAAAGGCTGATGATGAGCAAGAGGAGGAGCAAGAGGGAGAGGAAAAAAACGATGATCAAACTGACAAAGAAAGCAAAGATTCCGAAGTAAGTACGGAAGAAGAGCAACAAGAAGACTCTTCGGCCAATTATTCCGGTAAAGAGCTCGAGAAAGGTTCCATCTCTTCCGGATATGCTCGATCGAAGGAGCGTTACGCAGAAGCAGTGAAGAACTTCAAGTCTGGCAAGATGAGCACCTCCGGTAAAATGTACGAGCTTGGACCATCAGAAACGCCAAAAGATGTTGAAGAAGGCGAAGGCGAAGTATCCGAAGAAGAAAAAGAAGAAGAGGAAGTCAAAGTTGATGAGGAGGAAGGTGCAAGTTCTCCAGAAGATGACAAACCTACGACGATAAGTTCAGTTATACCGAAAGTAGATGCAGTGGCTAAGATTGTAGACAAAACTAAAGATATCGTCAGCTCTGCGCTTGAAACGATCGATCACTTAGAAAAAGGAACCGAAGAAGCGCCAAAAGAGACAGAAGAAGAAGGAAAAGAAGAAGAAAATGAGAACGAAAATGAAGAGGAGACGCGCGCAAATTCGGATGATATGCCTTCGCTGGAAGGAATTTCAACCTCGAGCGTAGAGAAGCGCATTAATGAAGACCGATCGAACGCAAGCAAAGCGAGTGCGGAAGCGGATAAAATAGTTGCTGCCAAGGTTGCTGCTTCTGCTGATGATGTTACCAACACGTCTGATGCAGCTGAAACGACGACGAATCTGAGCTCACCAAAGATTATCGTCTCCAAAGCATGCGAAACATCCGAGGATGAGACCGCTTTAGGTCTTTATCGACAAGTCAATAGCCAATGCGAGTCTACTGCAGACGGAAACAAGCCAATTGGATGTATTCCACAGACGAAGAATTGCCAAGGATGCTACTTATCGGACACGCCAGCGGCATCGCAGAAAGATTCACTCACACAGTGCGCGAGTGTTGTTTGCGATTTCCACGACGTCCAAGGATGCAAATCTTAATTAAAGAACATATACATATGGATTTAGGTATTAAATATAGCGAATTGTTAGTAGAGAGGACATATTAAAATCGTTGGTCATCTGCATGATGCCTGTGTTACTACGGATGTATTTCTAATCGTACTCCGGAACATGGCCAGTCTCGAATCGTTTTAAACACCTCAATCGCTAAATCAAAAGAGTGATGTTTCAAAACTGCAGGAATTTCGTCGAAGTAATGATACGGAACCGCCTGTCCAACATCTCGCCTCTTATACGGACTAAAGCCATATAAATGCACTTCCTCGCAAATTTGGGAGGCTAAAATAACAGCGTACGCTCCAGACATCGCTTTTCCAGTTTTACTTGTGCCCATTTTTTGCGCAGTCAAGTGCGATAAGACGTCCCATGATCGCTGCGCGTGCACAACTAGTTCGGGAGACCATATTTTTAACCCCTTATTCGTTCTTTGACGCATAAGTCTGGCGTATAAGTGCTTCCTAGCGTAATTTGATGTCACTTCGAAAACCATGAGTGTAGAGTTTCTCTTGGAAGCGTGCTTCGCTCCGCGACCATTTTTCAAAATCACTTTCGGTTTCGACTCGTCCACTTCCGCAGTCTCTTCTGTTTGACCGGATGCATCATTATTCGCGTCGTCTTCATCTTCCTCACTGTATTCGCCATCTCCGCGAACGAAACGTTTCGTGTGCTGCTGATTGATCAAGTCAAACGTCGTCCTATACCCAACGTCCTTTTCAAACCCATCTATCGGCGCATAGTTCACTCTCCAAACCGCATCTTTCTCATCGATTTCTTTACCGTATCCTTTTCCTAATATCGCTCCCGAGTTCCCCACAATCGCGCACGTTCCAAAGCTAAACTCCTTGTGATCCTCGTCCTCTCTCGGGAGCTGTTCGACTAAATCGCCTCTAAAATCTAAAATAATCTCCTCATCCTCTGACGTTCCGACGCGTCTGGTCATTTCATCTTGCCAGCTGTTTCCACTTCTCTTATTCATCAGCAAAGAGTTTTGTTCTGTTCCATTATCTCCGCTGTCTTCCGCGACACCGCTGCGACTACCCGGTTCCACTCTTTCGCCGTTCCTATCGATCTTCACCACTCTCACCCCCGGTTCAAACATCGATCTGTGCATGATTAAACTTCTCGTTTTCGGTTTATTTCTAGTTCTCGCCGGATCGTAATACGCACCGGTGACTCGTATGAACAGTGGATCGTCCACAGATTCCAATCGACGCCAAACTTTCCTTTCCTTCTCATCGCCTCCCGAGGATACGCACCGGCCATTCGGGCGAACTTCGCTCGTACCTTTCGGACCGACGTGCTCTAACGTAAACTCTGCTTGCTGTTGAGTTGGCCCACTCCGCCTGTTTCTTCGTCTACTACTGCTACTGCTGCTGCTACTACTCGCGATAGGCGCTGGTGGACTCGATAATCGTTTCTGCTCTCGCGCAACGTATTCCTCCGTCTCTTTATCCAAAGCTTGCCTCTTTTCTCTCTGTCGTTCCAGTTCGTTTTCGTCGTTGGCTGACGAGGAGGAGGAGGAGGAGGAGGAGGAGGAGGAGGAGGACCTCTCATCGTCCTTGTCTTCTCCGTCGACAATCAACGCAGTTCTGTCTCTTCCATCGGCGCGACGATAGTGACGACGAGAAAGAGAAGAAGAGGACGAAGAGGACGCGATTAAACTTTCATCGAACGCCTCCCCGACTCGTCGGTGGCCGTGGAAGAAAGTCGCGAATACCGTCGTCGCGAAGAGAAGCGCGAGGATGGACAACAGAGTGTTTTTCTTCGTTTTTTTCCCTCCTCCTCCTCCTCCTCCTCCTCCCGCGCCTCCTCCGAGAGCAGCGACGGAGACGCCCGACGAGTGGTTCGCGCCGCTCGAGCTTCGCCGCATGTGTATCCCCTGCCCCACCTTTTTTTTTCTTTCGTTACGAGTAGAGAGAGAGGAGTGTGTGAAGAGGACGTTCACCCATCTCACTCACTTTTTGGGTCCCAAAAAAACTCATCTCACCCCCAACAGCCCAAACAAAACGGGGAGTTTAAAAAAGGAGAGTTTACGTAAACGACAAAAACACAGAAGAGAAGAGTTGAGAAGAGCACCGCGTGATGATGGCGCACACGTCGACCGCTGAAATCGACCGCTCAATCTCACGATTCATCTCTCGAGGAAATGAAATCGCAAAACACGAACCGACGACGTCATATTACTGCAAACTGAGAGCGACGGAGCTTTTAATGGAGACGAAGCCGCGACCGGACGATTTGATTCGGAAACTGTTGGAAGAATTGGAAGTACGTTTTTTGACGCTTTTTGGTGTTTCGTTTTTCTCTCCTTTCTCTGTCTTTTCTCCGCGGCGGCGCGCGTGGAGTAGTCTTCGAGACGATGCGAGATACGAAGACGTGCCGCCGCTCTTATTACTCCTACTGTTTTTTCCTTTCTTTCTTTCTCTCGAACGCGACGAGATGGTCGCAAAAATATCAAGGCCCCGCAGGTTGCCTTTGACTGACTAGACTCGCTGCTCTGAACTCAAAAAAAAACAGAGACAAAAGCGATCGAGGAAGATAACCTCGCATCCGTCGATTGATTTTGCGAAAGTAAAACGATTTGCACTATCTGTGTACGATAGAGCGGACCAGCGCGACCGACGAAAGATGTTTACGAAAGAGCTCGTGGACGCCTTTGATGCGTCTGCGGCGTTTTTGTATTGCCTGGAAAGTCAAATTTTCACGCCGTATAAAGAGCAAGGTTGCGATTTTAACGAGGATTTACGACAAAGAGCGGAGTACGCGGAGTGGAGAGCATACGACGTGGCGTTGGCGTTGAAGTGTGGAAAGAACCCGACGCAAGTGGCGGATGCTCTTGACGGCACTAGTGGTGATGGTTTAGGCGGAGAATTCCCAAATATTGGCGGTGTGAGTTTAGCCGCAGCCGCACCGCCTCCATTGGATCTTCCGAACGATGTACCGAAACAACCTGAGGAAAGACCAGGATGCGTTGCTCAAGAGAAGAAAGATGGGGAGCAGTCGAAGAAGGAGAAGGAGCATCAACAACGCGAACAAGAAGTCAAGCAAGAAGAAAAAGAAGACGAGGTGAAACCGAAAGAACAAGTTCAGGATGTAAAAAATACTAAAGTTGAAGAAGGAAAGAAAGAAAGTGTAAAAAACGATGACGATAAAGACGCCGATAGCGTGGTCATTTCTCGCATTGAAACCGAAAAAGTATCGTCGCCTTCTGAGCCCCCAAAACGACAAGAAACGCCGATGTTCAACGGAGTCACATCGACGCGGCATGGCAACACCGATTGGATTAAAATAGAGAGTAAAAAGACTAGTCAGAAGTTCTGGTTCAATGAAAGGACCAAAGAAAAAACGTGGGAAGAGCCTCCAAACGAGTGAGTCGATAGCTTTGCTCAGTTCTATAGAAAAAGCGCGCGTACATAACATTTGTATCATATATTTTTGCGAAATGTACCTGTACCTTGTTACTGTTTGATCTTTATATTATTTTTTTTTCCAATAGCGAAGACCCCTCTCCCTCTCTCTCTCTCTCTTATCATCATCTTCTTTTTCTAATACGCTTTTTACTCATCGCACGCTCTTTGCCTTACATGTAGAAAAGTGCGAAATCGTAATGTGATGATTTACAAATAAAAATCTCTCTGTCTACTCTCGCCGCCGACTTCTTTCAACTTTTTCAAAATCTTTGAGAAGTATTCCTCCAAATATTGCTCCAAAGTTGTCGTCTCGCTTTCATCCATACCTAAAATTTCGTACGTCTCCGCCATCTTATCGCTGTTAAACTCCACGCCCGAACTCAAGACTTCCGCAAACGCCAAACGATCTGAAGCCGCCGTCGTCCATTGGAAAAATCTCGTCAACCCTCTCGTAAATTTCAACAAAAGCACCGGCACTTTGCTCACCTTGGCTTCGTTGCCGCCCAACTTTTCGCAAAGTTCGATGACTTGGTTCACCGTGTACGCCTTCGGTCCTGCTAAGGTCAACACCTTCCCGTTCGCTTCTTCTCTTCTCACCGCTGCCATGGTCATTTGTGCCACGTCTTGCGTGTCCAAATACGCCGTTTTCGTGTCGTCGTCGGTACCCCACAACGATTGCTCCTCCAACACCGGCACGGCGTAGCCGGCAATCAACGGCTGCATAAAACCGCACAATCTCAACACAACAAAATTCATCCCGCTCGCCTTCAAATACTCCTCGACCGCATACTTCATGTTCATCAACGGCACGTCTCTGTATTTTTCGCACTTGTCGATGGAATAAAAGACGTACTTTTGGATGCCCATGGCCGCGGCGATTTGAATCGTGTTCTTCTTCGCCTCCCAGTCGATGGCGTACGAGTCCTCCTCAGGTCTCGCCGTGGACGCGTCAACGATCGTGTGAATGCCCACAAACGCCGGTGGCAACGTTTCTGGTTTCGTTAAATCCGCGGAAACCGTGGTTGCCCCCCAATCTCTGAGAAAATCCGCCGGGTTCTGTCTCGGTCTCACCAAACATCTCACATCGTAGCCTTCGTCCAAAGCTCTTCGAACAACTTGGCGACCCAAAGTCCCCGTGGCACCAATGACCAACATGGACGTCTTTCTGACCGGCGTCCCAGCCGGTGCAATCGGCGTTTCAGACGGTTTCGATGATTCGCCCTCCGCGCGAACGATACTGGTGTTGTATCTCACCGCTCTCGACGATGAGGTGGATGACGTCCCACTCGATTGTCTTCGAGAGGCGTTCGTCATCTTCGTCGCGCCGGTGAAAAACACCGACTTCGCTTGCGGCGCGGTTTGCGTAAAACTCATCATTATATCTTACGTGTGTGTTCTTACGTGTTCTAACGCGTGAATGTGCGAAGGGCTAGGTGCGCGCGCGCGTCAAAAGTTCTGCGGTTGAGATAAAAGATTATTACCACAAAAAAGAAGGATAAAAAAAAAGACAGGTGTCAGTCACTCTTCGCTCACGCACTCTATAAAATTCATGGGCCACGGAGGACCGCAGGAGGTGTGGTCGGGGCCACACACAAAAAAAACAAAAACTCAGCGAGAGACTGCCCTTTCACCCTTCTTTCGGAAGGAAAAAAAAAGAAAAAAAACACCTCATTCTTTGAAAGAGGAGGGTGTGGTGTGACGAGTTTTGAAGTGGACCTGATTATTATTATTATTATTATTATTAATATTATTATTATTACAGTGTAATTTTTCACAACACCAATCATCGTTTCAGATTGTGTTTTCTTTGCTTCTACTTTTGTGCGTGCTTGCGTGCGTGTTTTTATGCGTGAAAATTTCAGTCTCTCTTCTCCTTTTCGTTTTCAGCGTCGGATAACGGGCGTTCTTCAACCGTTTGCGCCGGCTCTTGAATTGGAGGAGTCGTCGCTTCTTCGTCTCCTTCTTTCACCTCTCCTGTTTTTGCAACAACGAGTGGTTTTTCTGTCAACGCTTCGGCTGGCGTCGGTTTCTTTTCCTCTCCTATCTCCTGCTCTCCTCCTCCTTCTTGTTCTCCTTCGAATGGGTCGATCAAAGGCGGTTGTTTCTGACGTTGGTTCAACGCGGACAACATCTTACTCAATGCTTCGAAAGATTTTCTTTCGTTTGGTGCCTCCCTAGCGGCTCTCATTTGCACTTTAATCAAGTTTATCAGAGTTTCAGTTTGACGCTTCTGAGCGCATTCGGCTTCCATCATCTTCTTCGTCCAAGCCGGGGTGATCGGCATAGGTGGAGGTTGGCTACTGGTGACACCGTTCGTAATACTTGTCGTCGCCGTCGATGTCGTCGCTGGCGCTCCACCATTCTTTACGCGCAAAAATTCCGCGACGTTCTTCTCGTAGATAGATCTGAGCTGCTTGAAAACTTCGTCTTGCGCGGCGTGGCGTTTGATCGCTTTCACCACCATTTCCATATCGACGATTTTCTTGTTCGGAGCATCTGCAAATCTATCGATGTTATTCACGTGCGTATCAGAACCCAGTTTTTCGAAAGAGCTATAATCTTGAATCCCCAACTCGTGTGCGCGTTTGCAACTCACGCCAGCAAGTTCAGCCATGGCATTCGTATACGCCACGTGTTTTGGCACCGCCGGGATATTATTTGAGACGTTTACGAACTCCTTCTTGCTATGAACACTTTGTTGAGATGGATCGAGCGGTTGGATTGTCGTTTGTGGCATCTGTGGTTGCATTTGCGGTTGAATCGCTTGCCCTGGCATCTGCTGCGGCGGTATCTGTTGCTGAACTTGCGAGATCATAGACGGAAGACCCGCACGATGTTGGAGAAGTTCTTGTTGAAGGCGAGCTTGCACCAACATTTCAATGCGCTGCTGTTCGTTGAGCACACTCACGCGTGGATCTCCAGCGCTCATAGGGAGTGATAGGCCGTTGGCAGGCGGAGGAAGTTTCACCTCTGGCATCGTGTCGAGAGCGAAGGGATTTGGACTCAGAATTGACGAAGTTGCCACGTCAAGTCCCGTGAGTGTAGCATCACCTTTCTTAATCATCGTTTGTACTTGATCATTACCTTGCAATCGCGAGAGCTTTTGCTGCATTTGCATCTCGTGCAATTTTTGCACGTACAGCGCTGGAGGCTCTGGTCTTTTCGGCTTTTTTGGCTTCACCGATTCTTCTTTCTTTCTCAGAAAAGCGCCAGGATTTTCGCGCGCTAGCTCGAGAGCTTCTGAATATGCGCGAACAGAGTTGTTGTGC
>Ga0255776_10005301_pt1 | contig 13432 bp, 9 predicted proteins | sample 071ome_19_FD_179974 | JGI IMG/M metagenome (GOLD analysis project Ga0255776, IMG submission 179974) | Coastal salt marsh microbial communities from the Groves Creek Marsh, Skidaway Island, Georgia - 071413AT metaG (version 2) | ecosystem: Environmental > Aquatic > Marine > Intertidal zone > Salt...
GGGCAAGTAAAACAGGGGGTTGATTCGCATATTGCGTTCTGTCAAAACCTGAGAAACGATGCCAAATATCGCCATGACACCACCGTGCATCACCGCCGTGCCAAAACCGCGCACAATCCAAAGACCGAACTGAGCGTCACCCATTTTGTAGAGGTAATAGAGATTTTCGAACAGCGCAAAGCCCGCGCCCACCGCAAAGCCCAAAATCGCGGCGTCGACCAGGAAGCCGATGCGATGCGAGCGAAAAAGGTAAATGACGATTGACGCCTTCAGGATCTCCTCGATCACGGGGGAGACGTATCGGGTGAAGGACGCGTAATCCATGCCTGACCACACATAAGCATGGCCGTTGGCGAAGTAACTTAATATCGTGGTCATCCCCCCGGCGACGATCACCAAAAGCACAGTCCTGAAACTCACCAGCTTGTAGCTGTCCATCGCCACCAGGGCAATGAGAAACACCAGAACAGGCAAAAGCCCAACCGGCGCCTCCAGCAGTGTCTTGGTCATGTAGTCAAACGCTCCGTAGGGGAAGTCATCATACGGCTGAGCGCATGCACTTTAAACCGCACTACAGGATCTTCAGAGACAGCATCCATTCGTCATCTCGCTTGCTGCCATTTTCAAATCCGGCAGCCCATCCAATGGAGAGGGTCATGGGCAATCGATGCACCAACGTGAAGGCAAGGTCCAGCTGCCCCCCCGCGGAATAGACCTTGCGCTCGAAAATCTTCCCAGGATCAGCAATCAGTCCGGTCACGAACAAGGAAGGCCTTATGTATTTAAGAAACAGGCTCGGCTGGCCGGCTTCCTCGAAGCGAATAGGCGGCAAATTGAGCTCGGCAGTGACTTTTCCAAACTCCCTTGCGGCAATCTCGCCAATTTCAAAACCGGGCAGGCTGTAATAACTGCGATATCTTTTCACGGGACCATCGTCGACATAATTGTTTCCGAACCCACCAAAATAGAAGTTTGTCAGCGGATCGAGACGATTACCGTCCGCCCACCCTACGGTGCTGTAGAGCCAGATGGACGAATGCTTCCAGGGTAAGCTGAAGCCAAACTCCAGGCCGGCACGCAGCTTGGGAATGGTATCGAATTCCGAATGGTCCGCCCGGGCGCTGAGATGCCAACCCCAGCCTTTCTCTCGATCCACAGCGCCGATGGAACTGCGGCGATTTCGATAGCTCAGATTGGCATCGAAACTGAGAATCTGGTCAAAGAAAAAAGTCGGTCGGTTCTGGTTGTCCGGCAGCGTATCAAGCCCGGTATACCAGGACAGAGTAGCTGAAAAATCGAGGTTCCTGGGCGCATCGTAAATCAGGTTTTTCTGGTAACCGATGATGATGCCATCACCTTTACGGCTTCGCTCCGTGGGGCCGAACAAGTCGTAAAAATCGGCGTAATTGTGAACATAATACGCCCGCCAATGCATACTCTCGTAACCGACATAGGCATGGAGTTTCTGCCCTCCCTCGCTGGACGGAGAGTACGAGGCCGTGGCCTCGAAGCTGTGTATACCCAGCGGATCCTGCCAGCCAACATGGTAACCAACGGCCGCATCCCCCCGATAACCCTCAATCACCGGGTACCTGGAACCTATGCCCAATTCCTTGAGCGGTTGATATTTGCCCAGTTCGTGCGGGATGTCTTCAAGGTCGTGGTCGTCCAGCGTGCTCACGACGTTCCAATCACGCACCACGGGGTGCTGCTGCGCGATCTCGTTGCCGAGGAACCGAATCGATCCAAGGCTCTGGAGCGGCACCGGATCGATCTGAACCGGAGTAAAGCCCTGTCCCGTGTACTCGAGCACGATGAGCGATCCATCCTCGAGCGGCATGGGCCTAAAATATCCGGTTTCCGCGTTACTGACGGCCTCCACCTCGCCCGTTTCCAATTCAAACCGGAATACATTGGACACGCCCGTGTAGTAAGACGTCCCGAACAGATAGCGACCGTCGGGCGTAAACACAAATCCCTCCGGAACAGCCTGCCCAAAATCAAACGCTGCAATCGGCTCGATGCGCCCCTGTGTCAGGTCTTCAATCCGGAAGACCTGTAACTCGTTCTTGCTGCCAAATTCGGTGTAGGTTCCCGAGAGCATGCTGCCATCGCTCGACACATCGAGTTCAAACAACTCGATGCCGTATGGAAACGTGTGCACCTGATCCCATTCCTCATAGGGATAGGGCATTCGCACCAGGGTGACGTAGCCATTGAGATGGCGCGTGCCCCACAGGCTGCGGTCGGTCGGGTTGTAAGCCAGGTCGCCGATGCGTGCATCCCCAATCAGGCGCGTGACCTCGCCCGTATCCAGCCGGACGCTCATGAGGTCGCGATATTGGTTGTTGTCACTGGTATAGAACACGGTTTGAGTCGATGCGTCGTAAGCCAGGGAGCTGACCCGATAGAGCGCCGGGTCCTTGATGTCTACCACGTGCTCAACCACGCCCGAATCGAGGTTGAGCACGCCGACATGGGCGTATACACCGGGGTACTGGAATGCGCCGATCATGGTTCGATTCACAGGGTCGATGAAACTCTTGGATACCGAACCCAGCGCCCGGTCTGAAAGCCGCCGCGAGTGCGTCAGCGGCGTTGTTCGCAATCGGGCCAGGTTTTCTTCCTGGAATTCATGCTCCCAGGCAATCCAGTCTTCCCAGGCCTCCTCGATGGGTTTGCCGAATACATCGAGGAACTGCCTCGAGTAATAACGTTGGCTGCCTTCGTCGCGTCGAAGTAATTGGACGACCTGCTCCGGCGAATCATTAAGCGCCAGGTAACTGAAGAAGCGGGTCCCGTAGAGGTAGGCATTCACGCCGGCCTGAAAGTCAATGGACATGCCCTCTGAAACCAGCCCAAGCGCGCTGTAGAAGGGCGCTCTATCGCGCACCATGGCGCGGAATACCATCTCGTCGTAGGCGCCTTGTGCCCGTCCCATGCCCCCGGTCATCCAGGTCTCCATGAAGGTGGCGCTGCCCTCTGAGTACCACCGGGGTGCTCCGAGCCGGGGGGTGGTCAGGTAAGCATATATGATGGTTTCTGGGTGGACCTTCGTCTCCTTGACCTTTCCACCGAAGAATTTTCGCCATTTGCGGTCCGTCTCATTCCAAGCGTCAAGGGTTGCGAGGTGCACGGCCTCGTGATTCATGATGTTGAAAAATCGTTCACTCTCCGGCGTGGTTTCATAGATGTGGTTCGAGGGTGAGATTTCCGTTGAAAGCACGTTGAAGGGCGAGACACCCACGCCCGCGTTGTTGTAATCAGCGGTGTCCATCAGAATGACGGAGGGCTTGTCCCAGGGTAGCCAGCCGAAAAGCGTTTTCTGGAAGCTTATCGAATTGTGATAACTCCGCATGACATGCGGCAACAGATGGGTCTGTATCGGATCAATGTAGATCAGGCGCACGTCTTCCGATTCCAAGCGATCCAACTCAAAACCGGACGCAGTAATCGAGAGCAGCATCGCAAAAGAAAAGAGTAAACGTCTAATACCTGCGCGCAAGATGGTGTGCTCCCCTTGGTGGATAACCCCAGTCTAGCCGAACAATCGATGCAGTAACACACAAAAAACCGCCTGCGCAAGGCAGGCGGCTGATTGATGTCTTAAAGACTGCGGAGACTGGGCGCTTTACTTTTTCTTTTCTCTCGTTGGCTTGGTGCCGGTATCGTCACAACCCAGGCAAGCAGGTCCACCGTCAACCTGGAGGCGCTTGAGCGCCTCGGTTTGTATCAATTTCTGTGCCTCCGGGCTGCTCATGAATTTCTGGGCTTCCGGGTTGCTCATGAATTTCATGACCTCCGGGTTGCCCATGAACTTCTGGGCTTCCGGGTTGCTCATGAACTTCTGTGCTTCCGGGTTGCTCATGAACTTCTGTGCTTCCGGGTTGCTCATGAATTTCATGACCTCCGGGCTGCTCATGAACTTCTGGGCTTCCGGATTGCTCATGAACTTCTGGGCTTCCGGGTTGCTCATGAACTTCTGGGCTTCCGGGTTGCTCATGAACTTCTGGGCTTCCGGGTTGCTCATGAACTTCTGGGCCTCCGGGTTGCTCATGAACTTCTGTGCTTCCGGATTGCTCATGAACTTCTGGGCCTCCGGATTGCTCATGAACTTCTGGGCCTCCGGGTTGCTCATGAATTTCATGACCTCCGGGCTGCTCATGAACTTCTGGGCTTCCGGGTTGCTCATGAACTTTTGAGCCTCCGGGCTGCTCATGAACTTCTGCATCTCGGGGTCTGAGATGGACTTCTGAGCTTCCGGATTACTCATGAATTTCTGGGCTTCCGGGCTGCTCATGAACTTCTGGGCTTCCGGGCTGCTCATGAACTTCCGGGCTTCCGGATTGCTCATGAATTTCTGGGCTTCCGGATTGCTCATGAATTTCTGGGCTTCCGGATTGCTCATGAATTTCTGGGCTTCCGGATTGCTCATGAATTTCTGCATTTCAATGGGCAATATTTCCCAATCGCCCATGGATTTCTGCATTTCCGGATTGCTCATGAATTTCTGCATTTCAATGGGCAATATTTCCGGATCGCCCATGGATTTCTGCATTTCCGGATTGCCCATTAATTTCTGCATTTCCGGATTGCTCATGAATTTCTGTGCTTCCGGATTGCTCATGAATTTCTGGGCTTCCGGGTTGCTCATGAATTTCTGGGCTTCCGGATTACTCATGAATTTCATGACCTCCGGGCTACTCAGGAACTTCTGGGCTTCCGGGTTATCCAGGAACCATTGGAAGGTATCGGTCTGCATGAACTGTGCAATGGATTCCTCGCCCATAACGACGTCGTCACCGTTAAGCTGCTCACCCCTGTGCCGCTCGGCAGGCTGGATGTTCATGATCGTACCGGCGGCTCCGTCTTCACCTGCATCATTATTCATGCCCAGGTAGGCAACGGCAGCGATCACGGCTGCAAAGATGATGACCATCATCGTTGTCTTGGCATTTCCTCGGTTTGTGTTCATAGTGGTACTCCTTTGGTCTCTCGTTGCCCAGGTTTCATGGGTTTCCACAACAATTACAAGGCAAGTTCTAAAAAGTTGGTCAATTGTGCTCAGGTTCCGCTTGGGTTCGAAGATACCCCGACTCCAGTACCTTGTCACCCAGTCTCCAAGAATAGCCGATGTCCCCGGCGCTCGCGGTTTCGGTCTCTGGCACCAGGTTAAGCGTCAGCTCCTTTTGGCCCTGGAACTCGATCCGTACCCTGGTATTACGCGCATCGTCAGCCACGCTGTCACCACCCGAATCCAGCCGCAGACCGCTGGATCCCAGGTCGATCAGCACGTTCATGGGCTTCCTGGCTTGGGCGCTCAACTGCAATTGGTAGCTGTCACCGCCGCCGCGCAAAGTCAATTCGGCACTAAAATCGTCACGGCTCATGCTGATTCGATCGATGGCCCGGCCGGTGCCAGCGCCCGGTTCCGACATCGGCATCATGGTGCCCACCAGTCCGGAGGTATCCTGCTGAAGTTCAAAACCGGTGTTGTATTTGTATACTCCCAAGGCCAGCCCAAACGTCGCCAGGGCTGCAAAACCATAGCGAAAATGCATGTTCACCGGGCTCAGGTAACTTGCCAGGCCGCGCTTTGGTTTTGGCAAGTGGACTGAGGCAAGGATCGAAGCATGCAGGTCATCGGGAAACTCGGGTTCTGCGTCTTGCTGCAACAACTCATGGAGCTGGCGTAACTGACGCTGATAAATTCTCGCCTCCCCGGAGTGCTCAAGCAAGGCTTCAAGTTGCTGTTGCTGTTCGCTGCCGAGCTCTCCATCAAGCTCAGCCTGAATCAATGCCTGGCTCCGCTCGTCCATCATGCCTCCAGAATCCCCTTAGATAGCAGGGTGTCACGCATTTTCTGTCGCGCGGAATACAGTCTCGATTTCACCGTTTTAGGTTCTATACCCAGCACCTCGGCAATCTCGTCATAGCTGTGTTCGACAAAATGCCGCAAGACGATGACCGTCTTTTGATCGCTTGAGAGCTGGTCCAGTGCCCAGCGAAGTTCACTGCTCATCTGGTCATTTTCGAACTGGTTATCTGGCCGGTCAGATGAGACACCGAGATGCTCTTGGAGCACGTCCGCGTTTTTGCGTCGATTTAACTGATTAATCGACTCGTTGATGGCGATACGATAAATCCAGCTGAAAAATCTCCGCTTCGCGTCGTATTTATGCAGATTTTCAAATGCTTTCATGAATACGGTCTGCGTCACGTCAGCTGCCTCGTCCCGGTTACCCAATATGCGAACGGCCACTTTAAAAACCTGCCGCTCATATCGTCGGACCAATGAATCCAGCGCTTTGCGGTCACCGCGCTTGCAGTCCTCCAGCAACGCCGCATCCTGGTCCTTGCTCATAACTACAGCAGAGGCAAAAAAAAGTTGGCGGGAACCGGGTAAAACATGTCTTGAGCGGCCGGCTGGCGCCCTGGGACAGGCCGAATTTGATGCGTGATGGTCAAGCGGCCTCGATGGGGAACAGTTTGTCAAAGCCGGAATATTTGAAAATATCCCGTATATGCGGGCTGACACCCACCAGGCGGATACCACCGTCCGAGAGCAACCGCTTGTGCGTTCTCAGCAGAACGCCCAGCCCGGCGCTGGAGATGTACTCCAGCTCCGTCATATCGATAACGCATTCGCCGGCGGCCTCGTCCAGCACCCGCTCCGCCTCGCGCGCACTGGCCGCGTCCAGGCGCCCACTCAAGCGCACCGCGCCTTCATCATTTTGATCAACGCTGAACATCGTTTAATCCTGTCCCACCTGAAACGTCATCTTACTTTGCCTTTCCCTGTACTGGTAGGTCATCGCATCCACCATTTTAGAGACCAGAAACAGGCCCAACCCGCCCGACGTGCGCTCTTCAGCCGGCGCGTCAATATCCACCGGCTGAAACCTGGTCGGGTCGAACCGATCCACATCGAAGTCGGTCAGGCTCACTTCCACGCCCGCGCCGAGAGGGCGCATTTCGAGGCGGATATCGGCCGTTGTCTCCGTATTGTGCAGCACCATATTGACATACAGCTCTTCGGTTGCCAGGTCTACAACATTGCGCAGGCGGGCATCGATTCCATGCTCGGCAAAAAACGCCGCGGTGGCGGCCACGATGCGTTTCAACTCTGACAGCTCACGCTTTACTTCAAGCCGCACTTCGACACCTCCTGATTGTTCCTATGATCGGTCATTCCGGCATGCGACGCACGAGCACCATCGTGACATCGTCCGCCTGCGGCACATCGCCGGCAAACGCACGGACTGCAGCGACGAGCGCCTCGGACAGGCTCGCCATCGAGCCGCGATGATGTTTGAGAAACACCTGCTTGACGCCATCCTCGCCAAACTCCTGCCCATCCGCCGTTGCGTACTCGTAAATGCCGTCGGAGATCAAGGCGAGGATGTCGCCGGGCGCCAAGTTAATCTGCTGAGCGCTCATGGTTTCATCCATGGCCATCACGCCCACCGGAAAACGGGTGGGAGAATACCAGTCGCATTCCTCATCGGCCGCCCGGAAGTGAAGGATCGGCCCCTGCCCACCCGAATGGTACTCCACCGCATGCGCCTGGAAATCCAGGAAGCCCATGAACGCGGTGATGAACCGGTCATCGGGTAAATCTTCCTCGAGCTGATTATTGACCTGCATGTAGGCGGTATCGAGGTCGGCGCCCAGACGGAATGACACCCGGAGCATGGCCTGCATCTGGGTCGCGGATAATGCCGGGCCAAAGCCGTGCCCGGTGGCGTCACCGAGCAGCATGAACAGGCGGCCGTCCAGCACCACCAGGTCGTACAGGTCACCCCCGGTGTGGTCCGTCGGCAGAAACAGTCCATGCACGTCATAACCCGGCACATCCGGCATCTCGCGCGGCAACGTGCTCATCTGGATCTCGCGAGCCACTGCAACCTCCTGCTCCAGGATGGCGTTGGCCAGCAGTTCGTCGGTCATATAGGAATGCTGTATGGCCACTGCGGCCTGTGCGGCCAGCGCGGGTCCGACCCACTCATCATGCTCGTCAAACTGCTGCGGATGCTCACCCAGCCATTGCATCACGCCCAGCAGTGAATCGTCCTGCCCGACGATCGGCACGTTGAGCAGGGACCGGGTCTCAAACCCCATCAGCTGGATGGGATATTGCTTGAACAGTTCGTCCTCCCGGCATTCGCTGACGTTGCTAATGGCGCGCTCTGTCGCGCATTTACCCGCCCAGCCCTGCTCCAGGGTCAGCCTGGGCGGCGGATCTATCGGCGGCGCAACCATGGTGAGGTGTTCCGTAGAGCGGTCGAATAGCCAGAGCACGCCCGCCTCGGCCACGATGGCCACCTTGCCCACCTCGATAATCTCGCGCAGCAGTTCGGGCATGGCTTCCGGTGAGGCCAGGCGATGCATCACCTCCAGGATCTGGACCAGCGATTCCCGGGTGATTTCGTTCGGATTTTCGAGGTGTTTCGGTAAGCTCATCAATCGCTCAGGACATTCAGGCAAGGTGCATCGGAACGCAGATACTGGCACATCTGCCTGATTCAGCACAACATCAGCGCTCAGCCCCCAGCGATCGGCCCCATGGGCGCTTGGGTTCGCCGATGCACCGGGACACAAGATTAAACTGTGCTAAAGTGGCTGATGTTAGGGGCTAAGGGAACCAACTCCATGAACACGACCCAACGACTCTGGGCCACGCTGGCGATGTTGCTGGTCAGTCACGCGGCATGGGCCGAAATATGCGGCGAGAACCAATACGTTTTTGGACCTGGGTTGCTTGATGATCCCTTCATTTGCCGCGACTGTCCATCCATGATGACCAATGATGCGGGCGATGATACCGCCGATGAAACGATCACGTCCTGCGACCTGGTCAATGAGCCCTTGGTGAATTTGTCGTTTGAAGCTCCCAGCACCAATGACGTGCCCGCCATGGTGAATGAGTCGGGCTGGAACCTGACGCTGAAAGCCATGGTTCCCTATGCCAATATCAACTTTGACGACGGCGGAGGGTTTTGGAGATTTGCCTTTCCCAGCCGCAAATCAGCTTCCACAGCAGGTTACCTCTTCTTCGAAAACCCAGAGGAATGCCTGCGCTTGAACGACGGCAGCAGCCTGGGGGATTGTCCAGGCTTTTTTCCTCGTATCGATTGGCAGGACTCACGCTATATCAAATATTACAGTGATGTCGATGATGCCGGGGTACCGGACAACCGGGGAGACAGCGACCTCAGGGACGCCCTGACTTACGACAACGGCAGCCGCGGCCCCGAGATTCAAAAAACCATTCCCCCCTCCGACCCGCTTGTCGATGGGGGGAGTTGCGTTCCAGGCACCGACAGCGTCAACTGCATCCGTTTCGGACCCGATATGGGCGGCGAAATAGAAGACGGCTGGGGTATCGGCACGGACGACGATCTACCCGCGCTGTTTTTATACACCGATAAGGGCATTGGGCTGGTATGGGACGAGCCGTTCTTCGAATTGGCCGAACCTGCCGCAGTGCAAAATCTTGCGGGCATGATCAACAGCGTCAGCTATGAGCTATCGGACATCTCCAGCAAAAGCTTCAAGAAGCCGGGAGAAAAAGGCAAACCAGAAGCCCAGGAGGCATTCAAAATCTGGGCGCACATGAATGTGGTTGCCGGCGTGTTCAACAATATGGTGCAGGCGGACCCGAATGGTAATGCCGGCTATGGGTCCTGGTCGTATCGCCTGGATGGTGGAGACCCCACCAATCTCCCCGCAGACGCAGTGGTCCCCTTGTTCTTGACCACCTGCCCGGACGCCGTGATGGTCGGATGGCTGAGGCGACCGACCTACGAGGTGCGCGCCTTCCTTGTCTCTGGAACTGCCCCGGCGCAGCTGAGTGACTTCAATATGGACGGCATGGTTAATGTGCAGGACGCGATCGATGACCCGGACATCACGGTCATTTCCAACGAAGCCACGATCTCGTTCCTTCAATACGCGGACAACTTGCTTTCCGCCAGTGCGGCCGTGCGCGCCACGTTTGCGGATTTCATGGATCCGCCAGACACCCAAGGGCCGTGCGGTAATGGCCAAGGTGCGAGCGCGACAAGAAGTCCCCCTCGGTGACCTATCCCGCCTTGCCGACTGACTTTACCCAGGCACGTGGCAGACGTCAGTTCATGAGTTGCAGCCAGAAAGGGAGTGTATAATTTTGCCAATACTCCGCTCTGACTGCCGGCCCCAAAGGTCAGTCGTTGGCCTAAATTACATGACTACTAGCAAAGAGAAATAACAATGAGAATGAAAACCATCAAGCAGATTGCCACTATCGGGTGCCTTTTGGCCATCAGCCCAATGGCATGGGCGCAAACATGCGAAGAAAATGAGCACGTAGTCTTCTCGTTCCTGGACGAAAGCTACTTCTGCGAACTGTGCCGCCCCCCCACGGTGAACGAGGCGGGCGACGATCCGGCAAACGAAGAGTGGACATTTTGCGACCTCAAAGATGAGGCATTGGTTCGTCTCGATTTCGATGCGCCCAACAGCGATGGCGACATCGCGTTACTCAGCGAATCGGGATGGACCCTGAGCCTTAAAATTACTGTGCCCTATGATGTCATTGATTTCGATAACGGTGGTGGCATATTCCGCAGCAGCGTCAGTTTCCCCGGACCCATCAGAGCCAGTCGTCAAGGTAAAAATCTCCCGGGTTACGTGGTATTTGAAGATCCTGATGGCTGCCCGGCAGTCTCCACCTCGTTGAACCTGGAGGTGCTGTACGGTGGATTGAACTGTGTCATTTTCGGCCCTTTTTTCAATGACTCACGCTATTTTGAGTTTCAACCAGATGTGGACCTGACGGGCATTCCCGACACGCAACCCACTCCATCCGATGCGCCCGGTCCGGGCAACGAAGATTTACGCGCGTTGCTAACTTATGAAAGTGGTAGCAGGGGGCCGGAATTCAGCCGCACCGGCTCGTCCGTATGCAGCCCGGGAACACAGGATGAGGACTGCGAAGCGTTTGGTCCCTGGATGGGAGGATCTACCGTAGATGGCTGGGGCATCGGCACGGACGACGACCTGCCCGGTCTGTTTGTTTACACGGACAAAGGCATTGGTCTGCTGTGGGATGAGCCGGAGTTCGAATTGCAAGACCCCCCGGGGGTTCGGAACCTGGCTGGCATGTTCAACAGCATTAGCTATGAAGCCTCCGACTTGATGAAATCCTCAGGCGACGGGCCCAAGCCAAAAGGTAAACCGAATTGGCAACTCACGGAGGAGTTTCGCATCTGGGCCCATATGAACGTGTTGCCTAATATCTTCGAAAGCACCTATCAAATCGACTTGAACAATACTCCGAGCACGTCAATCGCAACGAATTGGCGCTGGCGGGTCGATGGCGGGCCGGTAGAGCCTGTGCCAACTGATCTGCCGAAAAGCGGCGAAACAGGCAGCACGCTCAGCTGCATTGAGAAAGTGAGCACCGGCCTCACCAATACCTCCAAGTTCACCGCAAGCGCTTTCATGGTCTCAGGCGAGGCGCCTGCCGTGCTTTACGACTATGACGGTGATGGCCAAGTCAATGTTGAGGACGCCATTGCAGACCCGAACATCACCGTGATCTCAAACGAGACGAGCATCAGCTGGCTGCAAATTGGAACCATCAACAAACCGCATCCGGGTGGCATGGAGTTCGACTTGGTTGCACCAGAAAATATTGATGAACCCAGGTGTCCAGGGGGCTCAGGCGCAAGCGCGACAAGAAGCCCGCCTCGCTAACTAAGGCACGCCGGAATGGAATGCGAGTGGTTCTACCGCATCGCGATCAATCAGCCCCTGCGCGCGCTTGCGCAAGGGATGATTATCCGGCGCCTCGTGAAAACGGGCCATGAATTCCAGCGCCAGCTGTTCTGCCGTGCCCATGTCCCCCAACGCCTGGTGCGCCTCAGCCCGAACCAAAATCGCTCGCACCCGATCTCGCTCCAGGTCTACTCGCGGTTCGGCGGGATCCGGGGCAATGCCCGTATTCAGGATATCCAGCGCTTCCTGCGGCTGCCCGGCACGCAGGGCGGCATCAGCATAGGCAAGCTCGTACAGCGCATATGAATATCCCTCCAGCGCTCTTGCCTGCTCGAATTGTAATTGGGCTTGCTGCACCTGATCCTGCGCCAGAGACGCCAAGCCACGGAGATATGCCGCCGCCTTCTCCTCGGTGCGGTCAGGGTTTTCCAGCGGCAGTGCCAGACCCTCAATTTTATCGGCGATAGCCAGCACTTCGCTGTACCGATTTTCGGCCAATTCTATGTTCGCCAGCGCAAACAGGTAGCGCGTCGGCACCGTGGGCGTATTCTCTAACGCGATATCCGCAAACTTCCGTGCACGCTCCGGGTCCGCCAGCTGAAGCCAATTCATCGCGATCATGGATTGAGACAAGGCATATCGAATGCGCTCCGCCTTGATGGCGTCTTCATGTAAGACAAGAAGCTCAATGGCGCCCTTGAAATCGCCCCTCGACTCCAGCAGGGAAGCCAGGTCGAACATGGCCTCCAGGCGATCGCGGATCAGCAGGTCCTGATTGTCCAGGATCAGCCTGAATTCCTGTTCCGCCTCGGGAATACGCCCTTGCAGATACTCGATCACCGCCAGGTCGTATCGAACATCGCGCATGTCAGGCAGAACCGCCAGAGCCTGGCGAAAATACGCCTTGGCGCCTTCCAGATCGCCGTAGTCGCGCCTAAGCAGCCCCATCATGCGTAGGGTGTTGGGGGCGTCCGGCGCGAGGTTTTGTAACTTCAGATAGGCGTCCTCTGCCGCTTCCAGGTTTCCCACCCAGCGATGGAAGGACCCCAGCCAGGCCATGATGGAGAGATTGTGGGGTTCCTCAACAGCCAGCTGCTGCATTTCATTGATGGCCTCATCTGATCTGAACTGGTCCCAATAAAGCTTGGCTAGAATTTCCCGCGCTTCCAGATCGAAAGGATACTCCTGGAGCAACTCATCCAATGCCTGTTCCGCCGCCGGGTACTCGCCGGCAGCGTATTGGCGGATGGCCTCGATGTACTGCCGCTCGCGATCCAGGAGAAAGGGGTCTGCCAACGCCCGGTCGAACTCCAGCAAGGCCTGGTCAGTTTCGCTCCTGATCCACTTGATCAAGCCCAGCCGATAATGAGCGACCCCGAAATCGGGCGCGATTTTTAGCGCAGCCTGAAAATCCTCGGCGGCCGGATCGATTTCAAATTCTGCAAGATGAGTGATGCCGTCCACATATCGCTCATAGGCTTCCTGGTTGTCGATGGCGAAATCCGCCACGAACACGTCCACCTGCTCCTCGCGTGGCACCCCCAGCCCCCGGCGTATCTGCGCCGCGATCGGCCCCGCCGCCTCCAGGATCGTCGCCGGCTCCAGGTTCTCCACCTGCTTGGCCGAGAGCACCACCCCGCCCGCCGTGTCCGTCAGACGGCTGGATACGTAA
>Ga0255776_10005303_pt1 | contig 13430 bp, 10 predicted proteins | sample 071ome_19_FD_179974 | JGI IMG/M metagenome (GOLD analysis project Ga0255776, IMG submission 179974) | Coastal salt marsh microbial communities from the Groves Creek Marsh, Skidaway Island, Georgia - 071413AT metaG (version 2) | ecosystem: Environmental > Aquatic > Marine > Intertidal zone >...
TCCCGACAACGCCCAGTCGACTTTTGGAACAGCAGGTCCGATCGCTGAAGATCAGGCCAACCTGTTCAAGTTCATCTTCTGGATCGCAGCGATTGTTTTCGTGTTTGTCGAAGCAGCAGTGATTTATGTTTCTATTCGCTTCCGTCGCAAGTCTAACAACGACAAACTGCCGCACCAGACCCACGGAAACGACCGACTTGAGATCACCTGGACGATCCTCCCTGTAGTCATCCTTGCAGTCATTGCGGTCCCAACCCTGATTGGCATTTGGGAGCAGCAGCACGGAGTTCCAGACGACCAGGGTGACGTTCTCGCCGTTGAAGCCATTGGTCACCAGTGGTGGTTTGAGTTCCGATACCCAGACCACGAAGTTGTGACCGCAAACGAACTTCACATTCCGGTCGGACGACCTGTTGCATTCAAACTTGAGTCTCAGGACGTTATCCACTCATTCTGGGTTCCAAAAATCGCCGGTAAGGTCGACATGGTTCCGTTGAATGACAACTACATGTGGTTCGTTGCTGACGAACCAGGTGTCTACTACGGTCAGTGTGCGGAGTTCTGCGGACTCGCTCACGCGCTCATGCGGTTCCGAGTTATTGCTCACGAAGAAGCAGACTTCCTCGCGTGGATCGACGGTATGCACACAGCTCCCGATGCTCCAGCAGCAGGTTCAGCTGAAGAGTCAGGTAAGAACCTGTTCGCAGCTAACTGTTCTTCATGCCACACGGTCGACTCAACCACTCCTGGCTCCTACGCTCGTGAAGTCAGCGCACAGGAAGCACGCTGGAATGGTTGGCTCTCGGATATTGAAAACGCTCCAATCGTTTCAGCTCCAAACCTGACTCACTTCGGTGAGCGCCTAACCATTGGTGCGGGTCTCAAGGATCTGAACCAGGAAATTCTTGAAGATTGGATCGCTGACCCAGCAACCGTGAAGGTAGGCACTCGCATGCAAGACCATGCAGCCGTTTACCAGACCTCCGATGGCACAGCGAACCTCTCTGCTAAGGAAGTTTCCGACATTGCAACCTACCTTCTGTCACTCAAGCCTGGATCTGGAGACAACACTTCAGCACCACCAACTGGCGGTGGAGATGTCGACGGTGCAGCGGTGTTCACAACTAACTGTGCAAGCTGTCACTCGACCGGAACCGACGACATAGTCGGCCCAGGACTTGGCGGCATCGCCGACCGAGCTGGATCACGTGTTGGTGGTCAGGACGCTGTGACTTACATCAGGGAATCGATTACCGACCCAGGTGCATACGTAGTTGACGGCTACCCACCAGTAATGCCTGGCTGGAGCCAACTCGGTGACGACCAGATCGACGCTCTTGTCGATTACCTCATGACACTTAACTAGCGAGATACGAAAGAACGCACGGACGTAATCGTCTAAAAGCGGAGTTCAAGAGTGACAACGAAATCACTGACATTCCCAAGAGTCTTCCCAAGGCCTAAGTCCTCGACCGGCATTTGGAGCTGGATCGGTACCGTCGATCACAAGCGAATCGGAACGATGTACGGAATTACATCCTTCATCTGGTTCATTGTGGGTGGTATTGAAGCACTCCTGATGCGGATGCAGCTCTCTTCAGCAGAGAACACGCTGATCGGACCTGATGCATACAACCAGCTGTTCACAATGCACGGCACGACTATGGTCTTCCTGGTTGTGATGCCGCTTTCTGCAGCGTTCTTCAACTGGCTTATACCGTTACAAATTGGTGCAAGAGACGTGGCGTTCCCTCGAATGAACGCCATGAGCTTCTGGATCTTCCTGTTCGGTTCCCTGCTGCTCAATGCTTCATGGGTGACCGGTAACGCTCCAAACGGTGGATGGTTCGGATACGCACCTAACTCCGGTGCAACCTTCAACCCTGGAATGGGAATGACCTACTGGGTTGTTGGATTGAACATCCTTGGTGTTGCTTCAATCGCAGCTGGTCTGAACTTCATCGTCACTATCATCAACATGCGCGCCCCTGGCATGAGCATGTTCAAGCTTCCTGTCTTCACATGGATGACCTTGATTACATCAGTGCTCATCGTTCTTGCGATGCCAGTACTCGCAGTTGCAGGTATCCAGCTCCAGACTGACCGACTTTACGGCACGCACTTCTTCAACTCGCTTGGTGGTGGTGACCCGGTCATGTGGCAGCACATCTTCTGGTTGTTTGGTCACCCGGAGGTATACATCCTGATTCTTCCTGCAATGGGTATCGTTTCCGAAGTACTTCCGACATTCGCTCGTAAGCCGCTCTTCGGTTACCCATTCGTAATCTTTGCTGGTGCGGTTATTGCGTTCATGGGTTGGTTCGTATGGAGCCACCACATGTTCACTGTTGGTCTCGGACCAGCCGCCAACACCGCATTCTCGGTATCTACGATGCTCATCGCAGTTCCTACCGGTGTGAAGATCTTCAACTGGCTCGGCACGCTCTGGGGTGGAAACATTCGCTTCAACACGGCAATGCTGTTCTCAGTTTCATTCATTGCAATGTTCACAATTGGTGGTCTTAGCGGTGTTATGCACGCTTCACCGCCAACCGACGCTCAGCAGCAGGACACTTACTTTGTCGTAGCTCACTTCCACTACGTACTGTTTGGTGGAGCACTTCTCGGAATCTTCTCTGGAATCTACTTCTGGTGGCCTAAGTTCACCGGTTGGTTCCTGAACGAGAAACTCGGTAAGCTCAACTGGTTCTTGATGCTCATCGGAATGAACCTCCAGTTCGGCCCGATGCACTGGCTCGGCATGGACGGCATGCCTCGCCGAATCTACACCTACGCTGAAAACATGGGCTGGGAAGGTTCAAACCTCGCAGCAACCATTGGTGGATTCATCCTCGCTCTCGGTGTACTTGTGTTCATCATCAACTTCTTTGTGTCTCGTGCACAGCGAGTTGAAGCTCCTGCAGACCCTTGGGATGGACGAACCCTCGAGTGGGCAACTTCATCACCTCCGCCACCATGGGACTTCGATGAAATCCCTCAGGTTGAGTACCGGGATGACTTCTGGTTCAAGAAGCACCCTGAGACCATCGCTGAGTACTACCACGACGATCACGACGCAGTTCCTTCGGGAGCACAGTTGGACGACGAAGAGGAAACTCCTGTCGTTTCTGGCGGAGCGGATGACCACGGTCACAGCACGCCTCACCTTCCTGACATGTCGTACTACCCGTTCATCCTTTCGCTAGGCGCAGCGATCTTCGGTATCGGCTTCCTCACCCACTGGGGTGTGATCATTGCCGGCGCACCGATATTCATCTGGGGACTCCTCGGCTGGTCGATGGAACCCGTAAACGACCCTGAGTAGCCCCCAGTCTCTCTAAAGGAAACAAGCACAGTGACACAAGCTGCAGTTTCAAATCACCACGGTTCCGATGAGCATCACAGCTCGACGGGTCTGGATAACCGAAAGCTCATGATGTGGGCTTTCCTGGCATCAGACGTGATGTTCTTCGGAACATTCATTGCCACTTACCTCGTTTACCGCGGTAAGAGCCTGGTCGGTCCATACCCTTCAGAAATTCTCGACATCCCGATTACGTCGGTGTCGACATTCGTTCTGTTGATGAGTTCGCTCGCAATGGTTCTTGGTCTTCACTATGTGAAAGCGGGCGAGAAGAACAAGGGAACGTTCTGGATCGGTGCGGTCGTGGTTCTGGGTTTGGTGTTTATCGGATTCCAGGTTTATGAATTCAATCACTTCGTAAACGTTGGTCTTACACCTCGAACGAATATCTTCGGAACAACGTTCTTCATTCTTACGGGTATTCACGGGGCTCACGTAACAATTGGTGTGCTGTGGATGGCGTTCCTTGCCTACGGCAACCACGTTGGAACTCTCCGCAAGGACAACGCGATCGATCTGGAAATGGCCGGACTTTACTGGCACTTTGTCGACATCGTGTGGATTGTCATCTTCACGGTTATTTACCTGATCTCGGCAAACGACACACCACCTCCTGGAATGGAGTCGATTCTTCACTAAAAGTGAGAATTAGCAGTCGTTAGCAGGAAGATACAAATGGCAAATCTCTGGCAAAAACTTACGCACTTCAAAGGCAACGGTTGGTGGAACCTACCACAGTCCCAGGCCGCTCAGCCAAACCCTCAACACGAGGGTCCTATTGGCGGTCCGTGGCTGATGAACTGGTGGAACTGGTTGACCTACGGTGGCAAAGGCCACGCAGGACCAAGGTTCTACTGGGGTGTTGGATTCTTCCTCGCGGTTGTCACACTGCTTGAAGTTTGGGCATTCGATTGGGACTTCCTAGGTGGATGGTATGTCCCACTCCTACTGTTCCTCTCGGTATTGAAGTTCGTCGGAGTGGTTGCCTACTTCATGCACCTGCGTTTCGACAACAGGTTCTATACGTACACGTTCGTGTCTGCGATGATCGTCGGAATCGCCATTTTCACGGCAATCCTTCTTCTCGCCGAGTACGCACACCAGACACCACTGTTCTAACAACAAGGCAAGAATAATTGAACGGACCTGATGAATTTCAGGTCCGTTTTCTTTTGCGTATTTTCCAACTGCACTCTAATCTCAAATAATGGAATCAAATTCCGACGTTGAACTGATCAAAAGTTTTGGCGATCTCGCATTCGCCTGGGATTTCAGCTCTCCTCCAGCAGTAGTGTTTCTACTGGTTGCCACCGCCTACATAGTTGGAAGTGCGCGACTCGCTTTTAGATCAACACCAGACGGCGAGTTCTGGTCAAAGTTCGCTGCCAGCATTGCGGGATTCCTGTTGCTCGCAGTTTCTCTTGCTGGACCATTCGACTATTACTCGGGTGAACTGTTCGCAATGCATATGTCACAACACTTGCTCATCGCAATGATTGCTGCGCCGCTCTTACTTATCGCCCAACCAATGCCTGCGTACATCTGGGCTCTACCGAGACCACTTCGAATCGGTGCAGGGACAGCGCTGACCAGCAACGGACGATTCATACGTGTGATGCGCTTCCTCACACGCCCTATGGTTGCCCTACCACTGTTTCTTGGGACTTTGTATGGCTGGCATATCCCAGAGGCTTACAACAGCTCACTTACCAACGACTGGCTACACCTGTTCATGCACTTCACAATGTTCACGACGGCAGTGTTGTTCTGGTGGCCAATTGTTGGACCTCCACCGATTCGCTCTCAGCTGAGCCATCCACAACGAATCGTTTATCTGCTCCTCATAGTTACACCAACGGCCCTGCTGGCTGCGATCATCACACTCTCGAAGTCGGTGATATTCGACTTCTATCTGGATTCACCCGGCCACTTCGCATGGTCACCCGGCGAGGACCAGCGTGTCGGTGGATTGCTCATGTGGATCCCCGGCAACTTTGTGTACCTCGCAACTATGACCGTCCTCTTCTTCCAGTGGTTCAAAGAAGAAGAGCGAAAAAGTACGAGGAGACCTCGACGTCGCCTACCGAGCGGTCAATCTGAGAAGAACAGTTGAGCGAACCAGGAATTATCTCCGTCAGAGCGATCGTTGTCGGTCGCGTTCAGCGGGTTGGTTTCCGAGGATTTATAGCGAAAGCAGCGATGAATCTCAACTTGTAAGGTTGGGTTCGCAATCGAGAAGACGGTTCTGTTGAGTTCGAGGCGCACGGCGACCAGATGCTGATCGATGAGTTGCTAAAGGTTGCAAGAAAAGGTCCATTTATCGCTCGCGTCGAGTCACTAGAAACCGAGCAAATAAAAACCCCCGTCGAATTTGACGAGGGTTTCAGAATTGCAGACTAAACGAATATTTAGGAAGAGCTTCGGCGCCTGCGCGAGACCGCTCGCTTGATGAAGTACTCGTTCTCCTGGTCAAGCATCCTTCGCAGAATCTCATCCGAAAGGTTCTTCAGGTAAATAACGCTGGCCCAGGCTGTAGTGAGTCCCGACTGGATTTCCTCCAGGGTCATCGCCTTGTTTCCGTTAGCGAGGATCAGCTTGAAGACGGCCTCGGTGATCGGAGTGCCAGGAAGCAGGAAGTCTGGCTCTTTCGAGCAAACGTTGCCCATTACCTTCATGTAATCGGCCGCTGGAGCAAACCCGCCTGGAGTTTTGCTGTCGTCTACAACCGCTTTGCCCGCAGCAGAAAGCCGCGTGTAAACGGCGTACGCGAAAGACCTGCCTGAGGCATCGAATGCTTTTGTATCAACCTGGTATTTCGGATCCTCTTGCGGTTCCTGCGGAGTCTGCTGGTCGAGTTCTTCTGTCTGGTTAGTCATATTGTTTCAGGCACGCGTAGTCGCGCCGTAGAAGTATTGTCTAGAAAATGTCGTCGGGCCAGTCGAGCATCTCGACTGTGGCAATCTCGCCTACATCAATCATACCAATGTCGTCGGGACATATGGCGAGACCGTTTGCGAGCGCCATTGATTTGAGAACCCCCGAGCTCTGGTTTCCGGTTGATCGAGCCCTGTATTGACCGCTTTCGTCGGTGTAAACCTGAACTCTAGCGTAAACCCTGCGACCGTCGTGATTGGTGATTGGGTCGTCCATAATCGCTTGGACCGATGATTTAGCTCGTTCGGGCTTGCCCATCATCTTCCGCAGCGCACTACGCCCGAATTGCTCAAAGGCGACCATCGCACTCACTGGGTTACCCGGGAGTCCTAGGTGAGGGACTTTTTTACCGTCACCACGTTGGAGAACTCCAAACGCTAAAGGCTTAGCAGGGCGCATCCGAACCGACCACAGGGCTATCTCACCTTTTGATGAAAGGACGTCTTTTACGACGTCGTAATCACCTTTAGACACACCGGCTGAGGTGACTACTAGATCAGCGTCCATTGCATCGTCGAGAGCCGCCTTGAGCGACTCGACCGTGTCTTTGGCGATACCCTTAATTCTGGGTTCGCCGCCGTACTTGATCACCATTGATGCAATGCTGTAGGCGTTTGAGTTGTAAATCTTGCCGGGCTGATGCTCCTCACCGGGTTGGAGCAGTTCGTCACCGGTCGAAACAATGGCAACCACCGGACGTCGGAAGGCACTAACTTCATCGAAGCCAAGCGAAGCGATTACGCCCAACTCGCCAGAACGTAGTATCTGACCTGACGAGAGAACGGTTTCTCCCTGTTGGACATCCTCTCCGGCATCTCGGATGTTTTCGAGATGCCCTGCAGCCAGATGAATCCCAATTCTGTCCTGCGCTCCGGAAGTCTTCCGCCGATCCAGTTCATCGGTATCTTCGAACGGCACAACGGCGTCAGCTCCCTCCGGAACGGGAGCGCCAGTCATGATTCGAATTGCCGTTCCTTGCTCAACCGGTCGATCAGGAAGCGCGCCAGCAGCAACCGTCCCAATTACTTCGAGCTCCACAGGTGATTCGGTTGAAGCTTCGGTCACGTCCGCTTTACGTACTGCGTAACCATCCATTGCCGAGTTCGGCAGCGGAGGAATATTGAATCGCGCCACCATGTCTTCAGCAAGAACTTGTCCAAGGGCCTCGGTCAACGGTACCGAAACGGCAGGGAGTCTCTCGAAATACGACAGTATTCGTTCACGGGCTTCCTCAACGCTGAGCATTTCAGCGTCGTAGTGGTGCCGGTGCGGTCGTTCCTTTGGATGACTCATCGGTGACCTACGATCGCAACTCTGCGCCCAGCTCGTTACCTAGCTGCTTCAGGATTTGTGCCTCGACCTTCGCAACTTGATCTGCGGTCAAAGTTTTATTTGGTGACTGATAGATAAGCCTAATTGCAACTGCTTTCTTGCCTTCTGGAACGCCTTTGCCTTCGAACACGTCAAATACAGTCGCCGATGTCACGAGTCGGTTGCGCTTCGATATCTCCACGATCTTCGCGGCTGAGGCAGAGGAATCGAGAATTAGCGAAAGATCACGGTGCGATGCAGGGAGTCGAACGAAGTCGTCGAACTTGCCTCTTCCTGTGACTTTTAGCGCCTCAAGCAATGCTGCGAGATTGATCTCGAACATTGCGGCGAGAGGAACTTCAGGCTCGAACGCGTTGAACACGTCAGGCAGAACTTCGCCAACTATTCCAATTTCCAGGTGATTGGCTTTCGGGATTTTTACAACCGCAGTTCGGCCCGGGGTGAAAGTTGCATCCTCAACGGGTTCGAAAACAGCATCTACGCCGAGATGTTCTAGAACGACCTCAACTGTGCCCTTGGCATCGTAAAAATCGGCAGAGTCACCCGAGTCATCCCAATGCAACTCGGATCTCGGTCCTGCAAAAGCACCTGCAACCATTTGGCGCTCTTCCGGAAGACCTTCGCCGAAGTCCAGGAATACGCGCCCTGCCTCGAACATAGCAATTGGCCCTCTCCACGTTCGGGAGTTCCTCGCAACGGTCTCCAAAACTGCTTCTCGCAAGGTACGACGCATTACCGCGTACTCAGCACTAATCGGATTCCGCAGTCGAATGTGATTTGGCGTGTCTTCCGGTAGGCGGACTCTGGATTCGCCACTCTCTGTTGTCGAAGCGTAGCTGATCATTTCTTGAAGACCGGCCTCAGACAGAATATCGACCACCTTCTGGCGAAGATCCATCGCTGGCTGTGGCTGCCACTGAGGTGGACGCCCACCCAGCGTAGTAGTTGGGATGTTGTCGTATCCGACTATCCGCGCAAATTCCTCTACGAGATCTTCCGGTATCGAAATGTCGTTGCGCCAATATGGGATTTCGACGTCCCAACCTGATCCATCAGAGTTGAGTTTGAATCCCAGGATCGAAAGTGTTTTTTCAATCTGAGATTCTTCGAATTGAACGCCGAGAACACGCTCTATATGAGCCTTGTCGAGGCGAACGAATTCCTGCTCAGATCCTTTACCCGGGTACTCATCAATGATGCCTTTGGCTACTTCGCCACCAGCGATTTCTGCGATGAGTTTTGTTGCGCGCCGTAGACCCACTTCGGAGAGTCCTGTGCGTAACCCTTTTTCGAATCGAAGTGTGGCCTGTGAAGCTAGTTCAAGCGTTCGAGCGGTTCGCCGGTTGTTTACACCCTGGAACGTCGCTGACTCGAGAAGAACATTTGTGGTGGCATCGGAAATTTCCGAGTTCTCGCCACCCATGACACCTGCAAGCCCTATTCCTCGTTCAGGATCAGCGATGAGAAGCATCTCTTCATCGAGCTTTCGATCCTGACCATCAAGCGTCGTAAGCACTTCGCCATTTCCTGCACGACGAACAATTATCTTGTGATCAACCACTTTGTCGTAATCAAACGCGTGCAACGGCTGACCAAGCTCAAACATCACGAAGTTTGTGATGTCGACCAGGTTGTTGATCGGGCGTTCTCCAATTGCCAGTAGCTTTTCCTGCAACCACTTTGGAGAAGGTCCAATCTTGACTCCTTGAATGACTGTTGCTGTGTATCGAGGGCATAAATCAGGATCAGAAATCTCGACCGATGCGAGAGAGTTCACATCAGGGCCAGTCGCTTCGTAGCTGAGATCAGGCTCTGTAAGTGGATTGCCAGTGATCGCAGCAACATCTCGCGCTACACCAACCACCCCGAGACAATCTGGTCGGTTTGGAGTGAGTTCGATATCCAGCACCGACTCACCAATGATCTCACCGATCGGGGTACCAACTTGTGCAGAATCATCAAGGATGAGAATTCCATCGTGATCCTCGCCAATGCCAAGCTCGCGAACCGAGCAAACCATTCCTTCAGATACGACACCGCGAATCTTGGATCGCTTCAACTTCTTCATCGTGCCTGGTTCGTCGGCGTAGGCGTCATGAAGCACAGCGCCGATCGAGGCGTATGCGATCTTCTGACCTGCTGCGACGTTAGGCGCACCGCAAACTACTTCAGCAGTATCTGAACCATTGTTGACGGTCACCAGGCGCAAACGGTCGGCGTCTGGATGTGGTCGAACATCTTCAACGTGGCCCACAACAACATTGTCGAGCCATCCGGTCTGTTCGATCGAGTCGACCTCGTTACCGCCCATCGTTAGTCGGTGAGCAATGTCTTCAAGACTCATGTCGAGATCGACATACTCTTTAAGCCAGGAAACAGGGACTTTCATTCAAATTCTCGTTATCGCGAAATATTGACGGGCGGCAGCGACCTACCCGGGAACTGGATCACGGCGCATTCGCCGCTCCTAAAACTGCGTAAGGAATCTCAGGTCGTTCGAGAAGAAGTGCCTGATGTCTGGAATCTCGTTTCTTAGCATCGAAATTCGTTCAGGTCCCATCCCGAAAGCAAATCCGGTGTACTTGCTTGAATCGTAGCCGGCATTCTCAAGAACCTTCGGGTGAACCATTCCTGCACCCAGGATTTCGATCCAATTCCCGTTCCAGTCAATCGACATATCAACACCAGGCTCGACGAACGGGAAGAAGTCGCATCGGAACCGGACTTTGCGGTCGACTCCGAAAATACGTCGAGCAAATTCGTAAAGCGTGCCTTTGAGGTCGGCGAAAGTAATTCCTTCGTCGACCGCAAGACCTTCGATTTGATTGAAGTGCCACTCGTGAGTCGCATCAGTTGATTCGTAGCGATAGCACTTGCCTGGCACAACCACTCGAAGCGGTGGCTCCGTCGTTTCCATTACACGTGCCTGCATTGGCGATGTGTGAGTCCTGAGAAGCATGTCTTCTCTTTCATCGTGGTCAACCCAAATGGTGTCCCACTGGTCACGCGCCGGGTGATTCGCAGGGATGTTGAGCATGTCAAAGTTATATTTTTCTAACTCAACTTCAGGTCCCTCGACGGTCTGGAATCCCATCTCATTGAATGCCTGGGTTATCTCACGGATCATTTGCGTTGAAGGATGTAGACCGCCAGAGCGGGGTTTCCTGCCTGGCAACGTGACGTCGATAGAACCAGCTGGCGCGGCTGAGCTGGTAGCCGCGTTTTGGCTCTGCTCAAACTTTTCTTCCAACTCAGATCGAAGTCTGTTAGCTGCAGCGCCAACTACCTTGCGCTGCTCGATCTCCATCGATCCAAGACCTCGCAACAGACCCGTCAACTTGCCTTTACGGCCCATAAACTCAACACGCCACTGTTCGAGCTGTTCGGGTGAACTGGCCGCTTCGAGAGCAGACAGCGCTTCATCCCGCAATGAATCGACAGGGTTGGTTGTATCGGCTGCAGACAAAAGTATTTCCTGTTGTGAACGTTGGATTTTCATCCGCAAGCAATAGCTTGCGAATCACGACCGGAAATTATAGTGGATGAGCAGTTCAGGGCACTTTATGGATAATCACCAAGAAAATGCTGGGAAACAGCAGATTAGGTTCAAACTGGCTCAATCTCACAAGTTCTATCGAAAATTCCCCGAAAATCACACATTTACGATTAACGGCCATCTTAATCCGCCATGATTACGTTACTCGTAAATATCTGCGACTGCCATGTTACGAAACTACCAGTACGCCCTACTGAGATGCTCGGCGGTTCCTGCCATGAATTGTTTCAAGCTGTCTCAAACTAGCGACAAGTTGAAAAAGATGTAGTAGGGTCTTCTTACGTTCAACCGTACTCGAGATGAATTTATTCTCGACGCGGATATATCTATAAACACAGTTATGGGGGTCCAAATGGAAGCCTACTGCATGAAGTGCAAGACTAAGCGCGATATGTCGAACCCTGAGCAGATCACAATGAAGAACGGACGCCCTGCAACCCAGGGTTCCTGCCCGGTTTGTGGCACAAAGATGTTCAAGATCGGTAAAGCTTCGTAAAGTCTTTTTAGATCGAAATTAGCCTGTGCAGTTTGCACGGGCTTTTTTTTTGCCTTTTTTATCCCCAACAATCGATCCGATTACCAAGTAATCTTCACGAACTTCATGTTCATCGGCACATAACCACGCAAGGCACACTAATGAAGATCGCCCAAATTGAAGTCCGCTTTTTAGAAGCGCAGCTCGACAAACCGTTTGGTTGGTCGCAACGCTGGACCGACGTCCGCAGCGTGATTGTCCTCAAAGTGACAACCGACGAGGGCGTTGTCGGTTGGGGTGAAACCTACGGGTCTGGCGACAGTGTGAGCGGGATAGCAACCATCGCCAAAATGGCGATTGGTGAAGATCCAGCGAATATCAGCCAAATATGGCACAAGCTGCACCGAGCGACGTATCAATCTCACGTCTACGCAACCACTCCGGCTAACGCCATAAGCGCTATCGATACAGCGTTGTACGACATCGCCGGTAAAACTTCAGGCAAGTCTGCGTCCAAAATCCTCGGCGGTCGACTTCGAGACAGCATCCCTGTCTATGCGACCGGCCTTTACTACGTCGATGACTACGCGCTCAAACCTCACCTTGATGAGGCCACCGGATACGCCGAACAAGGATTTACCGGAATGAAGATGAAGGTTGGTGCCATGACTCTGAAAGAAGATGCCGACCGAATCAAAGCCACACGCGAAGCGATCGGTCCGGATGTTCGGCTTATGTTCGACGCGAACGAGGCATACGATCCATCTACTGCCCTAACTTTCGCCGGCATGGTTGTTGATCAAGATTTGAGCTGGTTCGAGGAACCTTGTGCATCACGTGACGATGCAGCCAACAAAATGGTGCAAGAGCGATCACCAATTCCAACTTCTGGTGCAGAAAGTCTCTCGACGCGATGGGAATTTGCGCCTCGAATAGCGAACCGGACGTTCGACATTGTTCAGCCCGACATTTGTGGCGTCGGCGGAATCTCGGAAATGCACCGTGTCGGATTAATGGCACAGACGTTCGGAGTGAAGTTCAATCCACACTTCTGGGGCACTGGGATCAGCTTTGCCGCCGCACTACATTCACTTGCAGTTCAGCCAATCAACCAGATCGGACAAACTGACATCCCCTACCAGAACGAATCGGTCCTTGAGTTCGACCAAACGCCCCACCCGATTCGAGAAAACATTACAGCCCCCTTTGTTCAACAGAACAGTCGTGTCACTATTCCAACTGGACCGGGATTGGGCATCGAAATAGACGAGTCGGTGGTTGAAAGATTTACTGTCGGCGACGCAATAACGGTAACTGAATCAGCGTCAAGTCAACGGGTTTTCTAAGCTCGTTGCAGAAACGGAGTTTCGATCAATGAAGATCACCGACGTAAAAGTCACCCTTTTCAAATGGGAAGACATTCCAACCACGAACTACAGTCCACTATCGGGCAAAATCGGCGGTGAGTCTGACATGGGCCTGGTGTCCATCGAAACTGACGAAGGCGTAGTTGGTCATGCATTCCTTGGTAGCTCAAGCCAACCTGGAAGCCTTGATGCTCCTCACTTGATCAAATACATCAAGCCGGTGCTGATAGGTCAGAATCCGCTCGAGAGGGAACGATTGTGGCAACACATGATGTTCACCGTTCGCAAGGCAGGGATTCGCCCAATTGGCGCATGTGATATTGCGCTTTGGGACATTGGTGGAAAGGTGGCGAACATGCCACTTCACCAAATGATGGGAACGTACCGAACGAGCGTACGTGC
>Ga0255776_10005312_pt1 | contig 13419 bp, 13 predicted proteins | sample 071ome_19_FD_179974 | JGI IMG/M metagenome (GOLD analysis project Ga0255776, IMG submission 179974) | Coastal salt marsh microbial communities from the Groves Creek Marsh, Skidaway Island, Georgia - 071413AT metaG (version 2) | ecosystem: Environmental > Aquatic > Marine > Intertidal zone >...
AAAGGCGACGCGTCCTCCAGTAACGTTTGCCGCGCTCGCCGCGTGTTCCCACTCGTTACCGAAATCCGATAAATGACTCAGATTGGTCAGGTGATCGCTGTCGCGCAGTGCAGTCTCGTCGTCTTTCAAATTGTAGGTTGCGCCCAATACAAGGCGGCCATTGATGGGCGGTGCCATATAGCTACGGGCGCAGAGTACTTTATCGAGGTGGGGGAGTTTTTCTGCATTCAGGTAACTGAGTTGCCCGCGGATTTTTTTGGTGGGCAGATGCGTATTAGCGCCGGCGAGTTCTTTTGCCTGATGCGCGGTGGCGATAACAAAGGCATCTGCGTGTATTGCGCCATTGTCGGTTTCGAGTATCAGACAATTCTGCTCGCCAGAAAAGCGGGTGACGGCTGTTTGTTTAAATTCGATATTCGGGTGTTGAATCAGCGCCTTGCAGAAATCAGCAGGCGATACCCAGCCGGCAGCGGGGTAGAGCAGGGCTCGTTGCTCGTCGTCTTGTGTAGATCTGTGTGTTGCTGAGACTAATTGCTCCGGCGGGGTATGACGCTCAATAAAGCGTTGCTGGCGTTTCGCTTCTTTCTCGTCGTACGCCAATTGCAATACGCCGCAATCGTCCCAGTATTCACCCTTGCTATCTTCGCCTAGAACCCTGCGCACCTCTTTTAATGCGAGTAAGTACGCCTGCCGGTAGAAGTCGGAGTGGGTTGCCTGATCGTCAGCCGCGAGTTTGATATACAAGCCACCTTGTGGATTACCCGACGCACCATTGGCGATGCCGTTCGGGTCGCACAGGGTGACTTTAAAGCCACGCTCGGCCAACGCTCTTGCTGTGGTACAGCCCGCAAGACCTGCACCGGCAATCACAATATGGCTACCGTATCGCAAAGCCTCCGGCGTCAGCTGCCATGGCAGGTGGTTGTGTAACTCACTCTTCTCAGGGCCTGTTGTTGCCTGGTAGGCACCCACCAGCATTTCACGTTTACGTCCAAAGCCTGGGACTTTGGCAATCTGAAAGCCCGCGCCTTTTAAGCCACGACGTACCAGACCGGCAGCAGTAAAAGTAGCAACCGTAGGAATATGGTCAGGGTGTGGGTTGCGACTGATGCGGCGGATTTCTTTAAATAATTCATCGGACCACATGGCCGGGTTTTTTGAGGGCGCAAAGCCGTCGAGATACCAGGCATCGACGGGGCCATTCAATTCCGGGAAGGCGTCGTGTACATCGGCAAAAATCAGGGTGAGTGTGACTCGTTCTTCAGGCCAGCTCAGTACATGAAACCCCGGTGTGGCGGGCGGGTAGTGTTCTATTAATTTCTGGCTGAGGTCAGCCAGCTCGGGCCAAAGTGTCAGTGCTTTGGTCAGTTGCTCCGGTGTCAGCGGATACTTTTCGACGCTGGTAAAGAGCAGCCAGCGTGTTGAGTTGGATGCTTGCCGAAACGCCTGCCAGGTGGCGAGAAAGTTCAGGCCCGTACCAAAGCCAGTTTCAATAATACGGAAAACGCCGCTGCCGTTATGAAAGCGCTCCGGCAAACCGTTATTTTTCAGAAATACGTAGCGAGTTTCTTCCAAGCCGTTTTCAACCGAAAAGTAGGGATCATCAAAGGCATTGGCAATGGGCAGCCCCTGATCGTTCCAGGTAAGCTCAGGCGCCTGAATCGTCTGACGTTCACCGTCGGGTGCTGGCGAGTGAGGCTGATGTTCAGGATGAGAGCGCTGGGTCACTGTTCGGGTCCGCAATAATGGTGGTCGGTATTTTAAGCAAGCTGGGAGATAAACCCAATCGGTAAGAGGGCGTCAGTAACAGGAACGAGAGCGACGGTTCGGAAAACGAATAAGAGCGAGGTTTGAGAAAAAATAGAACGCCACGCGTATACTGCGCCCATGTTATCTGAAATCGCTGTTGTCCTGTTTCCTGTCGTGCTCTGTGCCGTAATCGGCGCGTGGTGGGCGCATACGCGCACGCCGTACGATAGTGGATTTATTTCTCAATTGGTGCTGAACATCGGTGCGCCCTGTCTGATGTTGTCCGTGCTGGGGCAGGTGGACATCGATCCGGGCGTTTTCGCGCAAACGGCGTTGGCGTGTGTCTTGGTAACGGTGCTCATGCTCGTGCCCGGGATGCTGTTGCCTCGATTGATGGGCGACGACGTTCGCACTTATTTGCCATCCTTTCTGTTTCCTAACGTCGGTAACATGGGCCTGCCGATTTGCATGCTTGCGTTTGGCGAGCAGGGGCTGGCGTTGGCTCTGGCGTTTTTCATGATGTTATCGGTGGCGCACTTTCCAGTCGGTATTCTACTGGCGGGCGGTCGCGATGCTGGTGGCTTAAAGGGCATTGCCCTGATGCCAATCATGTACGCCATTGGCTTGTCGGTGCTGCTGGTGGCCAGCGGTTGGCGTTTGCCCGCGTTCGCACAGGATGCGATTTCATTGATTGGTGGTATGACCATTCCTCTGATGCTGATTACTTTGGGCGTGTCGCTGTATAGCTTGAAAATCACCGGTTGGAGTCACGCGCTGATTTACAGTCTGGTGAGAATATTGGGTGGGCTAATGGCCGCTATGGCCGTGACGTATTGGTTGCAATTGGATGGGGTGGCAAGGGCGGTTGTGCTGATTCAAAGCTCGATGCCGGTGGCGGTATTTAATTATTTATTTGCGGTGCGTTACCAGCGACAGCCCGAGGCGGTGGCGGGGCTGGTGGTGATGTCGACGTTTTTGTCGTTCGTCAGCCTGCCACTGTTACTGGCGTGGTTGATGTAATCGAAGCCATCGGCGCTGGAGCGCCCGGAATATCCAATGAGACCGGAAAACGGTGTTAGTACGAAAGACCGCTCCGGTCTTTCGTTCTTGTCTTTCGTTCTGGTCTAACTTTTCGGCCTGTCGTTTCGCCCTGGCTTTCCGGTTTATCGTTCAGAACTATCGTTCTGATCTATCGTCCCGGTCCAGGGCTGTGTGAGCTAGCGTCAGTCAACTAATGACGTTGTTTCGGCGCTGGCCTTCTCAATCACGGCGGCGCTGTGAATGATGATGGGGTCTCGCGGGACATCGCGCGCACCGGTTGCCACTGCGGCGATACTATCGACCACGTCCATGCCCTGAGTTACGCGTCCAAAGACGGCGTAGCCGAAGTCACGCACACCGTGATCAAGAAAACGGTTATCTTTCACGTTAATAAAAAACTGGCTGGTGGCACTGTCGACAACGCCAGTACGCGCCATAGCGATAGTGCCGCGGGCGTTATTCAGCCCGTTTTTCGCTTCATTTTTGATCGCTGCGCGTGTTGCTTTGCGGTTCATGTTGGTATCAAACCCACCGGCTTGGATCATGAAGTTTTTGATCACGCGGTGAAATACCGTACCGTCGTAGTGTTTTTCTTCGACGTATTTGACGAAGTTCTCGACACTGATCGGGGCAGCTTCGGGGTTGAGTTCCAGTTCAATCACCCCTTTGTTGGTGTTCAGTGCAACGTACACGGGCTCCGCCAGCGCACTGCTTGAGAAAACCAGGCTGGAAAATAAGAATGCCGCCAGTGTCAGGCCGCTCGTCAATAAAGTTCGCATAGTAAATCCTTTGTCGATCACGAATGAATAATCAGGCCCAGCCGCTGTTGCTGCGACGACCACGTAATCCTGGCAAGATCAGGCCAGCGATGACGCCGCCAAAGACCAGACCACCGCCATACACCAGATACGCCAGGCTCTTGTCGCTTTGCAGTTCCTGATTCTCTGCTGAGAGTTTACCGACCTGCAGTTCCAGTTCCTGGTTTTTTAACGTCAAGGAGCGTGCTTTTTCGTCGAGCGCCAGGGCGTTTTCAGATACGGTGCGGATGCGTTCCAATTCGCGCTCCAGGTCGCTATTGTTACGGCTGGTTGCCGCGCGTTCGCTGCGGCTTTCTTCCAGTTCTTTTTGCAATTCATCGCGCTGTGATTTTGCGGTGCTCAGCTCGGCTTTGAGGTTATCGAGTTCACGATTAGCAAGAATCAGTTTTTCGCGGGCAATGGGTTCGTTGACCAGATACTGGGTACGTACCCAACCTTCGGTGCCTTTGCTGGTGCGCACTTGCGTGAAGTCACCTTCCTCGCCCAGATAAATCAGATGTTCGCCACTTTGCAGGACTTTAATAATCCGATACTCGTTAGAGGCCCCTGAGCGCATCTGAATAAACAGCTTGTCGGTCACGTAGCGCTTTTCGGCGTACGCTCCGGCACTCATCAGTAACAGCAGCAGGGTCACGATTAAAGGCTTTTGCATGGATCTCGCTCCAGATTACGGCAGTACTTTTTTGAAGGGTTTGACAGTCACGTTAGCGTACACACCCGCCGCGACGTAAGGGTCTGCATCGGCCCAGGTCTGAGCCGCATCCAACGAGGGGAATTCGGCAACTACTAAGCTGCCGGTGAACCCGGCCGCGCCCGGGTCATCACTGTCAATGGCAGGATGTGGGCCTGCGATCAATAGGCGGCCTTCGTCTTTCAGTGCATTCAGTCGTTCCAGATGTGCCGGGCGGGCTTCTTTGCGCAGTGGCAAACTGTTTTCGATGTCTTCACTGATAATGGCGTACCACATGAATCGGGCTCCTCAATACTGGGTCGTGCGTTGCGTTGGGCAACGCGTTTGAATTCTTTCGACGGCTGACTGTCTTACGCTACAGCGCTTACTGCACCTCTCAAGATGCAGCGTTCGCGATACCGCGGTTAGTGAGCAGGACGTACTGCACAGATATGCCGTCTTTGGTTATTGGTATCTGGCATGGTGGAACTTGATTCGCTATGGCGTGCCAGTCCATTTACAATGAAAGGCATTATGTCGTAAGCCATTCAGGGCGTCCATTGTGAACTCAAGCATCGATCTCCACTGCCATACCACGGCCTCCGATGGTGCCTTATCGCCCGTTGCTCTGGTACAGCGTGCGGCCGAACGTGGTATTAAAACCTTGGCGATTACAGACCACGACACCTTGGCGGGGTTCCGTGACGCTCGTGCAGAGGCGGAAAAACATGGCATTGAATTAATCAGTGGCATCGAACTGTCGTGCGTTTGGGGTGGGGTGACGATTCATATTGTCGGTCTGAATATGGACGTAGAATCGCCGGCCATGATTGAGGCCGAGCGCGTGCAGACGGAAGCTCGGGCGAAACGCTCTGAGCTGATCGCTCAACGTGTTGGTAAAAAGCTGCAACAGACGATTGATCTGGATGCGGTTCGCGAATATGCCGACAGCGATGCGCTGGGTCGCCCGCACTTTGCCCGCTATTTAGTTGATCAGGGGTGGGTGCCGTCCATGCAGGCAGCATTCACCAAGTATCTGGGCGCAGGCAAACCGGGGGATGTTAAAACCAGTTGGCCTGAGCTGGCCGACGCGGTGCGATGGATTACTGAGGCCGGTGGCGTGGCTGTGATGGCCCACGCGCATCTGTACAAAATGACGCGTACTAAGTTACGTGCCTGTATGGCGGACTTTATTGATGCCGGTGGGCAGGGGCTCGAAGTTGCCTATGGCATGATGGACAGCAATCAACGCGGGCAGATGGCGCAACTTGCGCGAGACCTTGAGTTGATGGGCTCCTGTGGCAGTGATTTTCATGGCCCGAATCGTTTCGGGTTGGATCTGGGTGTGATGCCCGATTTTCCCAAGGACATTCCCCCTGTATGGGATGCCTGGGCGTCTGTAAGTTAATACAGGCGAGGTTAATGACAGAAGGTATGTTGTGAGTCAGTTTTTTCAGATACACCCAGATAACCCTCAGGCTCGCCTGATCAAACAAGCCGCCGACATTCTGCGCAGTGGCGGACTGGCGGTCATTCCTACCGACTGTGCCTATGCGCTGGCGTGCCGTATTGGCGATAAAAATGCCACGGAGAAAGTCATGCGCCTGCGCCAATTAGGCCCAAAGCATAACTTCACCTTACTGTGCCGCGATTTTTCTGAATTGTCGGTGTACGCCAAGGTCGATAACAGCATGTTTCGCTTGTTAAAAGCACACACGCCGGGCGCCTTTACTTTTATTCTGCCAGGCACACGTGACGTACCGCGCCTGCTGATGAACCCGAAGAAGCGCACCATCGGTATCCGGGTGCCAGACAACCGCATTGCGATGGCACTGCTCGAAGAAATGGGTGAGCCCCTGATGACCAGCTCGCTGATTTTGCCCGGCGAAGACCTGCCGCTATCTGATCCGTACGATATCCGGGATCAACTCGAGCATTCGCTGGATCTGGTGATCGACGGTGGCTTTTGTGGATTCGAGGCGACGACGGTCATTGATATGACGGATGAAACACCAGAAGTCACACGTCAGGGCGTTGGCGACGCCAGCGCGTTCGCCTGAGCATGTTTTCTGCGATTTCGGGCAGGTACGCGTCTGTGCCTGCTCGGTGAAAAACGCTATGATGGCTCCCTTTACGAATCAGCGGATGTAAACGGGTTCTGTCATGTCCAAACAGCGTGTTCTCACCGGTATCACCACCACCGGTACTCCTCACCTCGGCAACTATGTTGGTGCCATTCGTCCGGCGATTGAAGCCAGTCGTGATACCAATAACGAGTCGTTCTATTTTCTTGCCGATTTTCACGCACTGATTAAGTGTCAGGACCCCAAAGCCGTTCATCAATCCGGCAAAGAGATTGCTGCGACCTGGCTGGCGTTAGGTTTAGATACCGACAATGCGGTGTTCTACCGTCAGTCGGATATTCCAGAAATTGCCGAACTGACCTGGGTTCTGAACTGCATCTGTGCCAAAGGTTTGATGAACCGTGCTCATGCCTACAAAGCCGCCGTCGATGCCAATCTGGAAGACGGTGAAGACGCTGACAAGGCGATTACCATGGGGCTGTTCAGCTATCCGGTGCTGATGGCCGCCGATATTCTGATGTTTGGGGCGCACAAAGTGCCGGTCGGCAAAGACCAGATTCAGCACGTTGAAATGGCACGCGACATGGCCCAGCGTTTTAACCATATCTACTGCAAAAAGCAGCCACTGCTGACGCTGCCAGATTATCAGGTGGATGATGATGTGGCGGTACTACAGGGGCTGGATGGCCGTAAGATGAGCAAAAGCTACGGCAACACCATTCCACTGTTTTTGCCTGAGAAAAAGCTGCAGAAGCACATCAACAAGATCAAAACCAATTTGCTGGAGCCGGGGGAAGCAAAAGACCCGGATACCTCAACCGTGTTCCAGATCTGGAAAGCCTTTGCCAACGCTGAACAGACGGCGGAAATGCGTCAGGCCTTTGCTGACGGTATTGGCTGGGGTGATGCCAAGAAAAAACTGTTTGCACTGATTAACGAAGAAATCGCAGAAGCGCGCGAGCGTTATGAAGACCTGTTGTCACGCCCTGCAGACATCGAAGCTGAGTTGCAGAAAGGCGCGGCCAAAGCGCGTGAAATCAGCCGCCCAACGCTGGCCGCAGTACGTGAAGCGGTTGGCATTGCTGGTCTGGTGTGAAAACAGGAAATTGCGTCAGGGCTGGAGTACACTGGCCCTACAGTTTTGAAAAGAGGACGCCGTATTGAGCACGGTTGACCCGCAGAGGCGGGTGGTTTCTGGTATCCGCCCCTCCGGCCCGGTACACCTAGGTCATTATCATGGTGTTCTGCGCAATTGGGTGCGGTTGCAGCACGAATACGAGTGTTTCTTTTTTGTTGCCGACTGGCATGCGCTGACCACCGGGTTTGACGACACCAGTCAGGTTGCTTCCTCTACTTGGGACATGGTCGTGGACTGGCTGGCCTGCGGGGTGAACCCCGGGGCGGCCAACCTGTTTATCCAGAGTCGCGTGCCGGAGCAGGCCGAACTTCATTTGCTGCTGTCGATGATTGCACCTGTGTCCTGGTTAGAGCGTGCACCGGCCTACAAAGAATTCATCGAGCATCACCGCGAAAAAGACACGGCGACCTACGGTGTGTTGGGCTATCCGCTGCTGCAAAGTGCCGATGTACTGGCTTATCGGGCCGGGTTGGTGCCTGTCGGTTCAGATCAGACTCCCCATGTTGAGTTGGCGCGTGATATCGCCCGGCGCTTTAACCATCTCTACGGTGGTGAGCAGGATTTTGCGTCGAATGCGGAAGCAGCGGTACGCAAGCTGGGGAAGAAAACCGGCAAGCTGTACAGTGAGCTGCGTTTGGCTCACACCCGCCATGGCGACACGGATGCGTTGGCGACCGCCCAAGCTTTGGTGCGTGAACAGAATAATCTGACGCTGTCAGACAAAGAGCGTCTGTTGGGGTATCTGGAAGGGGACAGCATTGCCATTTTGCCTGAACCACAGGCGGTAGTCGTAGAACAGGGCAGCCGCTTGCCGGGCTTAGACGGCCGCAAGATGTCCAATGCCTATGGCAACAGTATTCCATTGCGCGCGGCGCCAGAAACCGTTGAGAAAGCCATGCGCAATATGCCGACAGACCCGGCTCGCGTGCGTCTCAGTGATCCGGGTCATCCCGACGCCTGTCCAGTGTGGCAAACGCATCAGGCTTTTACCCCGGACGATGAACTGATTCAGGTGAAAGCGCAGTGTGAGCAAGCCGGCTGGGGCTGTGTTGAATGTAAGCAATGCGTGGCAAAGCATATCATTGCGCAGCAAGCGCCAGTCATTGAGCGCGCGCGCGAGTACGAAGAAAACATCGATTTGGTACACAGTATTGTCGCCGAAGGAACAGAGCGAGCGCGAGATGCCGCACGAGCCACTCTGGAGACCGTACGCGATGCCATGGGGCTGGCTTACCGTTAATGCCCTGTGGGGTATGAGTAAGCATCAGTGAACCCATGAGTGAACCACCACGGAGGCAGAATGAGTCAGAGTGATACCAACACTCAGGCCCTGAAAGAGCAGGGTGAAATGCCGTTTGCTCTGGTGCAGGGGCAGCCGATGACTCAACTGCCACTGGATCTGTATATTCCTCCCGATGCGCTGGAAATTATCCTTGAGCAATTCGAAGGGCCGCTGGATCTGCTGTTGTACCTGATCCGTAAGCAGAATCTCGACATTCTCGATGTCAATGTGGCGGACATCGTTGAGCAGTACATGCAGTACATCGATATGATGCAGGCGCTGCAGCTGGAGTTGGCGGCAGAGTATCTGGTCATGGCGGCCATGCTGGCGGAAATTAAAAGCCGCATGTTGCTACCGCGTCAGAAAGGCGAGGGCGAAGACGGCGAAGAAGAAGACCCGCGTGCGGAACTGCTGCGCCGTCTGCAAGAATATGAACAGATTCGCCATGCGGCCGAGCAGATGGATGACTTACCGCGCCTTGAGCGCGATGTGTACCTCGCCAATGTGGATGCGCCTGAGCGGATTCAGGAGCGAGCGCATCCTCCTGTCGATATGCGCGAGTTGATGCTGGCCATGGCCGATGTCATGCGTCGCAGTGAACGTTTTGAGCATCATGAAGTTGAGCGCGAACAGTTGTCGACGCGAGAGCGTATGAGTGACATTCTGGCGGCCTTAGCAGGTGGCCATTTTGTGCCTTTCCGACAGTTATTCAGGCCAGAAGAAGGACGCCTTGGCGTCGTGGTCAGCTTTCTTGCGATATTAGAGCTGATTAAAGAGTCCCTGATCGACATCGTACAGCACGATGCACTGGGTGCCATTCACGTGAAATTGAGGAGAAACGATGAGCCAGCCTGAGCTTAAGTGCATTCTCGAGGCCGCGCTGATGGCTGCTGGAACACCGCTCTCGATCGAGCGCATGAAAAGTTTGTTTGCGGATCATGGCGATGGAGCTCAGGTGCCATCCTCTACGGCACTGTACGACGCCATTATTGAACTGCGCAAAGACCTGCTAGGGCGCGGTGTAGAGGTCGTAGAAGTCGCCTCGGGCTTTCGGCTGCAGGTGCGTGCCAACACAGCACCATACGTGGCACGCCTGTGGGAAGAAAAACCACCGCGTTACAGCCGCGCATTACTAGAGACACTGTCTTTGATTGCGTATCGCCAACCAGTGACGCGTGGTGATATTGAAGATGTGCGTGGGGTGGTAGTCAGTTCGGGAATTATGAAAACCCTGCTGGAGCGTGATTGGATCCGCGTGGTTGGGCATCGCGATGTCCCGGGACGACCGGCCATGTACGCCACGACCAAAGAGTTTCTTGATTACTTTGGCCTGCGCTCATTGGAAGATTTGCCGTCACTCATGCAGATTCGTGAACTCGATGATGCTAATCGCCGCTTGGCATTGGGTGACGATGCCGAAGCGCGTAAGGCGACGCCAGATCGCTATGACTTTACCTCCGATGAAGATCGCGAAGAGCGCGGTGCTGAGGTATTAAGCGATACCGCGGATGATCTGGCGGCAGCAGAAGCATTAATTGACCGGGTGGAAGACAATGTCTTTGAGCCGGTGGAAGGGCGACCGGGTAAAGGTGAGGCGCGTAAGGTACGTGATCTCAGCCAGATCCTGGCGCGTCTCGAAGAACAACATCAGGAGTCTCCTGATGACGATAGCTCGCCTGAATCAGATGATTCAGGCCTAACGGAAAAAGATACTCATCATGAATGAACGCATTCAGAAATTGCTCGCCGTTGCCGGTGTAGCATCCCGCCGTGAGGCAGAACGTTGGATCGCCGATGGTCGTGTCACCGTAAACGGTGCCACAGCAAAATTGGGTGATCGTGCCAGTCGTCATGACGAGGTTCGTCTCGATGGCCGCAAAGTGGATCTGGAAGAAGCCGGAACCAGCACGCGTGTCATTGCTTACAACAAACCTGTGGGTGAGGTGTCGACGCGCAATGACCCAGAAGGTCGCCCCACCGTGTTTGACCATCTGCCACGAACCAAGAACGAGCGCTGGATCAATGTCGGTCGTCTGGATATCAACACCAGTGGCTTGCTGCTGTTTACCACCGACGGCGAATTGGCGAACAAGCTGATGCATCCGTCCAGCGAGGTCGATCGTGAGTACGCCGTGCGTGTTCGTGGTGACGTCGATGAAGACATGATTAAGCGTCTGAAAGACGGTGTTTTGCTGGAAGACGGCATGGCTCGTTTTACCGACGTCCGCTACTTTGACGGTGAAGGTCAGAACAAGTGGTATCACGTGGTGGTCATGGAAGGTCGTAACCGTGAAGTTCGTCGCCTTTGGGAAAGTCAGGACGTTGCGGTCAGCCGACTGAAGCGTGTGCGTTACGGTTGTATTTTCCTACCGGGCGCCGTGCCAGTGGGTACCTGGGTTGAGCTGGGACAAAAAGAGGTCAACGACCTGTACGATATGGTCGGCCTTAAGCGTCGTCAGGCGAAGCGTTTTGTGGGCAAAGAACGCGATCAGCATCAGCGTCAGGCGCGTAAACAGAAGATTCGTCAGACCGCCGGCCGTCGTCGCCGCAACGATGGTTAAATTGGCGAATAGCCCTGTTTAACGCGGATCGTAGATCGTAAAAAAAGGCGCCTTGGCGCCTTTTTTCATTCTGGACGGAGTTTTCTTTATGAACGTAGGCCTCGGCCCCAGAGGGTGAGGCCTTTGGATTGCCGAATTTAATCAGTCGGCGTTTGAGAGGATTCTGGAGCGTGCTCGCGACGATTAAACTCAATGTCGAGATCGCTGATGACGCGGTTACGCCCCTGATCTTTCGCCATGTAGAGTGCCGAGTCAGCGCGGCTGATCAGCTCTTCCAGCGTGTCGCTGACTTGCAGGGTGGCGCTGCCAATGCTGGCGGTCACTTGTAAGTCCCCTTTGCTGTGCTCAAATTGCAGCTGGCCAATGCCCATACGGACGCGCTCAGCGATGCGCAGTGCACCAGACTGGTCGGCGCTGCTCAGTAAAATGAGGAACTCTTCGCCACCGTAGCGGAAGCACATATCGGTCTGACGAATGCAGCCGGTCATGGCGGTGACGGCGTCTTTCAGTACTTTGTCGCCCATGCTGTGGCCATATTCGTCATTCACCTTTTTAAAGTGATCGAGGTCCAGCATCAGAATCGACAGGGGCTGATCGTGGCGCTTCGCCAGTTCGATTTCCCGGGTCAGTGTTTTGTCCAGCGCGACGCGGTTGCCGGCGCCTGTCAGCGGGTCGCGGAAAGCCGCAGCCAGCGCTTCGTGGTAACGCAGTGCGTTACGCATTGGATAAACCAGTGCGGTCATTAAGCCTTCAATGTTGGCCAGCTCGTGCTCGCGGAATCGTGTCGAACGATGAAACGACAAATCGCCCATATAATCCTGTTGTGTCTGTAATCGGTAATGCGCTGTGTGCAGGCTGTTACGACCTGTCGCCAGCGTGGTGTTCGTGGGTTCATGATGAAAAGTGAGCCCATCCACTAACACCGCGCTTTGAATCTCTTCCAGAAAAATTTCCAGCAGTTGACCCAGTTCAAGCGTGGTTTGCAGTTTGCCGGAGAGGCGCAGCAGGACTTCGGGGCGGATGTCCGGGCGTGGGGCCAGGTCGCCGAAGGGGGTAATGACTTTGTCGTCATGTAATTCTGCTCTGCCGTTCATTGGGCTAACCATGAGCTACCTCATCATGTGGTGTATTCGCTATGGGGTAATAAGCGATTTCTGTGCCACTTCAGTAGAAGGTTAAAAAGCCTTTAAAATCATGAGGTTGGGTAGAAAGACGGAAGAGTAGGGATTTTTTCGACATTTGTTTGACGAAAAAATCCCTGTCTTGGGACGTGAATGTGACTGTTTCCAGTCAATGCATCACGGTTATTTGGGTTGAGCATCCAGGCTTTGGCCGTGGGTGCCGATTGACGCTGGACTCATCAGGTGCAAATAGAGCGGCATGATGTCCGCGGCCGGTGTCACCTGCGCTGGATCTTCGGCTGGGTAAGCTGCTGCACGCATGGCGGTGCGAGTAGCGCCCGGGTTAATGCAGTTCACGCGAATGTTGCTGCTGTGCTTCAGCTCGTCAGCCATGACTTGCATCAGGCCTTCGGTGGCGAATTTGGAAACCGAGTAAGCGCCCCATTCGGCGCGGCCCTGACGGCCAACACTGCTGGTGGTAAATATGACGGAGGCGTCCGCAGGGGCATTGCGCAGCAAGGGCAGCAGGTGCTTCATCAGCAGGAATTGCCCATTCACGTTGACTTGCATGACCTTTTGCCAGGTTTCCCAATGGTAGGTGTCCAGTGGCGTGCGTTGGCCCAGCACCGATGCATTCAATAGTACGCCGTCGAGATGGCCAAAGCGCTGGGCGATTACCTCTGCCAGCTCGGCATAGGGCGCTTCGTCGCAATTCTCAAGATCAAATGGCAGAACCGCCGCCTGTGGCAGGCCTTCGGTCTTCATCAGGTCCCGAGTCTCGTTCAGGGCTTCCTGGGTGCGGCCGAGCAGTAATACAGTGGCGCCTTCACGTGCGTAGGTCAGGGCCGCTTCGCGTCCGATGCCGTAGCCGCCACCTGTCACTAATATGACGCGATTATTCAGAGCAGGTTGGTTTTGGTCCGTCATGGTTCGTTAATTCTCACTGAAAACCAGC
>Ga0255776_10005330_pt1 | contig 13391 bp, 10 predicted proteins | sample 071ome_19_FD_179974 | JGI IMG/M metagenome (GOLD analysis project Ga0255776, IMG submission 179974) | Coastal salt marsh microbial communities from the Groves Creek Marsh, Skidaway Island, Georgia - 071413AT metaG (version 2) | ecosystem: Environmental > Aquatic > Marine > Intertidal zone >...
TGGCTTTCATAGGTCCTAAAGCCCTATAAGACCCATAAGACCTATATCCACCGCAGGTGTGTGCAGTGACACACCACAAATCTACATCAAATGACACTAGTCTCGTGTAAATTATCTTGTGTTATTTACGCTCTAGAATGCCTGTTCTTTGGTAAATCGCACCATTGTATGACGGTCTTTCATGCCGTCCAATTTCTGTAGTGAACTTAGCTTGCAGAACACTAGGATCTACAATGTTCGCAGATCCGTCCAATGATCAGCTTTATTGACAGTTCAATACGGCAGCCAATACCATCTTACGCTTTGGGTTAAATTTGATAATACCAAGCTACGAAAGAAGGAACAGATGAGAATCGAAACTGGCACACCTTCCACCAAGTATTGTGATGGCCTGAGCCGCCGAAGTTTTCTACAGATCGGCGTTGCTGGTATGGCCGGTGTCAGTCTGCCGCAGATACTCCAGGCGAAGGAGGAATCTGCAAAGCTGGGCCTCGAAAAGAAAGACACATCGGTCATCCTCATCTGGCTCGATGGCGGACTGAGCCATATCGACACCTACGACATGAAGCCAGAGGCTCCCACGGAGTATGCGGGGATCTGGCGTCCCATCCGCTCCAAGGTGCCAGGTATGGAAATGACCTCTTTGTTTTCAAAGCAAGCGAAGGTAGCCGACAAATTTTCAATCGTCCGCTCTGTACATCACGATGCAGGCGATCATTTTACCGGTGCACATTGGATGCTGACTGGACGCGGAGGAGTTAGCGGAGGAATGAAGGCTGGCAAGTTTCCATCCATCGGCTCCATCGCTACCAAAGTCCTGGGTTCTCGCAAAGAAGGGATGCCCGCTTATGCATCTCTCCCCTACGCCGCCAGTGTAGGACTGAAACCGGGATACTTCGGCGGCAACTATCTCGGCGTACAGCACAATCCATTTATAACCGGTTCCGACCCGAATTCGGCCTCCTTCAAGGTAAATAGCCTGCAACTCCCCAAAGGCCTGACACTGGACCGGCTGGATGATCGCCGCGGCCTGAAGGAACATTTCGATACGCTACGCAGGGATGTTGACCAAAGCGGCATGATTGATGCCATGGGCCGATTTGACCAACAGGCCTATGAATTTGTTACCGGAGAAAGAGCCCGGAAAGCTTTTGATATATCACAGGAAGACTCTCGCCTCCGCGACCGCTATGGCCGCAACTCTCTTGGCCAGAGTGTACTTCTTGCCCGCCGCTTGGTAGAAGCTGGCAGCACATTTGTCACCTGTCATTCCGGAGGCTGGGACGATCACTGGAATCTGGAGCCGAAGTATGAAAAAAGGCTTCCTGAAGTCGACACAGCCGTCTCTGCCCTATTCGAAGACTTGAGCCAAAGTGGGCTCTTGGAGAAAACGCTCGTTGTGCTTTGTGGAGAATTCGGCCGGACCCCAAAGATGAACGACGGCGGCAACGGAGGTCCACCTCTCAGCAAGGGCACACCCGGACGAGATCACTGGGGCAACGCCATGTCCGTCCTGATGGGCGGTGGAGGTGTCAAAGGCGGGATCGTCGTCGGTTCCACCAACTCCCGCGGAGAAGTCCCCAAAGACCGCCCCCTTCGTCCAGGCGACATCCACCACACCATTTATCACGTACTTGGCGTCGACCCTTCGACCCACTTCCTCGACAACTCCGGCCGACCCGTAGCAGCCATCGACCACGGTGCTGTAATCAGCGAACTGGTCTAGCCCGCATTTCTCACGGATTTGCTGTTGCGAGACGAAGTGAACGGCTCTGTGACAAGGTTGGCGTAGTTGACGATGAAGTGCTGGGTGAGTACACCCTGCTTGAGGAAGAAACAAGCCAAACGCTGTCACAGTGCCGTGCAACTAGGTTCCTGTCAGCTAAGTTCGCTGGATAAACGCAGAATTCGGGGAAAAGGGCCGCGTTTATTCAAATTCCTGATCTTCATTTATATGGCGAACTTAGCTTACAGAACACAAGTCGTAATAGGAAATCCGTGAGAAATGCTGTGGTAGGCGGCAACCTAACCCATCATCAGCGTCCATTATACTGCCCCACCTTATAATTTCGGCGAATCATCATTTTCATTCCTAAGGCACGTAGTGCCGCTACTCCAATAGCCGTGGGCACCTGCAAAGCAAGCCCACGGAAGGATCAGGAAACATGGCAAAACCGCGTAGCGGTGACACTCCCGCAGGAAGAGGGTCTGGCTTGTGTCACCACTGGCTATTAAAGTTTCGGTACTATGTACCTTTTCGCCCCCTAGGGAAATCTGAACTTATGAGGTGGGGCAGTATGGCGAACATCAGCGTTCCCCTTTTAATTTTTCAATCACTACGACGCTAATGGCATAAAGGGACAGCTATGCACCAAGGCAAAGGATCCAACTTCCTGGGAACGCATTCGTGTAAATTCGTGTAAATTCGTGGTTCTCATTTTTCAATCGGAGGCTGACTCCAGATCATCAAGCACAAGTCCGGTGGAGACCAATTCGATTCCGCTCAGCAGCGTCTTGCCGGAATGCGAAACCAACTTCACTTCACAACTATCCGAAATCGCCACATCCGCGAACTCCTTCACTACGCATTTCATTCTCCCGCCGGCTGCGGCAAAAATGTCGAAATCCTTCAATACGGTATTGCCTTGCAGCATCACATCGAATCTCCGGGCACCTTGGGTCACCAGATGAGGTTCGATGAAATACAGACGCACCGTAAACGAGCCCGGCTTGAGTCCGGACAGCCTTAGCGAGGTAATGCCTTCTGCCCCAGAGGCACAGACCCAAGGCCAACCACGTCCTCCTTTCGTAAAAAGGGAATGATGATAGAACACATCTGGCTTCTTGGGTTCTGTACTAACCACGATTTCGGGCGAGGGTCCGCCGACATTGGGGTAATCGAGGAACAAAGTTCCGCCATGGGTCATCCGGTCGCCGGGTGCCCCCAGATTGACGCCAATACGCACGATTGGATTGGCAGCACCTTTGCCCCAGGCAGTCCATTGTTCAAACGCCTGTGGCATACTGACCAAGGCCGCCCCCGATGGCAAGGGATAGCTACAGGTGCAGCCCTCATAGAAATAGGGCATGTTCAGGACGCCGTTTGCAGGGATGATGCTATTGGTACAACCGGAACGGGGGCCGGCAATGGTGATGGTGCCGCTCTCAATACGTTTGTCGTAGAAAGCCGGGGTCGCCGAACGCATCGTAATCAAATGGCCATAGTCCACACCACCATCACAACCATAACTCTTCACATAGCATCGGGGCTCGACGACACCCGTCAGCGGATTCTTCATTTGCCCCTTGTCGGCCTCTTTCCTGAACGGATAGGACTTCGGCTTCTCGCCTTTGGACTCCAGTTCTTGAAAGTGCGCCTCGACATAAGGCGGACGATATTGATAAGGCGGGCGGAAATCTTCCCCCGGTGCTTTGGGGACTTGACCTAACCTCGACCCCGCTTCGTCGCGAGACATGACGCGGCCAGTGTAGACATCCATGAAGCTTTCATTGAGCAAGCGGAACCGACCTGTCCCCTCCCGGTGGAGATGGTTGACGTGCCCCATCTTCTCAACCTTTCCTTGCCAATCCTTGTCCTGTGAAATCATGACGCCGCCCACGATCATGGGTTGGGGAGCACGCTTGAAGTGCCCAATGGAATCGTCGAACCATAAGATCCCCAAAGGAGCCCGGACGCGGGCGTCGGGCGCACTCCAGTCGTTGGCATAATCGACGGCGCCCGGCAAAGCACCCACCCGGCGGACAAGCAAAAGGTCGCCGTGCCGTTCTACCTGGGCTTCGCTGTGCCCGGCCTTGCAGAGCCATTCCTGGACCTCCTTGTCACGCCCCGGATCTACATCGAGGCAGGCAACGCCGCCGTAGGGCTTCAGGTGTCCATACAACGCCTGCAAGAAATCCGAGCCGGTGTCCATCTGAGTCACGCCCCAGTCTTCCGCCACAATCAAGTCGGCCAGATACGGCGGCAAGGCGGCATCCCCGAGCTTGCCGGCCAGGATCGACACTTGGCCGGCCGACGCGGAGGGCGCCAGGATACGTCGCCGTATCGCTTCAGCGTCAGATTCATCGGGGGCTAACGCAATGACATGGAAATCTGTCTCCGCAGCTAGTTGCACAGCCAACCGCCCATTGCGAGTCCCCAGGACAAGTGCGTGGCCTCCGCGAAAGGTAGTAATGGAGCGCAGGCGGGCGATGGTTGAAGAGAGCTTCGTGTCGCCGACTCGCCTGGGAGCCGGCTCTGCCAAGTGATCCGCAGGGGAAACTTCCGCATCACTAAAACAATAAATCGTTCCGGCGAGGGTCGTAACAAACAGCCTGCCGTTGGCCGCAACAACGCTGTGAATGTCTCCCTCCACCCCCTTCACGCCACTTTCATAGTCTAGCAGTGTTCCACTGAGCGTAACCTTCGTCCGCGAACCGGCGATTCCTTTGCCTTTGGTAAGCCCACCTTCATGCATGTCGCGGTTGACGACACTGTCGAACTTGATCTTGCCGCGGCGAATATCCCGGGCAACGTCCGGCTCCAGCCGCATGAACCAGCCGCCAGGCACCCTTCCCTCAGACGGAAGTGCGAAGTCAAGCAATTCCCCGCTATGCCGGTCAAATGTAGCTGGTCGTGCCGCACCACATGGAACGAACAATTCATCCCCCTTCACCAACAAGTATCCTTGCGGGGAGAGTCCCCCCAACGCTTCCGCACCTACGTGCGGTTGCTTTCCATACAAAGCGCCACAACGATCGTTGACCCATTTGACTTCTCCCGACTGGGCATCCAGTGCGTAGACAAAGACACCCTCCAAAGGCCACACCCCCGCAGCGAAATAGACTATTCCATCAGCCAGCACCAACCCACCACGGACGGGCCAGACCGAAATCAACCGACCATTTCCCAATATTTTCCGGGCGGAAGGGACGGCACGGAACTTCCATTGCAGGGCACCATCGGACGCATCCAGGCAGTACAGATGCCCATCATCCGAACCAAAGTAGAGCTTACCACGCCACCCAACCGGTGCAAAGCGCACTGGACCAGCGGTGTAGAACCGCCACTTCTCCTCACCTGTCCCAGCCGCATAGGCCACAACCGCATCAATGTGGGGCACCGCCAAGAACAGGGTTTCACCCATGACAATCGGCTCGTAACCCTGGTCAAATTGGAGCCGGGATTTCCGGAAAGCAGGTTTAACCGGCGGAAGTTGCCGCTTCCATTGCAAATGTAGCGGGCTGGGAATCTTCTCGGTAGAAATATTCGTACGGCCAGCATCATGACGCCACGTGGGCCAATCCCCAGCTGTCACAACGCTGGCGAACGCCAATAGCCCAAACAGTGAAACTGTAGAGTAACGCTTAAACTTCTGCAAAAGAGCGATGGAGAGTGCCAGGTAATCTTTCATGGTTGGATACGATTCGTCAGGGTGTTCAGACAGAGTTTCACCTCAAGCAGATTCAAGAAGCTAATACCAACCCGATAAAGGATTGAATATAGCGATTCTCGATAATCGCGTCCTATTGGAGCGAGGGTTTTTAACCCGCGTTTCTTCAAGAAATGACATCCATCCTACAACCGCGGGTGATAAACCCACGTTCCGTTGTGATACCAATCGGAAATTACTTTTGAAAGATGCTATAAAAAGCAACTATTCAGGTACCCTTGGAAAATTGACGAATTCGTAGCGGAATTTGCCAAAAATTCCGACTTTCCAGGCCATATGCCATCCTGGATCAGAAGATTTCGCATCTTCTGCTACATTTCTTCTCGGTGTCGGCATGGGTTTCGTTGGAAAACTCTTCGAAATCGAGGGTACCTGAATAGATTACATAAACAAAGAATCTCCCCTATTGGAGTTCACACTAGCGTGTTTCCGACCCTCAAAGCACGCTAAAGCGTGAACTCCAACAAAATACCCAAACCTTTTTCAAATCACAGCCGATAGGCACGGAGTGCCGACAGCCTGATAGCCGTGGGTGCAGCAACGCAAACCCACGGAACCAGTGAGGAATATAGACAAGCCGCGTAACGGCGACACTCGGGAAGGGAATCAGCTCCCCTTAATGTTTTACTTTCGTACCATCCACTGAAGCACCATTCCCCTGCCACAGCTTCGCACAATCGAGCGGATAATCCGTGAGCATGCCGTCGATGCCGACCTCTCGTACACGGAGCCAGTTCTTCTCATTCCTTCGATGCTCCCCCGTTCCGGCGTAGTTGAAGACAATCTTCTTTTCATGCTTCCGAAGCAAGGACACCTCCGCTTCCTTGGGCACAGATGTCAGGAGGAACACCTCGGTCGTGCCTTCGGCTAACCGAGGGTCGATCTCCTCCCGCCGGACATTGCGACCAATCCGGATTCGCGGGTCAAGGACCTTGAGGCGCTCGCTGCATTTGTCGCTCTGGTCGAACGCAAACGATTCCTCGAACAGAGCATACTTTGCCAACAACTGAACCAGTTCCTTTTCGCCCGCCTGGGTGATCCCCTTGATGTTCAGTGCGATCAGGGTGGGCCTTCGTTTGCGTTCCCGAATCAGGGCAAACGTTTCTTCGAGGCTCGGGACCCGCAGTCCTGTGAAACGCGGATCGAACCAGCTTCCAGCGTCGAACTCACGCAGCTCGTCCCAAGTGAATTCTGTCAGTGGCCGAGCCGGGCCGTCGGTGGTTCGCTCAAGCGTTGCATCATGCAGAACCACGAGCTTCCCGTCTTTGGTCGTGCGGATATCCAGCTCAAAGCCCATCCCTAGTTCAAGGCAACTGGAGAAGGCGGGCAGCGTGTTCTCCGGTGCATGCTGGAGCAGTCCCCGGTGAGCGATAAGGATTGGGTCGTCGGCGTAGAGGCCAACCAACGGCAGCAGAAATAGGAAAAACGTACGAGTCATGGTATCATGTATTAGTTCCTGCGTAGAAGATGCAATGCAGAAGACAGTACGGAGGAACCGATGCGATCCAGCTGGGGGCGGGCCGGGTTCGAAAAATCCGGTTTATCGGTCAACAGATAAGGCGAAATAAGATATTCCGGGATAAACACAAAACGTGCATTTCCATCTGGTCGGTAAACTGCGGCGATCACCTGGCTCTGGCCATCCAATTCGGTCTTTGCAAGCGGCTCGATGTCCGCCCCAAATTCCTCCTTGAGCCGATAGGGGCATTTGGGCTTTTGCCAACCTGCTTTGGTGTCGGGATTGTGAATAAACGGAAAAACCTTCTCCCCTATCGAATCCGCAAGTGGGCCACAAAAGCGCACGCCCAGCCTGTCGATGTAATCCAGGTTGTTCTGTCCGTACTTGGCAGTTACCGGCAAAGTATCGTCCTCAGCTTGGGTCAGTGCCTGCGAAAGCGGGCCAAGTAGCCCGCGATGCTCACCTCCGATGAGAAGCAGGTTGCCTCCAGCATTGGTGTAAATTTTAAGGGCACTGACTAGCGCCTGGTTATGGAAACGACCCGAGCAGAGGATTGCCACCGAAGTGCTTTGGGGGTCGAGGTTTCTGTCAGGTTCACGGGCGTCAATGATACGGAAGGGAATCTTCGCCTCGTACAATGCACGGAAGATGGCAGAAGCCAGATAACGTCCACCGAAGGAAAGCCCGCCTTTGTTCATGCTGACCGAGGGTTCCACCACAACGCCAACTGCGGGAATGCCGGACTTGGCCTGGAGTTCCAGCCACGGGGCATAGAGGGCATCGGCTCCCAATGGCCGGGCGGCAATGTACTCTGCATGGCGTACGTTGTGGCCAGCAAGAAGCTCCGGCGTAATGACCGGATCGGGTTTCCCTTCGTTGACCAAGTCCCATGCGGTCGTAATCGCCTCCAAACATGTCCTTGCCCCGTAAGCGCCCAGTTCGGCCATGGCGAGCCGGGAGTCAGCAAGAATGCCTTCACTCACATCAGGATCGAAGGCGGAAGCGATGCGTACGCCACGTTGGGTCATGAACCGGTTCGCCTTGAGACCCTGCATCATGACTTCGGCAAGGACTTCACGCGGTTCTCCACCGAGGCGTTTCGGCGCATCCCCGCCCAAGGCTTTCACCGCCAGGGCGTATCCTTCAGGCGTCCGGCAGAGTTCCCCGAAATCGAGCATCCCGGCTTCACCAAGCTTTATCCTATAACCGCCCTTGAATGCATAGGTCAGGTAGTGGATTAGCGGGTCATGGTTGCACGCAGCCTCATCGGCCAGAGTGTGGGCAAGACAAGCGCCCCAGAAGGCAATACGGCTCCCGTCGCGATCCTTCAACGCCTGGTGCAGCAGGATGAAGTTGACCGCCTGTCCCTTCGCCGAATGGAGGGCATAGGGCGTCTTGATGTTGTACGCGGCGAGCGTAGCCAGGTCGTTCGGAGCAATGGTCCGTCCTTTCTTGCGTTCATATTCAGACCAGGGCGTAAAATCGTCGGGAGCGTGCGAATCCTTGACGAAGGCTTTGTGGTCCTCCGGTGAGAGCAAAGTCTGGATGTCACAAGGGAGCCGTTCCAGTGCGATCCGGTTGACATCGTCATGCCCTGCGCCCCATGCGAACAAATCCATGGCGCTTCCGAGCAACGCAAGCACGACAAACGGCAGGCTGCTGAAGGGCTTACTGTTGTGGATTTGATTTTGCATACTGCCAGGAGATTTTTCCGCGGCGGGTTTATCGGTACACTTTTCGGTCCAGTGCCGTTCCGTCCAGTCCCTTGATCTCGACCACCATCTTCGCCGGGTTCTTCGTCAGTGTCAGCAAAATGTAGCTGTCGGCACCTTCCAGGAAAGCCGACTTGGGATCCCGATACTGGTTGCCCTTGCCGCTGAGCGAAGTGTTGTAGTAAGTGAAGCCATCGACCTCTGCCCGTTCGGCGTAGTAACCGAAACCGGTAATCGCAATCGTCCCTTTGCTAAACATGGAATGCCACGCTCCCTTCACCTGGGCACGCATCGACCCATTGCGCTCGTTGTAGAGGGTCACGACGAACTTCCATGCCGGATCGCCCATCAGTTGGTCGTACCAACGGAACTGTTCTGAATCCCTCCCGAAAGCATGGCACGACTGCCAGGTCGTGCCGAAGTCCGAGATGTGATGCAGATCCAACGCCGCAAAGCGAAGGTCGAAACCGGGCACGTCGAAATGCCATTTCCATTCCTCGCCCGGCAATTCGAAAAATCGGCGGAAGGCGGTGGCGTCGATGTCATAGACCGCTTGCTCCGGTGGCTTGCTGCCCCGCGGCCTGACTTGCTTGTCATGGTTGCCAAGCACGGGCATGAATGGCACCGAACGAAACAGCCCAGGGTACCGGTCGATCAGTCGGGCGTAGGGTTTCACGCACTCCATGTTTCCGGGTCCACAAAGCTGATGGATACTGGAGATGTTGTCCCCCGCAGTCAGCAGCAGATGCACGTCGTCCTTCTTGATGGCCGACAGATCCGGCAATCGCTGCCAGTCCGCGGCGACGGCCACTCTCAACTCGTCGGTCGGATACGCCTTGAAGAGGGCATCCGCGGATGACTGATTACCGGTGTGGACCGAGTAGTGATAGACTCCGCCTGATTCTATGATCGGGATTTCAACATGGTGGATCGTCGAGTTGTTGGCGATCCGAACTTCTTGTCCATACTCCGCCGTCCTGCCAAATCGAACCACTGAATCCCCCGGTTCCTTTGTCATCCAGTTGACAACGAGTTTGCCAGGATCTTGTGAACGATGCCCCAGCCAAATACGATCAATGCTGGGATGTTCGGCATTGCTTGCGGAAGCGGGCTTGTCCTCTGCGCTCAAAGCGGCCAACGGCACGAGCAGCAGTGAGGAGAGGAGGGCAAGGGGGAGTTTGGGATCTTTCAACGTTTCTACGCTAGGTTCTTCCATGATGTCCTACCCTATCTAATGAAGTTTGAGCACTTCTAAAGCCAAGAAAACATGAGAGTCGATCCAAATTGGAAACCCATGCCGAAACCGAGAAGAATTGTAGCAGAAGATGCAAAATCTTCTGATTCAGGATGGCATTTGACCTGGAAAGTCCGAATTTTGAGCAAATCCCGCTACGAATTCTCAGCCATCCCATAGGGCGAAAATTCGTACCTCACCCCCTAGGGTTTATGGTAGTGGAACGCAGGAATAACCGAATCCTCGATAAATGAGCCGTGCATCCTAACGTCCACGTTGTGACCAACGTGGCTACCCTTCCTATATGTAGCCACTCTGGTGACAGAGTGGATTTGTGGACCGATAGTCGTACTCCAAAGCAATCAATATGGGTTGGCAAACCCTTATATTTATGACGGCTTGATGCCTGTTATATGGATTCCTCGATAAATGAACCGTCCACGTTGTGACCAGAGTGGCTACCCTTCCTATATGTAGCCACTCTGGTGACAGAGTGGATTTGCTGGCGCGGCGGGCGTATTCCCATTGGGCTTCCGTCGGTAGGGTGTACTGGTAGCCTGGCGGGACACGGCCGACCGCCACGTCGCCGGTCGCGAATATGGAATAGACCCGTTTGCCATCGGTCGCCGGGGTCGGGGTCGCGTACCCCGTTTCCTTCATGGGTTTTGCAGGACCAGTGAGCGGGACCTCGCGGTGCCACACTTGCTTGCCCGCATCCGTCTTGAAGCAGTAGATGACCCCCAGCTTCTTGTCGGCACCCGTCACAAAAACGTGCTCGCCCCACACGATGGGGGAACCATTGCCGATGTGGGAGAGCTTGGCCTTCCAGGCCACGCGCCCGATAGCCGGATCGATAGCAGGTGCCTTCCCTGCACCGGACGCGCCCAGTCCGCCAGGGCCACGGAATCCAGGCCAGTGTCCTGCGGTACCAGCCGGAATGAACCCCAGACCTCAGTAAATTGCGGGAATTCCGCAAATGGTAATCGCATTCCCAAATCCCTGAATGGCCAACAAAAGTTTGAATTTTACTGGTTACCACATTGGAGCCCAACGGGCTCATGGCATACTAGCCCAGGGCACCGCCCTGGGAACGCAGTTAAAAGCAATGGGCAGGCTGTAGGCCTGCGGCATACGGATAAAGGTGTGTTTCATTGTGTGATTCCCTGTCGATTGGGTTGTGTGTCCATCAGTGTGGTTACTCCTTATAGCGATTCTCATAAATCGTTTCCTAAAGGAACGCGGGTTTGTAACCCGCGTTGATTCATGAGAAGCCATCCATCCTGGCGCCGCGGGTTGCAAACCCGCGCTCCCATGTGTCACTAATCGGAAATTACTTATGGGAGATGCTATAGAAGGTGTTTTTTTGTCTCAGATAATCAGCCGCTTCAGCTTCGGCTCGATTCCCAGACACAGACGGAAACCGACGTGGCTGCACCAGGCTACTTCAGGCTTTCCAGGTAGTGTAGCAAAGAGGCCAGTTCCTTGTCCCCCATTGTGCGTTCCAGACCAGGTGGCATCATGGATAGCGAGAGCTGCTTGCGTTCGATGATGTCACGATTGTTGATTGTCCTTATGGCACCAGTGATATCAGCGTATTCGTGCATGGCACCCTGCTGATGTAGCATGAAACCAAGATAAGCCTCTCCATTCCTAAGGCGTATTTGCCAGGGTTCGTATTGTGGGGCGACCTCAGTACTGGGGGTGAGAATGGACTGGAGGACGTGAGCAGGGCCACGGTTGCCGATGGTACTGAGATCTGGCCCACCGCGGCGGCCGAAGGATTCTGCTCGATGACATCCAGCACAGTACTGATGGAAGACTTTCTTGCCGAGATCCCGGTCAGCTTTTACATTTAAATATGCGATCCAATCAGTGGCTGACCCCCTTCAGATTTTTCTTTTGTGGCCGAACCATTTACCAGGAAGACTGTTCACTTGGGTCAAGGATGGCCAAACCAGCAAATTTTTTGTAATCCTTGCCATTAAAAGTTAGCAACTTCACCAGCCCATGCAATGTCATCGTGGCGGCAATGTTGGCATCATGGATCCCTTTCCCTTTGAACAGATGCTGCCGGACCAGGTCGTAGAGACGCTGGGATACAGAAGCATTCTCCTCTAGCAAATGGATGCACTTCTGGAACTCAGACAAATTGCCCAGGGCTTCCACGGGCTCCATGCCCAAGCCGTTCTCCTCGACTGGACGGGTGGCGACGACCAGGTATTCACGGAAAACCTGCCCACTCGCATAAAGTGAGACCCTCCCATGGTAGGCCGATTGGAGGCATGCAAGGCAATGGTTATGCCAATAACCCTGTATTTCATGTAGTCGTTTGATTTTAAGTTGCCTGTGAGCAGGTCTAACTGGTGTAGTTGAGTTCATGCCAGCGGTCATTGATTCGAACGTCATATATTCAGGACTGTACTCCAGGAAAGGGGCTTCGAACAAAATTTTGGGATTTGTAGCGGATGGTATTGTTACGCCAGCGCTATCAGTAGGACTGTATGAAGAGTATTGTGATGTCTTGGCCAGAAAACCATTGGCAGATGAGTTGGAGGCTACGGAGAGGGAGGAGTTCCTCGACTTCTTCTGCTCTGCAGCCAACCTGACCGAAATCTACTTTATGTGGCGGCCTTGTTTGAATGACCCGAAGGACGATTTGGTGTTGGAACTCGCCGTTGCCTCCGGTTCCCCTTACATCCTGACATTCAATACCAAGGACTTTGGACCAGCAAAAAAATTCGGGGTTGAGCCAATTACCCCAGTTGTTTACCTTAACCAGAAGTTATACAAACAATGAGTGCAATCACGATCAGCCTCCCCGATGGTATCCACCGCAAGGTGGAAGAATTGGCACAAGCCGACGGCCTCACCCTCGACCAATTTGTTAGTTCCGCAGTCGGGGAAAAACTGGATTCTGTCCTGACTTTGGGCTATTTGGAATCCAAAGCTGCACAAGGTGACAAAGAAAAGTTCAAGGCCATCCTGGCAAAAGTGCCAGACAGGGATCCCCTTTCCGGTGATCGCTTCGACGACTAGCACGTTCAGGGGGCAACGTCTATTGCCATGGCCTCCCTATCCCTCCGCATCCCCGATTCCCTCCATTCCGCCATCAAGGACTTTGCCGCCAAGGATGGTTATTCGATGGCGAGGGGAATAGGGTCACAGGGGAATAGGAGCCATGCGACAAGATTTGAAAAACTTATCCCCTCCCCTCGTCATTTACACGCTATCTCTCGTTCAAACTATCAGAATTTGTCGCCTGACCCAAATTCCCTATAATCAATAAATAGACAATATTCCCTCTCTTGGGGAAAGCCGTCCTTGAGGTGTAATTGAAAACTAACTTTACAAGAACCAGTGGACTGACCCGAATGGCACGGACTTAAGCACCTCCTTCGTTAAATTCAAATCCATGAAATCCGCTTAAATCGAAAGATCGAGGCATCAGGTCATAGACGATGAACCGCCTAAAGTCCGTGCCATTCTGGACTGACCCCTTCGACCCGAACGAAATACCGCTGTGTCCGGGCTGAACA
>Ga0255776_10005332_pt1 | contig 13388 bp, 12 predicted proteins | sample 071ome_19_FD_179974 | JGI IMG/M metagenome (GOLD analysis project Ga0255776, IMG submission 179974) | Coastal salt marsh microbial communities from the Groves Creek Marsh, Skidaway Island, Georgia - 071413AT metaG (version 2) | ecosystem: Environmental > Aquatic > Marine > Intertidal zone >...
CTCAGCCGCATGACCCAATTCAAGGACAAGAGCGGCCAGCACGACTTCATCTCCGCCGGCCTGTTCACCTACCCGGCGCTTCAGGCTGCCGACATCCTCCTGTACGACACCGATGAGGTGCCCGTCGGCGATGACCAGCGCCAGCACATCGAGATCACCCGAGACATCGCCGAGCGGTTCAATTCCCACTACGGCGAGACCTTCGTACTGCCCGAGGCGGTCATCCCCGCCGCCGGTGCCCGCGTCATGGACCTCCAACAGCCGACCTCGAAGATGTCGAAGTCACTCGACTCACCCAAGGGCACCGTTGGTCTCCTCGACGAGCCGAAGCAGATCGAGAAGAAGATCAAGAGTGCCGTCACCGACAACGATGGCACGGTCCGTTTCGATGTGGCCGAGAAGCCGGGTGTCTCCAACCTGCTGTCGATCCTCGGCGCCGCCACCGACCGTGATCCCGCATCCCTTGCCGACGAGTACGAGCAGTACGGCCCACTCAAGACGGACACGGCTGCCGCCGTCATCGAACTGCTCGAACCCGTGCAAGCCCGCTATCGCGAACTGGAAGCCGATCCCGCCGAAACCGCGCGCCTGCTGAAGCTCGGGGCCGACAAAGCTCGCGAGATCGCAGAAGGCACGTTGGAACGGGTCCGTACCAACGTCGGGCTACTCACCGACTAAGCGGGCCGACGGCGCTCAGTCGTCGTCGACCTCGAACAGCACTCGGCCGACCGCCGGATCGATCGTCCATGCCTCGGCGGGCGTGTGATGCTCCTTCGCCCAGGCGACTGTCAGCGGAGCGCTTCCCGCTGCGGCGAGCAGATCGGCCCCGATCTCGGGATGGTGCAGATATCGCCCGATCCGGCCGGCGTACCCGCGGCGAGCAATCCAGCGTTTGGCCGTGTCGCGGCCGACGACCCGTGCAACAACGGTGGCGACAACCCGTCCCCACGTGCCGAGGCCGGCATCGATCTTGCCGATGTCGTGCAACAAGGCAGCAGCCAACACGGGACGGGTGGCGTCGCCGCCGAGCCGACGCTCGACCTCGTTCGCGACCTGCACGGTGTGGCGACGGTCCGGCCCGTACTGGCGGGCCCAAAGGGCGTACTCGGCCTCGGACAGCACATCCTCGACCCACACACGGTCGGACTCGGGCGGCCCGCCGGGGCGGAGCGAGCCCAAGAACCGGCGGGTCAGGTGCCAGGCACCGCCCATCAGCGACCCACCGCCCGAGGATGGGCCGAGCGGTAGATGCTCACGAGACGCTCGGTCGTGACCTTGGTGTAGATCTGAGTCGTCGAGATCGAGGCGTGACCCAACAATTCCTGCACGGTACGGATGTCGGCGCCGTGATCGAGCATGTGGGTGGCGCACGAATGGCGGAGCACATGCGGCGAGAGCTCGTCGGTGAGGCCGACGACTGCGCCCCGGTCGCGGATCACGCCATAGGCGCCCTGACGGCTCAGCCGCCCGCCGCGCTGGTTGAGAAAGACCGCCTCGGCGTCACCGCGCCGGGCCCAACGATCAGGGGCCAGCTCAGCTCGCCCACCTACGTCGAACCAGCGTTCGAGCGCCGCCGCAGCCATCCGACCAAGCGGGACGATGCGTTCCTTGGACCCCTTGCCCATCAGCCGAACGAGACCGTCGTGCAGATCGACATCACTCATCGACAACCCGACGACCTCGGAGATCCGGGCACCGGTGCCGTAGAGGGTCTCCAACAACGCGGTGTCGCGACGGCTGACAGCATCGTCGCCACCAACCGATTCGATCAGGCGGGTCACCTGGTCGAGCGTGAGCGCCTTGGGCAGACCTCTCGGGATCGATGGGATCTCGATGTCGGCCGCCGGATCGTCGGCGCGGATCTCGTCGGCGACAAGGAACCGGTGCAGGCCACGCACGGCAACCAGCGTGCGGGTGACCGACGACGGCGCCAACCCCTCCCCTTGCAGGACATGGACGAACGCCAGGACGTCCTCGTCGGTGGCCGTCAACGGATCGGCGCCTCGGCGGGTGAGGTGGGCTTGGTAGCGAGCAAGGTCACGGCCATAGGCAGCCAGCGTGTTCGAGGAACGGCCCCGCTCGACGGTGAGCCACAGCACGAAGTCCTCGATCGCCGGGTGGCGACGGGCTTCAGGGGCGACGAGATCGGTGTCGACGTCGTCGGCGGGGCCCATCTCCCCATCTTCCCCTATCGACCGAGTCGACGGGCGGCAGCCAGAATGCCGATCTGGGTCTTGGAGTCGGTGATCCGACCGTCGCCGGTCGCTGCGATCGCATCGTCGAGCGGCCAACGTTCGATTGTCATGTGGGCCTCCTCAGGGCCGTCGTGGGCCGTCTCGACCGGCTCGAACGCTGTCGCGAGGAAGACGTGGACGTACTCGTCGCAAAAGCCAACAGAGTTGTGAAAGCCCGCGAGCAACTCGAGCTCGAGCGGGCGCAAACCGACTTCCTCTTCGAGTTCGCGAGCAGCGGTGAGTTCCGGCGCCTCGCCGACGACGTCTCGCTTGCCCGCCGGGATCTCGAGGAGGTCGGCGTGAAGCGCAGCCCGGTACTGGCGAACGAGGATCACCTCATCGTCATCGATCGCCACGACCGCGACAGCACCGGGATGGTGGACGATGTCACGGGTGATTCGATCGCCTTCCGGCGTCTCGAACTCGCCCTGGGCAACGGAGATCACGTATCCCCCGTGGAGCACGGTCTCGCCGATGAAGGTGAAGCCCGACTCGGAGGTCGAACCGGGTTCGATCACGACTCGGCCGTGGTGAGATCGTCGTCCATCGAGGGCAGCTGCGGATTGCGGCCCTCGGCGCGGTCGAGCGCAGCACCCACGAACTCGCGGAACAGCGGCGCCGGACGATCCGGACGGCTCTTGAATTCCGGGTGGGCCTGGGTCGCAATCCAGAAGGGGTGATTCTCGAGTTCGATGAACTCGACCAGCCGGCCGTCGGGCGACTCGCCCGAAAGCACGAGTTCGCTTTCCTCGAACTTGGTGCGGTACTTGGGATTGAACTCGTAGCGGTGGCGGTGCCGCTCCGACACGACCTCTTCGCCGTAGGCCTCGGCCACCCGACTGCCCGGCTTGAGCTGGGCAACGTAGGCACCGAGACGCATCGTGCCACCCATGTCGGTGACGTCTCGCTGGCTCTCCATCAGATCGATGACCGGGTGGGGCGTGCGGATGTCGAACTCGGTGGAGTTCGCCCCGGTGAGCCCGAGGGCATTGCGGGCGTACTCGATGGTCATCACCTGCATACCGAGACACAGGCCGAGGCACGGGATGTCGTGCTCACGGCTGTACGCCGCAGCGGCCACCTTGCCTTCGACGCCGCGCTCGCCGAAGCCGCCAGGAATGACGATGCCGTCGAGGTCACGGAGGCGACCGGCTGCAAGAAGCCCCTCGACCTCTTCGGCTTGAATCCACTCGATCTCAATGTCGGCCCCGTGATGGATACCGGCGTGGTTGAGCGACTCAACGACCGACAGATAGGCGTCGGGAAGCGCGACGTATTTGCCGATCATGCCGATTCGGACCGGTGTTGTGGCCTCCTCGACACGACGCACGAGCTCTTCCCAGGCGGTGAGGTCGACGGGGGCATCGCCGAGCCCCAGGATGTCGCAGACGTATTCGTCGAGGCCCTCGTTGTGCAGCACGAGCGGAATCTCATAGAGACTCGAGGCGTCGGCGGCATTGGTGACACCAGCGACCGGCACATCGCAGAGATTGGAGATCTTGCGGCGGAGATCCGAGCCGATCGGCTCTTCCGATCGGCACACGATCGCATCGGGCTGAATGCCCCGGCTGCGCAATTCGGTGACGGAGTGCTGCGTCGGCTTGGTCTTCATCTCGCCCGACGGGCCGATGAACGGCACCAGCGTGACATGGACGTAGCAGACATTGTTGCGGCCGACATCAAGTCGGAACTGACGGATCGCCTCGAGGAAGGGCAGGATCTCGATGTCGCCCACCGTGCCGCCGACCTCGGTGATGATGACGTCGACATCGTCGCTCACCAGGCGATTGATCCGACGCTTGATCTCGTTGGTGATGTGGGGAATCACCTGCACCGTCTTGCCGAGATAGTCGCCACGGCGCTCGGCCGCGATGACCGCGCTATAGATCGAGCCGGTCGTGCCGTTGGAGTCGGTCGTGAGGTTCTCATCGATGAACCGCTCGTAGTGTCCGAGGTCGAGGTCGGTCTCGCCACCGTCGTCGGTGACGAACACCTCGCCGTGTTCGAAGGGGTTCATCGTGCCCGGATCGACATTCAGATACGGGTCGAGCTTCTGCATGGTGACGCGGAGGCCGCGGGCCTTGAGCAGGCGCCCGAGCGATGATCCGGTGAGACCTTTTCCGAGCCCACTCACCACGCCACCGGTCACGAAGATGTGCTTCGTCATCGGGATTGCACCCTAACCCCGAGGTGCGACCGACGCGCGTTTGCCCACCGCGGAAATCTCACGATCAACGTCGGCGGACCGCGCCGGCGGCTGCTCGCAATTCGTTGGCGTGTTGACGGGCCGACGCTGAATCAGGTGAACCCGACAGCATCCGGGACAATTCGGTGACGCGAGCGTCGTCGTCGAGCACGGTGGCCTCACTGACAGTTCGGCCATCGAGGTCACGCTTCATGATGGCGACGTGGTGGTCGGCGAACGCCGCGACCTGGGCGAGATGGGTGACCACAAGAATCTGGTGGGTCGTCGCAAGATCGGCGAGCGACGCGCCGACCGTATTGGCGACGTCGCCACCGACGCCAGCGTCGACCTCGTCGAACACAAGGGTGGGTGGGCCGGCGCTCAGCACGAGGCGCAGCGCCAGCATGGTGCGTGCGAGCTCGCCTCCGGAGGCGACGCGTGTGAGGGGTTGCGGATCGTGGCCGGCGTTTGCGGCGAGCCGGAACGCGACCTCGTCACCCGCTTCACCGGCGACCGAGACCTCCAATCGTGCCCCGGCCATCGCCAGGCCGGCAAGGTGCTCCTCGACCGCAGCCGCAAGACGAGGAGCTGCTTCGGTGCGAGCGGCCAGGACCTCGGCCCGAAGCCGAGTGAGGTCGGCGAGGAGCGAAGCGCGCTGCTCGTCGAGGGCGGCAGCCCGCTCATCGAAGCTCACAAGCTCGGCGAGTCGTTCCGACGACTCGGCCTGGAACGCCAACACATCGTCAAGCGACTCGCCGTATTTGCGGCGCAACTCGCGCAGCATCGCCCGGCGCTCGCGAAGCTGTTCGAGACGAGCTGGATCGTCGTCGATCGACTCGGCCCGGGAACGGGCCTCGCTCGCAACGTCGGCGAGTTCGGCACTCAGTCCTTGGAGTCGGCTGGCGAGATCGGTGAAGGGCGAGCGGCCGTCGAGTGCCGCAAGCGCGGAGGAGAGGGCCTCGGCGGCCGCGCCGTCGGCGTCGAGGAGCGCAACGGTTGCTGCGGCGGCTTCGCGATGCGCAGACGAGTCGGCGAGAAGGCTTTCTTCGTCGTCGAGGCGACCGTCCTCATCAGGATCTTCGATACCGGCCGTTTCGATCTCGGCGACCTGGTGACGAAGAAGGTCGATCTCTCGGGCGCGAGCCCGTTCGTCGCCACCGAGCTCGGCCAGCGCTGACTCGACCGCCCGCATCTCGTCGAGCACCGACGCCAACGGCGCGGTATCGATCCCGCCGAAGCGGTCGAGTGCGCTGCGCTGCACGGTGGTCTTCAGCAGCGACTGATGCGCGTGCTGGCCGTGGAGGTCGACGAGGTCGGCGCCCTGCTCAGCGAGGGCACTCACCGTCGCAAGGTGCCCGTTGACGTAGACGCGACTGCGTCCCTCTCGCGAGATGACCCGCCGGACAACCAGCTCGTCGTCGCCGAACTCGAAACGGCCTTGAATCTCGGCCTCGGCCGCACCCGGACGCACGAGCGATGCGTCGGCCCGGCCGCCGGTGAGGAGGTCGATCGCACCGACGATGAGGGTTTTGCCGGCGCCAGTTTCACCGGTAACGACCGTCATCCCGTCGTCGAGGACGAGCGACAGTTCATCGATGACGCCGAGGTCACGAACCAACAGTTCGGTCAGCACGCCACACCTCGGGAGCGGACATGAGCAAGATGGTCAGCGGTCATTAAGTCCGAATTTCGCCTTCAGAACGTGGTGGAATCGACGGCTGCCGAAGGTCACCAACTGGGCCGATCGAGGGGCGGCGACACACCGAATGGTTGCGCCGTCGCCGACGGTTGCGATCCTACGGCCGTCCACTGACACGGTCGCCGGACGGTGCCCGTCGACGGTCAACTCGACCGGGCTCGAGGGCTCAAGGACCAGCGAGCGGTCAAAAAGCATGTGCGGCGATACCGGAGTCACCAGCATGGAGCGATGGGTGGGAGCAATGATCGGCCCTCGAACCGAGAAGGCGTAGGCCGTGGATCCGGTCGGGGTAGCGATGATCATCCCATCGACCGCATAGGTCGTGAAGAACTCCCCGTCGATGTCGACCTGAAGCCGGATGGTGTTGTCATCGCCAGAGCGCTCAACGACTGCTTCATTCAGCGCTACTAGCTCGATGGGAGTACTGCCGTCGCCGGGATCGATGGTGATCGCGAGGAGCATGCGTTCTTCGACTGCCCGCTCGCCCGCTAAGAACCGGGCGACGGCGTCGGCGGCCTCCGTTGGCTCGACCTCCGTGAGGTAGCCGAGCTGCCCGTGGTCGACCCCCATGATCGGCGTGCCGCCGGAACCGACGAGCTCGATCGCCCGCAGGATGGATCCATCACCACCGAGCGCAACGACGAGGTCGAGACCGTCGGCGAAGTCGACACCGTCACGGATCTCAACACCGTTGAGGTCGGCGGTCTCGGCGTCCTCACGCGGCGCCCTCACCACGTGGCCATCAGCGATGAGTCCGGCGGCGAGCTCGCGGGCCTGTGAACTCGCGGACTCCCGACCGAGGTGCACGATCATCCCGACGACTGCCATCAGCGCCCCTCCCCTGCCGCAACGGCCGCATCGCGCCACTGTGCCCACGACACCAGGTCGACATCGGGTGCACCAGCACGGGCATGGACGAGGAACTCGACGTTGCCGTCGCCTCCGGTGATCGGCGAAACCATGACCCCCATGATGGCCGCTCCGGCGGCCGCGAGCGCGGTCGTCGCGTCGTCGAGCGTGCGACGCCACACCTCGGGATCGCGGATCACGCCCCGGGCTTTGTCGGCCTCGGCCTTCCCCGCCTCGAACTGAGGCTTCACCAGAATCACCAGATCGGCACCGTCTGCGGCGAAGGCGACGAGGTGTGGGGCGACGACGCGCAGCGAAATGAACGAGAGGTCGGTGACGACCAGGTCGCCAGGACCGCCGAAGTCGGCCGGGTCGGTGGAGCGGACGTTGGTCTGCTCGTGGACGTCGACTCGATCGTCGGCTCGGATCTTCTCATGGAGCTGGTTGCGTCCGACATCGATGGCGACGACGCGGGTCGCTCCCCGCTGCAACACACAGTCGGTGAACCCGCCCGTCGACGACCCGATGTCGATGACACGGCGCCCGGCCCCGTCGATACCGAAGTGGTCGAGCGCCGCATCAAGCTTCTCGCCGCCCCGGCTCACGAAACGAGGGCCATCGCCGGCGACCTCGACCGCCTCCCCCGGGTCGACCAGGCGGGTCGGCTTGGGTGCCGGGGCGCCACCGACGGTGACCTTACCGCGCTCGACAAGGTCTCGGGCCTGGGCCCGGCTCGCCGCGAGCCCGCGCCGGACGAGTTCGGCGTCGAGACGGCGCCGTGCGGCCATATCAGTCCCCGAGGAGCTGGTCGACCAGCGCCGCAAGGTCGGGGGCGGTGTACACGGCCGGCGGATCGGTCGGAAGGTCGGCTTCGGTCGTGACGCCGCTGAGCACGAGGGCAAAGTCGTAGCCGACCACGCCGGCGAACAACCCGTCGGTATCAGCGCGATCACCCACCATCAGCCCGGATGGGCCGAGCTGTGCTCGGACGAGTTCGGCAATCGGATGGTGAGGTTTGCCGGCGATCTCCGGCTTGAGGCCGGTCGCCGTCGCCACCGCAGCAACGAGCGCACCGTTGCCCGGAACGAGCCGGTCGGCCATCGGAAACGTCGAGTCGGTGTTGGTCGCGATGAAGCGAGCCCCGTCGGCGATGGCATGCATGGCTCGAGTCATCATGTCGTAGTCAAACGCCTGTGTGATCCCCATGATCACGGCGTCGGCGGGCCCGTCGTGCACCACGGTGCAGCCTCGGGCTCGAAGGGCCTCGAAGACACCGTCGGAGCCGATGGCCAGGACGCGATCGCCCGGGTCGACCATCGTCGTGGCTGCGACGGCCGCCGTGATGACCCCGGATTCGGCGTCGGGGATTCCGTGAGACGCGAGCTTGTCGGCGACCTGCGCTGGTGTGCGCTGGGCCGAGTTCGTGACGAAGGCGATCGGGACCCCAGCGGCTCGGAGACGGGCGACCGCAGCCGGTGCGCCGGGAACCGTCTCGGTCCCGCGCCAGATGACACCGTCGAGGTCGAGTGCCCAGCCGGTCAGCTCACGTCCCACGTGGGCAGACTACGCAGCAGGCCGTGCAGATCCCCCGAACCCTTTGTGTCCTGCGCCGCAGCGATCTGAGACGACACGGACTCGCCGTACTCACGGCGCTGCACCGAGCGGAACACGCCAACCGGGGTGGGCGACTCGCGGTCGTCGGCGAGTCGGCTGATGGCAAACGCAACCGACGGGTCGGGGGTGGTCTCGTCGTGCACGTGCAGCGCGTCGATACCGACCTCGGCGACATCGACGATCTTCGCCGTGCCGTCGACGATCATCACACCCCGCTCGCCATCCACGCCGAAGCGAACCGGCTCACCGTGCGTGAGGTTGATGAGCATTGCGTCACGGGCGTCCTTCTTGGTGATCGCGTTGAACGCGCCATCGTTGAAGACGTTGCAGTTCTGGAACACCTCGACGATCGCACTGCCCTGGTGATCATGGGCTCGACGGAACATCTCCTGCATGTGACCGCGATCCATGTCGTGCGTGCGAGCGACAAAGGTCGCCTCGGCGCCGAGCGCCACCGAGATGGGGTTGAACGGCTGATCGATCGAACCCATCGGCGTGGACTTGGTGACCTTGCCGACCTCGCTCGTCGGCGAGTACTGGCCTTTGGTCAGTCCGTAGATCTGGTTGTTGAACAGCAAGATCGTCAGATTGATGTTGCGGCGAAGCGCATGGATCAGATGATTGCCGCCGATCGACAACATGTCGCCGTCGCCGCCGACGACCCACACATCGAGATCCGGGCGGGCCATGGCGAGGCCGGTCGCGATCGCCGGCGAGCGGCCGTGAATCGAGTGCATCCCGTAGGTGTTCATGTAGTACGGGAAACGAGCGGCGCAGCCGATGCCGGAGATGAACACGGTGTCCTCTCGACGGACTTCGAGTTCGGGCATCAACAGCTGCATGGCGGTGAGGATCGAGTAATCCCCGCAGCCGGGGCACCAGCGAACCTCTTGGTCGCTCGACCAGTCCTTCTTGGTGGTGACCGGAACGGCGCTCATCGGGCGACCTCCTGGATCTTGGTGACGAGTTCGGCGGCGGTGAAGGGCTGACCCGACACCTTCGAGATGGCCTTGGCATCGACGAGAAACTCTGCTCGAAGCAGCTTCGTGAGCTGTCCGAGGTTCATCTCCGGCACGACGACGTGGTCGAACCTCTGCAGGATTTCGCCCAGGTTCGGAGCGAACGGGTAGAGGTGACGAAGGTGCACGCTGGCGACCTTCGTGCCGCCACTTCGGAGGCGACCCACGGCACTGGTAATCGCACCCCATGTCGAGCCCCATCCCACGACGAGGATGTCGGCATCGTCGTCGCCCATCACCTTGAGCGGCGGGAGCTTGTCGGCAATCTTGAGAATCCGCTCTTCGCGAAGCCGAACCATGAACTCGTGGTTCGCCGGGTCGTAGCTGATGTTGCCCGTGCCGTCTTGTTTTTCGATGCCGCCGATGCGATGCATCAGCGCCTCAGTGCCGGGGATCGCCCACGGACGAGCGAGATCGTCGTTGCGGACATAGGGCCAGTAGACCTGTCGCCCCTCGCTGTCGATCCCGTTGAGTTCGCTTGCAAACGCAACATCGATCGACGGAAGCGAGTCGACGTCGGGCAGCTTCCATGGCTCGGTGCCGTTGGCGAGATAGCCGTCGCTCAAGAGCATCACGGGGGTGCGGTACTCGAGCGCGATCCGCACCGCCTCGATCGCTGCGTCGAAACAGTCAGCGGGCGAACTCGCGGCCACGATCGGCATCGGCGCCTCCCCGTGACGGCCGTACATCGCCATCATCAGATCGGCGGCTTCGGTCTTGGTAGGCAGACCGGTGGACGGACCACCACGCTGGATGTCGATCACGACGAGCGGGAGCTCAAGGCTCACCGCAAGCCCGAGGGTTTCGCCCTTGAGCGCAATACCTGGGCCACTGGTGGTCGTGATGCCGATGTGGCCGCCATAGCTCGCGCCCAGGGCAGAGCCGACGGCGGCAATCTCGTCTTCGGCTTGGAAGGTCCGGACGCCGAAGTTCTTGTGCTTCGACAACTCGTGGAGGATGTCGCTCGCCGGCGTGATCGGATACGAGCCGAGGAACAGCGGGAGTCCGGCCTGCTGGCTCGCAGCGATCAGACCCCAACTCAGGGCGGTGTTGCCGTTGATGTTCGTGTACGTCCCGGCGGGAAGTTGCGCGGGGCGAACCGTCATGCGGCTGGCGGAAAGCTCAGCGGTCTCGCCAAAGGCATTCCCTGCCCGGTACGCCGCTTCGTTCGCCGCAATCACCAGATCGCGGCCCTTGAACTTCTCCTGGATCCACAACATGGTCGGCTCTTCGGGCCGGGAATACAGCCACGACACGAGCCCCAGGGCGAAGAAGTTCTTCGACCGCTCCGCATCACGCGGCTTCACGCCGAGGTCCTTACAGGCCTCCTTGGTGAGCGACGTCATCGGTGCCGTGATCACCGTGTAGCCATCAAGCGTGTTGTCCTCGAGCGGATTGTGCTCGTACCCGGCCTTGGCCAGGTTGCGCTCTTCGAAGGCGTCGGCGTTGATGATGACGGTGCCGCCGCTCTCCAGCGTGTGGAGATCGGCCTTGAGTGCCGCTGGATTCATCGCGACCAACACGTTCGGGGCATCGCCCGGGGTGGTGATGTCGTGGTCAGAGATGTGGACCTGGAACGCCGACACACCGGCGAGGGTGCCGGCTGGCGCCCGGATCTCGGCCGGGAATTCCGGGAGTGTCGCAAGGTCGTTTCCGAACAAGGCACTCGCCGAGGTGAACCGGTCACCGGTGAGCTGCATGCCATCGCCGGAGTCGCCGGCGAAGCGGATGATGATTCGTTCGACTTCTCGGACGCCGTCTGTCCGGTCGGCGATGTCGGTCACGTGAGCCCTTTCACGCAGGTAGGTGGTCTGCTGGAACCTAACGCGCCTCGCCGTCGAAGGGTGAACCCTCTGCTCGATCACGCCGCGGGTGAGGTCCGAGCGGATCCTGCGAGCGCGCCCTGGACAGTCTCGGCGGTGCTGTTGAGCAGCCTGGCGAGACGCCGCGAGTCCGGCTTGAGCACCGTCGAAGCGACGATCTCGGTCCGACTCGCCGCCCCGCCACCAGCCCGGAAGAAGCGACGACGGACGTGCCCGATCACGACGACAGCACCGCCGGTTGTGACTGCGGGAGGGCGGCTCGGTCTGAGCCAGGCAACCGGAACACTCGCTACCCCGTCGGCGAGTTCGGTGGTGACCTCGTAGGTGATCAGTTCGTCGCCGGAGGGCAGGAGCCGATGCTTGGGGTCGCTCGAGAGCGTGCCATGGAGGACGGTGATGTTCATGATGCTTCCTTCGTCTCGGCCCGCGCCGACGGCGGCGGGGCGCCGTGATGGAGGAAGTGGTGCCGACCGTACGGCTGGGGTGTGACGCTCAGCTGAGCGCCTTCACCCGCTGTTGGACGTCGGCAAGGTCGGGGGCGTGCCCGGCGACCCAGGAGAACAGTTCGCGAGCACGCGGGGCCCGGCCTGCCCGGTCGTACAGATCAGCCAGCGCATAGGCGCGGCGGAGATGGTGCCCCATCGGACGCTTGGGCGGCTTCCAGTTCTGCTCCAGCAGCCGAATGGCGCTGGTGAGATCACCCTGATCGGCTTTTGCCCCAGCGACGACGATGCGACCTTCGACGACGAGTTCAGCGCTCGGCGATGCCTCCCCCAACTCGGCCCAGAGCGCATCGACGTCGGCCCAGTTGCCGAGCGCACGATGAGCATCAGCGAGAACGGGATGCTGCTCAGTTGATCCGGCGAGTTCCCGGAACGACTCGAGATGCTCGATCGCCTCCTTCCACTTGCCGAGCCGGTAGAGAGCCAGGCCCATCAGTTCCCGCCCCTCGGGGAGCTCCGGCGCTTCCTTGACGACGGGCCCAAGCGCCGTGCGAGCGTCGGCGAAGCGCTCCGCTTCAAACGCCTTCGCCCCTTCGTGGAGGCGGCGCACGAGCGTCTTCGAGCGAGGCTCACCGACGAGCTTCTTGAGGGCGACAGCCGGATCCTTCACCGGATGCGGACGACCGGGGAGCCGGCGTCGATCGCGGGCTGCAGGACCACCGCGGCCGCGGGCGACCGCCCGGCTGGCCTGGCGTTGCAGGTCCGACGCTGCGGGGAGGTCACGCTCGCGGTTGGGGCGCTTCGGCTTCTCCGGCGCTTCGGCCGCCCGTTCGGCGTCGCGGCGGGCCCGCTCGGCCTTGCGCTGCTTGTAGTCCTCTCGCTGAGCGATGGTCTCGGGATCCTCGTACTCCATGTTGCCGGCACCACGGCGGGCAATCCGGCCCCACTGCTGCGGGCCAGCAAGATCTCGGTCAGGTCGACGCTCGCCGCGGCTGGTGCCTTCGTTGCGATCGTTTCGGCGAGGACCACCCCGCTGAGGGCGGCGGTCATCGTCACGCCGAGGCCCGCTGCTGCGCCCCTGGCCCTGGGAACGGCCGGAGGTGCCGCCTTGGCTGCGACTCGTGGGGGCCCCACGACGACCCGGCTTGCCGCTAGGACGCGACGAACGGCGGTCGTTGGGCTGTTGGTTGCCTCGGCGTGGGCGCGATCCGTCATTCGGCACGGCCGGTCAGCCTACCGGCCAAGGTGCCATCACCATCGGATTCGCGGGGACGCCCAACCGGGCTGAAAACGAACTGAACCCCGCCAGAGGCGGGGTTCAGTGTGAGAAATCCGGCGGCGTCCTACTCTCCCAGGGACACTCGTCCCAAGTACCATCGGCGCTGGAGGGCTTGACTTCCGTGTTCGGAATGGGAACGGGTATGACCCCTCCGCTATCGCCACCGAAACCTTGTTGTCGCTGCCGTCCCGGCAGACGCTCGGCCGGCCGAAACGGCGGACCGAGGACGAGAAACGAACTTCT
>Ga0255776_10005336_pt1 | contig 13384 bp, 13 predicted proteins | sample 071ome_19_FD_179974 | JGI IMG/M metagenome (GOLD analysis project Ga0255776, IMG submission 179974) | Coastal salt marsh microbial communities from the Groves Creek Marsh, Skidaway Island, Georgia - 071413AT metaG (version 2) | ecosystem: Environmental > Aquatic > Marine > Intertidal zone >...
CTCAATGGATGAGAGCCCTTAGCGGATGAGAGTCCTCACCGGAGGATGAAAAGAGCCCTCAGCGGAGGATGAAAAGAGCCCTCAGCGGATGAGAGCCCTCGGCGGAGGATGAAAAGAGCCCTCAGCGGATATGCAGGGCCCTCAGCGGATATGCAGAGCCCTCAGCAATTTTTAAGCAGTCGATTGTTGGCCGGTCCGTTGAATCTGAGTTCACAAGTGTTGGTTGAACGCCTGCCCTCTCATTGTCGTATAGTATGGGAAGCCGGTCAGAGAAGAAGACACGGCTTTAAAGGTAGGCCCAGAAAGGACGGACAATCCTCAAAGGGAGGACTCGCCCTAGAAAATTCATTACCATTGGCGAGGTGAAGCGCGTCAACCAAAAGCCCTCGTTAACCGACGCTAACTAAGCTCCAAAAAGGGTGTTTTGGGCAAAACAAACAAAGACTAAAAGCCACACACCCATACATCATTGGAAGAAATCAGAAATAGCCTGATGAAGGCATTGATCAAAGAAGCACAGACACAAGAAGCACAGACACAAGAAGCATAGACATAAGAAGGATAGAGTGAGGTGAGCATGGACCTGCAAGCATTCAGAAACGAGACGCGCGAGTGGCTGGACGCCAATTGCCCCCAAAGTATGCGCAATAAGATGGTGCACTTTGAAGAGGCGTTCGAAATATACGACAACGATGACGCGAGGCTATGGAAAGCGCGGTGTGCAGAGCGCGGTTGGATCGCGCCACTTTGGCCGAAAGAATACGGCGGTGCAGGCATGAGCGGTGCAGAGTACAAAGTCCTGCAAGAGGAGATGGCCGCACTCAAGGTGTTACCACCCGATACAGGAATGGGGCTCGCGATGATCGGGCCAACCCTGTTGGAGTATGGCACTGAAGCTCAGAAGCAGGAGCATCTGCCCAGGATCGCGAAGGGCGAAGTGCGTTGGTGTCAAGGGTACTCGGAACCGGGATCAGGCTCTGACCTCGCCAGTTTGCAGACGCGAGCAGTATTGGAGGGTGATCACTTTGTCATCAATGGACAAAAGATTTGGACGACGGGGGCGAACCACGCGGACTGGATGTTCGCACTCGTGAGAACCGATCCAGATGCGCCGAAGCATGAAGGAATTAGTTTTGTCTTGCTCAAGATGGACCAACCCGGTGTGACGGTTAAGCCGATACAGCTAATCTCAGGTTCGTCCCCTTTTTGTGAGACTTTTTTCGACGACGCGGTTGCGCTTCGCGAAAATTTAGTCGGTGAGATGAACCGAGGGTGGACAGTCGGAAAGCGACTGCTGCAGTACGAGCGATCGTCTGCACCGGCTCCGAAGAAGAAAAAGTCAGCCGAGCCAACCCTCAATGCCTATGCCCGAATCGCCAAGCAATACTTGGGCGATGAAAATGGCAAGGTTCAAGATGCCGAGGCTAGGGACAAGGTGACGAAACACGTCATGCTCGAGCGGTCGATGCAACTCACTGTTCAGCGCGTTGTGGCAGAAGCAAAAAGTGGCGGCGCACCTGGTGCGACCACCTCAATCTTCAAATATGTAGGGTCGTCCTTGGCTAAAGACGGTTCATCGTTGAAAGCTGAATTGCGAGGATTCGCAGGTGTTGGTTGGGAAGGCGAAGCATTTGATGCGGACGAACTTGAGTCCACACGGTCCTGGCTCCGAGACCGAGCGGTAACCATCTATGGTGGAACCAATGAGGTACAGCTCAACATCATTGCGAAGCGGGTGCTTGGCCTTCCAGATTAGGCGCCAACCCTCGATTGTGAAGGAGCCGGCCTTGAGCCGGCTTTTTTATGGCGAAACCTCTTTTCCTAAGAGGACGGTGCCGCGAAATACCCAGTAAGGACTGATCTATGAGTAAAGCAACAATCTGTGCGATTAGGGCGGTCGTCAGGGTGTACTCGCTCTGCGAGCGCGCCGTTCCGGTGCTGCTTTTGATCTTCAGTGCATCGACTTTTGCGGCGCCTGATCAAGACAGCAGGCTCTTAGTGCATATCGATGTGGAAACGACGGGTCTCGAGGCGGGTTACCATGAGCTAATCGATGCTGGGGTGATTGTTACGACCATTGATGGGGACATCGTGGATCGGTTATTTCTAAGGATAATGCCTGATCACCCCGAGCGCTTGGATCCGGGAGCGGCGGCGGTCAATGGGTTTAGCGTGAGTCGGTGGCGGTCGCTTGATGCGCTCGATGCGGCCGAGGGGGCGAGCGCGCTCAACGCGTTCTTGCTCCAATACAGTACGGATCATCAGTTAATTTTTACCGCCTTCAATGTGGGGTTTGATCAGCGTTTCATCATGCATTTTTTGAAGTCGCACGATCTCGCGTTCAACACTTTTTTCCACTACATGGTGCTTGATCTGCCGTCTATGGCGTGGGCGCTGGGTGCGAAATCCTTATCAGGTGACGGCATTGCTGCACACTTTGGCGTACCTAGTGAGGTCAAAGATCCCATGCTGCACACCGGCGAGACGGGTGCAGCGTTCAACGTGGCGCTTTATCAGGCGATGTTACGGCAGATATCGAGTCACCAGACCGGACTGGTCGTTCAAGGCGAAGACCGAGACTGATGCTCAAAAGACTGGCATGCTCAGGGGAGGGGCTGCTTAGTTGGAGAGTAGGCAGGCTCTGTGCGCGCGCTCCTGAAAAAGAAAGGCACACCCGTTGTGTTTGAACCTAAGCGTGAATCCTAAATCCGCACTATTCGAGATTACTCACTGGTGAAGATGGCCTCTTCCTCGATCAGTGATGCAATGTCTGAATCCTCAAGACTCAGTAGCTCGCTCAGTACGGCTTTTGTATTGCTGCCTAACGCCGGTGCCGGCGACAGTGTTTGCAGCGTCTCGCCTGTAAAGCGTATCGCTGAATGCATTTGCTGAATGGCGCCGAGATGCGGGTGGGCTGTGGTTTCGAGCGTCCCGCGAGCGATAAGATGTGGGTCGTTTACCACATCATTCAGATCGTTCACTGGCGCACAAATAACGCCCGCTGCCTGGGTGATTTCAAGCAACTGTTGGCGGGTGTATTGCCGTGTCCATTCATTAATCAGCTCATCTAATTCATCCATGTTTGCAGAGCGGGTTGCGAAGCTGTCGAATCGAGGGTCCGTTATCCAGCCTTCTTTGCCCATCGCTTTGCACAGTTTACGAAAGTGACCCTCTCGAACGCAGATAATGGCGATATGGCCATCCATCGCCTCGTAGGTATTGTAAGGAGCGAGCGCTTTCCCCGCATGACGATTACCTGCCCGATTCGGTAGCTCACCGTTCAAATAGTAAGTGCCTAACGCAGTCGCAAGTGTCGGGAAAACACAGTCCTGCATGGAAATATCAACGATGCTGCCTTTGCCGGTTGCTGACCGTTTGAGTAATGCGGTGACAATACCAGCGTAGAGATGCGTTCCAGCGATAAAATCGGCAAACGCAGCAGCTGACTTGAGTGGCCCACCACCTTCCTCTCCGGTGACGCTCATAACGCCCGAGACGGCCTGGAGGGTGATGTCCATACCTAAGTAGTCTCGATAAGGGCCCTCAGCATTGCCATACCCAGTGCTGGAGGCGTACACCAGTCTTGGGTTGATAGCGGTGAGGTCCTCCGCCCCTATGCCATATTTGCTCATCGTGCCTGGTGCAAAATTCTCGGATACGACGTCGACCTCTTTGGCGAGTGATTTGATGAGAGACTGGCCGGAGGCCGATTTAATATTGATGGCCAAGCTCTCTTTGTTCGCATTCAGTAGCGCAAAAGGATAGCTGGACGTGGCGCGTTCGCCTCGGGCGCGCAGTGTTTCGCCAATGAGTGACTCAACCTTAATGACACGGGCACCCGCTTGTGCCAGCAGAAAACCGCAATAGGGTCCGTTGTAAACCTGGCCAAAATCCAGGACGGTAAAACCATCAAGTGGTAGAGACATAGCGATTGCTCCTGCATGACATTACGGCCGAGAGCATGACATGAAATGAGCGCAGCGACGACAACGACGGAGGGTTTGATGGAGGTTCTGCTGAGATCGCGAGCTCCTAACCGTTTAGGGTGAGTATCAAGACTGTCGTCAAAGATGATGCACCGAGCACCGAGCACCGAGTACGGACTTAGGAGCACGAGGCCAGGCTAGAAAGCGAAAAGCGAAAAGCGAAAAGCGAGAAGCCAGAAGCAAGCAGCGAACAGCAAGCAGCAGTCTGCTTGAGTACTGAAAAGCGTTAACGCTTCGTGAGGAAATAGTTAAGCGTGAAATTTCACCCGGTTGAGATTCTGCTGATGAGCGGTGTTCCCGCCCCCGTGCAGGAATACTGCCGCCAGCGGGTTCGGGAACAGCGTCAGGGCGCCAAATGTTGGGAGTGCCTCAGACTGTCGGAGCGCGTGTCGTGTGACTCGTTCGGGCTGAAATGTTGTCGCAATGCCTTCGTTGCGATGGGGTTGGAGCGCGAGTATGCTCGAGAAGGGAGGGGTGTTCGTCGGCGTGAGCGACAGACAGAGCATGAAGACGTGCCAAGACTCGTTGCCGATACCAGTGGAGTGAGCGCTGGTAAACCGGATTGCATCTACTTGGTGTGTCCGGTGGCAGTTTGGCGAGGAATACCATTGAATCCACAAGAATTAGATCTACAAAACAAGCATCAAAGGAGTGAGCCGTGAATAAGGGACTATTAGCACTTGCGGTTGTTGTGATTGGCGCCGTGATTTACCTGTCACAGGGTGGAGAAGAGGTTGCGCACGAATCCAGCACTGCCCCCGTCGCTGTTGAAGTGGAGCGCACCATCGGGCTGATTGATGATGAAAGAATCAAGGCCGCGGACTCGGAACCGGGTAACTGGCTGGCCTTCGGCCGCAATTACGAGGAGCAACGATTTTCTCCGCTCACTCAAATTAACAAGGAAAACGTCGATTCCCTAGGTCTCGCGTGGTTCAAGGACATGAACACGAACCGCGCACTTGAGGCGACCCCCATTGTCGTCGATGGGCGTATGTTCTTCACGACGTCTTGGAGTCGAGTGTATTCGGTTGATGCAAGAACCGGTGAGACCCTTTGGTCCTATGATCCGATGGTCCCAGGAGAATGGGGGCGTCGTGCGTGCTGCGATGTCGTCAACAGAGGCGTTGCGGTCTACAACGGTCGCGTGTATGTCGGAACGCTAGATGGTCGATTACTCGCCCTAGATGCAGAGTCAGGCAAGCTGGATTGGGAGGTCGACACCCTCATTGACCGGGATCGCTTTTATACCATTACTGGCGCACCCCGCGTGGCGAACGGGAAGGTGTTCATCGGTAACGGTGGCGCGGAGTTTGGCGTCAGAGGCTATGTCACGGCGTATGATTCGGAGACGGGTGATGAGGTGTGGCGTTTTTACACCGTTCCTGGCGATCCCAGTCAGCCATTTGAGCATCCTGAAATGGAGCTAGCTGCCGAGACTTGGAAAGGCGGCGAGTGGTGGAAGATTGGTGGCGGCGGCACCGTCTGGAATTCGATTGTTTACGACCCCGATTTTAATCACGTTTACCTGGGCGTTGGCAACGGCTCGCCTTGGACCCGCGTTATTCGCTCGCCAGGCGGTGGCGATAACCTCTTCTTATCGTCCATCGTAGCGCTCGACGCGGATACCGGGGTAATGAAGTGGTACTACCAGACAACCCCAGGCGATAACTGGGACTACACCGCGGTTCAGGATATTGCGTTAGCAGACATGACCATCGACGGTGAGCCCCGCAAAGTATTGCTCCAGGCCCCGAAAAACGGCTTCTTTTATGTCTTAGATCGCTCGGATGGTGAGTTGCTTGCTGCCAATCCTTTCGCGACAGTGACTTGGGCGACCCATGTTGATATGGAGACTGGGCGTCCCGTAGAAAACGAGGCGCTGAATTTTGAAGAGAACGGTAAATGGGTGTTGCCAGGGCCGCTCGGGGCCCACAACTGGCAGGCGATGTCGGTGGATGTGAAGGCTGGCTTGGTTTACCTGCCAGCGCAAGACAACCCGCTCTTCTATGAGATGTCTGAGGAATACAAAAACACCGGTATCTTCAAGCGCAAACCCCAGGGATGGAACACTGGGCTCGAGTTTGGTCGTCTGGCTCAAGTGATCCTCGACAATGTCGCTGATCAGCCGACCCCCAAAGGGTACCTCAAGGCGTTTGATCCATTGACAGGAGAGGAGCGCTGGGTCGTTGAGATACCCAATTACTGGAACGGTGGTGTACTGGGCACAGAGGGTGGTCTCGTGTTCCAGGGCAACGCGCTCGGGTTTTTAAACGCTTACGATAAAGAAACGGGTGAAACGCTGTGGTCGTTTAACACCTATACCTCGATGCTCGCGCCGCCCATCACGTTTGAGTTAGATGGCGAGCAGTATGTGTCAATTTTGACCGGTACGGGCGGAGGTGACTTGTTCGGGGGAGAACCACTTCCCCCGGTCGCAGAACACGCTTCGCTAACGTATAACAATTATGGCCGGTTGTTAGTCTTCAAGCTGGGCGGTGATGCCGAACTGCCCGTTCCCGACCTTCGCGATCGAGAAATTCCTGCTCGGGATGTTGCTGCCATTGAGCATGGCAGCGTTCAGCGAGGGGAGCGCCTGTACAACGAAAATTGCGCTGTCTGCCATGGGTTCCTTGTTCGATCGGGGGGCGCGATTCCTGATCTTCGCCGTATGACGGAAGATAGCGTTGCCGCCTGGGATCAGATAGTCCTAGATGGCATATTGGGTGCGAATGGTATGGCCTCGTTCGCTGACGCGTTAAATCCGGCTCAATCAGGTGACCTGCTCAACTATGTAAAGATGCGAGCAGAGGAAGACCGCTTGGTGAGGGTAGGCGAGAAAGAGGTGCCACGGATGACTTGGTTGGACGGTGCAGAGTAGCTGAATCGTCACAACCGACAGGCTTTGCGTCGCTTCGCTCCTTGAAAAAGCAGGGTGTTACGAACGCTTTGTCATGGGGAAGAGTGTCGTTGTAGAAAGCAGTGTTGTTGCGCAAAGACGCGTAGCGGCGGACGAGAAAAGAGTACGAGTGCGTCAATGCGTGCTTGCCTAGCATGATCCATGCAACCACTTCACTCGCATCGAAAGTGGCGCTCCTAGGTCTCTCGCGTTAGCAGGTAATCGAAATAAGTCCCTCTGCACGATGGGTCATCAGCGTATCGGGATATCTTTTTCGGGAAGGGTCGGCGGCGCCACCTCAAAAAACTCAAAATAGAGCGCGGCGGTATCTTGCGGTGTCCCATCTGTCGCCTGATTCCCTGATGCCTCTTTTTCTTTCTTATCGGAGGAGCTAATCGCTGCCCTGGACTGGCGGCCATTGAGTAACTCACCGTCTTGTAACTTTTGGTTCGCGGCCTCTGCGGCAATTGCTTCGGGAATGGAATAGGGCCGCTCGTAGGCTCGCGGTGGTCCACTTGGCATTCCCGCGCTGTCTAGCGAGCGCAGCCAATAATAAATTCCCCCTTGGTTATCTCCCTCGGGCTCATCGATATGAATCCAAATGACCCTAAATTCGCTCGGTAAAGGTGAGGGAGATGGTTGGCCGAGCAGTTTTTCAATGCCAAACCAGGTCACGAAATAGAAGAGGCAGGTGATGGCTGCCAATCCTAGTTTGACGCTAGGCGGAAGGCCTTGCTGTCGCAGAGCAATGAGCACCAATACAGCGATTAGCACGTAGGCCGCGAGTAATCCGAGCGAGAGAGCCACTTAGGCTTTTTTCCTAACTTTAACGAGCAGTGACTTTTGCAGTTGGTTAGTACTGGTGACAGACCCTTCCGCATCCAGTGTAAAGCGGACGGCTGTTAGTTCATCCCCAACACCATTCAGTTCGTGCTCCCCGTAATAAACCACCGTGACAACAGGATTGAGTTTTTCTACCTTGACCGTGACTGGCAGCGGTTTCGTGTAGTTGGCCTGGTAGTGGAGAAGGTTCACCACATACTCGCCGGCAAGGGTGCCTCGCAGCGTAATGGTCTCTTGGTTAATAGCATGGGTAATGAGCTGTCCATCGACGCTAATTTGGTCTGCAAATACGCCGCGATCGTCACGATCAAGGTGCATCAGGTCCGAGTCACGGTTGTAGTACCAAACGATTTCTCCCATCGGGTCCTCGACGATGGCATCGACATCGTCCGGATGATCATCGGGCCAGCGGATCGTGACTAACATCTCCGCATGACTATCAATCGTGCCTTGTTTGATGGGATTACTGATCAACATAAACGCGATGGCAAACATGAAGACGAAGCCAAGGAGCGCGTTGAAAAGGAGATCCGTGAACGCATTGCTATCAGAGGTTGTCTTGAGCGCAGGATGACGCATTAATCGCGCGCGCCCTGCAAAGTTTGCGTGATTCGAATGACCGCTGAATCCGCGAGGTAGTACTGATATTTCACGAGTGTGCTCGTAATCAATCCCGTTAGCGTGGTGTAAAGGGCAACAGCCATTCCTCCGCTCATACTGCTGAGTAATTGCTGGAGGGTGCTCGGGTCGAATGTTTGAATCTCTGCGATGGGCATCAACATTAAGATGAATCCGATGACCGTGCCCATAAGGCCCAGCTTTAGCAGTAGTTCTGAAACAAAATGGCCTAACGCGTGGTGGTTGAGTTGATCGTCACAGAACCCCTCAATGTTGCCTAGTTTGAGCTCCGAAAAACCCTTTAGCGCATTGGTTTCCAGTAGGTCACTCAGATCCGGGAGAGACCTAAGCAGCGAGGATTCCATGGACGATAGCGCGGTCATCCGGTATGCCCAGTTCAAACTCGTCAGCAGATAGAGCGCTAACATCACAAGGGACAGGTAGCTCCTATCCTGATCAACTAAGCGAGCCAACCAGCCCAAATCAAATGCAAGGTAGAGCCCCAGGAGAATGACGCCTGATACGAGAATCGTGTCATAGAGCGCTCGGTGAATGCGATAGGCGTTGATGAGATCGCTCCCCACTCAGTCAAGTGACCACTAAACCATGTAATGTCGAGCCAGGCAACGCGGTGACAGGGTTCGCGGTTTTGGAGCCCATGAGGAGCTAAGTGCTCGGCGTTTTGAGAAAGTGCGCCCAAAATTCCCGCTATGGCCTCACCTGCAACGGTAGGGCTGCAACCGTGCGTTAGGTGGTGCAATATGCAGGTAGAGCCAACGATCAAAAAATCCCGTGAGCGAGGCTCGGGCGGTAACCGGAACGCGGTCACAAGAGCAGATTCGGCGTTTGATTGCGCAACATGAATAGACAACCAGGAGAGTTGAGATGTCACAACCCATTGTAGAAGTGAGGGACTATACGATTAACGAGGATGATTTCGCTGCCTATTGTGAGTGGGCTGAGACCCTTGCTGCTCCGTGGCTCAAAGAAAACCTCGATCTAGTGGGGTTTTGGCTCGCGACTGATGATCCTGCTGAGGTGACGGGGGTTGACCCCCATGTTTCCAAACACGGGCAGGCAAATGTGCACTGGATGATTCGTTGGGACAGTCGAGAGGCGCGAGAGGAGCGCTGGCAGACTTGGACGAAAGATCCAGGTTGGGAAGCGATCTGGGCAAAGCACCCTAATCCAAGCGCGTATCTGCAAATGAATGTGCGATTTATGACGACCGTCTGAGCACATACTGATGACGGATTCTACGGTCAGATTTGGATTGCTCGGCGCGGCCGCCATCACGCCCCTGGCGATGGTTACGCCCGCTCGGGAGGTTGATGGCGTGAGCCTTGATGTCATTGCTGCAAGGGATACAGCGAGAGCGAAGGAATTTGCCGAAACTCATGGCATCCATCGTGTCAGCGAGCACTATCAAGCGGTGATTGATGATCCTGATATCGATGCTGTTTATATTGCCTTGCCAATTTCGGCACATGCCGAGTGGGCCATCGCAGCGCTGGAAGCAGGAAAGCATGTGCTCTGCGAGAAATCGCTCTGTCAAAACGCAAGGGAAGCAGAACGAATGAAGCGAGCGGCTGAGGCGTCTGGTCGCGTGTTGATGGATGCGTTCCATTATCGCTATCACCCGATGTTTGAGGCGGCAAAGCACTGTGTCGGCTCGGGCGAACTTGGAGCGATCAAGCATATCGACGCACGATTTCATGTGAAGGGTCCTGTCTCACCCCATGACATCCGTAAGATCTACGACCTGGGTGGTGGCGTTACGATGGATATTGGATGTTATCCGCTCAGTTGGCTCAGGCATTTGATGGGAGAGGAACCCGACGTGTTGTCGGTTGAAGCAAAGGAGGATCCGGCTGATGTTGACGTCGCTTTGGCTGCAGACCTGCGGTTTCCCTCTGGGGCAACTGGACGCATCAGTGGAAGAATGGACGAGTGCTCGAGGTTTTGTGCGGCAGTATCAATATCAGGTGAGGCTGGTCAACTCTCGTTGGTTAACCCACTCGTACCGCAACTGGGTCATCGGTACCAATTGCGCAAGGGAGGGGAAGTCATCGATCGAACCTTTGATCAGAAGACTACCTATGCCTGCCAGTTAGAAGCGTTCCTTGCCGCGACACAGGGGAAGGCGTCCAACCTGACTGATGCTGAGGATGGTTTGAAACAAATGCAGTTGATAGACGCGGTATACGCCCGTGGTGGCTTGAGGCTAAGAGGCGAGGGCGAGACTCACATAGGACAAAGCGTATGATTCGGCGCATCGGTGGGGTTTTAATCGCGCGAGATCCAGAGTCTGCGCCCGAGGAATCGAGACAGTTACAACAAGCGGGCTTCGCTGTCCTGCCCGAGGTGCTCGCCCACGACGAGGTGGTGAGCCTCAAAGCTTCAATCCTCGATGTGTTCGAGCGCTATCCGCCTGATCGCAGAGCGCCCAAGCCTGCCCAAGATGAAGCGCATTTCCGGTACGAGTTGCTAAATCGTTCCGAAGCAGCTCGAGCTTGCATCGCCAATCAGCGGGTGCTGAGCGTCATAGAGCCTCTCTTGGGAGAGGATTGCCATATCATCGCGAACACGGCATGGAATAATCCGCCAGCGCCAGGTAGCGAGGGTCAGGCTTGGCACGTTGATGGAGGTCCGCACATTCCATTACCTAAAGGCATGCGCTGGCCAAAGGAACTCCCCCGGCCAGTGTTTGCAATCGGGGTGCACTACCTCTTGAAGGATGTCACGCTAAAAGATGGCCCAACATGGGTGATTCCTGGTAGCCACTGCTCTGGACGGGTTCCGCCCCACAAGCGCCCGTTCGACATGGAATTGACGGACAACGGTGAGGCCCCGGTTCCACTGACCGCGAAGGCTGGCGATGCGCTCCTTTTTGTTTCAGATGTTTGGCACAGGCGCGGCCCGTCTAGCGAATCTGATCAGGGTCGACTCTTTCTTCAGGCACACTACGCAAGGCGAGACATCGCTCAGCGACTGCACACAACAGCGCATGCCCATCAGTTAAGCGAGGAGGCGCTGACTTGGGCGGATGAGGATAGAAAGCGCACCCTGATTGGGCTACACCCACCCATGTTTTACGACGGGTAAGGCAAGCTGCCTGCGGTGGCCATCGTGACGACTCGCTGCCCTGAAGTGTCTCCCCTGGTGAGCGGGGTATTCAACCCACTAACGATGACCGGTCGCGCTAAGGTCGACGCATATCCTCGGCCCTCAGAAGTGATCCTCCGAGCAAGAACAAACCTGATTAATCGATAGTCTCGTGCTACGCAGTTGCGTTGTTGATGCGCGGTGAGAAGCTGGCGAAATACCGACCAAAGAGCGATATAACGATTCCCAAAGATTGAGAAAAGACCGCGAGAACAGTGGTTGCAAAAACAATAGGTATAAACCGACAGCGATAAAAACGGCGGTCAAAGAAGGCGGTGCTTAGGAGACACGGCGGTCATAACGATGGGGGGGCGCACGGAGCTAGAGCGTTTTACACATCGTGACTGTATAGGACTCGTAACCGAGTCGTGCATAGGTCTCTTGAGCGACTTGGTTCTGCGCCAATGTCGTGATCAAAAGACGACTCAGCCCTGCTTGGCGAACGTGCCTCTCAGCGGCGTCGATGAGACGTCCGGCGACCCCTTGATGCCTAGCCTCTTCGGCAACATAGAGATCAGTGACAACCCCATACTGACGAAATCGCTCGATCAAATGAACATCCCCTTCATCCACTGACTCGATGACAACAATAAGAAAACCGACCAATTGGTCATCCAACTTCGCGACGAGTGCTTGTCCGTTGCTTCGTTGAGCCAGTTCAAGAAGATAATCGATGTGATCAGTTGCCATCTCCGGTCCAGGGGAGCGATCACTTGACCACTCTCTCTCGAGATCCTGAAGGTCACTCATGAATGTACAGAGCGCCGAATGATCGCCGGGAGTGTAGGTAACTATCTGAAGCGGCTTGCTCATGGTTCTAGTGAACCGGTTAGTCCGTCTTCTCCATAGTGCGTGGCAGGACCAGCACCCTCTTGGCCTAGCCTCCCCGAATCGCCAAAGTGCCCCTGCCCAGGCACATGGTTAATTTCTATTCGAATACCCCCGGGATCCTCAAAAAGGATGGAGTAATACCCCGCTGCGTAGTGGTCTTCGACCTTTGGAGCGCGAACGATGTGGGCCTTTAGCTCGTTACTGATGAATGCATAGGCCTGATCAACATCCTCTCGGCTTCGAGCGCGAAAACAAAGGTGGTGCAGTCCCGGTTGGTTCTGATCGAACGTCTGATCCGCATGAGCCTGATCGAGTTCGCGCACTAAAATGCCCGTTCTGCCACCAATGAAATATCGACTATCCTCACCTTGAAGTAGCGTCTCCATTTCTAAAAAGTGACATAAGCGTTCCCAGAACTCGAGCGCTTTTCCGCCGGGGCTGACATTCATTTGAAGGTGGGCGATACCGTTGATTGAAATGCTCATTCTTAGTCCACAGCTTGTAGAAATCACGATTGGAACATCAGGGGCGAGGAAAGTGAACTGCCGAGATAAAGAGATCTGATGGCTTGGGTTTTAACAGTTGGGTTTTATCAGTTGGGTTGATGGCTGAGCCTGATCATAGCCAACGACTTAACGCGATGAAAAAGTCATGTTGTACGAATCCCTTTGTTCGAGCCCAGCCAATCTCTCATAGTTACTTGGCCTCGAATCGGTCTTGGAGGCAAGCTCGAAACCAGTCAAGAACGAGGGTCGAAGGTCGTCTTGTAACGAGTCATGACGCCTGGATCCGACCGCTCTGATGGGTAGGTCTAACGGCGTAACCTAGAGTCGCAGCGAGCGCCAGACCTCCCTTAACGAAAGGGACAAAAGAAAAGCAAGCGATCAGTCAGGAAAGTAACAAGAAAAACAAAAGGAAAACAAGAAAAGCTGGATGCCACCTTGCTTGCCGAGTGTGCTTTAGTCCGTGATGTCCAGTGCGGTAGCCAGCGCCTCGATATCCTCCAAAATAGTCTCTTGGGGGTAAAACCCCAGCATTGGTATCA
>Ga0255776_10005338_pt1 | contig 13381 bp, 13 predicted proteins | sample 071ome_19_FD_179974 | JGI IMG/M metagenome (GOLD analysis project Ga0255776, IMG submission 179974) | Coastal salt marsh microbial communities from the Groves Creek Marsh, Skidaway Island, Georgia - 071413AT metaG (version 2) | ecosystem: Environmental > Aquatic > Marine > Intertidal zone >...
CCGGCCTGTTTTCACCGCTCATCCGACCGAGGCCGCCCGCCGATCGGTCCTCGTGAAACTCCGAAGCATCGCGGACGTGCTGCTTGACGAGGCTCTCTCCGATTCCGAGCGGACGCGTCGACTCGCAGAGGTCATCGACCTGCTGTGGCAGACGGACGAACTCCGCCTCGAGCAGCCGCAGGTACTCGACGAGGCGCGCAACGCCCTGTACTACCTCGATGACCTAACCCGCGGACCGCTTGCCCAGGTGCTGCAAGATCTCGCAGAAGCCTTCTTTGAACTCGGGGTGGAACTACCGCCGGATGCCCGACCGGTGAGCTTCGGGTCCTGGATCGGCGGTGACCGCGATGGCAATCCATTTGTCACTCCGGACGTCACATCGGATGTGGTCAAGTTCCAGCGTGATCACGCAGTGCTCGACCTACTTCCACATATCGATCGACTCCTGGAGGATCTATCGATCTCCGAGCGGATCGCCGGTGCGAGCGAGAAACTGCGCGCTTCGGTGGACACGGACCTGACCTACCTTCCCGATCTCGACCCACGATTCCTGCGTATCAACGCTGAAGAGCCGGTTCGCCTGAAGTTGACGATCATCCGCATGCGTTTGCGGCTCACGCGCGAGAGGTTGCACGACGGTGGCCCTCATCGAGTAGGCCGCGATTACGACAGCACAGGCGAACTCCTTGACGACCTTCTACTGATCCGCGAAGACCTTCTGCAGAATCACGGCGAGCTCGCGGCGCACGGTGTCCTCGACAAAGCCATCCGGGTCGTCGCGTCGATCGGTTTGCCATTGGCCACGCTCGATATTCGCGAGCACGCACGCAAATTCCACGAGACGCTCGCTCAGCTATTCGGTCGGCTCGGGTTCGCCTACGACGATCTTGACCGAGGCCAGCGCATGGCGCTCTTGACTGACGAACTCAGCGCCCTTCGGCCGCTGTCACCGAAGCCGCCCCCGCTGGACGAGTCAGCCATGGTCACCTTTCGGACGATGGACATGGTCCGACAGTTGCTCGACACCTACGGAACGCGCCCAATCGAATCGGTCATCGTGTCGATGACTCGCGGAGCGGACGACATCCTCGCCGCCGTCATCCTCGCCCGGGAGACCGGACTCGTGGACACCTCGACGGGTAAGGCTCGAGTGGGCTTCGTGCCATTGTTGGAGACGGTCGAGGAACTACGCAATGCAGACGTGATCATCAACCAACTACTCGAGCATCCGGTCTACCGGGCTCTTGTTGCCTCGCGCGGCGACGTCCAAGAGGTAATGCTCGGATACTCCGACTCGAACAAGGACGCCGGCATCACCTCGTCCCAGTGGGAAATCCATCTCGCGCAGCGACGACTCCGCGACGTTACGAAGAGACACGGCGTTCGCCTCCGCTTATTCCACGGGCGCGGCGGAACCGTGGGCCGCGGCGGTGGCCCCACCTACGAGGCCATCTTGGCCCAGCCGTGGGGTGTGCTCGATGGGCAGATCAAGGTCACCGAACAGGGCGAGGTCATCAGCGACAAATATCTGCTCCCCGCGCTTGCTCGCGACAATTTGGAGCAGATGGTGGCCGCGGTCCTCGATGCCTCGCTGCTCCACCGGAAGTCGCGCCAATCCGAGGCGCAACTCAAGCGGTGGGACGAGGTCATGAACACGATGTCCCTCAGCGCACAGTCGCGCTATCGAAACCTCGTCGAGAATCCCGATCTTCCCCGGTACTTCACCCTGTCCACACCCGTCGAGGAATTCGGTGCGATGCATCTGGGATCGAGACCGGCTCGTCGACCCGATGGCAGAGCAGGAATCGAGGATCTACGGGCAATCCCCTGGGTCTTCGGCTGGACGCAATCGCGACAGATCGTGCCGGGCTGGTTCGGCGTCGGCTCCGGCCTCCAGGCGGTCCGTGCAGCCGGATACGCGGACGACCTTGTCGATATGTATCGAAACTGGCACTTTTTCGCGAACTTCATTTCGAACGTAGCGATGACGCTCGTCAAGACCGACCTAGACGTTGCCCAGCAGTACGTCAATCGACTGGTACCCGAGGAACTGCATCCGATATTCGAACTCATCCGAACTGAATACGAAAAAACGGTCGCCGAGGTCCTCCTCGTCACCGGCCAGGCCGAGTTGCTGGCCGATAACCCGTCTCTGCAACGCACGCTGGCGACGCGCGATACCTACCTGCTGCCCTTGCACTCTCTGCAGATTTCGCTCCTCGATCGGATGCGCCAAACAGAAGAGTCGAGCAACGAGCTTCGGCGCGCACTCTCCGTCACGATCAATGGAATCGCCACCGGACTCCGCAATACCGGCTGATACCTACAGTTCCAAAAGCATGCGGTGATTGCCGAGCGTATTTGGCTTGACTCGCTCAAGACCGAGGAATTCGGCGACGCCTTCGTCGTAAGACTGCAATAGTTGCTCGTAGACGTCGTGGTCCACCGGCGCTTCGTCGATCTCCTGGAATCCGTGCTCTGCGAAGAAGCCGACCATGAAAGTCAGACAGAACACTCGCCGCACTCCCACCTTCGTGGCCCGATCGACCAGTTCTCGCAGGATCGCCGAGCCGATTCCCTGACGAAGGTGTGTCCCGGCAACCGCGAGCGTTCGAACCTCGCCGAGGTCTTCCCACATCACGTGCAAAGCACCGCATCCCACGACCACACCGTCGACCTCGGCGACGACGAACTCCTGGATGTCCTCGAACAGAGTGACTGCCGCCTTGGCGAGCAGATGGCCGTCGCCGGAGTACTCATCGATGAGCCGTCGGATTGTCCGGACGTCCTGGGTGCGAGCAGGACGGATGATCGCCTCTGACATCTACCGCTCCGGCTTGACGAGCGGGAAGAGGATCGTCTCGCGGATCCCGTAGCCGGTGAGGTTCATCAGCAGGCGATCGATGCCCATGCCCATGCCTCCCGATGGCGGCATCCCGTGCTCCAAGGCTCGAAGGAAATCATCGTCAATCCGCATGGCTTCGTCATCTCCCCGCGCAGCCAGAGCCGCCTGAGCGGTCAGCCTCTCCCGCTGAACTACCGGATCCACAAGCTCGGAGTACCCGGTTGCCTGCTCCACTCCTCCGACGTACAGATCCCATTTCTCAACGACGCCCAACTTCGACCGATGCGCGCGAACCAGCGGTGAGGTGTCGACGGGGTAATCCATGACGAAAGTTGGCCGATCAAGCGATGGGAGTACGTGGTGCTCGAAGAGTTCCTCGACGAGTTTTCCTGGAACCCAAGTCGGCGCGACCGAGATCTCCGCCTTGGCGCACAGACCCTCGAGTACATCCATGGATGTTTGTGGCGAGATTTCACGGCCGACCGACGTCGAAACGCTCTCGTAGAGGTCAATGCTCGGCCACTCACCCGAGAGGTCTAGTTCGGTGCCATCCACACGCGTCACGACATCGCTGCCGGTGACGCTACGAGCTACCTGCTGAATCAACTCGCGGGTCAGTGTGGCCATCGTCTGGTAGTTACCGAATGCCTCGTACACCTCAAGCATCGCGAACTCCGGCGAATGGCTGGAGTCCACTCCTTCGTTTCGGAAGTTGCGGTTGATTTCGAAGACCTGCTCGAGTCCTCCCACGACCGCACGCTTGAGGAACAATTCGGGAGCGATCCGCAGGTAGAGGTCCATGTCCAAGGCGTTGGAGTGGGTGATGAACGGTCGAGCGGCGGCGCCGCCGTGCTGCGTCTGCAGCATCGGCGTCTCCACTTCGAGGAACCCTCGTCGGGATAGCTCCTCACGCAGAGCCGCGACGGCCGCAACCCGCAGTCGAGCGATTCGGGCAGCCTCTGGACGAACGATCAGGTCCACGTAGCGCTGACGAACACGAGCCTCCTCGCTCAGTGGCTTATGGGCAACAGGCAGCGGGCGCAAAGACTTCGCTGCCATTCGCCACTCGTCGGCAAGCACCGACAACTCGCCACGCCTGGACGTGATGACTTCACCGTGAACGAAGACCTGATCCCCGAGGTCAACGAGTTCCTTCCAGGCGTCGAGGGCCTCTTGCCCCACTCGATCGAGCGACAACATCGCCTGGATCTCGGTGCCATCCCCAGCCCGCAACGTCGCAAAACACAATTTTCCGGTGTTCCGAGAGAAAATGATCCGCCCCGCGATCCCGACGAATTCACCCGAGGCGGTGTCCGTTTCAAGGGCGCCATGGGCGGCACGGACGTCGGCAATCTCGTGGGTGATGGGTAGCTCGACCGGGTACGGATCCATACCGCGCTTGTGAAGTTCCTCGCGCTTGGCGCGGCGGATCTTCATCTGCTCGGGCAGATCGTCCTCGATGTCAGCGCTTTCCACGGTGGGCAAGGCTATTGGATCCCCTAGCGGCAACGCTTCGCCCGGCCCTACTCGGTATTGCGTTCGAAGACCATCCGAAGGCCCGTCAGGGTGAGATCGGGGTCATGGTGGGTAATGGTTTCGGATTCACCGATCACCACCGACGCCAAGCCACCCGTAGCCACCACTGCGGTCACCGGTCCGATCTCTTCGATGATGCGATCAACCAAGCCATCGACCTGACCGGCAAAGCCAAACACTGCTCCGGATTGAAGGGCTTCCACCGTGTTCTTCCCGATCGGTGAGCGGGGCCGCACAACCTCCACCTTGCGCAGTTGCGCAGCTCTGTTCGAGAGGGCTTCTAAGGAGATGTCGATTCCCGGCGCAAGTGCACCACCGAGGAACTCCCCCTTGGCGGAAACGACGTCGAGGTTGGTCGATGTTCCGAAATCGACGACGATGCATGGGCCGCCGTACTGCTGATGCGCGGCAAGGGTGTTGACGATGCGGTCTGCACCGACCTCCTTGGGATTGTCGGTGAGGATCGGTACACCCGTCTTGGTGCCCGGTTCCACGATCACAACAGGAATGCCAGAGAAGAATGTGGAGATCATCGGACGCAACTCGTGCAGAACACTCGGCACCGTGCTGCACAGGGCGACTCCGGTGACCGGAGGTTGGGACGCCAATAGTCCCCGGTATGTCAGCGCCATTTCGTCTCCCGTGGCGCGGGCATGGGTGGTGATTCGCCACGAGTTCACGAGGTCACTTCCGTCGAATAGACCAAGCACCGTGTTGGTGTTGCCGACGTCCACAGCCAGAAGCATCGGGACTCCTATTCCAGAACGACGAGGTCCGCGCCGATATCAAGGACAGGCGCCGAGTGTGTCAGCGCACCGACGGCAAGGTAGTCGACACCGGTTGACGCGACCGCGGCCGCCCGATCGAGGGACAGCCCACCGGACGCTTCAAGTCGAGCGCGTCCGCCATTGCGGCGGACCGCCTCGGCCAGGTGATCGATCGTGAAATTGTCGAGCAGCACGAGGTCGGCGCCCGCATCTAATACTTCATCGAGCTGCTCGAGTGTGTCGACCTCGACCTCGACAGGTACATCCGGGTACTTGGCGCGCACGGCCGAAAACGCCTGCTCGACCCCACCCGCAGCCGCGACGTGGTTGTCCTTCACGAGGGCCGCATCGGCAAGGCTCATGCGATGGTTCACTCCCCCTCCCATGCGCACCGCGTATTTCTCGAGATACCGCAAGCCCGGTGTGGTCTTGCGGGTGTCCCGAATACGAGCCGACGTTCCCTTGACCGCCTCCACCCATCGCTGCGTTGCGGTTGCAATGCCGCTCAGGTGGCTGAGCAGGTTCAGGGCCGGACGTTCAGCCCGAAGCAGTTGATGGGTGCCGGCTATCACAGACATGACCTCGGTCCCTGCATCGACGTGGGCCCCCTCGTCCACGAAGAACTCAACCGTGTGGTCGTCACCGCACACCACGTCGAAGATGGCCGCAGCAACCAACTGACCGGCTATCACCCCGCCGGACCGGGCGACAAAGGCCAAGCGTCCGCGTTGCTCCACCGGAACGGTGGCCATCGTGGTGACATCTACTCCGTCGTCAATGTCCTCTTCCAGTGCCCGCAAACCGATCGCCTCGACATCCAATGGCCGCAAGCCTGCTTCGCCAAGACGTGCATTGGTCTCAGCCGACAATCGGTAGGTCGCGTACTGCATCTATTCCTCCTCCATGCCAGGCACCCAGGACGGAGGTCGCGTGTCCGTCCTGAGAGTGCCGGCGGCATCCATCGTGGTGACAAGTCGAACTCGCCACTCATCGCGACTGGAGGGGTGATCCTCACGCCAATGGGAACCGCGAGTCTCCTCACGTTGAGCTGCGTGTTGGACGAGGACTCGAGCCACCGACGCGACATTGGTCGTCTCCCAGTCCTCCGTGCACGGCTTGCCGTGAGAGGCCGACATCGTGTTGTCCACCCAATGACTCGCGTCGTGCAGTGAATCTTTGCTCCGGAGCACACCGGCATCGGTATCCATCGTCTGTTGCAGTGGGCGACGAGCGGCGTTCGAAATAACTCCCGCCCCATCCACGCTGCTCACCATCCCTACGTCGGGGCTGCCGCGGCCGTCTCGGTCCTCATCGATGGCTGCAGCAATCCGCCGAGCGAACACCAAACCCTCCAGCAGCGAATTGGATGCAAGCCGATTTGCTCCATGGACACCCGAACACGCGACCTCGCCGCAGGCGTACAAGCCAGGAATCGTCGATCTCCCATCGAAGTCGGTGATCACCCCACCCGATGCATAGTGCTGGGCAGGGGAAACCGGGATGAGGTCGGTCACCGGATCGATGCCCCGCATCCGGCATGAAGCAAGGATCGTCGGGAAGCGATGCACCCAGGTATCGGCACCGAGTTCCCGGCCGTCAAGCCAGACGTGGGACGCGCCGGTAGCACGCATCCGGCGCATGATGGCCTTGGCAACCACGTCCCTCGGCGCGAGATCGGCCATTGGGTGCTCTTCGAGCATGAACCGCTGACCGGTGTCATCGACGAGCACGGCACCCTCACCGCGAACAGCCTCCGACACCAACGGCTGCTGACCTTGGGCCAGCGGCCCCAGCCACAACACCGTCGGGTGAAACTGCACGAACTCGAGATCGGCAACAGCCGCGCCAGCGCGGAGCCCGAGGGCCACTCCATCGCCTGTTGCCACATACGGGTTGGTTGTCTGACCGAATACCTGGCCGAAACCGCCGGTGGCAAGCACCACTGATGGGGCCAACGCCGCCCCCACTCCGTCCCGTTGGCCGGGGCCGATCACGTGCAGGGTCACGCCAGCCGTTCGGCCATCGTGTGTCGCGATGAGGTCGAGAACAAGCGCATTCTCGACGAGTTCGATCCCCGGGTCAGCCGCAACGGCCGCCACTAGTGCTCGCGAGACCTCGGCGCCCGTTGCATCCCCACCAGCGTGCGCAATGCGGTTGCGATGATGGCCACCTTCGCGCGTCAAAGAGATAGACCCGGTCGGATCCGTGTCGAAGCGAGCCCCCCATGAAATCAGTTCACGAACCGCATCCGGACCCTCGCTAACCAGGATCTCCACCGCACGCTCATTGCATAGGCCTCCGCCGGCTTCCAACGTGTCACGCATGTGTTCTTCCGGGGAGTCGTCGTCGGCAAGGGCCGCTGCGATACCGCCTTGGGCCCAACGCGTGGACCCTTCGTCCACCGTCGCCTTGGTGACAAGCAGCACGCTCAACCCCAAGGCGCGCACACGTAACGCAGTGGTGAGCCCGGCAACACCCGACCCGACCACGACTACGTCGGCTCGAGCTGTCCATCCCGGGGACGGAGCCTTGAGCCGACGAGGGATCGATGTCCTGAACTTCATCGCCCCTCTCCCACATTGATCAAGCAGTTATCTATCAATCGAGTGCCCTCGACCGTGCAGGCGATGAGTAGTCGAGCCGCTCCCTGCTCAGGACTTTCACCGAGATCTGCCGAACGAACTTCCACGTAGTCGATCTCCATGCCACCGTCTCGAAGAACCCCCTCGGCCGCCGCCTTCGCGGCATCTGCACCTTCGCGCGCGGCCGACTGCGCCGCGTCCATCGCTGCAGGTATCGAGGCTGCACGATGACGAGCCTGGGAAGACAGGTACGAATTGCGCGAACTCAAGGCAAGACCATCGACGTCACGAACAGTCTCGATGCCGACAATGCGAATCCCGAATCCGAGATCGTCGTTCATACGACGAATCAACTGCAATTGCTGATAGTCCTTCTCTCCGAAAATAGCCACATCCGGCCGCACGCGATGAAAGAGGATCGACACAACGGTGAGGACACCGGTGAAGTGCGTGGGCCGCGACCTACCCTCGAGTTCGCGTCCCAGAGGTCCCGGGGCGACACTGATGCGATCACCGCGATTGTCTTTCCCGTAGATGTCAGAAACGGTGGGTGCATACAGAAGATCGACCCCTTCGGCCTGACACACGAGCTCATCGGCATCCAAGGTCCGTGGATAGGCGTCGAAATCCTCACCTGCGGCGAACTGAGTCGGATTGACGAAAACGCTCACGACCACTTCCCCCGATTCACCCGCCTGCACTCGTGCAGCACGCATGAGTGACCGGTGCCCGTCATGGAGTGCACCCATCGTCGGAACCAGCACCCGGGTGGTGCCACGCTCGACGGGGGGAACTGTGCGCTCGACCTTCACGGGGTTTCCTCCAGTTCCCTCAACACCGACGATGCTCCATCGGTATCGAGAACGCCTACTTCCAGCAATCGATCCACGGTGAGCCGACCGAGGGCTCGGTAGGCCTGCGCGGCGAGCGGTGAGTTTTCCCGGAGAACGCGCACGTGCTCTGCGACGGTCGATGCATCAGCACGCGAGATAGGTCCCGTTTGGGCACGATCACCTCGCTCGAGGGCCGTCTCGACACTCGCCCGGACCAGCGGACCGAGAATTCGTTGAGGTGATTCCGCACCGGTGTCCTGGAGGATCGCAACAGCCTCATTAACAAGTGTCATGGAGTAGTTCGCCGCAAGCGCCAGGGCCGCGTGGTACGCAGCTCGGGCTTGTTCGGGGACCCAAACCGGTTCACCACCCAACTCGACGACGAGGGCTTCCGCAATGCTGCGCATCCCTTCGGGAGCCGTCACTCCAAATGCCGCTCCGGTAAGTCGATCAAGATCCATGGTCGTGCCGGTCAGAGGCAATGCTGGGTGGATGGCCAACGGGACCGCGCCAGCGACCGCCGCAGGTTCGAGCACATCGAGTCCGTACCTGCCGGCTGGATGCACCACGAACTGGCCGGCTCGCAGTGCGCCGCTGGCCGCAAGGTCCTCGACGACCGACGCCAGCTCGCGGTCGGGAACCGAGATGAAGACCAGATCCGCTTCTCGAGTGATGCTCGATACATCAGCGATCGGAACTCCGGGTAACAGAGCTTCGGCGCGAAGCCTCGAAGTGTCGGAGCGAGCCGTCACTCCAACGATGGTGTGACCGGCCCTTCGCCACGCGGACCCCAACACCGCACCAACGCGGCCGGAACCAACGATCGCGATTCGCAAACGTGACGGCGAAGCCTCACTCACGACAAGCAAGCCTAGGGGTGGCACTAGCGTGCCGGCATGTCACGGCCCGGCAATCACCTTCGCGTAGACCACGCGTGGCTGGATAGCTGGACCCAGGCCAATCGAGACTTTTATGCGTCTCACCATGCCGAACGGCACTTCCAAACGCCGGTTCACGCCAGCACACGAATTGCGCACGTCATTGCGAACCTGCTCTCCAACGTCGAGGAATCCACCACAGATCCCGTGATCATCGATATCGGCTCCGGATCCGGCGAACTGCTACGGCAATTGTCGAACCTGACACCGGAATGCACGATCCTGATCGGAGTTGACCAACGTCCCCGCCCCGATGATTTACCTGCTTCCATCACGTGGCATCAACTCGACATCCTTGAGTTGGAGGCCGACTTCCACGATCTCGCCGACTCGATCAATGGGATCCTCATTGCACACGAGTTCCTCGATGACATTGCATGTCCCATCGTCGAACTCGACGACGAGGTTCAACCCCGCATAGTTCTCGTCGATCCCGCGACTGGAACGGAGAACCTTGGTCCACACCTCGACGATCCGGCGGCCGAACGCTACCTCGGGGACACCACTCGGGGGGAGGCGTCCGACTGGTTGACCCAGTGGTGGCCTCCGACGCGCCCACTCGCGCGTCGGGAGATCGGCACGACACGGGATCGGGTGTGGAGGAACCTGACACGGACCATCGACAACGGCTACTGCGTCGCGGTCGATTACGCGCACAGCCGTCAGGATCGAGCGCGTGGGGTGTGGGATGGGGGGACGATAAAGGGATTCGCGAACGGAGTTCCCCAATCCGCCGTTCCCAATGGCTCGGTAAACATCGCCGCGCACGTTGCCCTCGATTCATGCGCAGGCCCAGCATCGACGCTTCACCGTCAATCGGAACTGCTCGGTGATGCGTCCTTGGACTCTTGGCCGCCTGAGCTGGGGTCATTCACATGGCTGATCGAGCGGCGCGGAACCGTAGAGATGCGAGCATAGGAACGTGGAGTCCGCAGGAACGAGCTACGTCACGGCTGCGATCGGGATGGCACGTTATCTCGGAAGGCCTGACGACAATCGGCTGACTGTGGACCTCGGGGAGTTCCACCCAGGTAACCACGGGGGGCTCGAGATCGATCTCGAGACCGAAGTGCAGTTCGGACGCGACGTCATTACCTCATCTCGGGTACGCCCCGGGCTTATGCACCGCAGCACCGAGAAGCTCTTCGAAGCTCGCGACTACCGACAGATCATGATGTTGGCCAATCGACACGACTGGCTCTCGGCTGTCTCGTCTGAACTGGGTGTGGCCCTGACCGTCGAGAAGGCGACGGGCATCACGCCCCCAGAACGCGCGACGTGGTCTCGCATGTTGCTCGCCGAGGCCGGCCGACTAGGTGCCGTCGCACTCCTCCTCGGTGCCCGAGGAGTGAGCGACGCCCTATCCCTCCGCGAGTCGTGGGCCACTTGGCAGGAACGAGCAACGGGGGGCCGAGTACACCCGATGATCAACAGAATCGGCGGGCTGGAGCATCCACTTCCGAACGCCACCCTTGCAGACATCGTTGAACTCTCCGCTTCTGCGAGCAGCCTGGCACCGGCCTGGCGGGACCGAATCTCCGCGATGGACGAACTCTCCAATCTCGCGGTGCTCAGTTACAACGACGCCCGGACGTATGCGTGCTCCGGCGCCGTGGGGCAGGCCAGCGGTGTCGATTGGGATGTGCGACGCGACGACCCCTACTTGGCATATGACCAACTCGATATCGATTGGAGCGCCCCGGTTCGAACCGAGGGCGACGCTCGCGCCCGCTATCTGTCTCTCATCGACTCGATCAGCGTGAGTGCTGTGGTTATTTCCGAGTGCGCCACCCGCTTACGGGACCTTGCGGGCGAGCCATATTCCGTTCCGTTACCCAAGACCCTGCGGGCTCCTGAGGGGACGGTTCACGTGCGCACGCAGAATCCACTCGGCATCGCTGGCTGGCTCCTCGTCAGTGACGGCGATTCCCTACCGGTACGGCTCAAGGCGAGAACACCAAGCTTCGCTCACCTCCAGGCGATGCAGTGTGCGCTACCCAGCACTCCCCTGTCGGAACTCTCGCCGGCGGCGGGTTCCTTTTTCTTCGTGACCGGGGACGCGGATCGCTAAACGCCGTCAGCCCTCGTGTTCACGAATGTAGGTTGCGAAGCGAGCACGCAAGAGGGCTTCGGTGTTGGGATCGAGATTTCCCGATCCGAACATCTCCTTCACCGCACGCACTGTCTCGATGAACGTGCCACCTATCGCCCCGAGATCACCCTGCTCGCCTTCGATCGCAACCATTCCGGGCATGTGCCCGAAGAGGTCGGTGAAGAACCCGATATCCGCGCGGTGCTCAGCAATGTGGAAAGCGCGGTGCCGCAACTCGTCGAACGGCAGATCTTCCAGGGGTGCCTGCGATGACTCGCTCATGGGCTAGACCTTAGGTCACTGATCGTCTTTGTCGACACCCGACGGCAGCAGACACGACCGCTCGAGTCGCACCGCGGCGACGCTGGTCGCGGCCGCACCGGCAGCGGCGAGTAGGGAAGCCCAGAACGACTGCAGTGACGCGGGGGTCGAAAGGCCATCGGCAACGGTCGCCGCAGCCAATCCGGCGTACACACCGGTGACGAACGCTCCAACGCGGGCTGCGGCCATTGCAATCGCAGCGACCCGGGCTGCCACCAGCACCGGGAGCGGTGCAACTCCAGGATGCGAAGCCGGATCGATCTGCGCCCGGAGCCGTGGGCGGATCACCCCTCCCCACACGAACAGGGCGATGGCGAGAAGCCAGAGCGCAGACCCCGCAAGCACCGGGATCGGGACTGCTCGCCCGCTCCAGCCGCTGATAATGACGGCAACCGCCCAGCCAAGAGCGAGGCCCACCACGGCGAGGGTCGCTAGGAGCCGAAGGCTTGTCGGCTTCACGACCGCGTCCCTTCACCAGGGTGGATCACTTCGATGTCCTGGTCGCGAAAGCCGCATTCCACCAACGCCTTGATCGGCCCATGATCTCCGAGAACCGCATCGGGTTCGACCTCGTGCCACGGCACCAGGACGAACGCCCGCTCGTGAGCCCGCGGGTGTGGAAGCGAGAGATCAGGGTCGTCGCTAACGGTGTCACCCGCAATGATGATGTCCAGATCCAATGTGCGAGGCCCCCACCGCACATCGCGCACCCGTCCCTCCTGCGCCTCGATCTCGTGCAACGTGCGCAGGACGTCCCTCGGATCGGCATCGACCTCCACCACGATCACGGCATTCACGTAGTCCGGTTGCTCGGGACCGCCCACCGGCTCCGTTCGATACAACGACGAGCGCCTCGAATGGGAAGACCCCAGACGAGACTCGACCGCATCCATCGCCCGGCAAACACTCGCTTCGGGGTCTCCGAGGTTCGAGCCAAGGGCAATCACGTACCGCATCGTCACATCAATTCCCGACGAATACGTACGACCACATCTCGGAAAGGCACGCTGATCGGCGCAGACGGCTTGTGCACGGCGACTTCAACGGCCGCAACCTCGGAGAATTCACGACAGGTGTCGATGATGCGCTCGGCCACCGTCTCGATGAGATCCATCGATTCACCGACGATGATGGCGTGTGCGCGCTCCGCAACGACCGAGTAGTCAACGGTGTGCGCAAGTTCATCTTCGAGATTCGCACGACGCAACTCCACAATCACATCGACGCTGAACTCTTGCCCGACTTCCTTCTCGGACGCCAGGACTCCGTGATAGCCCCAACCAGTGATGCCGTAGATCTCGATCCGATCAGCCATGTGCCACTCCCAGCATGTACGCGACCTTGAGGGCGTCGACCGTTCCCTGGACATCATGAACCCGAAGCCCCCACACTCCTGCGTCGACGAGCAACGCGCTCAGCGCTGCCGTTGCGACATCGCGTCCGTGAGAGTCCCGAGGGTTTTGTTCC
>Ga0255776_10005343_pt1 | contig 13374 bp, 10 predicted proteins | sample 071ome_19_FD_179974 | JGI IMG/M metagenome (GOLD analysis project Ga0255776, IMG submission 179974) | Coastal salt marsh microbial communities from the Groves Creek Marsh, Skidaway Island, Georgia - 071413AT metaG (version 2) | ecosystem: Environmental > Aquatic > Marine > Intertidal zone >...
GCATCGCAAACGGCTCAGAAACGGGGCCGCAGAGGATAGCGCATTTTGATGGCATCGCCCACATCCCAAAGGTCATTGTCCCGGTGAAGGGGGCCATCGGGACCGCTCATGCGACAGTATCCGTGGCCAGAGGCGGCCTTGAGCACGCTTTTTTACGCGCCGGCCGGCCAATTTCCCATAGAATTGACCGATGCACAGAAAAGTTTCCGTTGACCGCTGGAATGCAGGCGCCCGAGACGACAGGGTGGATTTCGTCGCCGAGGAGGTGCCGGTCGCCTTGACCTACAACCGCCACGCCCACGTGGTCATGATGGCCACGCCCTCAGACCTGGAGGACTTTGCGCTGGGTTTCAGTCTGTCCGAAGGTATTGTCCGGGATCCTTCCGAACTGCTGGCAGTGCGCGTTCTTGAGCGGGACCAGGGGCTGGAAGTAGCCATGACGGTCTCCAAAGAAGCGCAGGAACAGCTTTCCCGGCAGCGCCGCAATCTCGCGGGACGAACCGGTTGCGGCTTATGCGGCGCGGAGTCCATCGAACAGGCCATGCGCCGCCCTGAGCCCGTGTCCAATGCGCTTCGACTGTCCCCATCCGCCATACAGCAAGCCGTCGAGGCACTGGATGCAGGGCATCCTCTGCAGTCCAGAACCGGCGCGGTGCACTGCGCGGGCTGGTTTGACCTGCGTCGGGGGCTGGTGCACGCGAGAGAGGATGTGGGCCGGCACAACGCCCTGGACAAGCTGATCGGCTGCCTCGCTCTGGCCGGGTTTGAAAAAACCACGGGCTTTGTCGTGGTATCGAGCAGGGCCAGTTACGAGATGGTGTACAAAGCCTCGGCGGTAGGCTCGGAGCTGCTGGTTGCCGTATCCGCGCCCACGGCCCTGGCGATAACGTTTGCGGGCCAGGCGGGCATGACCCTGGTTGGCTTTGCCCGGCCGGGGCGGCACAATGTCTATACCTTTCCAGAGCGGATCATGGATTCCGGGGAGACGACTCACGATGTCTGATACCGAGCTTGCGCATCTGATTCAGATGGCCAACCAGATTGCGGTCAATTTCAGTTTTCATGCCGACGCGGAGGACCGGGTCCTTGATCATCTGACACGATTCTGGGCGCCCTCCATGCGGCAATCCCTGCTTGATTATGTGCGGGAAGGGGGCGCGGAACTGGATGCCGTCGTGGTCGCGGCAGCCAGCCGACTGGCCCCTTAATGACCCGGAGCGAGGGGTGCCGGTCCACGGGCCTGGTGTTGGCCGGAGGGCAATCCAGCAGGTTGGGCGTTCCGGACAAGGCGCTGGCGGAACTGAACGGGCGGCCCATGCTGCAACATGTGCTGGATAGATTGCGGGGGCAAGCCAGCCCGATTCTGCTCAGTGTGCACCGCAGCAACCCCGATCTTGCCGCGTTCGGGCTGGAACAGGTGGTCGATGTGGTCGAGCGCCGTCGCGGCCCCTTGACCGGGCTCGTCTCCGGATTGCTGCGACTCGAATGCCGCGGTGGTGAACCCTGGCTGCTGCTCGTTCCATGCGACGCGCCGCTTCTGCCAGCGGATCTTTCATCGAGATTGATGCGCGCGGCGCTCGATGAGCAAAAGTCTGTGGCCGTTGCGCGCTACGAGGGCGTGGTGCAGCCGGTATTTTCGCTGTGGCACCTCGACGCGCTGCCGCGCGTCAAACCGGCTGTTCTGGACGCGGATGGCGCCGGTTTGATGCGGGTGCTCGATCAGATGGAGTGCGCGATCGTGGATTGGCCCGCATCCCGCGTTTCACCTTTTGTGAATGTCAACACGCCTCAGGACCTGGCCGAAGCCGCCGGCCTGGTTGACCTCGTGGGTGAAGACGGTTGAAATGGTCGACCATGGCGCTTCGCCGGGATACCTGCGGACTCGCCTGCTGAAAACGCTCGAGAGAATGACATGCATCAACACCCAACCGACTTCATTCCCCTGAATATCGCCGTGCTGACCGTGTCTGACACGCGCACTGCCGACAATGACCGCTCGGGAGACACCCTGGCCTCCTTAGCCCAGGAAGCGGGGCACCGGATTCATACGCGCGCCATCGTCAAAGATGACATGTACCGCATGCGCGCCACGGTTTCCGACTGGATTGTCGACCCGGATATCCACGCGATCATCACCACGGGCGGCACGGGACTCACCGATCGGGATTCAACGCCTGAAGCACTGCTGCCCTTGTTTGACCGCGTGATCGAGGGCTTTGGTGAGTTGTTCAGGCAGTTGTCTTACAGCGAAGTGGGGTCGTCCACCGTGCAGTCGCGGTGTTGCGCCGGATTCGCGAACCGCACCCTGATTTTCTGCCTGCCGGGTTCGCCCAATGCCTGCAAGACCGGTTGGTCCGGTATCCTTGCGGAGCAGCTGGATTCGCGTCATCGTCCCTGCAACTTTGTGGGGCAAACCGGCGCCGGCGCCGAATAATGCTCGGCGTTGACCAGGCTGTCACGGCATTGCTGGAACAGGCCAGACCGTTGGTTCAGGCCGAGGCCGTACCCCTGACCGGCGCCCTGGGGCGCATTCTTGCGGAGGATATCGTTGCGGGGATCGATGTTCCGCCCGCTGACAACAGCGCGATGGATGGCTATGCCTTTCGGCACGATGACTGGCCGGGCGAGGCGGCCGCGCTGCCGGTCAGCCTTCGCATTCCGGCGGGCATCGACCCTGAGCCGCTTCCGGCCGGCACAGCCGCCCGTATATTTACCGGCGCGCATATTCCATCGGGCGCGGACACCGTTGTGATGCAGGAGCATTGCACGGCGAGCGCGCGGGATGTCGTGATTGGTCGTTGCCCTGATCGCGGAGCCAATATTCGCCCCCGTGGTCAGGACATCACCGCCGGGGACCGTGTCATGCGCGTCGGCCGGCGGTTCGACGCCCAGGGGCTCGGCCTGCTCGCCTCCCTGGGGCTGGCGGAAGTGCCCACCTATCGCCGCTTGCGCGTCGCCGTGATTTCCAACGGCAGTGAACTGGTCGAGCCGGGAGAAATCGCCGCGGCCGGCCAGATTTACAACTCCAACCGCTACATGCTGGCCGGGCTGTTGGGGGACTGGGGCTTTGAGGTTCAGGACATGGGGATCGCGCCGGATGAGCCGGCGGCCATCGGCGAATTGCTGCGGTCAGCGGCATCAGCTGCCGATGTCATCGTCTCCTCGGGCGGGGTTTCAGTGGGAGAGGAGGACCACATTAAAAACGTGGTGGCCGACCTGGGCGCCATCGATTTGTGGAAGGTGGCGATCAAGCCGGGTAAGCCGTTTGCCTTTGGGCGCGTGTCGGAAACGCCGTTTATCGGCCTTCCCGGCAACCCCTCTTCTGTCCTCGTGACCGCGCTGATCATGGCGCGTCCCTACCTGTTCGCCTGCCAGGGGAGAGACGATGGACGGGTGATTCCCGTAAAACAGGTGGCGAAATTCGCTTTGGCGGGCAGTCCTCGACAGACCTATTTGCGTGCGAAATCCACGCCCGATGGTGTAGAGTGCCATCCGAGACAAAGCAGCGGCGTATTGATGTCCGCTGTGTGGGGTGACGGCCTGGTTGTGCAGGCGCCCGGCCAGGATATCGAAAAGGGTGATGAAATCGACTTCCTGCCATACGCGTTCCTGGCTTGATCATCAGGCAGCCGGGCGTCTTTCCCCACTTATGAAACCGGCGCGCCAAGCGGCCGCCCGTACCAGAGGACGTTGAACATGCTTTCAGATCATGACATTGCGAGTCAGGCCAACCCGGCGCCCATTGTTGATGTGGCTCATGAACTGGGCGTCAAGGACCGGCACCTCATTCCTTTCGGCACGGAGATCACCAAGGTCAGCCTCGACGCCCTGGCTGAGCCGCGAGAGCGCCCTGGAAAACCCCGGCTCGTGCTGGTGTCGGCGACCACGCCGACGGCGGCCGGCGAAGGCAAGACCACCACCTCTATCGGCCTGTCGCAGGGTTTCAAACACATCGGGGAATCGGTGGCAGTCGCCTTGCGGGAGCCATCACTCGGGCCCTGTTTTGGCGTCAAGGGCGGCGCGACCGGAGGTGGCTACGCCCAGATGATCCCGGCTGATCGCATCAATCTCCACTTTACCGGAGATTTTCATGCCATCACCGCGGTCAATAATCTGATCGCGGCGGTCATGGACAACGTGATTTTTCACGGCAACGAGCTGAACCTCGATCCACGACAAGTGCTGTGGCGACGGGTCATGGATATGAACGACCGCGCGTTGCGCAACATCGTGCTGGGACTGGGCGGTAAGGTGCAGGGCGTGCCCAGAGAGGGCGGATTCGATATCACCGCGGCCTCTGAGATCATGGCCATACTTTGCCTGGCAAAGGATATGAAGGATCTCGAACGCCGCCTCGACAACATCCTGCTCGGCTTCACTTACGACGGCAAGCCGGTCCGTGCCGGCGCCCTGAAAGTCACCGGCGCCATGTTGGCCTTGCTGAAAGACGCCATGCATCCTAACCTCGTTCAGACACTGGAGGGCGTGCCGGTCTTCGTTCACGGCGGGCCATTCGCCAACATCGCGCATGGTTGCAATACCGTGGTGGCGACCCGCATGGCGATGCATCATGCGGACTGGACCATCACCGAGGCCGGCTTCGGGTTCGACCTGGGCGCGGAGAAATTCATGGATATCAAGTGCCGGTCAGCCGGGCTCGATCCGGACGCGCTGGTGCTGGTCACCACGCTTCGCGCGCTCAAACTGCACGGCGGTAAGGACAAGAACGAGCTCGAAACCCCGGACACCGAAGCGGTGCGGCGCGGCCTGGAAAACCTGGACAAGCACATCGAGAGTGCTGCCGCATTCGGCAAAAAGCCGGTAGTGGCGCTTAACCGTTTCGCGGCGGACACCGACGAGGAAATCGCTTTTGTTCGCGAGCGCGTGGACCGGCACGGCATGCGGTTTGCTGAGTCTCGCCATTTCGCCGAGGGTGGGCCCGGTTCGGCCGACCTCGCGCGCCAGGTCATGGCATCGGTGGAAGACAACGAACCGCTGAAGTTCCTGTACGAGGCGGATGACAGCTTCCATGACAAGGTGCGCAAGGTGGCAAAAAATCAGTACGGCGCCTCCGGCGTGGTGTTTGCCAAGGAAGCGGAAAAGGATCTCGCGGCCATCCGCAGCGCAGGCCTGGACGGATTGCCCATTTGCATTGCCAAGACCCCGGCTTCGCTGTCCGACGATCCGGCTCTGCTGGGACGTCCGAGGGATTTCGAGATTACCGTTCGCAACGTGCAGGTGAGCGCAGGCGCGGGTTTTTTGGTGGTGCTCACTGGCGCCATCCTGCGCATGCCCGGTCTGCCACGGAATCCACAGGCCCTTAAGGTCAAGCTCAATGATGATGGTTCCGTTGAGGGTGTTGCCTGAAGCGCGATGGTGCAGCATTAATGGCCCGTGAGGGGGCATTGGGTGCGGCAGCGCGCTTGGCATGGGTTGACAGGCTCGGATCGTTTTCGGATGCTTCGGACTGGACTGTTAGCCTAAAACTAGATGTCCCTCACCAGGGATAGCCGAATAACTCGGGAGAGAGTGATGAAAAGAAAGATAGAGAGATTGGCCCTGGTGGCCGCCATTACGGCTTGTTTTGGGGTCTCAGCAACGGCTGGAGCCCAGGAGGACGGAACAGATAATGACGGTGAGGTGGAGGAGATCCTGGTCACCGCGACCAAGAGGACTCAATCCATCCAGGACGTGCCATTTTCGATCAACGCCATGACCGAAGAAGATATCCGAGAGACGGGCTCTACCAATCTCGAAGAGTTGGCGCGAAATGTGGCGGGCCTTAACATTCAAAACCTGGGCCCCGGGCAAAGCCAGGTCGCACTTCGAGGGGTTTCAGCAGGTCAGATCGTCCGCGATCAGCCGGGCGTGAAAGAGCAGGTGGGTGTCTACCTCGACGAGTCCGTGATCTCTCTCTCGCTGTTCACCCCGGATCTGGATCTGTTTGATCTCAATCGCGTGGAGACACTGCGTGGCCCTCAGGGCACGCTCTTTGGCTCCGGTTCAGTCGGCGGCACCATTCGCTACATCACCAACCAACCTGACCCAGAGGCCTTTGAGGGCGTGGTCGAGGTGGGCGCCGATACGGTTACAGACGGTGGGACCGGCTCTCAAATCAAGGGCATGGTGAACTTACCCCTCGGCGAGTCTGCCGCTTTGCGCGTAGTGGCGTATAACACCAACTATGGCGGCTACATCGATGCCCTGGGTATAGACGGCGCGGTATGGGAAGACATTAACAGCGGTAATCGCACCGGTGGCCGCGCGGCTCTGCGCTGGGAGGTCGGCGATACACTGACCATTACCCCCCGCGTGGTATTCCAGGAAATCGACATGGATGGATTCAATCGCCAAGAGGTATACAGCCTCTATGCGAATCCCTACACCACGACCTGGCCCGCCATCCAAATGGGTGAGCGGCAGCAGTACCTGAGGCTACAGGAACGCTTTAAAGACGAGACAATGATCGCTGACGTGACCGTTGAGGCGGGCTTCAATAACGTCGATATGACCTTCATCGCCAGCCACACCGACCGGGATATCCTGGTCAGTCGCGATGCGAGCGCCTTGACCGGCAGTGTGTCTTCCGATGTGGGGATGCCTGACGTCGATATTCTCCTACCCTCAAACCTGCTCGATACGACGACGGTTGAGCAGACGACCATGGAATTGAGGTTTGCCTCCAACACGGATGGCCGATTGCAGTGGGTCGCGGGTATCTTCCTGTCGGATACCGATCGCACCTATGCTCAGCGTCTGCCCACGCCAGGATATGCGCGCGTGAGCGACCTCATTTTTGGCGATGGCTTCTATGACGCGACCATCAACGGCTACGGTCCGGATTCACCCTACAACGCGGACCTTCCCTACAGCCTGGAGCAAACGGCGCTTTTTGGTGAACTGACTTTTGATATCACCGACCGGCTGCACCTGACGGCAGGGGGGCGCTGGTATGATTATGAGGAAGTGCGCACCATTGACCAGGGCGGATGGTTCTCGTCCGGATTTACCAATGTTAAAGACGAGACGTCCTCGGATGGTTTCATTCCGCGCTTCATTCTGGCTTACGACCTGTCCGACAACACCAGCATCAACGCACAGGTGTCCCAGGGGTTCCGGCTGGGCGGTGTCAATGATCCACTCAACAGCAGCTTGTGCGAGGGCGACGATGAGAAAATCTTCGGCGGCTTCCAGAGCTATGATGACGAGACCATGTGGAACTACGAGCTGGGCCTGAAAATGCGCTCAGACAGCGGTATCAGCTTCAACGCGGCCGTCTTCCACAATGAAATCGACGACCTGCAGGTGACGCTGGACGCGGGCAGCTGCTCCTCGCGTATCTCGTTCAACGTGCCGAGTGCTCACACCACTGGCGTGGAGTTCGAACTCGCGGCCGAAGTGCTCGATGGGCTTGATCTGAGCCTGGCCGGGAGCCTGTTGGAGGCCGAGTTCGATTCCACGGTGATCGATGCCAATGGCAGCGTGTTGGGTGGCGTTCAGAAGGGCAATCGCCTGGCGTCTGTTGCCGAGACGCAGTTCGCCGCGACAGCCGCTTATCATTTCCCGATGGGTTCAGCCGAGGGATACGTGACGGGCTCACTGCAGTATATCGGTGACCGAATCACCCAGCCCAGCGACCAGATGCCGGGTGCCGGAAACTTCGGCCATGGTTTCACCTTTGGCGGGGCCACCGGGTCAGAAGTCACCAGCTTGGACCTGTTGCTGGATGCCTACACGACATTGAACCTTCGCACCGGCTACGTTCGCGATAGCTGGGAAGTGGTTCTGTACGTGAACAATGTCACGGATGAGAACGCTGACCTGGCATTCAACCGGGAACGTGGCGGCCGGGCAAGGCTGGCCTTTTTCACCAACCCGCCCCGGACCACGGGCCTGCTGTACCGTCAGCGGTTCTGATCGCCAGGGGATGGAAGATGCAGGAGACGGGGGCCCAGCGGCCCCCGTTTTCGTCAGGGGCGGGGCGCGTGGAGGGTAGCGGGGTCTATTCCAGCATAAAAGCGGCGCTGGTCTCGGCGATCAGTTCGCCGGATTCGGCCAGCCGGGCTTCGCCTTTCAAAGTCACCAGCCGCCGGCGCTCCGATTCCACCTGGCTGCTGAGTGATATGGCCTCGCCCACGTGGAGGGCACGCCGGTAGCGAATTTCGCAGCGAGCCGTATAGGCCTTGACGCCCTGCAGGTAAAGATGGTTGGCCATGACATCGTCCAAGGCGGAAAAAATAATCCCGCCATGCACGGTGTCGTTGAAACCGACATGGAATTCCCCCGGGGTGAAGTGCCCGCTGCAAACGCCGTTTTCCAGGGTAAACTCGATTTTGAGGCCGATGGGGTTGTCCGGGCCGCAGGCAAAACAGCGCGTGGCGGTGCCGATGAGTGGGTTGTTTGACATCGGTTATCTCCTCGCGATGTGCCGAACGGTGGTGTTCAGGCTATTATGCCCTGTATCAAGTTCAATCTGCCGATACAGACTCAACGATGCCACTGGTCGCCCACAACGCTTTACCGACCTTCCGACGCCTGGAGCACTTCGGGCTGGAGATCATGAAGCAGGACGCGGCCCTGCAGCAGGACATCCGGGAGTTGCACATCGGGCTGCTCAACATGATGCCGGACGCGGCGCTGACCGCGACGGAGATGCAGTTCATCAACCTGATCGGAAACTGCAACAAGATCGCCCAATTCTACGTGTACCCTTTCTCTCTGCCCGAACTGGATCGTGGTGAGCAGGCCCGGGCGCATATCGATCAGCACTATGCGGATTTCGAAATGCTTCGCGACCAGGGCCTGGACGCGCTGATCATTACCGGCGCTAACGTGGTGAACCCGTCGCTGGACCAGGAGCCATTTTGGGGACCGTTGATCGAGGTCGTTCAGTGGGCCGAAAGCAACGTGACTTCCATACTCTGCTCGTGCCTGGCTACGCATGCACTGGTCAAGCATCACCACGGCATCGAGCGGCAGCCGCTGGAGGACAAACGTTGGGGGGTGTACAGCCATCGCGTCACGTGGCCCAATCATCCATTGGTCCGTGATATCAACACGCGGTTTGACGCGCCGCACTCACGCTGGAACGACGTTGCCAGGGATGACCTGGAGGATGCGGGCCTGGTCGTGTTGGCCGACAGTGAACAGGCCGGTGTGCACCTGGCGGTCAGCCCTGATCTGTTCAGGATCGTCTATTTCCAGGGGCATCCCGAATACGACGCTTTCAGCCTGTTGAAAGAATACAAGCGGGAAGTCATTCGGTATCTGGATGGCGCGCTGGTCGAGCCGCCGCCCTTTCCCGAGCATTATTTTTCGCACAACGCGAAAATTCTTGCCCTTGAATTCCTGCGTTCAGTCCGTGGGAGCAGGAATCCGGCGGCTCACGTGGCGGATTTTCCGGAGGAAGCATTGCTCTCGCTGGTCGACAACACCTGGCGGGATACGGGGAAGGCCATCGTCAACAACTGGCTGGGTCTGGTTTACCGCCTGACCAACCTGGACCGCAAGCAGGCGTTCATGGACGGTCTTGACCCGAACAATCCACTCGGCCTGCTTTAGCGTCGGATATCATCTCCAGCCCGGGGCGCCTGCATGTTCCAGGTCACTTTTGAGCCTCGCCCATTCCGTCTCCAGCAGCTTATCCAGGTTCGCCGACAGACCGGCGTAGTCTGACCGGGCCCGCTCGAAATCAGAGCGCTGAGTTTGGGTGGCGGTTTGCGTGTTATACCAGGCGTTCGAGGCGTTGTAGGCTCTGCCGCTAATCGACGGAGCGGTTGACTCGTTGAGTCCTCGCCTGACCGGGTCACCTGAGAGTTGCGCCTGCATCTTCAACAGTTTGACCTCCAGCGCGTCCAGCCGCTGAAACAGGGTCATCTCGGCGCGCGGGGCGGCCAGGGCGGCCGCTTTCATTTTTTTCAGCCGTTCCTGTGCCTGACTCAATTCGGAGCCGGTTCGCATGATGTCACGCATCAGTTCAGAGACCTCGAGCTGGAACTCGGCAATGGCCCGATAGTCGCTGCCGGGAGACGCCTCGCGGACCGGTTTCACCTTGAAGTCCTGCGGCTCCCCCAGGGCTGTGGCCTCCTCGCGGGTGATCGCGATGAGTTGCGCCGAGTACACGCCGGGGGCTACCAGTGGGCCTTGCGGTGTGCCCGCCCAGGGGGGCGTGAATGCTGGCGGGTTCAGGTCGACCGGGTTGGGCGCCGGATAGCGCAGGTCCCAGGATATTCGGTGCGTTCCTTTTTCGTTGTTGACCTTGAGCCATCGAACCGGCGCGCCGGTTTCATCGCGAATCAGCATCATGAGGCGGGGACCAGGCTCTCTGGATTCAGCCCGCAGGCGGTCCCAGCCCGGGAAGGGGATATCCAGCCGGTCGGCTCGTGCGCTTTGTTCAGCCTCGAGCCTCTCTTCCTTCAGGCTGCGATAGGGCTGATCGAGGTAGTAAGTGATGAGCGCGCCGAAATCCGGATTGGGGGCCCTGAAGCTGTCGCTGCCCAGGGTAGGCATCCCGGCGGCTTGCATGGGTACGGAGGGAACGTACCACCAGGCGTCCCGAATGGGGAACAGGGTCGTGTTCTCGCCGAATTCCGCCCGCGCCATGACGCGCAAGGCGGAATAATCGTCCAGGATATAAATACCGCGCCCAAAAGTGGCGCCGATCACATCATTGTCGCGCCGCTGTATTTTGATGTCGCGAAACGCGATGGTCGGTGCGCCGGACAGCTTGTGCCAGTTTTCACCGCCATTGAGCGTGAAATAGAGCCCGAATTCGGTGCCCAGGAACAGCAGGTCCTCATTTTCGTGATCCTGCTGGATGGCCCAGGCGATGGTTCCATCCGGCAGGTCCCCGGCGATGGCGCGCCAGCTACGGCCGCTATTGCTGCTCACGAATACGTAGGGTGCGAAATCACCCACCTTGTGCGCGTCGGCGACCGCGAAGACAGTCTCGTCATTGAACAGCGAAGCTTCCAGGTCGTTGATGAAGGAGCGCTCGGGTAAGCCGGGCAGGGGCCGGGCCTGGCTCCAGTTTTCGCCTCCGTCGGTAGTGGCGTGGATCAGGCCGTCATCCGAGGCCACGTACAACACACCTTCGCTCAGCGGGGATTCGGTGATGGCGGTCAGCGTGGCGTACTTGGACATGGCGCCGTTGTCATGCAGGTCGTCCACGCTCCAGACGCGGCCGGCGAATTCCAGCTCGTAGCGGTTCTGGTCCGTGGTCAGGTCGCCGCTGATGGCCGTCCATGCGTTGCCCCGGTCGTCGCTGCGCCATACCCGCTGGGAAGCGGTGTAAATCCTGCCGGCGTCATGCGGGCTGATCAGGATGGGTGTGTCCCAGTTCCAGCGCTCCGGCGGTTCGCCCGGCGTTGGTTGCGGCTGGATATGCACCAGTTCATTGGTGTCTCGGCGATGACGAAACAGGTAACCCTGTTGATATTCCATGTAGCTGGTCAGGCCGTCCTCGGGATCGAAGGCCACGCCGTAGCCGTCTGCGCCCAGGGGCACGTACCAGTCCTGGTTTCTGACGCCTTCCACGGTCATGGTGCGTGATGGGCCAAACAGGGTGCCCAGATCCTGTGTGCCGCCGAGAATGTTGTAAAACGGTTCCGAGTTATCCACCGCGACCTTGTAAAACTGAGATACCGGCAGATTGGGGAAGTGCCGCCAGGATGCCCCCTGGTCGAAGGATTCATACAGCCCGGCGTCACTGCCCGCGATCAGGTGACGGTCATTCCGGGGATCGATCCACAGCGCGTGATTGTCACTGTGTTTCTCGCGTCCCGTGCCCAAGACCTGGAAGTTCTTGCCGCCATCTCGCGTCACGTGGAAAAACACGTCCATCTGGATCACGAGGTCAGAATCCAGCGGAGAAGCGGAAATTTCCTGATAGTAATGCGGGCCTGTGCCATTGGAAATGTAGGCGTTTGTCTTTTTCCAGCTTTCACCTTGGTCCTCTGAGCGGTAGAAGCCCTTGTTCTCGTCATCCGCCTCGATCGTGGCGTAAACGAGTCGCGGATTCGCCGCCGTAACCGCCAGGCCGATCTTGCCGACGTCGCCCGCAGGCAGGCCGCGACTCAGCTTCTCCCAGCTGTCACCGCCGTTGGTGGATTTATAGATGCCGCCTCCTGGCCCGCCGGCCATCAGCCCCCAAACGTGCCGGCGGCGCTGATAAGCGGCCGCGTAAATCACGTCCGGATTCCCCGGGTGGAATTCGACGTCCGTGATCCCGGTGTCCTCGTCGATCTGGAGCACGGGCTCCCAAGTCTGGCCGCCGTCTGTCGTGCGGTACAAACCGCGGTCTCCGCCGGCCGACCACAGCGGGCCCTCAGCAGCGACAAAGACACGGTCACTGTCCCGCGGGTCGACAAGAATGTTGCCGATGTGTTCAGATGCCTGAAGGCCCATGTTGGTCCAGGTTTGGCCGCCGTTCACGCTTTTGTAAACGCCGTCGCCCCAGCCAACGTGGCGGCCGCTGACATTCTCACCGGTGCCCACCCAAACCACGTCCGGATTCAGCGGGTCGATGGTGACATCCCCGATCGAATATGAACCCTCAGCGTCGAACACCGGCTGCCATGTGGTTCCCGCATTGGTGGTTTTCCAGACCCCGCCGGAACCCACGGCCACGTACCAGGTGTTTTTCTCATGCGGGTGAACGTCGATGTCCGCGATGCGGCCACCCATCAAGGCGGGTCCGATGCCTCTCAGCGGTAAACCACCTGCTGCCTCTCCGGCTGCCTGGTCGGCGGCCGATGAGATACACACCAGGGCCAGCAGAGACATGGCGCAGGAGACGAGGCGATGCGGAGAAGCGGCAAGCTTGCGGGTTTTTCTTTGTTTCATGCGGGCACCTGATCATTGATGGGCGGAAAGCATGATACCCCCTTGACTCCTGTGATGCGGGCCAGCCACCGCGCAGTTCACACCGATCATCGCCTGATTGCGGTCAACAGGTGGCTTTTAGGTCGCCTGTGGGCGGTGACCAGGCCGGTCTCGGTGTATCATGACCAGCAGTTCACACAGGGCGCGTTGTTCCTGTTTCCCCCAGCGATCGAGGCATGAAGATGGGATTCAATACCAGGCAAGTTCACGCAGGCGTCACACCGGATCCGGTCACCGGGGCCATCCTGACGCCTATTTATCAGTCCACCACCTACGTACAGCCCTCCGTGGATGAGTACATGCGTAAGGGCTTCTCCTACTCACGTGCGGGAAACCCCACCGTGGCGGCGCTGGAGAGGAAGATTACGGATCTCGAGGGAGGGTTGGATACCACCTGCTACTCGACGGGCATGGCCGCCGTGCAGGCCGTGCTGATGAGCTTCCTGAACGCCGGCGACCACCTGGTGATCTCGGACGTGGCTTACGGAGGCA
>Ga0255776_10005355_pt1 | contig 13360 bp, 14 predicted proteins | sample 071ome_19_FD_179974 | JGI IMG/M metagenome (GOLD analysis project Ga0255776, IMG submission 179974) | Coastal salt marsh microbial communities from the Groves Creek Marsh, Skidaway Island, Georgia - 071413AT metaG (version 2) | ecosystem: Environmental > Aquatic > Marine > Intertidal zone >...
CAGTACCTCGGTTAGACCAAGCCTCGGAATTATCTTTCTCAAGGTCTATTGCTTGATCGGCCGCCTCAATTGCAAGTTCATATTTCTGCAACTTTATCCGAACCGCTGACAAATTAGTAAGCGTAGAAACTCTCCCAGGCACAAATTGAAGAGAATCTAAAAATGCAACCTCAGATTCCGGAAACCTTCCCTTTTGCATTTCATCCAAACCTAAGAGGAAAAGCTTTTTTCCGTTTTCTAGATCTAAAGCGGTGTTCGGCATTTTTTAGGGGTATTCCTTGGTTTGGCGCTCTTTATTCTGGTACCAACTGCTCAGATAACTCATCTTGTCGAACCAAATCAAAAATTTGAACAAAAACCTCGGGTAATTGGGCACCAGAGATCGCGTAACTATCATTGATAACAAACCAAGGAATGCCAGAAATATTAGATTGATTAAGTTCGCTGTCAGCCTGGTTCAGTCTTTCGTTTTTTGTCTCATGATTTGACAAAAACTCCATTTTTGACATTTCTAGCCCGGCTTTAGCTCCGATATCTAGAAGGGTCTTTGGGTTACCAATGTTTTTTCCAAGCAAAAAGTAAGCTTGGTAGATTAGCTCGACGACCTGAGATTGCACACCAGATCCTGAAGCCTGTTGTATGAGTTTATGTGACATCCAGGTGTTGGGTGTCGAAGAAATTTCTTCAAAATTGAAGCGAATATCCTCCTCAATTCCCAAGTCAGTAAGACGCTGCTCTATTCTCTTAACCCTCTCTACGCTTCCGAATTTTAGCGCCATATAATTATCTCGAGAGATACCATTTGGCGGCATATCGGGATTCAGCTGGTAGGGTTCCCAAGAAATATCTACCTCTTCTAATCCTCTTTTTTCGAGCGCCCGTTCAAATCTCCGTTTTCCTATAAAGCACCAGGGACAGATTGTATCGGCAAAGATTTGAACCCGCACTTAATCACTCATTTAAAGATAAAAGATAAACACCAAAAAAAGAATTTTTATCAATCCAACTTCCCTCTACCGAATACCCGCCATCGGACGCGAGAGCATGCACCTCCTCGATTGAATACTTATAAGAATTTTCTGTATGAATTTTTTCTCCTTCCTCAAACCTGATCTTTTTTCCCTGCCAATCAAAAGACTGTTTCTCAAGACTTCGGATGTAAGTTTCTATGCGTCCAATCGCCTGATTGTATATCGATTGGTGACTAAATTTTTTTATATCAATTGATACATTTAATTCTTTCACTGCCCGATGCAGAATATTTAAATTAAACTCAGCAGTTACCCCAAGGGAGTCATTGTAGGCGGCCTCAAGGATTTCTTTATCTTTTTTGAGATCGATCCCAATCAGCATCCCGCTATTTGGTCCTAGTAACTTTCCTGCACGTTTAAGAAATTCTACTGCCTCATCTCTGACGAAATTACCAATGGAAGAACCTGGAAAGTAGCCAACCTTCCGGGCCATCGGGAATGGAAGTTTCGGCAACTTAAATTCTTTAGTGTAGTCCGCACAAATGGCCGATACTGGAATATCGCCATAGTCCCGTGACAACTGGGCGCATGATTCAATTAAATGTTCACGAGAAATATCTATAGCGGTATAAGCAACAATATTTTTGTTTTTATCAAAAAGGTGCCGAACTTTCTGACTAGAGCCGCTACCGAATTCAATAAGATGTATTTCTTGTTCATAAGAATTTAGCATCGATCGGGCATTAGAGGCCATGATCTCGAGCTCAACCCTGGTCACATAATACTCTTCCAATTGACAAATTTGATCAAAAATTTCGGAACCACGTTTGTCGTAAAAAAACTTACAGGGAAGGGTTTTTTGCGTTTTAACCAGCCCTTTTGAAAAGGCATCGGCAAAGTTCTCTAATTCAGGTTTTAGATCATAAAAGAACTCTAAATGGTTTGACTTTGCGATCTCTTTGAGTACCGTAGAATTTTGAGAAATATTAAACTCCCATTCGTTTGATTATTTTGAGTAAGGCCTAAAGATTAAGATTAATTTTTCACTCATGACGACCTTTGCGCCGTCGAAACGAAAGTAAACAAGGCAAAAGCTACAAATATTCCGCTAATCCAAAAAACCCAGATTGGCTGGCCTAGATCGAGAAAATACCCAAAAATCAATGGAGCAACAGCGGCAGCTCCCATCATACCCGTAGATAAAAAACCCATAACTTTACCCATAGATCCATCAGGTGTGACCTGACGAACAAGCAGGTCTCTGCTTGGCAATAATAGACCCAAAAAAGTTCCCGCAAGGGTCATAATTGTAAACAGCATCACAGTGGTCATCGGCACCGTGCCCGAAACAATTATCAAAATTCCAGCACCCACTAAACTTACCGCTGCCAACCAAATCTTTGGTCCAATTTTATCGGCTAAAACGCCTCCCGCCGTTATGCCAATGGTGCTACCAATGATGAATCCGGTAAGAGCTCCATTGGAATTAGCGAGGGACATACCATTCATGACTTCCATAGCAGCCACAAAAAAGGTTCGGATTCCCGTAAACCCCAAAGTTAGAAAAACGAAAAACAACATACACATAACAATCGGAAATGTGAGCAAAAGTCTTATTCCCTCGACCAAGCTCTCGGGATCATGTTTTTTACTATTATTCTCCTCATTTTTTTTCATTTTAGCCGCTGCTCTTGCTTCCCTTCCATCCTCGAGGGCAGACCACTGAGTTAGCATAAAGAGCGCATAAGCAACGCCAACGAGTCCCACAGAGACGAAAGCCCCGCGCCAACCCCATAAGGCTGCCGCGCCAAGCATGGTCCCTGGGCAAATAACCCAGGCAAAATGACCGCTAAACAAATGGACCCCGAAAGCGCGTCCCATTCTCGAATTGTTTACCGATGCGGAGAGGATTGCATAATCAGCGGGATGGAAAACTGAGTTAGCCATCCCCGCGATCGAATACAACACCAGGAAATGCCAGAACTCTGACGCAAACCCGAGCCCTGCAATAGAGGCCCCCATAATAAACAGACCTAAAATAAGAGGCCCTCGGGCTCCATATTTGTCTACCAAAAATCCAAAAGGTGTTTGCACAGCAAAACTGGCAAAACTATATGCCGACAATATTGCAGCTAACATTGTATAGGTGAAATTTAGTTCTGCCGCTAACAAAGGCATGATAGGGCCAAAAACCATGAAATAGTAATGGCTGAACATATGCCCACCACTTATAACTGATGTGACCCTTATATCTCGTGCCAAGGAGGCCGAAGAGGTAGCCATTTCCGTTTGTTTTCCTATAAAATTTGTCCTCTAATTAATGGCTGAAATGCATCACCGCAAGGGCGAAGCCTTGCTGTAAATGAAACACTACTGCAGACTTCGGATGTGAATGGGAGAAGACTCAATGTTTGATGGAAGTGGCTCGAATATCAATGATCTTATAGAACCGGGTAGAGTGCATCGTGACGTCTACACCGATCCAGATCTATTCGAATTGGAAATGGATCGAATTTTCGGACAAGCCTGGATTTACGTTGGCCATGATAGTCAAATCCCCAATACGGGAGATTTCATTACTACAGAAATCGGCCGCCAGCCCGTTATCCTCATTCGGCATAGCGATGGAAACCCAAAGCTACTCATAAATAGATGCTCTCATCGTGGCGCCAAGGTGCTCAATGAGACAACAGGAAATGCAAAAAGCCTTACATGCCTATACCATGGTTGGAGTTTCGGGACAGATGGTACTTGTCTTGGGGTTTCAATGCCCGAGGGCTGTGCAAAGGGTTTTAACAAAAAAGACTTTGGTTTATCAGTCGCACCTAGATTGGGCGTTTACCGAGGCTTTATTTTCGCAAGCCTCGCAGAAAATGGACCAACTTTTGATGATTTTTTGGGCCCGATGACCGCCAATATTGACGACCTCGTTGATAGAGCACCTGATGGAGAAATTTCTCTAGATGCCGGCGTTCATCGCTATATCTTTCGCGGAAATTGGAAGCTCCAAGTGGAGAACGTCTTGGACTCCTATCATGTGCCATTTTCCCATGCATCAACAGTTAATAAAAAAGGTGAACAGTTTTCCAGGCGTGAGGGTGACAAAGGCGGTGCACAGGTCATAGATCAAAAAAAGCAGAAAACAGCGGAAGCATGGCGCGGTCGGCGCTCTTATGTCGTTGAATTTGGTCATGGTTGGACCAGCAATACAGAACTAAAAGATAAGGATAGATCTAGTCCCGCCTGGAACGCATATAAGGAAGCACTATCCAGTAAAGTCGGTAAAAATAGGATGGAGGAAATTCTTAAACCTGAATTTCATAATACCCTTATTTATCCAAATACCTCCATCATGGGCCTTAATATCCATGTCCGGGTTATTAAACCAATTTCGGTAAATCTTACGGAAGTAAACGTCTATCCGGTAAGATTAAAGGGCGCTCCCGAGGAAATGAATTTTGGCAATATCAGACTTCTAAATGTAACCCATTCCGCGTCCTCCTTCGTTCAAACCGATGACCTGGAGGCTTTCCAACGGACCCAAAAAGGACTCCAAGGAAAGAAAAATGACTGGATTGATATCTCTCGTGGTCTCGGGGAAGAGCAGGCGGATCCGCACTATAACGCCACCTCAGAGTCGGCAATGCATGAAATGGCGGTAAGAGCTCAATATTCTGCTTGGCTAAATTATATGACCATGGATCGCTGACATGGGTGGTTCTCTTTTTGATACACCAGACTCTCCCAGCTTAGGAGGCATTTCCTCTATCGATAGGAACCCTTTTGAATTATTTCTTTACTATGAGGCTCGCTTACTCGACCTGAGAAAATTCTGGAACTGGAAGTCTTTATTCACAGAAGATGGGGCGTATTGGGTGCCTGCATCCGCAAACCAAAAAGATCCTTTTAGTGCCGCTTCTCTGTTTTATGACGATGCTCAACTAATGACTACACGTTTTGAAAGACTTGAGCATCCAAGAATACACGTCCAGTCGCCTCAGTCGCGAACGGCACATATGATCTCTAATGTGGTAATAGAAGAAGCCGATGAAAAGAAAGGAGAGTTCCTTATTAGCAGCTCAATGACAATGACTGAATATCGACAGGATATTCAGCGTGTTTTCGCTGGATATCAATACCACCGACTTAAACGGAATAATGATTCATTTTTAATAAGACTAAAACGGGTAGATCTTATAAATTGCGACTCCGCTTTCGAAGCTATGGCCTTGCCAATTTAATTCGCAGCATCACTTTGCAACAAAAATCAAGCAACATTGACGTTTTCCAGGTTCTCACAACAACACTAGGCGAGACTCAACGTTTCCCAGCTCGTTCGATATGGAGGCGTGCCATAAACGACATAAACGGGTGAACACCCAACTCAACGAATTTTCTATCCGAGAGTTCGATAAGCGCTTTTTTTTCAATCTTTTTTAAATCAAGTTCTTTGACGTAAGCATTCGGATCGGACGCGTAGAGATCACGCTCATGAGTATCATTCGCTAACCGATGCAATATTTTTGTTAGTTCGAGCCTTTCTGGCGAAATAAGCGGGTAGTGAGGCGTAAACTCTGCTTTCGTTGGTTTAGACCACCAAGCAAGCGTTGCGTAATTATGATGCCAACTTGGATCCAGCGATAACTTGTCCGGTTTTCTCTCTCCCAACAAGCCTGCACCGACACCCCAGCAGCGGAGTTCTATATTTCCAGTTTCATCAAGGCGCTTCTCATCAAGGGCTAATAAATAACGAAGATTTCCATCAGCCATTTCCCCTAAAACTTTTTTATCAAAATCTAGATCTGGTTCAGCATATCGCTCGGTACCCGGGAAATGGGACATCCCACCACTAACCATGACGAGCACTCGCAAGCCTAGTGCCCGGAGCCCTCGACCCATGGCTTCTCCTAGCGCATAACAACGCTCCATCCTTGGTTGAGGGGGTACATAGGCATTAACAAAGAGAGGCAGAATCGGAATGTCTCCAACGGCCATAAATTCCATCGGTATCCCCAGAGAATATTCAACCTCGGCTGTGGTTGTGTGTGAAACATCAAAACCTTCGGCGTAAAGATACTTAATTAACTCAGTAGCCTCTTTGCTCGCTATTTGATACTCAAATTGCTTTCCTGCAAAAGAGCCTATTGCTTGTTTGCCTCGATGAATGACAAATGGTGGCACACAATGTAGGGCAAACTGATTGGCATGATCATTCGAAACCGTAACGATTAAGTCCGGTTTGAGCGCCGATAGCCTTTTACCATTTGCAATGGCTAACTTTTTAACTCTATTTACTGTCTGCTTATTTTCTGTTTTGGGAAGAGTAAAGAATTGAGGCGCGTGCGCCATAAAAACGCCACCGAGTACCGTTAAATCATCATTTTTTCGCACAAGAGAGTCCTCTAATGATCTGCCCGATACAAAATTTTATCATTGAGCCCTGTCAAATATTTTTCTCCTTCTTCGGTTAATGTTAACCCGAGAGGAAACATAGATCGAGCAAGCCCTTTTCGCTCTAAGGCTTTCCAAACAGATTGGTTGCGAAGTCCCGTTGCATCCTTTGCAAGAACGAGGGCGTCCCCGCAGTGGAAATGATTACCATGTGGGTTAGGCATATTTGTAAGGAGAACTTCATTGTTCTCATTCCGACTAGATGTTTCAGGCGCCTTTGCAAGCTGTTGAAAAATTGTGAGTGTTTTCAACTGTAACTTATTCAATTTAAGAGGATTAATTTTTGTTGGCATCGTGTATGATCCACTGAAAATTATATATCGAATACTTATGAATGATCATTCAATAAAAATTTATCATATGTGTCGTAAAGAGGAATGGGAACAGGCACTCAAAAAAGGAAATTATAGCGGTTCTTCTCAAGACAGGAAGGATGGCTTCATCCACTTTTCTTCAAAAGAACAAATTGTGGCTAGTGCTGCTAAACATCGCGCGGGTCAATCTGATATTTTGCTTCTTACAGTTCACCAATGCTCTCTTGGAAACGCTTTAAAGTGGGAAAAGTCCAGAGGAGGGGACTTGTTCCCACACTTGTATGGAGATCTTCCAATTTCTTTAGTTACTTCTGTTACACCTCTGCCATTGGGGAAAGATGGCAAACATATATTCCCTGAGACATTTTAAAAGGTATGTCTCGGGTTACTCGCTTTGCACCTAGTCCAACAGGTCATCTTCATATAGGGCACGCATACTCGGCTATCTTTGCCCAAAACCTCGCAAAAAATACGAATGATCAATTTCTTTTGAGAATTGAGGATATCGATACGACGCGGTGCCGAAAAGAATTTGAGAAAGGTATTTTTGAAGATCTGAAATGGCTAGGATTAGAGTGGCTTGAGCCGGTAAGAAGGCAATCGGAACATTTAGATGATTACTTACTTGCAATTTCAATACTTGATGAGGAAAAGCTCATATACCCGTGCTTCTGTACGAGGGCAAAAATCAAAGAAGAAATTGAAAGGGCGGGAGTAGCGCCTCACAGTTATGGAGAAGCTGTTTATCCGGGGTTCTGCAAAAAGCTTACCACCTTGGAAAGAGAAGAACTCATAGAAAAGGGACACGTTCCTGCACTAAGACTGGATATGACAGCAGCTTTTAGGCGCACAGGGGTTATAGAATGGAGGGATTATGAAAAGGGTAAAGTAAGGTCTGATCCCAGGATTCATGGTGATATTGTTCTTGCTCGCAAAGATATCAAAACAAGCTACCACCTATCAGCAACCATTGATGACCATATACAAGGCGTCACATTGGTAACTCGTGGCGAAGATCTCGAGGGAGTTACGGATATACACCGTTTACTCCAAGAAATTTTAAATTTGGAGGAGCCGGAATACCTTCATCATAAAATCTTAAAAGATGAACAAGGGAATAAATTCTCGAAAAGAAGTCGTTCAACTTCAATTCAATCACTTCGTGCGGCTGGATATACACAAACAGAAATTATAAACATGATAGAGTCGATGCTTTGAAAGCCCATAAACTTTTTTGATAATTTTGGCTTGTGGGAAAGAACCTTTTTAAAGAGACTCATTTATTTGATGTATCTATTCAAGAAATGCTCTAAAAATCATCACAAATCCAAGCAGAAGGAGACCGGCAAGTACCCATTTTCTGAAAACATCTAGCGACATTGCATTTCTGATAGTTCTTCCAGCGACCATCCCGAGTATCGCTGTGACTGTCGCGATTATACCAGGCAAAATGATCGATCCTGGTAATTGGCCACGCGCATTAAGTCCGATGGCAAGCGCGCCCGAGGAAATCAGCACGGTGAGTCCTAAAGCCTGAATAAGGGCGTCTTTTTCTGCAGTTTCATCTCTTGCCTTAGTCGGGTCGGAATCATTTTCTGAGGAAGGAGATTGGCCTTTAGAAAAATTAAGCGACTGCAAATAGGGGACGACAGGAACCACAAATATTGCCGTCGCTCCGGAGATGATACCGGTTATAAATCCAATAACCGGATTCCACTTTTTCTCTTTTTCAACGGGCACCGTAAATCTAAGACCAGTGAGGCCCAAAATAGCAAAAAGTGCTAGTACTCCTCCGAGAAGCGCGGTCACGATAGCTGTATTTACTCCACTGATTAAAATTGCGCCGACAAAAGACCCAAAAATAAGTGTCACCATAAGGGGCCAAAGCCGGTAAATAATTAGCTTCAAAGCAGTTCCAAAAAACGACTGCCATATGTTTGTTAAAATCACAGGAATTATTAAAATACCTGCCGCCTGTTCTACAGGAAGCCAAACTGCCATCAATCCGATGCTGACTGTTGGCAACCCCAACCCGATGCCTCCCTTCACAATCCCTGCCACAAAATAAATTGCAGCAATCACGAGAATTTCCCAAAAAAGGTATTCGTACATCGAATTAACCTGAATCAATTATTACCGGGCTGACTCTAACACGTAACCAAATAAAGGCCTCTTAATCGGAGCCGTCTGAGTTTTAGATTAGCGAACCCCTAAGCAACAAAATACGGCAAGTCGTCCTTATCAGAGCATCCCAAGGTAACAATCCGTTCAGTAATTTTGACTGCTCTTTGATATTTAACTTCACATTCACTGTGAGGAAGCTCTGATAATGCAGGCGCAATCAAACAAACTCCATAGTTAGCGACCAGAGTGCCAACTTGTTTACGAGTATCCAACCCGTCCGCGAGCCAACTAAGTTCAAATTCCATCTGCTTTTCAACGGTGCGACCATTATCGATCAACTCCCGCCTGATTTCCGCTTCTGTCTTTAAAGTCGTCTCCCAATACTCTGTCTCAGACCCTGCCGAATCTGTTGTGGACTTATCAAAAGCCATACAGAATACAAGGTATGCCTTCTCATTCCCGTTTGCTTTTCGCCAAGCGCTATTTCCAAGGCTCTCCCATACGCGAACGTTCAACTCTTGATAAATCTCAGGAACACGCGTGAAAAAGATTCGATGCAGTTTGTTATCATTAATGGAAAGGTCTAATCTCTGTTCTTTGTAGACATCAATAGCTGCATAGGTGCCGCAGATTGGGCACGCATCACCCTCATGCTCTCCTTTTTTATATATGTGCGAGCAGGGTCTACCTTTCCCAATTTCATTTTTGCACAACAAGTATGTCTCTGGTTCTTCTTCGTCATCCTGCTGCTGCCCGATCCAATTAAACCTATTTTGAAATTGCACAAAGGAACGAGGAGGGCTCCACAAGAGCCATTTTAGGTTTTCGACCGGGCCAAAAGTTGTCCAATTAGAGCTCACATCTATCACGACGCATTCTTTTTTTCCTGCAGAGGATCTCAAGCCCCTGCCAACTGATTGACCCCACAAAACCTTCGATAAAGTTGGCCGCATGTGAACAATAATATTACAGTCAGGATTATCCCAACCCTCCGTTAGAACCCCGACAGAGACCAAGGCCTCAATTGCTCCAGTATCATGATCAGTTAAAATTTGTCTTCTTTTCTTTAATGGTGTCCCAGCCGTTATTATATCCGCATTGATACCTATTTCCTGTAATCGCCTAACTGTGACTTCAGCGACGACAATGTCAGGACAAAACCACGCAGAAATAGGCCGCCCGTTAGTTCGATCCCGTTCCTCCAGATAAGCTCTAGTTGCGTAGTCTAACATGGAAGATTTAATAATTTCGTCAGTCAGGCGTGCTACAGGATATTCACCCGAACTTACATCGATATCATCAAGATTTAGATCATGGACAAAATGCGGCCTATATCTTGGTTTTACTAAGATGCCCTCACTGATAAGGTCATTAATATCGGCACAATCTATAATTGCATCAAAAGCCAGATTAAGTTGATCTCTTTGATCACCAGTTCTTCGTTCAGGTGATGCCGTCAATCCAAGAAAATGAGCCCCTTCCTTTGAATCATCGCGAAATTTATCGATAATCCGCTTGTATCCCTTCCCATTTGGCGAAACTCTGTGCGCTTCATCCACAATAATTAGATCTGCTTTCGTGATGGCATCAGCGACAACTTCTCGAGCCCGCATACTCGTCGAAAGCAGAATATCGTAATCCGTAAACGCTTTTCCTTTGTCGGAAACCGCTAGCGTTCTGACTCTTCGTCCATCGCTCAAAGCGCCTTCAAGTTGATCGAGAAGCACAAGTCGGTGACATAGCACTAATACTTTTTTATTCTCATAAAACCGGTCGATTATCTCCCTGGCAAGAACGGTTTTTCCTGCGCCCGTCGGAGCCTTAAGTATGAAGCGCTTGTAACTATCAAGAATTGTCGGGAAATCATCGACGATTTTTTGCTGCCAACGCCTTAATTCCATTGAGCCATCTTCTCATGTTGTAAAAAGGCTTTCGTTTATCCTGTTTTTCTAATCAACGCAAAACCGCAATGATTAGATAATTGAAAAAGGTGAAATGAGTTTAATACCGCGAACCAAATAAACCCCTTATTTAAAAATAAAAAAACAATTAAGCTTGGTACCTTTAAGTCCTTTTCTAATCTCTTCGGGACGAGCTAACGTTCAAGTAAAAGTTATATTTTTGGAGAATAACGATGCTAGATGATAAAATTGCTTTTGTTACCGGTGGTGCCCAAGGAATAGGAAAGCACGCCTGTCTAACTTTAGCCAAAGCTGGCGCGAAAATCGTTGTAGTCGATATAAATACCGAAATTACTCTTTCGACTGCCTCAGAATTAGAGAAAATAACGGATGTCATTCCAATCACCGCAGACGTGAGAAATGAACAAGAGGTCGAAGCGGCGATGCAGAAAACCTCCAAAAATTTTGGGGGATTGGATATATTAATTAACAATGCTGGGATCGTACCCCATTTCCGTTGGGGCTTACCTCGTTGGCCTAATATCGAGAATATGCCTGAGGATTTTTGGGACAAGGTTATTAGGACTAACCTCTATGGCACTTATCTAACTACAAAGCACGCCATACCCATTATGAAATCAAAACAAAGCGGGCACGTCATCAATTTATTTGGAGGGGGGGGGGCCAAATCCGCCAGGCGCCTTAGCCTATATGGTTACAAAAAATGGCATACGCACTTTCAGTCGGTATGTAGCTGAGGAGGTGCGCGCCGATAATATTTGCGTTGTTACATTTTCACCACGCTACGCAATTGCCACAGAAGATGCTTCGGATGAGGCGAAGCAAAGAATGCCAGCCCCAGATGTTCTAGAGCAAGCTTTTGTGCTCGTCTCAAAACTTGGAATGGAGTATAGCGGAAAATGCGTTGCGTATGAGAATCAGACAATCGTCCTTGAAGATCCTATGGAAGGCTGACCAGCAAATCAATTTGGGACACACACCCAATACCCCTATTGCCCTAAAATATTTTATTGGTCTCATCAATAGATGAACCTTAAGCAAACAGTATTAGTGCTTCTTCAAGTTTAATAAGATAAATTAATTTTCAATTCTTACTTATTGTTTTTAAAAAAAATATCTAGAATAATCATATCAGCTGTAAGGCAATCATGGCGACAATTAAATATCGCACTGTCTTAGCAAAACCTACTAAGATTAAAAAGCTAAAAAAGGGTTCTCGTAAAATTCCTGCGGCCACAGTGATAGGATCTCCGACCACTGGCACCCAACTGAGAAGCAGACTCCAACGCCCGTATTTTCGATACCACTCTGATACCATATCTAATTGTTTGGGACTCGTTGGAAACCACTTATGATTTTGAAAGTGAGCGATACCTCGGCCGAGAACCCAATTAATGGTCGCGCCCAGGGTATTTCCTATACTCGCGACGGCGATCAAAACCATTGTGTTATAACTGTTTGACACCAATAACCCTGCCAGGCCCAGTTCAGACTGAGCAGGCAGTATAGTCGCAGCAAGAAACGCGGCGAGAAATAAACTAGCGTATATCCAAAACTCTGCCATTCTTAACAACTTCTATAATTACTTGTTTCTGGCTCTTAGCCAAACAGGGCAATGACAGAACTAAAAGTGAAAATATCTACAATTAAAAAATAAGCGAAAACATGAACAACCTGGATCTCGGCACACCTCAAGCTTTTTTAGCGATTTTGGCTATTGCAGCTATCGTAATATTTTGTTTTTGGAAACCAGATTTTCCTCATCGACTCGCGATCAAATTAGGCTTTCAAATTCCGACAGCCATTTACATTTTTCTTGTTGTGTACTGGTTATCGATACCGCTTATCCTCTACAGCTTGATGACTCTGATCTGGAAACATAGTTAACGGCTGGAGCTGAAAATTCTCCGCCACGACAAAATCCTTTAAGCTCGGTTTAAAGGAATTGACTATGGCGGACGGGGTGGGATTCGAACCCACGAGACGCTTGCACGCCTGCTGGTTTTCAAGACCAGTGCCTTCAACCGCTCGGCCACCCGTCCGCTGACAAAGAGATTTACGAGAAAATTTGATTTAAACCAAGAGTTAGCTGTTACCTAAGACGATTTTTTCTATTTCTCTCGCATTACCAAATAAATCAGCGTCTCGTCCCTCAAAACCCATTACTTGCAAACCAAGAGGTAAATTATCTGCGGTTAAAACGGGAAGGGATACCGTTGGTATACCCAGTAAGGAGGTAGGAACAGTGAACACTGGATTACCCGTAGCCTCCAACCCCAACGGTGCCGCCCCAACTGCTGATAAGGTGATGGAACAGCTGAATTCTTGTTGAGCAGCAGCAAAAACCTGGCGCGCTTCAAATCGTTTAGCCACTAAGCCTGCGTATTCCTCTTGAGACATTTTATTGGCTTCTTCTAATCGTTCCAGTGAGGGGACCGAGAGTTTGGCAGGATCCATGTCTCGCGCATACGAATTCAGAGGCCATCTTCCTTCCCATGCGTTAATGCCGCGAGAAATGGCAACAGCGTCTAAAATCACCTCTTCAACAGCCTCGACTACTTTGCTATCTCGTCTCCTC
>Ga0255776_10005366_pt1 | contig 13347 bp, 13 predicted proteins | sample 071ome_19_FD_179974 | JGI IMG/M metagenome (GOLD analysis project Ga0255776, IMG submission 179974) | Coastal salt marsh microbial communities from the Groves Creek Marsh, Skidaway Island, Georgia - 071413AT metaG (version 2) | ecosystem: Environmental > Aquatic > Marine > Intertidal zone >...
CACCTTCACAAGGTCAGAATTCCCGCAACAGGATGGTAGGTCGCCCATGAAAGCGCCAATCATTTTCACCGCCGCAGCCATGGCCGCCTTTCTGGCCATCGTAGGCGCCGGGTCGGCGCGCGCGTCCGAAGACAAACTGGTCATCGGCGTCAGCCAGTTCCCCCAGGGCTTCCATCCCAATTTCGCCAGTCATGTGACCCTGTCGCTGGTCCTCGGCATGAGCCGGCGGCCGTTCACGGTCTATGACGCAAACTGGGATCTGGTCTGCCTGCTGTGTGAGGTTTTGCCATCGCGCGAAAACGGCATGATCCGAGACTGGACCACGCCGGACGGCAAGGACGGGCTCGCCATCGACTACACAATTCGCAAAGGTGCCACTTGGGGCGACGGTGTACCGCTGACCACGGAAGACGTGCTGTTCACCTGGGAGGTCGGCCGCAATGAGGCCGCAGGCGTCAACAACCAGGAGCTCTACCGCCGGATGGAGAAGATCGAGGCACGGGACGACCGGAACTTCACAATCTTCTGGAACAAGCGCGTCTGCGAGGCCGAGGCGATCAATGACTTCGAGGTCGTCCCCGCCCACCTCGAACGCGAGGCCGCGTCTGATCCTGCGGCCTACCGCACTCGCAACGCCTATGATAGCGACCCAACCCAGGCCGGTCTGTATTACGGCCCCTACCGGGTCACGCGTGTCGATCCGGGCGCGACCATTGTTCTTGAGCCCAACCCCAACTGGCGGGGAAAGGCGCCCCATTTCAAAAAGATCACCGTCCGTACCATCGAGAACACGGCCGCGCTAGAGGCCAACCTTCTGTCCGGCGAGATCGACTATATTGCGGGCGAGGACGGCATCTCCCTTGACCAGGCGATCGCCTTCGAGAAGCGCCACGCCGACAAATACAACGTCGTCTTCAAGCCGGGCCTGTTCTACGAACATATCGACCTAATGCTGGACAATCCCGTTCTGCAGGATGTGCGGGTACGACGCGCGCTGCTTTACGCCATGGACCGGCAGTCGATCAGCACCCGCCTGTTCGAAGGCAAGCAGCCCGTGGCCGATACGGGCGTCCATCCTCTGGATTTGATGCACACGGATGATGTGCGGAAATACCCGTTCGAGCCGGAGACGGCGAAGAGGCTGCTCGTCGAGGCCGGCTGGACCGACATTCGCGACGGCATCCGACACAACGCAGTGGGCGAGCCGCTTCGGATCGAGATTATGACCACCGCCGGCAACCGCGTGCGCGAGCTGGTCGAGCAGGTTATCCAGTCTAACTATCGCGATATCGGCGTCGATCTGCGCATCCGCAACCAGCCCGCGCGCGTCCTATTCGGCCAGACCATCAGAAAACGTGAGTTCGGCGCGCTCGCCATGTTCGCATGGTTCTCCAGCCCGAAGAACGTGCCGCGCACCACGCTGTACTCGACGATGATCCCGTCGGAGGCGAACAACTGGTCGGGGCAGAACTACGGCGGCTACCGCAGCGGGAAGATGGATGAGGCCATCGACAAGGTGGAGGTCATGTGCAGCGACGCGGACCAGAAGAAATACTGGACCGAGATCCAGCAGACCTATGCCAAGGACCTGCCCGCGCTACCGCTGTATTTTCGCGCCAACGCCTTCGTGATGCCGCCCTGGCTCAAGGGTGTGACACCGACCGGACATCAGTACCCGAGTACGCTGTGGGTCGAGAACTGGACGGCGGAGTGATGCCAACCGACATACGTCATGCCCAGACTTCTTCCGGGCATCTACGACCATCGGCTCCTGCGATGATCACGATATTTACAGCCACGTGTATGGCCGGAACAGGTCCGGCCATGACGGGTTTTTGAGTTCCTTTCTGATAGGCCGCCTGTTCGGCATGGCCGTCGTGCTGGCGGTCATGTCCTTCGTCGTGTTTATGCTGATCGGCCTGATGCCGGGCGATCCCATCGACATCATGATCGCGTCACACCCGTCGCTGACGCCGGCCGACGGCGCACGCCTGAAGGAGCTCCACGGTCTCAACCTGCCGCTGTGGGAGCGTTACGCAAACTGGCTGAGTGCGGCGCTGTCGGGCGATTTCGGCTTCTCGCGTACCTACAATCGCCCGGTGATGGAGATCCTGCTGCCGCGCCTCGGCAACACTGTCATCCTGCTGGGTCTTAGCTCCCTGCTTGCGATCTTTATAGCCATCCCGCTGGGCGTCATCGCTGCCATCCGGCCCCAGTCGCTGCTGGATGGCGCGATCAACCTGTTCTGCTTCGCGGGTATTTCCGTGCCGCCCTTCTGGCTGGCGCTGGTCTTCATCCTGCTTTTCGCCGTCTCCCTCGGCTGGCTGCCGGCGGGTGGCATGGGTGACCCGTCCGAGGGCCTGCTCGCACGGCTGGAATTCCTCGTCCTACCGGTGGTAACGCTAACCATCGCCAGCCTGGCGAGCTACACGCGGTTCGCCCGCGCCGCCATGATCGAGGTATTGCGCCAGGACTACATCCGCACCGCCCGCGCCAAGGGGCTAAGTGCGCGGCGGACCATCTTCGGCCACGGGCTGCGCAACGCCATGCTGCCGCTGACCACCATCATCGCGCTTGATTTTGGCTCGCTGTTTTCCGGTGCGCTCATCACCGAGACCATGTTCGGCTATCTCGGCATGGGAAAGCTGATCTACGATTCCATTCTCGGCAACGACTTCAACCTCGCGCTGGTCGGCCTACTGCTGGCGACCTTTGTCATTCTCATCGGCAATTTCCTAGCCGACGTCGCCTATGCCGCGCTGGACCCGCGCATCTCCTTCCGTTCGCTGGAGGCGGCATGAGCGCCGCGGCCACAGATTTCACGCCCATGCGTGGTGAAGCGCAGCTGTTCTGGCGCCGCCTCGCAGGCAACCGGCCTGCCATGGTCAGCGCCGCCTTGCTTTCGCTGATTGCTGCGCTGGCCCTGCTCGCCCCGGTCCTCGAGGCCGCATTGGGCGTCAGCGCCGCGCGGACAGACCTGTTCAACCAGTACGCACCGCCCGATGCCATCCACTGGCTGGGCACCGACGAGGCCGGGCGCGATGTCTTGGCCCGCCTGCTCTATGGCGGGCGCATCTCGCTGCTGGTGGGCCTAGTCTCCGCCGCCGGGGCCTCCGTGATCGGGGCCTTCATCGGGCTGGTCGCCGGCTACCGGGGCGGCTGGCTAGATTCGCTCCTGATGCGCACCACCGATGGGGTGATCGCGCTCCCGCTCCTGCCGCTGCTGATCGTGCTCGCCGCCATCGACCTCACCAAGTTGGGCGTGCCTGAGAGTATCGCGAACTCGGAAATGGCGAGCCTCTACCGGATCGTCTTCATCATCGCGATTGTAGGCTGGACCACGGTCGCCCGCCTCGTGCGGGCCGCCACGCTGTCCGTCCGCACCCGAGAATTCGTGCGAGCTGCCGAGGCCATGGGTGTCGGCGCGGCCACCATCATGCTGCGCCATATCCTGCCCAACGTGGTTTCACCCATCGTGGTCGCGACCACGCTCTCCGTCGGCACAGTGATCCTGCTGGAATCCGTCCTCAGCTTCCTCGGCCTGGGCATCCAGCCGCCCGTACCGAGCTGGGGCAACATGCTAACCAACGCCCAGGAACTAGCCAATCGCGCCCCAGCGCTAGCCGTCTGGCCGGGTGCGGCGATATTTGTAACCGTGATGGCGTTCAATTTCCTCGGCGACGGGTTGCAGGATGCTTTCGACCCCCGCGCCACGCGGCGCTAGGTACTTCAGTCCTGCGCAACTGTTTCATAACTGGCCCCGCCTACCCCTCTTGTCCCGCCAACGATTGTCCCGCCAGATTGGCAAGGCGACAAAGCTTCCGTTGTTATGCCGCGTCACCTCGCGCATCAGGGTCTCGGACCGGCCCGACGTTAATAATTACAGGAACCCGGTGGCGTGCACCCGAGGTGCGGCAAGATCGCGTGCGCCTGCCCAATTTTTGGCGATTCTGGGGCCTTGGCATCCGGATAAGCTGCGTGTTAGAAGGCGCTTCCCCGTTGGGGCGGACTGGAATGCGTTCGGTAATCAGGCATTTCGGACCGAGCCACGCGGAAGGAGGTGATTTCCATCGTCCAGGTCGTTGTACGCGACAACAATGTCGATCAGGCCCTCAAGGCTCTGAAGAAGAAGATGCAGCGCGAAGGCGTATTTCGCGAGATGAAGCTTCGTCGTTCCTACGAGAAGCCGTCCGAAAAGCGTGCCCGCGAGCAGGCTGAAGCGGTGCGCCGCCAGCGAAAACTCGCCCGTAAGCGTAAGGAGCGTGAAGGCTTCTAGGAAGCCCGGCATCCCTTCACGGAATACACCAGAATCGAAAACGGCCCCGGATGTCTCGTCCGGGGCCGTTTCCGTTTGGAGTGTGACAAACCGCTAGTGCCCGCTACCCTTCAGCGCCTTGACGATGTTCTCACACATCTTCTTGGCGTCATCGAACAGCATCATCGTGTTGTCTTGGTAGAAGAGCGGGTTGTCGATGCCAGCATAACCGGACGCCAGCGAGCGCTTGATGAACAGCACAGTACCCGAGTCCTCCACGTCGAGGACCGGCATGCCGTAGATCGGACTCGACTTGTCCGTTTTTGCGGCCGGGTTTGTGATGTCATTCGCGCCGATCACGAAAGCCACGTCTGTCGATGTGAAATCGTTGTTGATCTCATCTAGCTCGAGGACCACATCATATGGCACGCTAGCTTCAGCTAGCAGCACGTTCATATGGCCCGGCATGCGGCCAGCGACCGGATGGATCGCGTAGCGTACATTGATACCCCTCGATTCCAGCACCTCGGCCATTTCCGCAAGCGCGTGCTGCGCCTGCGCCACCGCCATGCCGTAACCCGGCACGATGATTACCGAATTGGCTTGCTCCATGATGAAGGCCGCGTCCTCTGCCGAACCCTGACGCACGGTGCGGTCGCCGAGGTCTTCCATGCCCGGCGCGGCGGTCTCGCCGCCGAAGCCGCCCAGGATCACGTTGAAGAATGAACGGTTCATGCCCCGGCACATGATGTAGCTGAGGATCGCACCCGAGGATCCGACCAGTGCGCCGGTGACTATCAGCAGAGGGTTGGCCAGCGTAAAGCCGATACCCGCGGCCGCCCAGCCGGAGTAGGAGTTCAGCATCGAGACCACGACGGGCATATCCGCGCCGCCGATGGGCACGATGATCAGGACGCCGAGCACCAGCGACAGAACCACAATGGCCCAGAACGCCGTCTGGGATTCCGACACGGTAAGCCAAATGACCATCAGCACCAGGAGGATGCCGAGGGCTAGGTTAACGAAATGCTGGCCCGAAAAAACAAGCGGCTTGCCGGAGATCAGCCCCTGCAGCTTGCCGAAGGCGATGATCGAGCCCGTGAAAGTGATCGCGCCGATGGCCGTGCCGATGGACATCTCGATCAGACTGCCGGTGTGGATGTCGCCGACCGTGCCGATCCCGTAGGCCTCGGGCGAGAAAAACGCCGAACCCGCCACGAACACCGCCGCCAGGCCCACCAACGAGTGGAAGGCCGCAACGAGCTGCGGCAGTGCAGTCATCGCAATCTTAAGCGCGATCACGGTGCCGATGGCGCCGCCGATCAGTATGCCGATAATAATCGTGCTGAACGATACCACGCCCGGAAGCGCAACCGTCGCAGCGATGGCGATCACCATGCCAACGATGCCGTAGATGTTGCCCATCCGAGCGGATTTGGGATGACTGAGCCCGCGCAGCGCCATGATGAAACAGACGCTGGCGAGCAGGTATGCAAATGCTGTCAGTGATGCAGACATGTCCGGCGTCCTGCTACTTCTTGGGCTTAAACATGGCCAGCATGCGCTGGGACACGATGAACCCGCCAAAAATGTTCACCGACGCCAGTACCACGGCAATGAACCCGAAAATCTTTGAGATGTCCCAGTCGTCCGGACCGGCCGCGATCAGCGCACCAACGATGATCACTGAGGAGATCGCGTTGGTGACCGCCATCAGCGGCGAGTGCAGCGCCGGGGTGACGCTCCAGACGACGTAGTAACCGACGAAGCAGGCCAGCACGAACACCGTGAACAGGAAGACGAACGGGTCGCCTGACCCGGCTGTCTGAGTCAGCGCCAGATGCGTCGCATCCTGTGCAAGCGCCGCCGCCTGTTCCGCGACGGACTGGGCTTCGGTCGCGATCCTGGCCGCGCTATCTGCCAGTTTGGTCGGATCCATGGATCAGGCTCCCTTCTCGGAAGGATTGTTGTCGGCGTCGCCGCCGTCCCCACTGCCGTCTTCGGCGCGTTCCGAGGCTGCCAGCGCTTCGGCGGGCGCCGCATCTTCGGGCAGCAGCGCCGGATTCACGATCTTTCCGTCGCGCGTCAGGCAGGTACCTTTGATGATGTCGTCGTCCCAATCGACCACGAGCTTCTTTTCGTCCTTATCAACCATCAGTTCGATAAAGTTCATCAGGTTGCGTGAATACAGCGCCGAAGTATCGGTCGCGAGGCACGAGGGCAGGTTGTACTCGGCCAAGATCGTGACGCCGTTCTCCGTCACCGAGATTTCGCCCGGCTTGGTAGCAGAGACGTTGCCTCCCTGCTCCGCCGCAATATCGACGATCACCGAACCTGCCTTCATCGACGCAACCATCTCGTCGGTCACAAGGATCGGTGCCGGACGGCCTGGGATTAGCGCCGTCGTGATGACGATGTCCTGGTCCTTGATATGGTTGGCGATCAGCTCGGCCTGGCGACGCTTATAGTCTTCGGACATTTCCTTAGCGTATCCGCCCGCCGTCGCGCCGGTGTCACCATCGTCCAGTTCAACCATGACGAAGGAAGCGCCGAGGCTCTGTACTTCCTCCTGCACCGCCGCGCGAACGTCTGTCGCCGACACAATGGCGCCAAGGCGCCGCGCGGTCGCGATCGCCTGTAGGCCCGCAACACCCGCGCCCATCACGAACACCTTGGCCGGGTTAATGCGGCCGGCGGCCGTCATCAGCATCGGCATGGCCTTGCCGTAATGGGCCGCAGCATCGATCACGGCCTTGTAGCCGGTCAGGTTCGACTGGGAGCTCAGCACGTCCATGGACTGGGCACGCGAGATACGCGGCAGCATTTCCATGGAAAATGCCACGATGTTGCAGTCCGCACAGGCCTGGACGCCATCGGGATCCCCGTACGGGTTGAGCAGCGAAATCAGGAAAGCACCTTCGGGAATGTCGGACAGGCCGTCTTCGGCATCGCCCAGCTGCGGGCGCTGGACCTTCAGCACGATATCCGCGCCCACTAAAACTTCCGCTCGCGTGGCCGCAACCGTCGCGCCGGCATCGCGATAGGCGTCATCTGACACCGCTGCCGCCTCGCCAGCGCCGGCCTCAATAGACACCTCGAAGCCCCATTGCAGGTAGCGCTTGATTGTATCAGGTGTCGCCGCAACCCGCCTTTCGTGCGGGCGCCGCTCCTTGGCAATCGCGATCTTCATATCGTGGGAACCCTCAGTTCGATCGTGCGGGGCGAGATCGGCCCAAACCCCGGGACATGGCCGTACTTTGCGCCCTTCGGCGCTCCTCTCAGAATATGCATCGCCCACCCCGGCAGAGCAACCCGCCCGGCCGAAACGAAAGTCGTGTCCGGGCCAGATATCTGACCGGCGCGCGATGTACTGGACATTCCCGCCGCCGTGGTATTCTTGGTTATGGACTCGTCACATGCCCGCACTCGGCGATCCCGGTTTCACGTCGCGCAACAGGCAGCATTCCCATTACCCGCTCACCCCCGAAGATCCCACTTCTAACGGCCCTGATCTCGGCCAGTGTGATCGCATACAATCTGTTCCTGCCATCAATCCCGGACATCGCGGTCGAGCTGGACGTCACCACCTTCACAGTCCAGGGCGCGCTGATCGTGTTCCTGATTGCCTACGCGCTTGCGCATTTCCTCTACGGTGGCGTGTCTGACCGATTCGGACGACGACCGACCCTGCTTTGGGGACTGGCGATCTATATGCTGGCGAGTCTGCTCTGCGCGGCATCGACCTCCATGACCATGCTACTCATCGCCCGCATCCTTCAAGGCGTTGGGGCCGCCGGTTCAGTGGTCATGGTCCGCTCAATCGTGCGCGACCTCTACAACCGCCAGGACGCGGCACGCGCATTGGCCGTCATATCCTCGGTCATGGTCTTCGCCCCGGCCACGGCGCCCGCTGTCGGAGGGTTCTTGCACACGCAGTTCGGGTGGGAGGCGTCGTTCTATTTCCTCGCGATCATCGGCGCAGTGCTGTTCGCCTACTGCTTCATGCGCATGGAGGAGACCAACCAGACCGACCGGTCCAACCTAATGCGTAACCTGCACACGATGGTCTCCGGATACGCGGTCTTGATACGTGAGCGCAGCTTCGTCGCCTACAACCTGAATATCGGATTCATTGGCGGTGCGATCTTCGCGTGGTTCGCCGCCACACCACTAGTCCTGATCGAAAGCTACGGGGTCGCGCCGGACACCTACGGCCTGTTGATGATGACCGGCACTTCCGGCGCGTTCTGCGGTTATTTCAGCGCCATCTGGCTTACCGGCCGGCTGGGTGTGAATAGGATGATCGTGGTCGGAACCGCCACCGGGTTTGCCGGCGCAACAATCTACCTGGCCTTGCCGCTGGCAGGTATTTTCACGCCCCTTGCCGCCACGGCGCCAATCTTCGTCTTTAATCTCGGCCTGTCGATGACGTTCCCTGCGGTCATGGCCGCCGCCGTTAGCGTGCGCCCGGACTATGCCGGATCTGCAGCAGCGATGAACGGCCTCATGCAATACGGCATGGCCGCGTGCACAACGCTCCTGGTAGGCACGCTACCCCACACCACCCATCTGCCTCTGGCCTGGGTGATGTTCCTCTTTCAGGGGGGTGCACTAGTCGCCGCCGTGGTCGGCTGGCGCGCCCGCCCTGTCGAGTAGGTCATACAGCCTTCAGACGGTTTCGGTCACGGCATCCTGCGCTGTCATGCCCAGACTGATCCCGTCGGCTTTCGCTTCGGCGTCATCGAAGTTCAGTTCGACCCGCATGCCGTTGGGCGCATCGATAAAGGGCTGGAACAGATCGCCCGCATTCGCCTGACGCTTCAGGGAATTCGCGTCATGCTTGTCCGGTCGCGCGATCATGTCCTTCACTCCGGTCCCGCAGCACGCGACATGGTCGATTAAGCCCGAGCCGTGATTCACATCGGCCCCCGTCCACCCAGATAATTGCCCTGAAAACGCTGGGTCTTGTTCGTATCGTCCTGGAAGAGGGCGATATAGATGGCGTGTACGTCGCCGACATGGAGCGAAACAAGCGGCACCCGTAAGTCCGGATGGCCACCGCGCCTGAGCCCGAGACAGTCCTCGAACCACTTTGCCGCGCCCTTGACATCGTCGCTACGGATGAGGATGTGCTGCAACTTATCTAGAGGCATATTCCGCGTCCGAATAATGTAGGGCGCGCACATTGACGGCGCCCTTCCTCCCGGAAATTGATCGAGCGCGATTGGCCCGATTATCGAATCGGAACACACGTCACCGGCTGATCCGCGGTCAGCCGAAACGCGTATCCAATTTGAGTATTGCAAAAGTCAGTATCATGCCGATGGCCTTTCTACCCGTTGCACGTTTGATCCCCATTGCCGCCCTGGCAATGGCGTTCGCCCCCGGCCTCGCCATGGCGCAGAGTTTCGAACTCGGCCTGTCTGCATACAACCGCGCCGACTTTGAACGCGCCTTTGATGAATGGGATGCGATCGCACAGTTCGGCAACCCTCGCGCGCAATTCGGTCTGGGCCTGCTCTATTCCCTCGGTCAGGGTGTTGAGGAAGACGACGTCCGGGCGATGGACTGGTTTGCACGCGCCGCCCGGCACGGCCATCCGGGTGCGCAGCTCTTCCTCGCTCATGGATATGAGACGGGCAAAGGCGTCGCGCTTGATACAGAGCAGGCCTTCCACTGGTACCTGCAGGCTGCCGAGCAGGGGCTAGGCAAGGCTCAGAATAATCTAGGCCGTCTCTTCGAGAACGGCGTCGGAGTGACACCGGACATCGACGTGGCGATCTACTGGTATGAGGAGGCCGCGCGCAATGGAAACGCCAATGCTCGCGCAAATTTGGCTCGGCTGATGAATTCACTCATCGAAAAATGAGGTGGGCCGTGCACCACACGCCGGCCTTTCACCTTTCTGTGCTATTTTGGATCTTGACCGGTTTGGTAACCGTATCCGCAGGCGGCACGAATATAATGCTTGAAGAATTTCGCTGGAAGAACAGGCCGGTCATCGCCTTCACACCTGACGCGAACCAGGCACTCCTTTACGAACAGAACCAGATTTTCCAGGCCGAAAGCGCCTGTATACGAGATCGCGACATGCTTCTGATCGAAGTAGTCGGTTCGCATGTCCACATGGAGGGAAAAAGGCGGCCAGACCTAATCGCAGACGCGCTGCGGGAGCGTTTTTCCGTTGCGCCCCATGAAACGGCTTTCGTGCTTGTTGGCAAGGACGGTCGAGCTAAACTTCGGAGCGACACCCCGCTCTCCACTGATATCCTGTTCGGCACGATCGACGCCATGCCGATGCGCGCCCGTGAGGCCCGCGAACATCACTCGGTCGCTTGTTAGGAAAACCCCGCTAGGGCCGTTCTGCGAGAGCATACCCCAGCGCCCCAAAGCCATTCTCGCCAGTGACTGAAAAATCGACACCTATTTCCATCAGCATCCCGATAGCCGTCAACCAGCCGACTCACGCTTCGCGTTTCTGTGGCATCGCTGCGGAGCAAGCTTGACGCGGCGGGCCTCGGCCACTCGGGAACGCGAGGTTTCGAGCATGAAGCTGTTCAAGTTTTCCTGGAGGACCCCGGCGGGATCAATGTGGAACTAGACTCCTTCGAACACGAGCAGAAGGCCGCCTAGAGGCCCACCTCCTCCATCGCCGCCACCTGCCGCTCACCCAGCGCGTCGAGATCGAAGTCATCGATCAGGTCGTGGAAGACGCGGTGCCAGTTCAGTTCAGCGCGCAAGCGCAGGAAGACCGAGCCCAGTCCGATGGCCGCGCGGTCCATGAGCACGAACTCGCGCGGCGGGGTCACACCGCCAATCTCGCGCAGGCGCTGATGCACCTTACGCGCGATGCTCGCGCCGTAAGTGCCGGATTCCGATTCCTGGATGCGCTGGACCTTGTCTTCCATCAGCGGCTTGTAGAGGAAGCCCGCCCAGATATTCAGCGTGTCCAAAAGCCCGTTCGAGATGTTCTCGAACCCCCAGCGCGCATAGGCCGCCGCGGCTCGGTCGCGGTCATCCTCACGCAGCGCGTGATAAAGCTCGATAACCCCCTCCACGAAGCGCGGGGGAAACACGCGGACACAGCCGAAATCGTAAAGGTTCACCGAGGCATCGGCGTTGACCGAATAGTTGCCCAGATGCGGATCGCCATGGATCACGCCATAGCCGTAGAAGGGCACATACCAGGCCCGAAACATGTTCAGCGCGACAGCCTCCCGCGATTGCGGTGAGGCGGTTTCTGCGAAGTGCGCCATCGCCTCGCCCTCGATCCATGAGGTCGTCAGCAAACGCGGCGTGGAAAATGCCTCATACACCTGCGGCACATGCACCCCGGCCTCACCAGCCAACATCTGTCCATAGAGCGCCGTATGCTTCGCCTCGCGCACATAGTCGAGCTCCTCGGTCAGCCGCTCGGACAGTTCAGCATGAATCTGACTCGGATCGATGGCGGGGTTGGTCCGCCGATAGACGCTGAAGGCAAGTTTCAGCTGGCTCAGGTCGGCGGCAACGATCGACGCCATGTCGGGATACTGAAGCTTGCAGGCCAGCATGTTCCCATCATGATCCACGGCCTTGTGGACCTGGCCCAGCGAGGCAGCCTTGGTAGCTTCACGCGGAAACGTCTCGAGCTTCGACTGCCAGTCCGGCCCCAGCTCGGCGGCCATCCGGCGGCGCACAAAGGCCCATCCCATCGCCGGGGCATTCGACTGCAACTCGGCCAGTTCTCGTGCGTAGTCGTCGGGCAAGGCGTCGGGGATGGTGGCGAGGATTTGCGCCGCCTTCATCAGCGGGCCCTTCAGCCCACCGAGCGCCGCTCTCAAGTCTGCCGCATTACGCTCATGGTCGGCTTCCCGGCCAAGGTAACGGCTGCCCGCCAGCCGCACGGCTGCTCCACCCATCGCGGCGCCGACGCGGCCATAACGGCCGACACGGCCACGAATAGTCGGGCGGTCCTCGGCCATCTAGTCTTCGAGCGCCTCGAGCTCGTCGATCAGACCGGACACCACACCCAGGCCCTTCTCCCAGAAGGACGGATCGGAGGCGTCTAGGCCGAAAGGAGCCAGCAGCTCCTTATGCCGGAGCGTGCCGCCGGCCTGCAGCATGTCAAGGTAGCGTTCGGCAAAGCCGTCTTGCGCGCCTTCATAGACCGCATAGAGCGAGTTCACGAGGCAGTCTCCGAAGGCATAGGCATAGACATAAAAAGGCGAGTGGATGAAGTGCGGGATGTAGGTCCAGAAGTAACGGTAATCGTCCTCGAAACGGATCGCCGGTCCAAGACTTTCCTTTTGTACGTCCATCCAGATATCGCAGATCTCGTCGGCTAATAATTCTCCTTCGCGGCGCTTGTCGTAAACCCGGCGCTCGAACTCATAGAACGCGATCTGGCGGACGACGGTGTTCAGCATGTCCTCCACCTTGGAGGCGAGCATCGACTTGCGCAGCTTCGGGCCGTCCGCCTCGGCCAGTAGCTTGCGGAAGGTCAGCATCTCACCGAACACTGACGCGGTCTCCGCAAGCGTGAGCGGGGTATCCGACATCAGGTGCCCCTGCCTGGCGGCCAGCACCTGGTGGACGCCGTGACCTAGTTCATGGGCAAGCGTCATCACGTCGCGCGTTTTGCCCTGATAGTTCAACAACAGGTACGGGTGTGCGCTCGGCACAGTCGGATGCGCGAATGCACCCGGCGACTTGCCTGGGCGTACTGGCACGTCGATCCAGTCATTATCAAAGAAGTCCTTCGCCACGTCGGCCAGGTCGGGCGAGAAACGCCCATAGGCGTCCAGCACCTTCTTGACGGCATCCGGCCAACGGATCGTCACGTCGTCGTCATTCGGCAGCGGCGCGTTGCGGTCCCAGTAGTCGAGCGCGTCCACACCGAACCATTTAGCCTTCAGCTTATAGTATCGGTGCGACAGATCGGGATAAGCACTACGCACTGATTGCGACAGCGCATCGACTACCTCGTCCTCGACGAAGTTGGACAGATTGCGGCTGGAAACCGGACGGGCAAAACCGCGCCACTTGTCCTCGATCTCCTTGTCCTTAGCCAGCGTATTGGTAATCAACGCGAAGGTCCGCAAATTCTCGCC
>Ga0255776_10005369_pt1 | contig 13345 bp, 12 predicted proteins | sample 071ome_19_FD_179974 | JGI IMG/M metagenome (GOLD analysis project Ga0255776, IMG submission 179974) | Coastal salt marsh microbial communities from the Groves Creek Marsh, Skidaway Island, Georgia - 071413AT metaG (version 2) | ecosystem: Environmental > Aquatic > Marine > Intertidal zone >...
CTGTGACTCTTTGGGATTGGTATGATTCGGTCGCGATAAAGTCGGGATCACAGACTTTTATTGAACATAGAAATCCAAAGCTCGCGAGATGGAATGCTCCGATTGCGGGAGAGCTAGCAGAAGAGATTTTACGAACTGGAACCTTCGATATTTTTGTTGAGCCCAATCAACGCCGACACAACGGTATCGTGATGAGTAAAGACGAAAAAATATCCAGTAAAGTTCATCCGGCTGTGAATCTAAAAGCTACGGTAACAATACAAAATATTGATGAGGTACGAGGTTGTTTTGATGTCAAAAAGCCCAGCGCCAAAGATCTCTCGTGGCAGGCTTGACGCAGCCCGAAAAACGATTAGTAGAGCAGTTTTTTGGCCTGAGTGATTGAGGTTCCCTCGTTGCGGGGAACCTCAAATACCCAAAGCGTCCGTGCTAAGGCCTAAGCGGCTAACAAAAATTGCGAACCGTTACGGTTTCTAGCTCTACGATTTCTAGGGCGTCTTCTGTTTCCCTTCGGCTTGCCATCCTCTTTTGTTTTTTCGGCTTGAGGGTTTACCAGTCGAGAAATAGCTGCCCATTTTCTTTTGTCAGCGGGTGTGACTAGACTCAAGGCTGAACCTTCTGCCCCAGCACGTGCGGTTCGACCAATGCGATGCACGTAGTCCTCTGGGACTTGAGGCAAATCATAGTTAATAACGTGTTCTATATGTTTTATGTCTAAACCTCGGGATGCGACGTCGGTTGCAACTAGGATTCGATACCTTTTCTTCCTAAATTGCTCTACTAAACGATCTCGTTTCGACTGTCTGAGGTCTCCGTGTAACGCGTTTGCAACACGGCCAGTTTTTGATAACCTCTCTGCCATCTTGTCGGCGCTTCTTTTGGTTTTTACGAAAATGATCGTAGGTCCTGAATCGACATCAAGCTGATCCACCAGCTTCGAATATTTTTCGCCATCGGTAACATGCATTACCTTTTCCGAGATGTTACTCGCCGTAATTTTTTCTCCTTTAATTGCAACTCGAACAGGAGAATTGAGGTAGCTCTCGGATATCCGAACAATATTCTTTGGCAAGGTTGCTGAGAATAAAAGTGTCTGCCGGTTTTTAGCGGTGATCTTCAGGATATCCTCTATCTGCTCCAAAAAGCCCATATCGAGCATCCGATCCGTTTCGTCTAAAACCAGGAAGTCAGTGTGCTTCAGATTTAAACTGCGCCTTCTCAAATGATCATTAATCCTACCTGGGGTACCGACAATAATTCGTGGGGATTTATCTAGCTGCCTAAATTGTTTGGGCATTGCTTCGCCGCCAATCAATAATGCAGTCGAAATTCTCTCCTCTTTAGGGAGAATCGAATGGATTTCCTTTAAGACTTGCGCGGCTAATTCTCTCGTCGGGGTCATCACTAACGCACGACTTTCCCTCGACTCGACTAGGTGGGTGATTAAAGGAATACCGAACGCCAAAGTTTTTCCAGTGCCGGTTTGTGCTGAGCCCAGGATATCCTTTCCCGCAAGTGCGTGAGGGATAGCTTCTGCTTGAATGGGAGTCGGAGTTAAAAATTGTTTGTTACTAAGTTTGGCTAATATTGATTTAGGCAAACCAATTGCTTCAAATGTGTTCATTAATTTAGTCCGTAATATATTTTTCAAAGAAGTTTGGTCAGTCTCAAAAGTTTCCTGGATTCTCGTTTTCTCAAGCGTTAACTCGAAAAATGGAAAAACCAAACTGGCCACATGAATTTAACTTCTGCACTTTGAGTTCCAAAAAGGCGGTTTTTCGTTGGTTTGTCCAAGCTTCATTGACGACAGCTCAGAGTGTGTCCCTAAATAAATCGAAACAGACTTAGTTTTAGCTCTTAAACGAGGTTTTCACTTTCAGTTGCAGATCAAACCGACCTTTTTTGATGGAGACCAATGACTTGGTTCTAACCAGAAAAATATAAGAGTTAAGCGGATCTCAGGCGTGCTTTATACACATGTACCGATCATAAAGCAAGGGCTGTGATAATTGCTAGTCCGACGACGGGGCCAGCTCCAGCATCACCTCATTACGCCTGAGGAAGGGGAGGGTCCAAGGAGGGTTGTAGAAAGCGTACTTGGGTGATCCAATTGTTTGTATCGAGTTATCTACAGCAAATTTCTCGAGCTGATTCGTATATTCCTCGATATTTGAATCCGTATTTCTTCCTGAAAATTTTATAACCACGAATTGTTTTGATGCTATTTCCGATAGCGTGACTTCTGAATTCTTTGGGATTGGAAGGGTATCAATGGAGTGTTCTTTGGGCATCACAAAACTAATCTCCCAAGACTGCCCATCCCGCTGTTGTTGAACTGGCGCGGTCATAGCGATTTTTTGACTCTCCCGTTGCTCAACCGGCGCGGTCATAGCGATTTTGGTATTAATAGCATTGTTACCAAAAATGTAATCTGCAACTAAACGGAACCCCTTCCTTATCGCTTCCTTTCGTTCGCCCGACACTCTCACGGACGCGGTTATCATCGGGCTATATTCTCTTATCTCTATATTTTTTTCAGTGAGCGTGACAATGTAGTCTGGTTTTTCGACGTTACTCATGATCGGACCCCAGCAGGCTAAGCCAATAGTGATTAATACGATTACACTAGCGGTTATTATTTTTTTTCTTCGTGTCATTTTGGTCTGGTGAAGTTGTCATGATCGAAAAGTCGATATGAAACCGAAATTACTTACGAGCTTACAAGATTATAACGTTACGCTGTTTCGCGGAGACGTGCTCGCAGGGATCACCGTAGCGCTTGTAGCCATTCCACTTAGTCTTGCAATTGCAATTGCGTCGGGGGCAAGACCTGAGACTGGACTCGTTACGGCGGTGGTCGCTGGATTTCTGATTTCCATGTTAGGCGGAAGCAGCATCCAAATTGGCGGTCCAACTGGCGCATTTATCGTAGTGGTCTACGGTGTCATTCATGTGCACGGTTTTCATGGGTTGCTCCTTGCAACCGCCATGGCTGGAGTGATCTTATTGGCTGCAGGTTTTTTTGGGCTAGGTTCATTGATACGTTACGTACCTGCTGCCGTTGTCCATGGTTTCACCCTTGGGATTGCCTTAATTATCGTATCGAGCCAAGTTAAGGATTTTCTAGGGCTCACACTTGCTGTTCCCACGGATTTTATGCAAAAGGTTTCTGTGATATTTGATTCTCTTCCGACAACCAATATCACGGCATTTTCTATTGGTGTATCGACTATTTTTTTGATTTCGGCGTTTCGGAAATTCTTTCCGAGAGTTCCTGGGCTGATCGCAGTTCTTGTTTTTATGTCCTCGGTATCTTGGTACTTTGGATTTGATGTCGAGACGCTAGGTTCGCAATTTGGGGTCCTCGACTTCGACACAATTAAATTTGATTTTCCGCAGATCTCGTATGCATTGGTAGCCGAAATGCTGCCATCATCAATCGTTATCGCGTTTTTAGCTGGGATCGAGTCCTTGTTGTCGGCGGTCGTCTCGGATCGTATGACAGGCGATCAGCATAGGCCTAATGCGGAGATCGTAGCTCAGGGGGTTGCAAATATCGGATCCTCACTTTTTGGTGGCCTTCCGGCCACTGGTGCAATCGCGAGAACTGCAACAAATTTTCGTGCTGGGGGGAGGACTCCTGTCGCAGGTATGGTTCATGCGATCACAGTTTTAGCGATATCTTTTTTTGCGGCACCGTTAGCTAGTCATCTCTTAATGCCGGCCATGGCTGCTCTCTTAATTCACGTTGCGTGGAACATGAGTGATCCAGGTAATTGGTTGACCTTTCTCAAGGAAGGAAAACTAGGAGAGAGATTCTTGCTATGGATCACCTTTGGTTTAACGGTGCTCGTGGATCTCACAGTCGCGATTGGTGTTGGTGTCGGTTTGGGTTTGTTGCTTCAGCTCAAGGAGGATGGATTGTCGAGTTTTGACACGAAGGTGCGACGGAAATAATCTTTTCTTTGTGACGTGTTCATTGGGTCCAAAAAAGTTGATGAGGTTTCGGTATGGGTTTAAAAAATAAGTGGTTAATCGTAGTTGTTTTTTTTCTTTTAAGTGCCGGCAATGCTGCGGCAGAAAAAAGTGATATCGATGTATCGAAAGCTTCGGTCAGAGAGCCAGTCGGAGGACAGGATTTTACAGCGGGTTATTGCTTGCTGCGGAACGCCGGCGTCATGAATGATAAGTTGCTAAAAGTTACCTCTGATGTGGCAGGTTTTTTTGAGATTCACGAAATGTCGATCCAGGATGGGGTTATGCGGATGAGGGGGCTACCGGATGGGCTAGTCGTTCCGAGGGAGGGAATGGTTGAGTTAAAGCCAGGCGGGTTGCATCTGATGTTGTTCGATATAAAAGAACCGCTAACGGTTGGGAAACATTTTCAGGCAGTATTTCATTTTCAAAAGGCCGGCCCAATAAGTGTGAGGTTTACCGTTGAGTCGCGCCATACTCAGCAGAAATGATGAACTTGAGTACCAGAACTCGGAAGAGGTAAGACGTATTGATCTCGGCAACATCTATAACAATTCGCAGAGGGACTAAAGTTCTAATCGAGGGGGGCGACTTTAATTTTTACCGTAATCAAAAAATTGGTGTTACCGGAGCGAACGGTTCTGGAAAGAGTTCGCTTTTTGCGGTTTTACAAGATGAATTAAGTCTGGATCGTGGGGAGCTTAATAAAGATCCAAACTTGACGGTAGCTCACGTTGCGCAAGCATTACCTGATGGTAATGGCCATGCAATTGAGTATGTGATTGACGGTGACATCGAGTTTAGAGATTTGGAAAGACGTCTGGCTCACGCTGAGGAGTCGGGAGACCCCCAGCTATTGGGAAGTTTGCACGAGCAAATGGGATTTGTTGGTGGATATTCTGCTCGGGCTCGTGCTGCCAAGCTCTTGAGCGGTTTAGGGTTTAGTGAAGATGAATTTCTGCACCCAGTGAGCCATTTTTCTGGTGGGTGGCGTATGCGTTTAAATCTCGCGCAGGCGCTTATGTGTCGATCAGATCTGCTTTTGCTTGATGAGCCTACTAACCACTTGGACTTGGACGCGGTAGTGTGGCTGGAGTCATGGCTCAAAACATATGAAGGAACCCTACTTTTGATCTCTCACGATAGAGAGTTCTTGGACAATGTTGTTGGTTTTATATGCCACATTGAATCGGGGCGCTTGAAAACTTTTACCGGAAACTATTCGAATTTCGAAATCCAGCGAGCATCGATTCTTGCGCAAGAAAAGTCGCTTTACGCAAAGCAGCAACGTGAGGTAGCCCACTTGAGATTCTTCGTGGACCGTTTTCGAGCGAAGGCGACGAAGGCTAAACAAGCGCAGAGTCGACTGAAGCAGCTCGCTAAAATGCAGCTGGTAGTCCCCGCGCAGGTCGTTTCACCCTTCGAATTTAAATTTAAAACGCCTTCGTCTTGGCCAGATCCTGCGATGGTGGTGAAGGGGGTTGACCTGGGTTATCCCGATAAAGTCGTTTTACGTGGTGTGTCTTTTGAACTTCGATCTGGAGACCGTTATGGGCTGGTTGGTCCAAATGGGGCGGGTAAATCAACGTTCGTAAAATTTCTAGCGGGAGAGCTGGAGAAGCTCTCTGGCGAAGTAACAAAGAACAGAGATATCTTGGTTGGATATTTTGCGCAAAACTCTTTGGATCAATTGAGGAATGGAGACAGCCCGCTTCAGCATTTGGTTAGACTGGCCCCGCTAGTGCGTGAACAAGATTTAAGAGATTTTCTTGGAGGATTTGGGTTTAGAGGTGACGATGTTTTCAAGGAGGTTGGTAGCTTCTCTGGGGGGGAGCGCTCCCGGTTAGCCCTCGCACTTATTGTCTGGCAGAAACCGAACGTCTTACTCTTGGATGAGCCGACGAACCACTTGGATATGCAAATGCGTTTTGCGCTCTCTAGAGCTCTGCAGGAGTTTGAAGGCGCCGTGGTACTCGTATCTCATGATCGCGCCTTACTCAAGGAAACGTGTGACCAACTGCTAATGGTTAATAGCGAGGCCGTTAGTCTTTTCGATGAAGATTTAGACGCCTATGCAAACTTTTTATTAAGGACCTCATCAAAGAAGGGTGAGGCAGAGTCGTCAAAGTTATCTAAAAAAGATCAGCGCAGAATCGAGGCGGAGGCTCGTAGTGAGTTAGCGTCAAGGGTGAGGCCCCTGAAGCAGAAGCTGAGCTCTTTAGAGAAAAGGCTGGAAACTCTTGGAGCAAAAAAACTTGAGCTTGAAAGTCGCTTATCTGATCCCAACATATATGAGGATAAAAACAAGCTCGTATTGGTTGAGTGCTCGAAAGAGAAGGCGGTAGTCGATAAGGAAATAGTCGAACTCGAAGAAGAGTGGATTCGGGTGTCGAGTGAGTTGCAGGATTTGATGGAGTGAGGTTTATGATTAATTTTTTGAGAGGTCCTACATGTTAAAGCGTGTCATCCTGTTTTTGCTTACTAATCTGGCTGTGATCTTTTTGTTGAATATCACGATGCGGCTTTTGGGGATCGATTCGTTTATGGCAACCTCTGGTGCTGGGGTGAACCTCCAAGGGCTTCTTGTGTTTGCTGCTGTAATCGGCTTTGGGGGCTCGTTCATCTCCCTAGCAATGTCGAAATGGTCAGCTAGGTGGATGACGGGGGCCAAAGTGATAACGACCCCGCAAGGGGATACAGAACGCTGGCTACTTTCGGTTGTAAGTGCTCAGGCTGATAAAGCTGGGATCGGAATGCCGGATGTAGCGATTTACGAATCCAGTGACATCAATGCGTTTGCTACCGGTATGAGTAAAAATAATTCACTGGTAGCTGTTAGCTCCGGGCTGTTAAATCGGATGTCACAAGATGAAGTCGAGGCGGTCTTGGCGCATGAGGTCAGTCATATAGCGAATGGCGACATGGTGACTCTGGCCTTGATTCAAGGTGTCGTGAACACGTTTGTTATTTTTCTTTCTCGAATAATCGGTCATCTCGTTGATCGCGCTCTCAGCGGTGGCAGGAGCCGAGGTTATGGTTTGGGTTTCTGGATCACGACCATCGTTTCTGAAATTATCCTAGGCGTGTTAGCGAGTATTATCGTCATGTGGTTTAGCCGACGCAGGGAGTATCGCGCCGACTTCGGTGGGGCGAGTCTTGCCGGTAAACAAAAAATGATCGCAGCCCTACGAAAATTGCAGTCAGCTCACGAGCCCTCTAACTTGCCAGATCAAATAAAAGCGTTTGGGATATCTGGTAAGGCGCAAGGAATCACCGGATTATTCATGTCGCATCCGCCACTTTCTGAAAGAATAAAAGCGCTGGAAGAAACAATAATTTAACAATTCGTATTCATGATGCATGCTAGATGACTTAGTCGAGCAAAGAATCCAATCTTCGATCCGTTGTGGAGACTTTGATAATTTACCGGGGAGTGGAAAACCGCTGGAATTAGGGGATGATTCGCTCATCGCTCCTGAGCTCAGGATGACGTTTAGGATACTTAAGAATTCGGGATACGTTCCTGCGGAGGTAAAGGCGCTCAGCGACGTGTTCGCATTAGAGTGCGTTATCAGGGATCTCGACGCTGCAAGCTCGGAGAGGAGCCTGGCGATTAAGCGGTTGGAGGCCCTCAAGCTGAAACTCGGGAATTCGGGTTGTTTTAGTCGGGTGCTTGAGAATAGAAAAGATTATTTTCGGCGAATTTGTCGCAAGCTTGATAGAAGTGAAATCGAGTGAGCGATCATCGCGTGTTAAGATTCGTGCCGACTAATAGATCCAAATAAAAACAACGACTATGGATAGCAAAGAGGCGCTTAGGCGTTTGGTAGAGGGCAACAAGCGGTTCGTGGATGGCGCGCAGACCGGCATTAAGCAGGCGTCTCAGATGCATCGCGATGCATTGATTAAAGAGCAAAATCCATTTGCGATTATCTTAGGGTGCTCTGATTCTCGCGTTCCTGCGGAAATTGTTTTCGATCAAGGCCTTGGTGATTTATTTGTGATCAGGGTCGCCGGTAACATCGTCTCTCCGTCTCAGGTCGGGAGCGTTGAATTTGCGGCCGAACGGTTTGGAACGCCTCTGGTGGTGGTGTTGGGGCACTCATTTTGTGGTGCCATTGAGGCGGCGGTAGAGGGACTGGAAAACCCGAAAGAACGGGCCTCTCCAAATGTAAACTCGATAGTTAGCAGGATACGACCCTGTGTAGAAAATCTTTTAGAGCTGCACGTGGAGCTATCACACGAGGAATTGTTGCATCAGGCAGTGCGGGCAAATATCCGTGCATCAGCCGATCATTTAAGGCATGGGTCTCAAATGTTGGAGAGACTCATCTCACAGGAAAAGCTTCTGGTGGTTGGGGCTGAGTACTCCCTTGAAACTGGTATTGTTGAATTCTTTGATCAGATCTAGTTTAGATTGAAATACATCCAAGGTACTGTTTAGCTTGGCAGCGCTTGGCCAACTGCTGGGCGTTTTCTATTTCGGATGGTTTTAAGATAAGGCCTAATCCATCCCTAAAACTTTCTGATCGCGGATGCCCCAGTTGTCTTGCTACTTCAAACCATGTGTAGGCAAGCACGTTGTTTTTCTCAAATCCCAATCCCAGTTGATACATGATACCGAGGTTTTGAAAAGCAGCTGGATGCCCGCGAGAAGCAGCCTTGGTGATGAGGGTAGCTGCTTTAAGGATATCTTTCGCAACCCCTCGCCCCTCTAAGTAAGCAATCCCTAATTGGTTCTCCGCGTCTGCGTCATTTTGATCAGCCGATTTCTGATACCAGCGTGTGGCAAGTGTGTAGTCACGTTGGACTCCGCGCCCATCCCAGTACAGGTCTCCAAGTTTTTTTTGGGCCTCCGGATAGTTGTTTCGAGCGGCCAACTCATAATGGTAGAACGCTATAGAAAAATTGAAATCAACTCCATCTCCGGTTTCATAAATCTCGCCAAGCTCGATGTGAGCGCGATCAGAGCCTTGCTTTGCTGCTCTTTCGAACCATTGGATCGCTAGTTGGATATTTCTCGAGACTTCAGTTCCCAGTTGATAATTTTTTCCTAAGCGAAGTTGGGCGGGGGCGTATCCGGACTCTGCCGACTGTGTTAGGAGATTAAGATACGTCTGGAAATTTTTCTCTCTCCCCAATCCATCGCGGTACTTGATAGCCTCAAGCATGAGGTCTTTTCCATTTTTGATTTTATTGCTTGATTCGATCAAACCATTCGCATACGGATCTTCTGGTTCAGGAGGATTCGAATGGGCTTTGTGCTCCGTCGGTAGAGCAATGATTAGCAAAACTGCTAACGAACAATTGATTAAAATTTTTAGGAGCACCGGTACTTTGGGTCAAATACGCGTTAGATTATGTCTTATTCTAACTCCGGCGAATATACTCGTTGGAATTTAGGCTGGCGGCTTACAGGGTTTAGCCAAGGGTACGTACTGGTTGGTGAGGGGGCGATGAGCTATGTTAGCTCCTAAAGTTTCTCAGAACTCGACGCCGGTCGCTGCTTTTGCTAACGGCATGTCAGGAACTTGAAAGGTTTCCTTTAATTTGAGGGCGGTTACGGATTTATAACGACCAAAGATTACAAACTGATCCAATTCACGGTTGGTTTTCTTACTAAGCAGAAACCCCAACGGTTGGTCAACAGCTTTAAAATTCAGTAATGCATCTTTGAGTATGTTGTCCCAGCGTTCTGCATTGAGGTCTATATCACCCGATGTGATAACCCCACGACAACCGATCTGCCCGCAATTAACGGTCATCGGATAGTCGACATTAAATAAACCATATTCATCGGTAATTTGTTCACCGATTTGGATGTCCTTTATCGCGATCTCAAAACCATATCCAGTACTCATAGAGTTCGGATTGCAGCAATGGTTTACGAATTTTCCGTGATCCCAACTGACAACCCGATTCCCATTGCTCTCAATGTAGGAGTACTTATCTACAATATCTTTTTCTTGTTGGTTTAGGTGGCTGTACTTCAGGGGGCTGACGTTTACGTCAAGGTGATCCTTGACGAAGGTGACGGTGCCTTTGGGGATAAAGCTGGTGGCAAAGACGCCGGATCCGATTTCAGCATCAATATACCGAAGTTCCGTAGAAGGATGGATCATTTTTTCCCCTTTTAAAAACCGCCTTTTTACTCTTTTTTAAGTAAAAAACAAGGGGGTCTTAAAAAATATTTACAACCTTTCCCACCAGGTCCCGACGCCAAACTTCATCGTATTGTTTTGCTTGGATTTAATCGATGATTACGAAAAGTCTCTTTACGCTAAAGGTCATGTCCTTGCTTAGAGGATCAATTGTTGGGTAGGGTATAGGAAAACGTTTTGTGAGGTCGCTTTATGAAAGTTAACAGGATCGAGACCATAAGAGTTGGCGAGTTCCCTAACATTATTTGGGTCCAAGTTGGTACCGACAGTGGGTTGGTTGGTTTGGGTGAAACCTTCTATGCAGTGGAATCGGTCGAGGCGCATATCCATGAAGTAATTGCTCCTTATTTGCTGGGTCAGAGCCCTCTGAGTATTGATCAACATAACCGTCATATGCTCTACAACTATCTTGGCTTTAAGTCAGTTGGTGCTGAAATGAGGGCGGCATCCGCGATAGATATCGCTCTATGGGATATTTTTGGGAAGGTGACAACTCAACCGATCTATCAACTCCTTGGCGGGGCAAGTCGCGAGCGCGTCCGTGTCTACAACACCTGTGCTGGGTCTGAGTACGTTCGTAAAAAGCCTGAACAAGGGACGAGTAATTTTGGCTTAAAAGTCGACGGGGGCGGCTATCGTCCTTACGAGGATTTGAGTGGTTTTATGAATCATGCTGACGAGTTAGCTATTTCGCTAGTCGAGGAGGGGTATACGGGAATGAAGATTTGGCCATTCGATGCGTATGCTGAAGATTCCGGAGGAATGCATATTTCGAATCAAGATCTGAAAAAAGCGCTCGAGCCATTTGAAAAGATTCGAAAGGCAGTGGGAGACAAGATTGATATTCATGTTGAGTTTCATTCTTTATGGAATCTCCCAATGGCGAAAAAGCTTGCGAAGGCTATTGAACCATTTAATCCCTACTGGTACGAGGATCCGATCAAGATGGATAACTTGGATGCATTATCCGAATATGCTCACTCGACTCCAGTCTGGGTCACCGCGAGTGAGACGCTTGCAACGCGGTGGGCTTTTCGGGAATTATTTGACCGTCAAGCTGCCTCTGTTTGTATGTTTGACATTGGATGGACCGGGGGAATAACAGAAGCTAAAAAAATCGCATCGATGGCTGAGGCTTACCACATCCCCATTGCGCCACACGATTGTACTGGTCCTGTGTTGTTGACCGCCGCTGTCCACCTTTCACAACATTGCACAAATACTTTGGTTCAGGAGGTGGTAAGGGCGTTTTACCATGGGTGGTATGGAGAGTTGGTAACCGAGCTCCCGGCCTTGCGGGACGGGTTTATCAGGGCGCCTGACGGCCCAGGGCTGGGTACCGAGCTTCACCCTACAGTTTTTTCTAGAGGAGATGTAACGGTTCGATCATCGAAGAGTTAGGGTTGAATTGGTCGTACGACGTAAACTAGTAAAATGGAAGGACGCATTTCATTTTCAGTTTTCAATTAAAGACACAGTGTGAATTTATCTGAGCAGAGTCTCCAATACGTTTGGCATCCTTGCAGCCAAATGGCCCGTTTGTCGTCTGTACCCCCGCTCGCTATCAAAAGTGGAAAAGGTGGTTGGGTTTTTGATGAGCACGGTAATCGGTATTTTGATGCGATTAGCTCGTGGTGGGTTAACTTGCTTGGCCACTCGAATGAACGCATAAACGCGGCTATAAAGCATCAGTTAGATAACCTGCCTCATGTCATGTTGGCGGGTTGTACGCATGAGCCTGTGGTAAAGCTTGCGGCCCGTCTTTCTGAGCGAACAGCACGAAATCTGGGTCATGTTTTTTTTGCGTCCGATGGGTCAAGTGCCGTAGAGATCGCGTTGAAGCAAAGCTTCCATTATTGGAGACAGTGCGGTGAGGTGGACCGTACAGAGTTCGTCTGCCTTAGTGGCAGTTACCACGGAGAAACGCTTGGTGCGTTGTCAGTTACTGATGTGCCATTATTTCGCGACGCATATGGGCCATTACTTTTAGCGGGTTTGACTGTCGAGGCGCCAGACTCGCGATTAGGGAACGAAGAGCAGGCTCTCGCCGATATGAGTGAGTTGTTATCGAGCAGGTCCGGAAAAATCTCTGCAGTTATCGTCGAGCCACGTATACAAGGCGGAGCCGGTATGGTTATGCATTCTGTTCAATATCTTCAAAAAGTTCGTGCGTTAACGCGACAACATAATGTGCACCTGATTGCCGATGAGATAGCAGTGGGTTGCGGGCGCACGGGTAGTTTTTTTGCGTGGGATCAGGTCGATCGAGAAAATTGGCCGGATATGGTCCTTTTGTCGAAGGGGATCACAGGTGGAAACTTGCCGCTATCTTTGGTTATGACCACCGATGAAATTTTTGAGGCTTTTTTAGATAATGATTTTAAGAAGGGGTTTCTTCATTCTCATTCGTACACTGGAAACCCGCTTGCGTGTGCCGCGGCTAATGCAGTTCTTGATCATTTCGATGAAGGACTAGAGAAGCAAATCCGCATCCAAGCTGACTATATAAGGCAATCATTTGCGCACTTCGATAGTGAACCAAGAATCAGCAATCTTCGGCAGTGTGGAATGGTTCTAGCATTTGACGTCGAGGGAGTTATTGAAAATTTTGCAGAGAAGTTTCATCTCGCGGCGCGTAAGCACGAATTGCTTATTCGTCCCATTGGTCAGACGGTCTATGTGATGCCTCCATTTGTAATCGATAAAGATTTGTCGCAGCATATCGGGAGTGCAGTGGCGAAAACGCTCGACGAGGTCCTATCGAATGCTCATTGATGCATTAGAGCAAGAGTTATCTCGCCTCGATGAGTCGGGTTTGCGCAGGATACTTCGAGTAGCCGAAGGTCCAACTAACGTACGGCAGCGTATTACCGATCGGGCAGGCGTAACAAAAGAGCACCTGTTGTTTTGCTCTAATGATTACTTGGGGTTAGCTAGTCACTCGAAGGTTAAAGAGGCGCTCAAAGAAGGAGTCGATCGTTGGGGGGGTGGTTCTGGCGCGTCGCATTTGATCAGCGGACACACGAGGGCGCATGTCGACCTCGAGGAGAAGTTATCCGCTTTGTATGAGCCTTTCATTGGGATGAATCGGTGCTTAACCTTTTCGACCGGTTTCATGGCGAACCTCGCGGTAATGACTGCCCTAGGAGGCGAGGACGCAGAACTATTCTCGGATCAACTTAATCATGCGTCACTCATTGATGGAATGA
>Ga0255776_10005374_pt1 | contig 13338 bp, 7 predicted proteins | sample 071ome_19_FD_179974 | JGI IMG/M metagenome (GOLD analysis project Ga0255776, IMG submission 179974) | Coastal salt marsh microbial communities from the Groves Creek Marsh, Skidaway Island, Georgia - 071413AT metaG (version 2) | ecosystem: Environmental > Aquatic > Marine > Intertidal zone > Salt...
GGGGAGTGTACCAATTGGGCGTCTCAGAACAATCACAATACGATGCGAAATTGGGATACGAGTTTGGTGACGGATATGAGCAGTACGTTTGAAGGTCACGGTCAATTTGACGGCGACGTATCGCGTTGGGACACATCGCAAGTGACGAATATGTTATATATGTTTGCTGATGCGCCTTCGTTCAACCAAGACATCGGGAGTTGGAACACAGGAAAAGTGACTGATATGGGAGGTATGTTTTCTTTCGCTTTCGCGTTCAACCAAGACATCGGGAGTTGGGACACATCGCAAGTGGCTGATATGAATAATATGTTTCATCAAGCTTCTGCGTTTAACCAAGACATTGGGAGTTGGAACACAGCGCAAGTGACGAATATGGGATGGATGTTTGATTCCGCTTCTGCGTTCAATCAAGACATTGGGAGTTGGAATACAGAAAAAGTGACGAATATGGGATTTATGTTTAATTCCGCCTCTGCGTTCAACCAAGACATCGGGACAAAATCAGATGGGAGTTGGAACACATCGCAAGTGACGAATATGGTATATATGTTTTTTTTCGCTTCTGCGTTCAACCAAGACATTGGGAATTGGGACACGTCGAAAGTGACGAATATGGGATATATGTTTTTTTTCGCTTCTGCGTTCAACCAAGACATTGGGAATTGGGACACGTCGCAAGTGACGAATATGAGATCTATGTTTAATTACGCTTCTGCGTTCAACCACGACATCGGGACGAAATCTGATGGGAGTTGGAACACAGAAAAAGTGACGAATATGAGAGAAATGTTTGCTTCCGCTTCCTCGTTCAACCAAGACATCGGGAGTTGGGATACATCGCAAGTGACTGATATGCCAAGTATGTTTAAAGGCGCATCTTCGTTCAACTATGACATTTCGTCGTGGACAGGAACAGCGGCTACGACGGCGCAAACGAACATATTTGATGGAGCCACCGCGTTTCAAGACAAATTCCTGTGCACGGACACCGTCACTGGTCCTGCGAGTTCGTGTGCGATTCAAAACTACGATCAATATTATATCCTTGCTGAAAATACGTGCGAGTCGGAAGGTTACGTGACTATCCTAAATCTGAACCAGTGCCGCATCGCTGGACGCGCATTATCTGGGGACGCTTCGAAAGGGTTTCGCTTTGATCAGCCTGATGATGGTTACTCCACTACGAGTTCGGCAAACACTGGCGGCTGCACTTTCCATAGTGGCAACATCCAAAACGACATTCAATTCTTTCCTTATGCTTCCGGGTCGTGTGGGTTATACAGTTTTCATTGCGTGTGCGGAGCGTTTGCACCAATCCCAGATGCGAGTTGGCATACGTTTGTGGAGGAGTGTTTATCCGAAGCTCCAGAAACAGGGGAGTGTACCGATTGGGCGTCTGGTAATAATTACGGGACGATGCCAAACTGGAATACGAGTTTGGTGACGGATATGAGTGGATGGGATGGAAATGTCCACACAGGCTTTGGTGATAGAAGTACATTCAACGGTGACATATCGAAGTGGGACACGTCGTCTGTGAACACTATGAGTTATATGTTTACAGGCGCATCTGCGTTCAACTATGACATTTCCTCGTGGACTGGGACGGCGGCGACGACGGCGCAAACTAACATGTTTGAGGGAGCTACCGCGTTCCAAGACAAATTCCTGTGCACGGACACCGTCACCGGTCCTGCGAGTTCGTGCGTTTTGAGGCAAAGCTACTGGTCCGCGTCCTCATGTCCACTAGGTTCATGGGTGTATAATAAGGAGTACACGACGCACGAAACGAATCCTGGTTCTGTGAGCACTCCAGAGGCGTGCATCGAGCTTGTTCGTACGGAGTGTCCGACGGCCAAAATCGCCAACATGGGTTCAAACGGTGAGTGTTGGTGTCAATATCACGACGGTTCAGTCACGGAAATCGTAGCGACCAATGATGAAAACGAGTGGATGTCGTGTCTTTTGACTTCTTCTCCCGATCCAATTCCAGAAGACGCGAGTTTGCAAACGTTTGTGGATGAGTGTTTAGTCGAAGCTCAAGGAACTGGGGAGTGCACTGAGTGGGCGTCCGGTAATAATTACGGGACGATGCCAAATTGGGATACGAGTTTGGTGACGGATATGAGCAGTACGTTTCAAGGTCACGGTCAATTTGACGGCAACGTATCGGGATGGAACACAGGAAAAGTGACGAATATGTATAAGATGTTTTATTCCGCTTCTGCTTTCAACCAAGACATTGGGAGTTGGAATACAGAAAAAGTGACGAATATGGGATGGATGTTTACTAACGCTTTTGCGTTCAACCAAGACATCGGGACAAAATCAGATGGGAGTTGGAACACATCGCAAGTGACGAATATGGTATATATGTTTTATTTCGCTTCTGCGTTCAACCAAGATATTGGAAGTTGGAATACAGAAAAAGTTACGAATATGGAATGGATGTTTGCTTTCGCTTCTGCGTTCAACCAAGACATTGGAAGTTGGAACACAGCGCAAGTGACGAAAATGGAACAAATGTTTCGTCACGCTTATTCGTTCAACTATGACATTTCCTCGTGGACTGGAACGGCGGCGACGACGGCGCAGGTAGGAATGTTTGAGGTAGCTACGGCGTTCCAAGACAAATTCCTGTGCACGGACGCCAACAAGGGCCCTGCGAGTTCGTGCGTTTTGAGGCAAAGCTAAAAAAGGAAATAAAAATAGTGCAGAAGATAAAGGAGAGGAAGAAGTGCGTTGTACGTGTCTCGATTGCGGCGCGCATGCGCATTTAGTATGTTTAGCCAAGAGTATACATATTACAAACTAGTAACCTAGCTACGCTTGATTTTAGAGAACGACGACGTTATATCTGCGCCGTTCTTTTATTTTAAAATTTTTTTCTTTCTGCTCAATCTGCTCAATCTGCTCAATTGACCAGAAAGGGAACACCCATAGCATATTCCACTCTTTCCGATTAAACGACTCTATAAAAATAGATCCATATCAATTTTTGCCAAAAAAAAAAAGCAGAGAAAAAGAAAGTGACGACGACGACAATGACGACGGCGACAACTCACCAGCGACACGCGACGATCGCGCACGAGTGGCTGTTGAAGAGCGTCGAAATCATTCTTTCCTCGCGTCGTGGCGGTAATTCAAGCGCCACTCCTTCCACCGTCGGAAAGACGGACAAGAAGAAGAAAAAGATAAAGAAAAAAAAGGACACTCGAAGTTGGTGGTTCAATTTAGAGCCAACGAATTTTCTCCTCGCTGATAAAAACGAGCAGGTTGAGTGCAACGGTATGGACGAAGAAGAAGGTGAAGGAGACGATGAAGATGGTGGAGATGCAGATGCATTCGCATTCGACTCGATACGAAAGCAACTCGAGCCGTGGAGATTGAACGATAACGAACTTGGATTCAATCCAACTCCTCTGGTCGTTGATATCTTCCACTGCCACGACAACGACGAAAAAGAACAAAAACAAGAAAAGGAAAATGAAGAAGCATTTTTAGTCGAACGATGGGTGTTGTCGGTAGATCCTTTGATCGCATCTGATGGAGCATGCGCCTCGAAACCGTCCCACGAAACTTCTATTATGTACAAAAAGGCTGTAATTCAAACTCGCGTATTGATTTCGTTACTTCGGTCGCTTCCGGCGCATCGCTTGCAGCGGCGCGCGAGGTTGCAGTTACGTGCCGACGCTGGTAAAATGTTTCATAAAATCTACGCAACAACAACGTCGGATTGTAAGCCGAAGAATATCAATGGAGAAAATTTCGTGTGGCGAACGTTTATGTTTTCAAAAATAGACACAAAGGTCGGTTCAATGCACGCCAGATGTTTCTTCCTCGACGAGTACAGCTTGAACGAGTCGAGAAAAGTGCCAGGGATGTCTTGTAGGAATGGGAGTGCGTCGTCATCGTCGTCGTTAGCGGCGGCGGCGGCATTGGCTGTCACTGCTGACGTCAGTGTGTCTCCACACAAAACTGAAGAGAGAAAAGACGTACAACAACAAAAGACAAAAGTGAAAGGCTTATTGACGACGGAATTGGCTAAGTGCGAAAAAAATCTCTCGAAAGGAGACGGAGCGATTGCTGTCGATACGAGCCAAAAAAGTAAACCATCAAAGAATTTTGTTCCAGTTAATGCCTCTTCGGCTCCATCAAATCTTTTCGATGCAATTCGATCGCGAACAGAAACGTGCGCGGCTGATGTTCCAGATACGTCGGTGGCGTTGCTCCCGTCGATGAAAGCCTCCTCTTTTGGAAGAGAAAGTCCAAATTTTAACTTCCAACAAATTATCTCGCCGTACGGTTCCCCGGCAGTGCACCTCGAACCTCCCGAACAAGCTCGCACATTAGTAGTATCGCCAAGAATAGCCACATTTTCGTCGAATTCTGGTGGGAAAACGAGTATTGCGCAAGAAAACGAGAACGAAGACGATCTGTTCGCTTTGGACGAAGACGTGTCTCAAGCCGCATCGTTTGAAAAAACGAAGAACACAGACATGGAGATTGGCGCGCTAGTTCGAATGTTGAAAGATGCACCTGGTTTGTGCCCGCTCGATTCTTCTAACACGTTTGAAGACGCGCAAGAACGATTGGAAGCCTTCAAAGTTAAAATGAAGAATTCGTCCTCGTCTGCAGAGGAGGACGAAAGGTAGACATTATTATAGAATAGACCTCATACACATTTCTACATTTTCTCTACGTACAACCAACCGCCACGGAAAAAAAATTCTGTCTTTGTTATTTCTTGCAAAATATTCACGCGGTCAACGCGCGCACTACATCATCGAGAGCCTGAAAATAATGATTCTTAACGACAACGATGATGAAGACTGTAATATTATCATAATCAACAGCAACAACAGCGCGAAGGATAGAGCATCGTCGAGAGAAGAAGAAGGCGTATCCGAGACGACTGAAATCGCAGAGAAGGTAAAAGACGCCGTACTTCAACTGTATTTCTCGAGTGGAAAAATCACAAAGAATGGGAAACCGGAGAAGCAAAAGAACGAATTTACTCTTCTCGCGGGTTTTGTCGTTGAAGAGATGTGTGAGAAGGAGTGCGAGAAGACGTCCTCCTCGTTCAGATGTGTCGCGCTGGGTACGGGAACAAAATGTATTCCAAATGCAAAACGGAGGAAAGACGGGTGCGTTCTGTGCGACTCGCACGCGGAGGTTATCGCCAGACGAGCGTTGGTGAAATGGATCCACGAGGAGATATCAAAGGCGTCGACGTCGACGATAGTCGCACCATCACAGAAGTCTGTTTTTATTCGCGACGCGCAAACGGAGATGTTTCAGCTCAAAGGGAATGTGAAACTGCATTTTTTCATTGCTCAACCGCCGTGCGGCGACGCGTCTGTTTTCTCGGCCAAAGTACGAAAAGAGAAAGAAGGAGAAAAAGAAGAAGAAAGAAACTCGACAGTTCGGGGAGAAGTGAGAGGGAAAGGATTGAAGCGGAGGAAAACGGGTGGCGTAACGAACGGACAACCTGGCGTGACTGGCGCTAAAGTGGTTGCTTTAAGCGACGACGCCGAGGATGGTGCGAGATACAAAGTAGACGCAGAATTTGGCGTTTCAGAACAAGAAACGAGCAGATGTAGAATTAAGCCCGGTCGCGGAGACTTGACGTCTTCAATGTCGTGTTCGGATAAGATAGCGAAATGGATCATGCTAGGCTTCCAAGGTACGTTGTTATCGTTAGTACTATCGCATCCGATGCGTATGAGTACGATTACAATCGGTTTGAACGCAGGGAAAGGCGACGATATCGAGCGCATTGCTTTGTCGTCTCGTCGAGCCTTCATAGACCGCGTACCCGTATCTCTCAGAGATAAATTCTTAAACTCGGAAGGTCTACCAAGAGTAATTGTTATTAATCTATCGACAGATTTTAGCGAAGAAGAACAGTATTTGCAAAGCTTTTCCTCGGCGACTCGCGGCGAAGAAAGAGTGAGTTGTCCAACGTCGATAAATTGGTTTGAAAATTGCGAGAAGCAAGAAGTCACCGTCGGGGCCACGGGATTTAAAGCGGGCGCACCGCGACCACCTTCAGAGGCGTCTTTAGCTCTTTCGAGCAATCTTTGGAAGAAGCACGTATCCCGCCTCTCGCGACGAGCTTTGGTGAGAGATTTTATGGAGAAAGTAGTTGTTCCGACTACTTTTCGCGCGACTTTAGCAAAAATCGAATCGTATCAGGCGTTAAAGACGTACGCTGGAAAGCAGGGCAACTATGGATTGCATCGCACGATGTTTCTGAACGCGGAAGCTTTTCGAGACTGGACGAAAAAAGAAGACGCTTTGTCACGATTTACAATTCAGGAAATATAAGGTGTTCTCCAAAAATAATCCGCTAGAGCTTGTTTTGTTCCTCGACGATATTCTCTATCAGTTTGCACTTTCGCTTAAATTGTCCCAGCAAAGCGTTTTCCCCTTCGATGGGAATTTCCACCAAGACGCTCCCTTTCCCTTCGTTCATTCGCACGCGCACGCCGTCGCAGCACATGTAATACATTTCTTGCGTCTCTCTTCGAATGCGGCATCCTCTCTCTTCTTCCGACATTAACCTCCCCTGTAAAGCCTCGAGAATGCGATGCCCCGCCTTGGCATTCTTCGCTCGGAATCGTCTGCACAGATGGTCCTCGTCGTCTGCTCCTCGTTCTCTTCCCACCGTCCATCCCTCGCAGTATTTCTCCAACTGTTTAAACGTGGGGTTCGGTATCAAATCCGTCTCGTCGTCTTCGTTCCTCGTGAAGACGCCTTGCACGGGAATGAACGCCAACGCCGCGAGTCGAGTTGTTTGCTTTTTCATATTCATATTCATGTTCGTGTTCGTTGTTGTTTGCGTTCTTCCACGAGGAGAGGATTCCATCCTCGTCATCCTTTTTTTTTCCAAAAAAGAGCGAGAGTGAAGATGGCTGAAAAAAAAAGAAGTCGTCGAGCTCGACGAGGCGGAGAAAGAAGAAGTAGGAGATTGCGATGCGCGAACAGTTGTTGTTGTTGTTGTTGTTGTTGTTGTTGTTATCGCGGTTGTCGTTGAGAGCATCGTCGTTGTCATCGTCCGCTTCTTCTTCTTTTTTTTGCCGGTTATTTTTTTGTGTTTTTTTTTTTTGGGTGTGAAAAACGCCGTGGTTTTTAAAAAGTAAACAGAAAAAGAGAGATGATTGGGGAGCCCCCAGCATGCCCAGGTGCCAGGGGAGAAGTTGTGAGCGAAGAAGAAGAAATAATCGTTTTCACATCATCAAATCACTCCTTATTCTTCTTATTAATCTTCGTGTCGTGAAAAGACAGCGGGAAGAGCTAAAAGCCTGCGCTTTGTGACAGAAAACAATCGATCGAGAGACGACATTAATTATAAGCGTTGAGAGAAGGAGAGACCGATGGACGGCAGCGACGCGGCGAAGGATCAGGCGGCTTACTGGGCCGAAGTCGAACTCGTGAGGAGGCGCAACGAGTTGGAGAAAATCGAACAGGACAAACAACGCGTAAAGCTGTTAAAAGAAGAAGTGTTGACGAAAAGAGGGAGAAATTTACTCGTCTTTCACTGCGGCGGAAGCAAGTATTTGAAATTCGGAAGAGCGAGCGAGGAAAGACCTTTCGTCTTTGAGCACGTGTGCGCGTACCAATCGACCGCTCGGCACAGAGGCGGTACGAAGAAAGGAAAAGAACAAGCACAAGAACGACGAGGGAAGAGAACTTTGAGAGAAGTGTACGTCGGCGATAACGAAAAGGCTTTTAGAGCTTCTCTGGAAAAAGAAACGACGACGACGACGACGACGACGACGACGACGACGGTAAAAGATGATCATGATCACGAGAAGAAGAAGAAAAAGACGAAGAAGAAAAGCCAGAACGAAAACGACGCGGACGACGACGGCGACGACGACGACGACGACGAAACATTTGGTGCGGTTGAAGTAAAGAGGACGAAAGAGGAGGAAGAGAAGGAGAAAGAAACGAAAGATGACTTTGGTCGAAAACTTCATTCTCCTCGACATCGCCTCGTCGATTGGAAATTCGGAAAAGAGGCTTTAGAAATGTACGAGGAAGATGACGACGATTGGGAACTGGTCTTTCCATTCAGGAAAGGGAAACTCGTTGCTTCAGAGACTGTTTTAGAAAATTGTTGGCGAGACGCGCTGGAGAAGGCTGGATTTTCCAGTAAGCGCATTCGTGAAAAAATGGACGTATTAGTCATAGCTTCACCGCTTTGCTCGCGAGAAGATATCGAAACCATGGCGCGGACGTTGCTCGTCGGTTTGAATTTTCGCTCCATCTGCGTTCATGGCGAATCTACGTGCGCGTACTTTTCGTTGGGTTCGAGGAATCAAAAAGTTACGTGCGTCGTTGACATTGGCGCGCAAAAAATAACCGCTGAATGTGTGGATAGCTCGGGGTGTCCGATACCGAACTCACTTGTAGCATTGCCATATGGTTACGAACACATGAGTCTTTGTAACGTTGCGGCAAATCGATCGTGCGGAACATGGATGGAGAAGTTGAACGGGGGAATTGGAGCGTACGAGTGGTTTGAAAACGTTCTCGCGTTTTCGCGAGATACCATAACCTGCGATAACGACGTACGTTACGAGGATCGTGTTGTTCGATTTAAACATAGTGGTAAGTTGTACGAAAGTAGCTCGTGTTCGAAGGCTTTAGCTTTTGCCTCTGACGCGCTTTTTGAACCGGAACGAATCAAATTTAAAGGGCCTTTCACCGGCGCCGGCGGTTTTTGGGACGACGAGAAAGTTGGCATAGATGAGGACGAGGACAATGGTGGCGGCGGCGGTGGCGGCGGTCGCGGTGGCGACGACGAGGACGACAATAGAGAAAAGGACGACGAGGACGATGATTACAACGACGCAGAGAGGAAAGGAAGCATAGCTACTTCCATTGGTACGTTTATTTTACCCTCCGCTCTGTCGCGGGAGGAAGACTCGTTGGTTAATAAGTCGAATCGCGAAGAAGAAAAAGAGGAAGAAGAAGAAGAAGGAAAAGAAAAAAGAAGGGAAAAAGAAGATGGCGAGAAGAAGGAATCGATGCGAAAAAGTAGACCGGACCGCGAAGTCGTTGGGCTACACGAGGCTATCGTTGCGAGTTGTCTCAGTTGTGAGTTACCAATGCAAAAGTGCGAAGCATTACAGAATATTTTACTCGTCGGCGGCGGCGCCGAAATACCCGAGATTGAAGAGGTCATCGAGGGTAGAATTTCTTCTACATTATCGTTCATTATTTCTAGCATGGAGGACGATGAGCTTGCCACACATTTGCGCTCAATCACGCCGATCGTGCTCGATCACCGCGCTGGAACGGTGTACTCGGAAGCGACGTGGTCGGGCGGGTGCATTCTCGGATGTTTAGACGACTCGAGAGGGAACAAGGAATGGCTTTCCCAAGACGTTTTCCAAAACCGCTTGAAAGTTGGAGATGCATCGAAAATTGAGAGCTGGGTCGGTGGAAATGGTGGGTTCGAGTTGAACGGATTATTCCGTTACTACTCGTCTTCTTTCTCCTCCTATTAGTTGGGTTGAAAGAGAACTGCTCTCTTTTTTACGTTTTTATTTAATAAAAAATAACAAAACACTTGATGCAAATATTGTTGTGTAATTTGTATATTTCGCAAAACCAGATATATTTCTACAAGAACCGCTCTTTTGAACACGCTAAGACGATGATTCCATCTCGCGTTCGCGTTCGACGACGCCTACTAAAGCTGCACCGCCAAAGTATAAACTCATGAGAGGAATGGCGAGAAGCATTTGCGTGAAAGGATCCGTCGAAGGAGTGAGCACCGCGGCGGCAATCACGGAACCAACGATGACGAATTTCCATGCCGAGAGCATTTGTTTCGAGCTCACGATACCGGTTTGTCCCAACAGCAACTGAATGACTGGGACTTGGAAAGAAAGACCGGTTGAAAATAAGAGCACGAGCACGAACTCAAAGTATTGATCGATGGACCATAAACTTTCTACCGCCCCATCCGCGTACCCGACAAAAAACTTTAACGCCGCCGGAGTCAAGATCAAATACGCGAAATAAATGCCTATATAAAACAGAACTGAGGAACCGAGGACAATAGGTCCAAGTATTTTCCGTTCTTTCTTCGTCAACCCGGGTAAGACATACGCGATGATCTCGTATAGGACAACCGGTGCGGCTAACAAAATGCCCGTATATCCAGCAACTTTAACCGTGGTAAAGAAATACTCTCCTGGACCGAGTTGCAAAAAACGAACTCCCATATCGCTGACTGGTTTTTCGAGAAATATGACTAAATCTTTCGCGAAGCAAAAGCAGAGCAAAATACACGCGGCGACTGCTCCGGATGAAACGAGCGCTCTATCGCGAAGCTCTTCCAAGTGTTCCCAGATAGACATCTCCACGTCATCTGGAAGCTCTTCTTCTCCTGGATACAGGAAAGATCGAACTGTTTCTTTTTGCGTTTGTTCGTCGGGCAATGACAAAGCGGCCGATGACAACGGCGATGATGACGGTTGTGATTGAGATGTTGAGGAAGAGGAGGAGGAGGTTGAGGACTCTAATCCGCGAAGAAAGTTAGGATCTTCCGTGATGGAAGTCTTAAAAGTATTCGTGCTCGTGGTCGCGCTACTTTCTCCCGCTCCATCCATCGCTGACTCTAACATTTGTTTTTGTCCCTCTCCGCCTTCTCCATTCGCATCGCTCGACGGCGGTGGCGACGATGACGACGTCGCGCGAGGAATCTCCGAGATCTTTCTTTTCCGATAAGCAGCAGCGGCGTTCAATTTTCGTCCATTTTTATAGTTGTTCCTGACGATATTGCTACTATTACTAATACGCCTAAAGCTAGTGTGCGTGATTGAGCGGATGGCAGTCACCGTCATCGCAGCGTTACGCCGCCGCTGATGCCGCTGATGCTGCTGATGCTGCGCGCACACAACAACAACGACGCTTCACGGGAGGGTAGAAGTGATAGGAGTAACGGAGAAGAAGACGTCACTAGGAGTGAAAATAAAAAAAGAATACGATGACATCACAAAATCTTATTTATGGACTTTACGAAAAAAGCCCATCAGGCAAGGCAGCTCATCTCACTGCTCTCGTCTCTCGAGGTGGTCGAAAAAAAGAAGCACACGTCGAAGAGTCGTCAGAGGAAGTCTACTACTCTGCTCCTTCTGTTTCAAACAACAACAACAACAACAACAACAACAAAAGAAGAAGAAGAAGAAGAAGAAGAAGAAGGAGGAGGGTGAAGATAGAAAAACATCTCAAAAAAATGTCCCTTTGTTGCTCTGCGGCGCATAAACCCACCGGGCGATGTCTTCTTTCTCGCGCGTCTCTCGCTGGGGAGCGACAGCCGGGACGCCGTTCTCCTCTTTTCCTCAAATTTCCTCCTCCTCTTCCTCTTTTCAGGGCTTGCCCGATTTTCAGTAAAAAAAATAACGCGAGTGAAAGCGGTTCTTTGATGACAAGGACGACGACAACGAGGACGAGGACGTCGAGGACGTCGACGAGTGCGATGATGGATTCGAGCAGCTTTACTGCTCCATCACATCCTCACTTTTTGATGATGTGCGAAGGAAGTAATGTTGGTGTGTTTAACAGCAAAATTAACAATAATAGTAGTAAAGTGAATAAGGAGAGCTCAAGCAACCCAAGGAGCAGCAGACGAAGAAGAAGTTTAATTGTTCAAAGGGCCGGTACAGCGAGCGTCGATGACGGCAGTAACATTTCAAAGAACGGAACAGAAGATGAAGAAAAAAGAGAAGCTGAGTTGAAAGACGTGTACCAGGGCCCGACGCGTTTAGCCGGAGGTTTGCGAAGACACACCATACTGGTTTACGTGGCGGATGAAACCGGTATGATCAACAGAGTTGCCGGCGTATTTGCGAGACGCGGGTATAACATCGACTCTTTGTGCGTCGGTTTGAACGAAGATAAGGCGATATTCACTATTATGGTTGTGAGCGACGATAATTCGATCGCAAAGTTAATCAAACAGCTGAACAAACTCGCCAAGGTGAGAAAGGTTGAAAATGTCACCGATAAAGAGTGCGTCGATCGAGGATTACTTTTAGTGAAGGTTAAATCGGATTCGAGCACTCGTACGGAGTTGTTGGAAGTCATTCGCATCTTTCGTGCTTCCGTGGTTGACGTTTCGAACCACTCGATTACGGCGTGCGTGACTGGAGATCCTGGAAAGAATCGCGCCTTTCAATCGGCGCTGTCTAAATTTGGCGTCATTCAAGTCGCTCGCACTGGTAAGTTAGCTCTGAAGAGAGAGCCGATGTATTCAGAGTCGCGCTCGAGGAAAATCAAGTTGATGGAAGCTCTGCGCAAGGCAAAACAAGTTATGGACGGTACTTACGTTGATTCTAGTTCATCCTCGAGCGTTGGCTTTAATTCGGACGATCGCGCCGAATCGCTTCTCGCGTCAAAAATCGTCAGGGCAGTTGCAGGATTAGACGGAGACTTGAACGAACGATTTTTTAGTGATTCGCCGTCTAGCGATCTTGGCGTTTACGGCGGCGATCTCGACGATGAAGTCAAAGGTGTTTGGGATGTTCCTGTCTTATCTTCATCGTACACGGGTGAGATTAACGAGAATCAAGAAGATATCCCAAAGCAACCCGTTGGTACTGCCGCTGCAGACGGTGGATTTACCGCGCACATGCTTTCTATCGTCGTCGATAATAAGCCGGGCGTTTTAGACTCAATCACCGGAGTGTTTGCGCGGAGAGGTTACAACATTCAATCCTTAGGCGTCGGTCCGGAAGCTACATTTGATATTTCTCGTATTTCTACAGTCGTGCCAGGCACGCAAGAGGACATCAGAATGCTTCTGAAGCAAATTTTAAAAGTTCCGTATGTGATTAGTGCGGACGATATCACGAAAACGCCATATGTCGAGAGAGAGTTGATGCTGATTAAAATCGTTTGCGATAGGAAGCAAAGAGGTGAGTTAGTTGATCTTTGCGCTATTTTTCGCGCAAAAATCGTCGATGTTTCCGAAAATACGGCCACAATTGAAGTCGGTGGACGGCAAAAGAAGATCACTTCGATTCAGCGTTTGTTAGAACCGTATGGCATTCTCGAGGTGGCCAGAAGTGGCCGCGTAGCTTTGCCGCGAGACTCTGGAGTGGATTCGAAACTGCTCACCGCCATCGAGAACGAGGCAGATTTGCAGTGGTAAGTTATAGGTTGGTAGAAGAGAGATTGTGGTTTTAGTACATCTTTTCATTTATCATTGTATATTGGATCGTCAAGGATGTGTTGCTTCTTCTTTCTCGCCTCACTCAACGTCCTGCAACGTGTGTCGCAGCAATTTTATCAAGAAGCAAAAAAAGAGAGAGT
>Ga0255776_10005378_pt1 | contig 13330 bp, 12 predicted proteins | sample 071ome_19_FD_179974 | JGI IMG/M metagenome (GOLD analysis project Ga0255776, IMG submission 179974) | Coastal salt marsh microbial communities from the Groves Creek Marsh, Skidaway Island, Georgia - 071413AT metaG (version 2) | ecosystem: Environmental > Aquatic > Marine > Intertidal zone >...
GACGCACGGGCACCCCCGGGGCCCACCGGGCCGCCACGTTCCTCGCGGCGGAACTCGAGCGATACGGAATCGAGCCAGCCGGAGACGAGGGCAGCTATCTGCAAACCGTTCCGATGGCCCGGATCTCCGAAGAGACGGACAACGGCCCCCGCGAGCGCATGGTGATGGAGATCGACTACGAGGGATGGGACGATCTCCCAGCCGAGTCGATCATCCTGACCGAGTCGAACGTCATCGGGGTGATTCGGGGCTCGGACCCGAACGTCGCCAACGAGGCGATCGTCGTCGGCGCCCACTTCGACCATGTGGGGATCGGCGCTTCGGTGCCCGATGAAGCAGGTGTGCCCGATTCGATCTACAACGGCGCCGACGACGACGGTTCGGGCACCGTCGCGGTCCTCGAGATCGCCCGCGATCTGATTCAGCGCGAAGCGCCGCGTCGCACGGTCGTGATCCTCTTGAGCACCGGTGAGGAAATGGGGTTACTGGGCACGCGCTACTACATCTCAAACCCCGTCATCCCGATGCATCAGACCGTCGCGGACCTGCAGATCGAAATGATCGGGCGTCCCGACGAGGCAGTCGGCGGCTTCGGCAAGGCGTGGCTGACAGGGTTCGAGCGGACGACGATGGGTGACCAGCTGGCCGCGGCCGGGTCCCCGATCGTCCCGGACCCACGCCTGGAGCAGAACTTCTTCTTCCGCAGCGACAATATCGCCTTCGCGGTACTCGGGATTCCGGCGCACACGATGTCGTCGTTCGGACTGCACACCGACTACCACCAGCCGTCCGACGAGGTCGAGCTTGTCGACTTCGATCACATGGCCGTGTTGGTGGACGCGGCCGTGGAAGCCGTTCTGTTCCTCGCCAACGGCCCGAGACCGGACTGGAAAGAAGGGGGTCGGGAGGGGCTGGACAACTTCTAGGGCTCGCCGACGGAAGCGCCGCTAGCTCACGTCGTCCGTGCTACCCTCACGGCGTTGCTTCATGAGGCGTTCAGCCTCGGCCTCCCGCCAGGCCTCGATCCGGCCATGGTCACCAGATCGCAGAATCTCGGGCACGGTATGTCCCCGGTATTCCGGCGGTCTCGTGTAGGAGGGTGCGGAGAGGCTGCGCCCGTCATAGAACGAGTCGGTGGCCGCCGCGTCGTGGTCACCGATCGCACCAGGGAGGAGACGTACCACGGCGTCCGTCACGGCCAGAGCCCCGATCTCTCCTCCTGATACGACGAAGTCACCCAACGAGATCTCCTCGGTAGCCAGATGATCGGCGACCCGCTGGTCGACGTCCTTGTAGTGGCCGCAGAGAAGCGTGAGCTCGGGTTCAACGCTGAAACGCACCGCATCCGCGTGCCGGAACGGGCGACCACGGGCAGAAAGAAGCACGATCGGACCCCTGGGCGTGAGGTCATCGACCGCCTCGAAGAAGGGCTCCGGCTTCATGACCATCCCCGCGCCCCCGCCATAGGGAAGATCGTCCACGGTCCGATGTCGGTCGTGCGTGTAGTCGCGGAGGTCGACCAGTCGGTATTCGACGAGTCCGGCCTGAGCCGCGCGCGCCGGAATGGACAGCCCGAGTGGCCCCTCGAAGAAGCCCGGGAAGATCGAGACGATGTTGATCCGCATACTCACAACTCCAACAGGCCGTCGGGCGGATCGATCACCAGTCGACCCGTCTCGACATCGATCTCGACGACGATCTCCGTTCGAAACGGGATCATGAGCACGCCATTGCTGCCCCGGACCTCGAGCAGGTCGACCGGGCCCGTCTCGAAGACCTCCTTGACCTCACCCACCTCTTCCCCACCCACGGTCTCGACATTCAGACCCAGCAGCTGGTGATAGAAGACCTCGCCCTCCCCGAGCGGCTCGAGCTCCTCCATGGGCAGGAAGAGATAGCGCCCCTGAAGCGCCTCGGCCTGGGTCCGATCCGCGACCCCACCGAACGTGACGAGCACCCCCTTCGGCGAGCTGCGTACAGATTCGATCCGCAGGGGGGGCATGTCCGGGTCGGGGGCGTCGTCCTTCGGTCCTCCCAACGACAAAACCACCCCGGGAGCGAACACGCTCTCGGGGTGGTCCGTGAGAATCCCGCAGAGGAACTCGCCGCGGGTGCCGTGCGGCCGGGTGAGGTGGCCGACGACGAGGTGAGTCGGGTCCTGCCGACCCATGGTGGAGTGTCGCCCGAGGGTTACTCGGACTTCTCCTCTTCCTCGTCAGCGCCCTCGGCCTCTTCAGCCTCGGCAGCCGGAGCCTCCTCGGCCTCGGCAGCCGGCTCATCATCGGCAGCCTCTTCTTCGGCCTCGGCAGCTTCCTCAGCCGCCTCGGCAGCCGGGGCTTCCTCCGCTTCGGCCTGCGCAGCTTCTTCCTCCGCAGCCTTCTCGGCAGCCGCAGCTTCCTCAGCCGCCTTCGCAGCAGCCTCTTCCGCAGCAGCCTTCTCGGTCGCGGCCTTGGTCTCTGCGGCACGCTTGGCGGCGAGCTGCTCGGCGCGCTTCGCCTTTGCCTCTTCCGGATCCTCGACCCCCACGGCCACGGTGTCGTCACCGCCGCGGCGAGCCTTCGAGATGAGCGATTTCACGGTGCCGGACGGGCTCGCGCCCTCGCTGATCCAGTGGTCGACACGCTCGAGGTCGATCACGAGTCGCGCAGGACTCGCAAGCGGCTTGTAGTACCCGAGGGTCTCGACGAAACGACCGTCGCGCGGTGATGCGCTGTCGGCGACGACGACGCGGTAGTGGGGCTTCTTCTTCCGGCCCATGCGCCGGAGACGAATACGTGCAGGCATTCTTCTGAGTCTGTGGTGTTTCTTGCGTTCGAACGCCGGTCGACCGGCGCCCCTGCCCGGGGGAAACCCGGAAAAAGGGCAGACGCAAAGAATAAACGAGTGCGGATGCGCTGTACAGCGATGACGGGCCCGTGAACCTCCGGGGACTCCGGCATCGACTCGCCCTGTCGCACTTCACGCACGACTTTGTCGACATGCGCATCCTCGGCCCCATCCTCGTCGTCACGGTAACCGCGTGCTCCCCGGTTTCGGACACGACCTCGTCTGCTCCATCCTCGAACGCCCTCTCGAGGCTCTCGTCCCACTCCACCCATGGGATGGTCGTCACCGGCTCACCAGACGCTACCGCCGCGGGCGTCACGATCCTGGAAGCCGGAGGAAATGCAATCGATGCGGCCGTGGCCACCGCTCTGGCGCTGGCGGTGGCGGAACCGACACAATCTGGCCTGGGCGGTCGGACGCAGGCACTGGTCTATCTCGCCGACGGAACGGCGTTCGGTTTCGACGGCACCACGTCCGTGCCCGCCGACTACGACCCCGACACCGCCGAACAGGCCGACGACGGGTATGCGGTGATCGGTGTCCCCGGCACCGTGGCAGCCCTTGCGGCCGTCTTGCAGCGCGGCGGTTCGATGGCGTGGTCGGACGTCATCGCGCCTGCACTCGCCCTCGCAGACGGCGGCGTGACGCTCACGGGCGGAGAAGCAGGTCGCCTCGCGTCGATCGCCGATCGACTTCGGGAGTCAGACGGAGCCCGAGCCGCATTCCTCCGATCCGATGGCACGCCGCATGCCGAGGGTGATCTACTGCGCCAGCCCGCCCTCGCCGACGTCCTCCGAATCCTCGGAGATGAGGGGGCTGAAGCCTTCTATCGGGGCCGGATCGCAGAGGTCATCGCACAAGATCTCGAGCAGAACGGTTACGTCGACCGGGTCGACCTCGCCGCGTATCAACCCGTTCCGTCCATCCTGACGCGCGGCCGGATCGGAGACCTCGAGCTACTGGGGACGTACCTGCCGGCATCCGGTGGGACGACCATCGAAGCGCTGCAGATCGCCGCGCTGGTCGGCGTGGATACGCTCTCATCCGACGAGCGTGCCGTAGCGACCGCGCTCTCGCTTCTGGCTGCCTTCGAGGACCGCGAATCGGCGCTGGCCGACGCTCGACCCGGTGAAGAGGACGCAGCCTGGGTCACGTCGGTCGAGCGGGCCCGGGAGCGCGCAGCAGAGATCCGTGCCGCGCTGGGCGCCGCTGTCCACCAGACGGCCGAGCGGCCGGAGCCCCACGGCACGGCGACCGCGTTGTCGTCTCGGGAGACATCGGCCGAGTCCCCCTTCACCACACATCTCTCGGTCGTGGACGACCAGGGCAACGCCGTCTCGATGACACAGTCTCTCGGCCCGAGCGGTGGATCACGAGTTGCGACACCCGGCCTCGGCTTTCTGTACGCGGCGACCCTGGGAGGGTATCTGGGCCGGGTCGAGCCCGGGGACCGGCCCTGGTCGTCCCAGTCTCCACTGATTGGCCTACGGGACGGACGTCCCGTCTTCGTCATCGGAGGGGCAGGCAGCCGACGGATCATTTCCGGCCTCGTCAACACGCTGCTCCGCGTCGAACTGGACGGAGCGTCCCTCGCCGAGGCGATGGCCGCGCCACGGCTCCACCCGTCGTCGACCTGGACGTTCGAACAGGCCGAAGGCTCGACCGGAAGCCGGCCCGCCGGAGCAGAGCTCGCCGAGGCACTCGGTCACGAGGTCGTCGAGCGGCCCTTTGACGTCTGGTTCTCGCGCCTCAACGCCATCGCGATCGATCGCACGACGGGAGCCTTCGAGGGTGTCGCCGACCCGAGGTGGCGGTGGGGCTCGGCCGCCGGGCCGGAGCGGTAGTTACCGGCCGAACGGCATTCCGGGCATACCCGGCAGACCGCCGCCGCCCATGCCGCCCATCATCCCCCGCATCTGCTTCATGAACTTCTGCATCTCCTTGAACTGCTTCAGGAGACGGTTCACTTCCGACACGGGACGGCCACTCCCCTTCGCGATGCGCGCGCGGCGAGAGCCGTTGAGAATCTTCGGATTCTGCCGCTCTTCCAGCGTCATCGAGAGGATGATCGCCTCGACGTGCTTGAAGCGTTTCGGATCCATGTTTGCGGCCGGGATCTTCATCCGGTTCGCACCCGGGATCAGCTTCAGGAGCTGATCGAGGGGCCCCATCTTCTGGATCTGGCGCATCGCGACGAGGAAGTCTTCGAGCGTGAAGCGCCCGGACATCATCTGCTTCTGAAGGCGCTCCTGCTCCTCCTCGTCCACGGCGACCTGGGCTCGCTCGACCAGCCCGACGACGTCGCCCATCTGGAGGATGCGGCCCGCCAATCGCTGTGGATCGGCGGAGTCGAGATCGTCGATACCTTCGCCGACACCGAGATACTTGATGGGCCGCCCGGTGACCCCACGGATGGAGAGCGCTGCACCGCCGCGGGCGTCGCCATCCATCTTCGTCATCACCACGCCCGTCAGCCCGAGTGCCTCCTCGAAGCCCTGCGCGATCGTGACGGCCTCCTGACCGGTCATCGCATCGGCGACGAGCAGGATCTCGTGAGGCTGCACCGCGTCGCGCACGCGCGTCAGCTCCTCCATGAGCGCTTCATCGATCTGAAGACGACCTGCGGTATCGACGATGAGCGCCGAATGCTTCGACTCGATCGCCCGCTGTCTGGCCGCGAGCGCCGTCGCCACCGGATCGCCACCGAACTCTCCGGAGAAGACCTCCGCGCCGATCTGCTGACCGAGCGTCTGAAGCTGCTCGATCGCGGCCGGTCGTTGCAGGTCGCACGCCGCGAGCATGGGCATCTGCCCCGTTCGCCCGAGCCGTCGCGCGAGCTTGGCCGCCGTGGTGGTCTTACCCGCGCCCTGCAATCCAACCATCAGGATCACCGTTGGGCCGCTCGTCGCCTTCTCCAGCGTGGCCCGCTCTTCACCGAACAGGTTCGCCAGCTCGTCGTGGACGATCTTCACGATCTGCTGGCCGGGGGAGACCGCCTTCAGGACCTGCTCGCCGAGAGCCCGTTCCTGAACGCGCCCCAGAAACTCGCGGGTGACCTTGAAGTTGACGTCGGCTTCAAGGAGGACCCGCCGGACTTCGCGCAGGCCTTCCTTGATCATCGGCTCGGTGAGCACACCTCGCTGCCGAAGCTTCTTGAGCGCCCCGTCGAGTTTTGAGCCGAGTTCGTCGAACATCCCTCTCTGGCCTCCCGACCACCCGTTGCTGACATGCGCCGACCGGCGCGAGCTTCGCGGACCGAAAAGTAGTGCAGGGGCTCCGGGGTGTGGAGGCCGCGCCCCGGGGGTCTCCGGGTAAGTCAGAGTGGATGTCGGCACTCACGAGTCTCGCCGCGGCCGGGACTCTGGCACTCACTTTGCACCACAAAGTAGATTTGTCAGTGGGCCTCGACGGGGAACCCCGCCGTCGCCGTGCACATCCCACATGGGAGCTTGATGTGGAGCACCTTGATCAACCCAGACCGGTGGGCGCGCTCACCGAGTTCCTCTTCCCCGCGCCGGCCCAGCGCAACGTGGGGGCAATCCTGGGATGGTGGGAGAAACGGCGGATCCCCTACAACATCGCCGTCGGGCTCTGCGGCGCCGCCTCCGTCGGCTGGATCTTCACCGGAGAGTTCATCATGACCGGTGGGAGCGTGGCTGCCGTGGCACCCTGGCAGGGCGTCGTCGTGTTCGGATTACTGGCCAACGTCTGCTACACCCTCGGCCCTGCAATCGAGATCATCGTTCACAAGATCTGGGGTCGCGAACTCCTGCCGATCGGTCCGGCTCTGTACCGAATGGGCCTCACCTTTTCCCTGGGTCTCGCGCTGCTGCCCGGAATGGTCATGACCATCTCGATGATCGTGCGGACCTTCTTCGCGATCTTCGGGAACGGTATCGGCTGAGCCGACGCCGTCAGTCGACCGGGATGATCTGACTCCGCTTCGTCCCGACCGACACGAACTTCACCGGCGCGTTCGTCAGCTCCTCGATCCGATCCAGGTAGGCCCGCGCATTCGGCGGCAGATCCTCGATCCGACGTACGTCGCAGGTCGACGAATTCCACCCCGGCATCGTCTCGTAGATCGGCTCGACTTCGGACAGCGCCCACGTGTCCGCCGGAAAGAACTCGCGTGTCTTCCCGTCCGGCATCCGGTACGCGGTCGCGATCTTCACCTCGTCGAGCGTATCGAGCACATCCAGCTTCGTGACCGCGATCCCGGTGAGTCCGTTCACCTGGGACGCGAACCGCGTGAGCACCGAGTCGAACCAGCCACACCGACGAGGTCTGCCGGTCGTCGCACCGAACTCGCCACCGAGCGTGCGCACGTGCTCGTCCATTTCCGGTGACATCGCGCTCGGCAGCGGGCCTTCGCCGACCCTCGTGGTATACGCCTTCACAATCCCGATGACGTCGGTGATCTGGGTTGGCCCGATGCCGCTCCCGGTCGCCGCGGCACCCGCGGTCGTGTTGGACGACGTCACGAAGGGGTAGGTACCGTGGTCGAGGTCGAGCGCAGTCCCCTGGGCTCCCTCGAGGAGAACGTGCCGCCCCGCCCGCAGAGCCGTGCTGATCTCCGGACCGACGTCCGTCGCGATACCGAGAAGGCGCTCGCTCAGGGCCAGCGTCTCGTCCATGGCGCGGTCCAGCTCTTCGGTGCCGGCCCCCAGCTCTTCGAGGCGAGCCACGACGCGCGACTTGGCTGCCTCGATCCGCTTCGCGAGGCGGTCCGGGTTCAGGAGATCGGCTGCGCGCACACCCCGACGGCCAGCCTTGTCTTCATACGCGGGACCGATGCCGCGACCCGTCGTGCCGATCTTCGTATCGGCCGCGAGTTCGACCGCCTTGTCGAGGAAACGGTGGTAGGGCATCAGCAGCTGCGCCCGGTAGCTGACACCTACGCGCCCCTCGATGTCGATACCGCGTTCGAGGATCGCATCGTACTCCTCGAAAAACTGCTGCACGTCGAGAACCACCCCGTTGCCCAGCAGACAGCGACGTCCCTCGTGCAGGATGCCCGAGGGAATCTGGTGGAGGACGAATTCATCCTCTCCGACGTGCACCGTGTGGCCTGCGTTCGCGCCACCCTGGTAGCGGGCCACGATGTCGACCCGCTCGGCGAGCACGTCGACGATCTTGCCCTTCCCCTCGTCGCCCCACTGACAACCGACGATGACAGTGCAGGAGCCCTGATCCGGCATGATGTCCTCTGTAACCGACAAAAAGAAACGGGCCCGTCCCCGGCGGGGAATGGGCCCGTGACTGGTATATCCTCTGGAAAAAGCTACCCGTCGCTCACAGGAGTGTCAACGCGAATTCGCTGAGCTCAGACCCCCGCAGGCGCGAGCAAATCGGCGTCTTCGAGAATGCCCCGAATCGTCTCGATCCGGTCCGATGATGCCGCCTGAAGGGGTGGTCTCGGAGCCCCTCCGCTGAAGCCGAGGAGATCGAGCGCGGCCTTCACGCCCGGCACGCCCATGCCGCCGACGATCTGCTGGTGCACGGGAGCGATCCGCGCCTGAAGCGTCGCAGCATCTGCGTCACGTCCATCGGCGTGCGCCACCGCGATACCCGCAGCCTCCGAACACGCCATCAGCCCGACGGCCACAATGCCCCCGACACATCCACCCTGCATGGCAGGGTGCAGGATCGCACCGCTTCCGACCAGAACCTGGAAGTCGTCCGACGTGGCGCCGACGAGTTCGACCGCAAGATCGAGCTGCCCCCGAGAGTCCTTGATCCCGACAATGTTCGGGTGCTCGGACAACCGTCCGATGAGATCGGTCGAAAACTCGAGGGTGCTGAGTCGAAGCGGGACCTGATAGATCAGCACGGGGACCGGCGACGCCTCGGCCACGGCGGTGAAGTGCGTCGTCAGCACCTCGTCGGACATGGCGCCCTTGAAGTACGCCGGAGGACTCACGAGCACGGCATCCGCTCCCGCTGACGCGGCCTGCTGCGTGAGCCGGATCGTGTGTCGCGTCGATTCGGTCCCTGTCCCCGCGATGACGCTCGCGTGCTCAGGGACGACATCGGCCGCCGCCTCGACGAGCGTCGCCCGCTCCTCTTCGTCCAGGAACACCGACTCCCCAGTCGAGCCAGAGATCAGAATTCCGGACACCGGACTCTCGAACCAGCGGCTCAGATTCGAGCGAAAGGCAGGTACGTCCAGGTCACCGGTCGTGGCGTGGAAAGGCGTCGTAACGGGAAGGAACGCCCCACGGAGATCGATCGTGCCGTCGGCCATCGCCGTCACCCTCCCATGATGTTGGTCATTTCGTCTGCGAGCCCCTGCGTGCCGTGAGGACCGCCGCCGGCCGTCGCGCCACCCGTCGCGGAGCCGAACATGTTCATCTTCAGATCGAAGTCGGACGGGTTGTTGGCCGCAGCCTTTGCCACCTCGAACTCGACCTGACTCGACTTCACGAGCTCCATGAGGTGCTGGTCGAAGGTCTGCGAGCCGTAGTGGCTGCGCCCCTCCTCGATCAGATCGGGGATCTCCTCCATCCGCTCTGGATCGCGGACGCAGTCCCGGATGGTGGCGGTCATCAGCAGGACCTCCATGGCCGCCACACGTCCGCCCTCGCGCTTGGTGACGAGCCGCTGCGATACGACGGCCTGAAGCGACTCGGAGAGCCGTACGCGGATCATTTCCTGCTCACTCGGTTCGAAGACCGCGATGATGCGGGAAATCGTCTGGACGGCATTCTTGGTATGAAGCGTCGAGATGACGAGGTGACCGGTTTCCGCAGCTTTGAGCGCCGTCTCGATCGTCGTCTTGTCTCGCATCTCACCGATCAGAATCACGTCAGGGTCCTGGCGCAGAACGCTGCGCAGCCCTGTCTCGAACGAGTCCGTGTCCGTCCCGATATCACGCTGCGTGATCGAGCACTGGTTGTCGCGGTGGAGAAACTCGATTGGGTTCTCGAGCGTGACGATGTGGAGCCGCTTGTTGCGATTCATCCAATTGATCATCGCCGCCATCGTCGAGCTCTTACCGGAGCCCGTCACGCCGGTGACGAGAATCATGCCACGCTCGAAGCCCGCGATCCGGTTGATGATCGGGGGCAGCCCGAGGTCCTCGACGGAGGGAATCTCGATCGGAATCGACCGCATCACGATCATCGGCGATCCGCGCTGCTTCAGGATATTCACACGGAACCGGCCGACGCCCGGGATCCCCCATGAGCAGTCGTAGTCGTACAGCTTTTCGAACTGATCACGGTCTTCCTGATGCGGGATCAGCTGGAGCGCGATCCCCTTCACCTGATCGACCGTCAGCTTCTGCTGCGTCAGCGGCTGGAGCTCTCCGTGAATCCTGGCCCGCATGAAATCGCCGGCCTTGATGTGGATATCACTCGCGCCGCGTTCCACGGCCGCCTTGAACAGTTCCTGCATGAGCTCCTCTCTTCAACCGATCCGGATCGAGCGAAGATAGGGGACCGCGCCGGCCGACGCGATCATCTCGCGCGGCTGACACACTCATCCCGGCTCCGGGCCACCGTGGCCGGGATCAACCGATGGCGCTACGCCAGTCGAGTCCCATGCGGTCGCGCACCTCCGCCATCGTCTCACGAGCGATCGCACTCGCTCGCGCCGCACCGTCGTCGAGAACCTCACGCACTCGCTCGGGATGGGCGTGCAACTCGGCTGCTCGCTCACGGAACGGACCGAACGCGTCGGCGATGTTGTCGGAAAGGCGTCGCTTGCAGTCGACGCATCCGATCGTGCCCGCACGACATTGGGCGTCGATGTCGGCTCGTGTGGCGTCGTCGCTGAAGAAGTTGTGCAGCGTGAAGACGTTGCAGACCTCCGGGCGACCCGGATCATCCCGACGCACCCGCTGAGGATCCGTGACGGCCGTGCGAACCTTGGCCCACACGTCCTCCGGCTCCGCCAACACCGGGATCGTGTTATCGAGCGACTTGCTCATCTTGGCCTCTCCATCGAGGCCCATGATCCGCCCGACGTCTTTCGCGATCAGCGGCTCCGTCTCAGGAAAGGTCTCGCCGTACGCCGCGTTGAACTTCCGCGCGACGTCGCGCGTCATCTCGAGATGCTGCTTCTGATCTTCACCGACCGGCACCGCATCCGCCTTGTACAGCAGGATGTCCGCGGCCTGAAGGATGGGATAGTTGAGAATCCCGGCCGGAATCGAGTCGAAGCGCTGCGACTTGTCCTTGAACTGCGTCATCCGCTCGAGGTCGCCGACCGGCGTGACCGCGTTGAAGAGCCACGCCAACTCGGTGTGCTCCGGCACGTCCGACTGAACGAAGATGATCGCCTTCTCCGGGTCCAGCCCGACGGCCAGGAACGAGATCGCCAGATCGAGGACGTTGCCCGGTGTCTCCGAAGGGTCTCCACCCGCCGTGATCGCATGCTGGTCTACGATGCACCAGATGCAGTCGTAGTCGTCCTGCATACCGACCCACCGACGCAACGCGCCGAGGTAATTGCCGAGATGCGCTTCACCGGACGGCTGCATGCCGCTGAAGATGCGCTTTTTCGTTCCGCTGGAGTCCGGGCTGGTCATCGGAAGGTCCGTGGTCGCGAAGTGAAATCGGAGGGCTAACTTAGCGGTGCCCTGATCGGGGCGGCACCTCGCCGTCATGCATAACCGCCCCCTTCCCCGCCCGTCGCTGCCCAGGCATCCCGAGACGCACCGAGCCGTGGATCCCCTCCTTAGAACCGCCCGAGAGGCCGCCGAGGCCGCCGCACACATTCACCGACGCGATGCCGGCCGGATCGTTCTCGCCGGCGCGACCATTAAGGCCCGTGCCGACTACGTGTCGCAGACGGACGTCGACGCACAGGAGGCGGCCCTCTCGGTCATCCGGGCGAACCACCCGGACCACGCGATCCTCGCCGAGGAGAGCGAAGAGCCGATCGAAGACCAGCTCGCTCGGTGGGACGGGCGTCCCATCTGGATCGTGGATCCGCTCGACGGCACGGCCAACTTTCTGCACGAGCACCCGCACTACTGCTCGAGCGTCGCGGTCGCGGTGGATGGCCGACCCGTCGCCGGCGCCGTGGTGTCCGGGTCGACCGGTGAACGCTGGTGGGCATCCGAAGGCGATGGGACGTACAAGAGCGGGCGAAGGATCCACGTCTCGACCGAACGGCCTCTGATCGAGGCCATGGTCGGCACCGGCTTTCCCTTCAAGATGCTGGAGCTCATGCCCGAGTACCTGGGTCAGCTCGACCGCGTCCTGCGCTCGGCGTCGGGTGTCCGACGGGCGGGATCCGCGGCCCTCGATCTCTGCTATCTGGCGCAGGGCTCACTCGATGCGTTCTGGGAGGAGATCCTCATGCCATGGGATTTCGCGGCTGGCATGATTCTGGTCCGCGAGGCGGGTGGCGTGCTGACCCGTCCTGACGGATCGGACCTCGAGATCGCGCCCGGCAAGGTACGAGGCGCAAACAGCCGAACCCTCCTGGACGAACTCCGAACGGTTCTGCGGGACTGAGAACGACGAAGCGGGCCCGGACCGAAGCCCGGACCCGCTCGATACGACCAGCCGTCGCGCCGGCTACCGGGTGATCGAGATCTTGCGTCCCTTCGCCTCGGCCACTTTCGGGAGTTTCACCGTCAGGATGCCCTTGTCGAAGGTCGCCACGATGCCACTCGCGTCGACTGTGCGTGGCAGAGTGAAGGAGCGCTTGAACGAGCCGAAGTAACGCTCGTAGACGTGATAATTCCGGTCTTCGTCGTCTTCTTTTCGCTCTTCCACCTTCTCGCCGGCGATCGTGAGGATGTTGTTCTCGTACTCGATCGACAGATCCTCTTCGTTCAGACCGGGTAGCTCCGCCGTCAGCAGGAGCTCGTCATTGGTCTCGGACACGCTCACTGCGGGATTCCAGCGTCCTGCGGCGGTCGGTCCGAAGATCGGGTCGTCGAAGAGCCGTGAGAATCGGGTCGGCATGAAATCCAGATCAGCCCACGGGGCAAAGGTGGGGCGACGGACCGTGTACTTGGTGATGGCCATCATGACCTCCGTAGGGAGATGAAAGGTTCGGGGTGTACATCGAACACTCTCCCACGGTGCAATCGACGTGCCATTCGGAGCGCGCACAGTTCTGCCAAAACGCACGGTCCCAACAGGTTAGACCACCTCTAACCCTGTCAAAAGGGCCGCTCGCCCCTGCACGACTGCCGTTTCGGCGGATCAGTTGCGCAGGGCGAGACGGGCTGCCCCCATCGGCGGGTCGACCGGCCGCTCGACGACCTTAAAACCTGCCGATTCCAGAGCGGACGACACCCTCGACGCGAGGGGGCCCCCATCGGCGAGGAGTCCGCCCCAGAGCACGACCCCTCCTCCCCGAGCACCGGTTCCACCGCGGGAGGCGACACCTCGAACGAGGTCCGTCAGCCCGGCGACCGCCTCGCCCACGATCCGTGCGGCGGCGGCATCCCCGGTATCCGCCGCCTGAATGACCAGAGGCGCGAGGGCGGCCACGTCACGCTTCGCCGCCGTCTGTACCCACGCGACGACCTCACCGGCCT
>Ga0255776_10005385_pt1 | contig 13323 bp, 10 predicted proteins | sample 071ome_19_FD_179974 | JGI IMG/M metagenome (GOLD analysis project Ga0255776, IMG submission 179974) | Coastal salt marsh microbial communities from the Groves Creek Marsh, Skidaway Island, Georgia - 071413AT metaG (version 2) | ecosystem: Environmental > Aquatic > Marine > Intertidal zone >...
GTTCTCACGTCCGAGGTTCGTTCTCACGTCCGTTCGGTTCGTACTCGTAGTAGTACCCCCTAGATGATATATGTACTGTACCGTGATGAAAACGTCGATTCGGTTCCCTAATCCCTGATGAACACAGACCGACCACATCGAGCCCACACTGTGTGTTTTTTATTTAAGAGGGCGCGGGATCTGTGATACTATTTACAACACGGACCCGAAACGCGCGTTGTTTTAGTGCTCACAGATGGAACAGACCGATCGGGAGGGTCCCGTGTTTTGGCGCACTACTCTGATCGACGCCGACGGAGCGGTATCTCCATTGATTCATTCATTCGATTGATTCATTCATTCATTCATTGCCGCGGGGATGTTGACGATGAAGATGATGAATGCGTGCGGACCACCGCGAGCGCGGACGGGGATCAGTAGTGCGCCGACGAGACGGGGCGCCCAACGGCGTCGGAGCCCCGTGGTGAGTCGTCGCGCGTCGTCGTCGTCGTCGTCGTCGTTTTTCGACGACGTCTTGGCGCGCGTGCTCCCGAAGGAAGTGAACGAGGCGCGGAGGGAGATGGCTTTTTTCGACGGACCAACGGGGATGCTTCGCGGGGTGCTTCCCGAGGCGATCGCCGGGGGGAAACCGACGGTGCGCGCGCCGGAGGTTGGGAACGGCGGCGGTGGTGGGGACGACGACGTGGTGTTCGATTTCGGGACGATGTCGAGAGAGACTTTTGACGGGACGTTTCGCGCGCTCAACGACGTCGTCATGGGCGGGGCCTCGGACGCCGAGGCGACGCTGGAGACGAACGGGGCGATGCGCCTCGCGGGGACGACGGAGGACCGGCGCGGGGGGTTTGCGAGCGTGAAATCGAGGGATTTTGATCGGGCGCTGGATTTGAGAGGGTACGAAGGGGTCAAGTTGACGTGCAGAGGCGACGGGAAGAGGTACAAGATGATTTTGTACGATACGAATGATTCATTCAACGTCGCGTTTCATCAAGAGTTTGATTGTCCGAAAGATGCGAGCGGTGAGGGCTTTACCACCGTGGTGCTGAAGTTTAGTGATTTCGTTCCAGTTCGACGCGGGCGCGCGGTGGCGAAGGATGATCCGGAGTATCGCCTCACCGACGGTCGAAAAATCGTCGCCATGCAATTCATGTTGAGCAAGTTTGCGTACGGAATGGAGGAGAAGAACGCCGGGTACGAACCGGGTCCGTTTTTCATCGAGATAACGCGCGTCGAGGCGTACAAGTGAGCGCGCGCTTTGTTGCCGCTGCGAGCGCGACGCCGCGCGCTTTTCAGTTTAATGAGTCGTGTAATGTGAAAAATCAAAGCGCGGGCATCCGTCTGTGTACCAACGATTTCGTCTTTCATTTCAACTCGCGAGCGCTTTCATGTTTGTTGATATATATATCGCGTGGGGGGATTAGCTACAGTGGATTATATGTTGTACACGATCGATCACGGGCGACACCGTCGCCGTTCGTGTGATCATCGTTGCGTCACGGAACAACGCGTGACTTCGGCGCGAAGACACTTGTGCAGCTTGGCGGCGAGCGCTTCGTCGCCGCCGCACATATTCTTCAACACGAGCGGGCTCATGCGCACGAATTGGCTTCCGGTGAGCGTCGACGGAATCTTGACCGTCTTGAAAGCACCCCTAGCGGCGGTCGCGATCCATTCCGTCACCTCTGCGTGACTCCACTTCACCGGAGCGATGAGACGTTCGGCCGCCTTTTCCGTAACTTCGCCCGTCTTTGCATCGATGCGGAGCGCCGCCGAGACGTCCTCCTTTTGTTCGGCGTAGCCCTCCGTGTCGTCGTTCCCGCCGATCGCGTTGATCGTCTTGAGCGTCGCGATGGAGTGTTCCGTGTCGATGGACGCGGGCGACATGGTACCGATGACGGCGACGCTGGCGTCTTCGCGCACAAAGCACTCCGCCAACACGCGCGTCAGAGGACTGTTGCGGTACGGCACGTGCACGTTTGACTTGCCCCCGGAAAATTTCAATCTTCGGAACCGCACGCACTCTTTCAGGGCGTACAGGCTCGCGTTGATTTCAGCCGTTTCCTTGCGTTGTTTTTCATTGTGATGCGTGTTGTCCTCCTTGCGTTCGCTCCCGGCGCAATCCACTAACGTCAATCGGCCCTTGGAACCGTCGCTCAGCGTCACCGTCAAACGCATGACGGCGTGCGACCGAGACGATGCCGCGTTACACTGCGTCGCACTCGTCTGTCGTCTCGACTTGCCTTCATCGATAACTTTTTTCAAATCTGCAGCATTCTCAACCGTCGGTTCTTTAGCGCCCATGAGCTCGACTTCCATTTGCCCGACCAACTCGTCACCTTGTTCCTCAAAGAGTTCCTTGAGCCGCAGCTCGACGCGTCCCGGTTGCAAGAGATCGACGCACGTCTTGCCTTGAATTTCAAAGTACGACACCGTGATGCAAGTTGCGCCTGGAACATTTGCCTCGCCGTCACCGATAAAGAGGGCGTCCATAGCGTGCTTTTCAATATTCTCCATTGTGTGCGTCTTGCCGCTCCCGGTTTGACCGTACATGAAGAGAGCGCCGACGCCACCCTTGAGCGTCTGCGCGACGAGCGGCGCCGCGCTTCTGGCGTACACTTCATGTTCTTGCACCTTGTCGTCGAAAACACCCCCGGAGAGCGTGTACGCGCAGTGTTTCACAAACATGCGCTTCAAATCGGCGTGCATTTGACAATTGTGTACGACGGCGGTATTGGCATCCTTGACGCTCACGACGTCGTACTCACCTTTTTTCCTCTCCGGATCAAACAACGGACGCTTCCGCGCGTATACGTTGATTGAACCCGGCGCGGTGCTCGATGCATCGTTGCAGACGGACGTCGTCGCTTCCGTGTTCGCGCCGAGATTCTTGTCCCGCCAGCGTTTGACTGAAGCGGAAAACGGCGTCCGGTTCATCCGTCTGCTCTCACGCTTGTCAAACATCTGACGGTGCACTTTTTCTTCATCTCTGGACGCCGTTTTCTTCACCGGGGGAACCGACGAGCGTGCACCGTTCCCGACAGGTCGCGCCGGTCGCGTCGTCGTCGCCTGCGGTTTCGCACCGGGCGTCGGTTTGATAGACGATTTGGTCAACGACGGTTTCGTTGCGCCCGGACGCACCTTGGTCTTTGTCGCCTCAGTTTCGTTATTCGAAGCCAATGGCGAACGCGACCGCTTCCCACCCTCAGCTTTCTTCATTGCTTTTGGTGGCGACCACTCGAGTTTCACGCCTCGCGGCGTCGGCGCCGGCGCTCGTTTCTTTTCCGGTTCCGGCTCTCGCGTTTCATCCACGCGCAATCGCTCGACGCCTCTCTCCACTGGACGAACGCCATCCCCCTTTGGCGTCGCCGTCGCCGGTTTCTTCTTTTCCGGTTCTGGCGCGAGTTCAATCTCGGGCGTTTCTATCGGTGTACCATCAGGGACAACCTTGGCGTACACCGTCGTCGGCTTTCCATCGTCTCCCTCCGCTCCGCCGCATTCGGCTTCGATTTCCCGTTCGCGCTCGGACGCCAACTCCAACTCCACCTCCTTCCGAATCTTCGCTGCCAGCGCCTCTGCCTCCCTCTTCGCCGCCCGTTCGCTCGCCGCGTTCTCCGCCGCCTTCACCCGTCTCGCCAACCGTCGTTCCTCCTCTTCTTTCGCCGATTGTCGCGCTCGAGACGCCAGCCCATCGTCTCTCCTCGCTCGCGACTGTTTCGCGCGTTCCATCGCCTCTTTACGTTTCGCCGCCCAATCGCGCGCCGCCTCGCTCGCCTGCGTCGTACGAATCGCGCGAAAGTAAACAGTCAGTATGACGTTAATGCAACCGGGTCGTCGCGACGGTCTAATCGTCGTCGCGCGCGTCTCCGTAGACGAGCATCGAACGACAGTTGGTTGGGGGAACAAAGCGTTGCGCATCATCTTTTCGAAACGACATCGACGTTGTTCGCGCCCGTTCGCGTCGCGCCTCCCGCGCATCCGCGGCCACGTCGCGTGATATCGAATAAAATAAAATTCTCGCGCACCTTTTTCGCATTCATGACGACGAAAGGTCGATCGCGCGCGCGCGCGCGTGGGACTGCGGATGGGGTGGTTGGATGGTGTCGAGAAATCTATCGCTTTTTCTTCAGTCTCACCTGACCTGTCCGGTTAGTGGCATTTTTTCGATTCACGACGTCACGTCGCGACGCGCGGTCGGACGTCGGTATCGTCGTGATTCGGCGCGAATATGAAGAGGGCTGTATCGTCGGCACTCGTCCCGTCGGTCGTCGGTGTCGTCGACGCGATGTCGTCGGTGCGGGTGCGTCTCAACCAGCAACGACATCGATGTTCGTTGAGCAGGAGGTCGGTGAACGGCGTCGAGGCGAACGACGCGGTGAACGTCGAACGCGTCGTGCGACGATTGAATCGACGGATAGAGAACGCGGTGGGGGTGTTTGAGGGCGTGGCGACGCCGTCCATCGCCGGGGCCAGGGCGTGGAGTCGGAAGGAGACGACGCACGCGCAGTCGCAAACGCAGACAAAAAGGAAACTCTTACTTTGGTTTCATGGGTTCGGTGATGTCGCCGGGGCGAGTTGGGAAGAGTTTTGTCGCGCCGTCGTCTTCGCGCCAGACGGTGGCGGTAGCGACGTGATGATTGCTTGTCCAGACGCGCCGATGCGGGCGACGGAGAGCGGGGTCGGGGAGACGCGCGCATGGTTCGAGCCTCGGTTGTGGGTCAACGCGAATAGAAAAGAGTCGTCAAAGTGGACGTGCGATGGGATAGAGGCGTCGCTGGAGATGGCCGTTCAGATTGTGAATTCGATTGAGCGTGAACATGGGATTCCGCGGCATCGGGTCGTACTCGGTGGGTTTTCGCAAGGGGCATGTTTGGCATTGGCGTGCGCTCGAAGCGAGCTTCACGACGTCGCGGGAGTGCTCGCCGTTCGCGGGTACCTGCCAAATCGGGTGACGGCGTCGACGCCGACGGGACGTTGGCCAGAGACGCTGATCCTTGCCGGTGGGAGAGATCCGTTGGTGCCCACGAATTGGTCGTTCGAGGCTGGTCGCGCCACAGGGGCTCAAATCGTCATACGCGATGACATTGGCCACGAACTCTGCGTGGAAGATGTTTACCGAGCGCGTCGGTGGATGCGCGAGCGTTTCGACGAGAGTTGAAGATTGTACTGTACTAAGTAATTTAAAATTGTTGTAAGCTATTAGCTATAGCAGATTACGCCGCATTGCCTCGAGAACGCCCCGTGCATCGCGCGACTACATGAATCTCGGCTTTTTCGACTTGCTCGCGAGTTTGGCGCGAATGCTAGACACGTCCACCTTGGGCGCTGTTTTCTTCGTCACTTCGACGCGCGCGGCATCGACGCCGTCGTCGGTTTCGGTGTGTTCAAAGTGGATGGACTCGTCGTAAGTCGGGGCAGCGTTCATCATGTCCTTGGAGACGTAATTTTCCTCAGCCGCCTTTGTCGCCATCGCCCCGGCGGCGTAGTGCACACCCGTGTATGACACGTATCCACCCTGGATCTTTCCCTCGGCGCGCATTTCATCCACCGCCCTACGCACAGCCATCGTGAGAAACTCCCTGCGTGTATCCTTGTGACTGAGCAAGTCTTGCGCGTTTTGCACAGCGCGTTGTGCTTTCTTCGCCAACGGGTGATTATTGCGCGACGAGTCGAGGCGTAAACTCAACAATTTACACCGCATCGCGATTTCATTCGTCTTCAGCACTTCGTGCCCGCTCCAATCCACTTTACCCAAGGCGTCGATCGGAACGCCCTTGAGTTTGAGCAGCCGCAACAAGTCTCTATCCTTGTGCGCAGCCAATATCTCATTAATCTCGCTCGCCGTTGCCAACCCGAGCTTGGCATTGATTTCATCCGACACTCTTTCGTCGACGGACACTTTCGGCGCAAAGTCCGCCTCGGTTGCGCCAGACATCCGAACCTCTCCTCCGCCGCCTGAGGTTGAGGCGGCGCCGCCACCGCGTGACTCTCCTTCGATACCTTGTCTCGCGCGCGATTTCGCCATCGACGCCGCCACCGCCGCTTTCAGGTCATCCTTTGTCGCTGGCGCGTCTTTTGAGCTCTCTCTCTTCTTTTCTTTCCCGTCTCGCAGCGCCGCGTGAAGCGCAACCTTAAACTTGGTCGCGTTTGCTCCAGAGAGACCGACGTCTTCGATGAGCCCGTCGAGGTCGCGCTCGTACCGCAAGTCTTCGAGCGCCTCGATGCCTTGCTCGACGAAACGACTCGAGTACTCTCCGAGGGCGATCGAGTCGAGGAATTCCGCGAGGGTTGACATCGTCGGTCGGTGCGTCGCTCGCGTTAAAGTGAGGTCTGATGCAGCGTTTCGCTGAGAGTACTACGGCGGGCGATACAATTTTACAATCCAATACGTGTTACTGCGGCGTGAAGACGATCGACTCGTCCGCGGTAATAATTCCCCCTGAGTGGGTCTAAAGTGATGAGGTTTCCGAAGAGCGCAACGGCGTGGTTGACGCGAGACGCGTCGGCGTCTCGAGTCGCTCGCGCGGCGGCTCGATCGGCGAGAAACAACAACCCGTGACGGGATTTCGTCTCGACATCGCCGCGAACGCTCGCGCGAGCGCACGCGACGGCGACGGCGACGATTTCGCGAGCGAAAGGCTCCTCTACCGGTTCGTTTTCAACCAAATCACACAACCCGCGCAGATAGTTCCACGCGCTTTCGTTGTCGGCGTCGCGTTCAATCCAACCAGTCGAAAACGCAGTCTCAGAACGAATCGCCTCAACCCCGGTCCCGTTCTTCACCGCTCTCAACACGCACTGAAAGCGCGAATTCCACGCACTGTTATTCCTCCAATCGCACTCGATCGCCCGTTTCGTGAACTCCCACTCATCCTCCCACGCGTCGAACCGCTCCACACACCACGCTCGATGCGACCACGCGTGAATATTTTTCGCGTCCAGACCCAACGCCGCGTTCACGTGCGCGAACGCCCGCTCCCGAATCCCATGAACATCAATCGGTATCGCCCCCAACACCAATCTCGCGTGATTCCAAACCTGATAGTTTTTCGCGCTCTTCATCGTCTTTTTCTCCGCGTACTCCAGCTCGTCGTACAAAACCGCTCGAGCGTCCGCGTCAGTTCTCTGCAGCGCCGCCAGCGCTTTCGCACACCTCCATCGCGTCGCCCACGCGGTGTAATGCGCGGAACATGACGCGATGACATCGTCAGCGGCGCGTAAGCCCTCCGTGTACTGTTGCACAGTCATCGCATCGGCTTCAGCGGCGTCACCGCTATTCATCCTCTCTAAAGCATCAGCTTTATTCCCACGCCCCGGCGCGCCCGTATCACCGTCTCGCACGTCCACGAACGCGCGCAATCGCGTCGACGCCTCGATGTACGCCTCTGCGTACGCCGGTCGCGCGATCATCACTTCGTCGTCGTCGCCTTCGGTCGACATCGGTACCGAAAACTCGGTTCGGTCGAGCTTCACAGTCTGACGCGACAAGACACTTTTTGGTGACGATTTGGACCGATGACGCACCCGATCGTCGACGATATCGACGATATCGAAAACGATGCGTCCCGTGGAAATAGTGGACGATCAACGCCGACGACGCGGGAACGTAAACTCGGTCATCCCGGCGATGCGGCGCGACGCGCGCAAGACCAACGAAGAGGACGAATCGGCACCAACGAAGGACACGCCGCAGCACCGGTGCCGGCGCCGCCGGCGACGACGACGACGACGAACGAGGTACGATTGGATGTACGACGCTTATATTTTCTCCATTGTCGGTTGTCGCGAAATTAAGCGCCGGGGCGCGTTCGGGGGATGCGCGCGAAAGGAAAACACGTTCGGGGGAACAACGACGCGCGCGGGCGCGGTTGTAACCGACTCGGCAGACTGACCGATGCGTCTACACCTCGGAAACGCAGGATGATTCCGTATCGTTGGCGCGAATGCTTCAAGACCAAGAGCGCGCTTACTTTATGATGCAGTTTGATGACGCCGCGACGATGCAAGACGCAGTCGGCGCCGACGCAAACAACGAAGCCGAGGATGAATCGCTCGCGTTGGCTCGGCAGTTACAAGAGGAAGAGGAGAGGGAGTATCGGAACCGGTTCTTAGCCATGGCGGGGATCGATCCAAACGCGGAGGGGGATTCCGAAACGGCAGAAGGTTTGGATACGGACGTGATGACGTACGAGGAATTGATTGAACTCGGCGAACACGTGGGAAAGGTTACGTGCGGATTGACGGATCCGCAAATCGCGTCGTTGCCAAAGATGAAAGCGGGTGACGCGAGCGTGAATGATCCGCGATGCGCGGTGTGCTGCATGGAATTTGAGGTGAATGAGGACGTTTGTAGTTTACCCCGATGTAAACACGCGTTTCACGGGGAGTGCGTCGAGCCTTGGTTGCGGGAAAACAAGACGTGTCCTGTATGCAAACAAGAGGTCTTCGATGAAGAGGGAAAGAAATAAACGAGATGAAAATTTCGAGTCTTTTTTTCGATTCTGTTTTTTGTAACGAATGAATGGATGATTTCTTTCAATTCAATACATCTATCTGACGCGCGTTTCTCGTTGCTACTGGTAAACTAAAAGTTGTCGGGATTGAGAAACATTTCGGCACGTTCCTTGGGATCCCAGCACATGGCGACGCCGTCTTTACCCGCTTGCGACGTGAGCCCGACGAAACCAACGGCGATGTCGCGCGGTATCCCTTCTACATCCAACGCGGCGGCGCACGCCTGGGCGCTCTTCCCGATGAGTTGAATGCGGATCTTATCCCCGGCGTGGTCATTGAGATACAAAATCAGCATGTCGAACTTCTTGCCTGTCTTTGGATTTTCTTTGACGTCCACGCCTCTCGACGGTTTGCGCGTGTCGAGCTGACCGACGACGTTCACGACCGTTCCCTTGGGTTTCGTCACGATGGACGCGAACGCACACGGCGCCTCGGTGCCCGCGGGCCAGGGAGTCGGCGGAATCTCGATACGAGTCAGAGGATTCACAGCGGGCGATGGAGGTACCGACGTCACGTTCGCGGGCGGTTCGTTTTCCTTTGTATCCTTGAGCAATCCGAGTGATGTCCAGAGCGCGTGCACGTGTGGTTTCAACGTCTGCCTGGCGTGTGAATCCCTGCGATTCATCGCCGCTTTAATCGGCGATAACACGTACGTTTGTACCATTCGCCTTCCAGACGCGTGCGAGGTTCCGAGTGCGGTGATGAATCGCAACGCGGCGACCGCGACGGTCGTCAGTGTAACGGCGGCGCCGGCGCTATTCGCCCCGGGATCACTGCTGACGTTCTTGACAACTACTTCAATCGGAGGCTTGAAGGATCGATACACCTCTTCTAACGTCGTGTTCGGCGCCGAAGCTGGAATGCTCGCTCTCAACTTCCTCCCGGCGACGTTTCTATCGTTTTCAGTGAGGGGAAGGTAGCCCTTGCTCATTTCGGCGCTTCCCAACGCGTAGGTTATCTCACCGAGAGCTGCACGCGCGATGGCTACAAAGAAGACGTTTTCGGCGTTAGACGCCGGGTCAGATTCGTTGCCAGTCACCGAAGCAACAACAGCCGGATGACGCGAGACGATTGCCGTGAGTGTCGCGTATAGAGCGGCGCGGAGAGACGCATCAGAGATGGATATGGGCGGCGGAGCTGCGCCTTTACCGATTGGAACCGCCGGCGATTGGAGCGCATCCAAAAACGGATGCATCAGCTCGCGAAACCAATCGTGATTCGAACTCGTCTTGGCGAGAAGCGACAAAGCCTTGGCCCACCCAATCGCGCCCTGCGAAGCAGATTTACTCGACGCGGTGTATCGCGCACGTTCGATGGCACGTTTTGCGCAGAATTTGAGCACGAAATCTCTGAGCGCAGTCACTTTTTCAGCGGGAACGCCGAGACTTTGATAAAGTGCGCCGCCGCTTGCGTCGAGCGCTGACCACATGGCGCTCACCGTCTGCTCTCCGTCCGCGGCGTGCGGTCGTTCAATTGTCTCGTGTAAAACAGCAACAAGTGTGTTGAGCGTCGCCGTATCTTTCCCGTTGAAATTTGCCGCAATGGTGAGCAACGCGTGCGATAGAATATCAGCGCGAAGCGCGGAATTTCTACCTCCGCGCGTGGCGCTCAATTGAATCGTCTTTACGAGCATCGGTATAAGTTTCGGCGGTGGCGCGTTGAAGGCCTCAGACAAGTGCGATACGGCAATGGTTAAAACTAACGCACTCGCCGCTGCGAACTGGCCTTCGTTGTGCTTCCCTCTCACTTCAGCCTCTCGCGTGGACAAGACGTCCCAAAACGCATTCGCCGCCGCAATTGCGGCCAAGCGCGCCTTTGGAGAAACAGTCGTCGTCGCAGCCTGATGCAAGACCTCGGCGAACCAACGCCCGCGTACTTCCAATGACGCGTTCTCAGATCTCTCGCATCCTTCGAGTAGAGTGGATGACGGGAACGCGGCGAAGAGCACAGGATGTCGCTTGGCTGCTCGCGAAAATCGCGCACGAGCTCTACTCACGCCGGACGCACCAGACTCGCCCGCCGAGGGATCCATCGTGGATAACGCCCAAAGTTTCAACAGAGGCGTACCGACGCCGGCGTATAGCACAGGGGTGGCGTCTAGCAAACGCGCATACAGCCGCATCGCGAGCGCCCGATACGGAGCGCCCGCCAATCTCCAGAAAGTACCAGGTGTGTGTGGTGCGACGATGGCCGCCTCAACGTTACCCCAAACCCAAACCCCGGATCGTAACAGAAGCGCCATGACGCGTGCGGTGCCTTCAATCACGCCTCGAGTGACACCAGACCCACCGAGTACGACCTGCGGTGCGTTTGCTGATCTCGCTGGGAAATCGGACGCCAACAGACTAGACATTGCTGGCCAAATGTGTTCGCTACAATTCTTCGCCAAGGCGACAATTTCCGGCGACTTGGGATCACCCCAATCGCGCGCGGCGGCAGTGACAGCTGTGGCGACTAATCGCAACGCTTGCTTCCGCAACTTGATTTTAAATGGAAATTCAGGCGACAAGAAAGCTGCGAGAGTGGGGCAAAACAGTTCCTCTCGGCCAGCCAACGGCGGGCCGCGCACAAACCGCCGTAGTGCCGCCATCGAAGCGAAGAGCAGCACGTGTGCCGCCTCGAGTCTTTCCAACAACAAGAGCGCTACATCGTCGTCATTCAACGACACTTCAATTTCGTCGCCCGCATTATCATCGGCGCGTTCGGCGCGTAGCTCAGCGATGGATGCCTGAATGTGCTCCGGCAATGGCGTCGACGCGGATTCTCCCGGTTTGGCCCGCATCGTCTCGCGAATCAAACAGTACTCTTGGCCGAGCTCTGCCATGAGCGTGAGCACTTCGATCAGCGCCGCTCTTACTTGCACGTTTCGAAACGCTGCGTGATCTGCGCACCGAAGCAACGCTCGCAAAATGATCGCCCTCGCCGTTCCTCGATGCATGCGAAACGTTTCAGCGTCTGCGAGCACTTCTCTTGCATCCGAGATGACACTCAATCCAGCCTCTGTCTTTGGCGATACACGCGCAATTCGGACGACGAGCGCGCAAAAGGCGCGCAATTCAGCCTCATCCACGGTGATCCCCGCGTCTGATTCAACCGTGGACGTCTTGAGCGCTTGATTGGAATCGACCAAGGCTTCTCTGTACCTGGATTCATCGATAATGTCCCCGCATCGAACGCTTCGCAAAATTTCCGCGCATGCACCTTCACCCTCCGCTGCTTTGCTTTCTTCCTCTTCTTCTCGCGCAGAGGCGTGTGTCGCCCGTGACTGCGAGGCGGCGATGACTTCTGGGTTCACCGTTGCGAAAACGCCTTCGTCTCCTGGTCGAGGCAAGCGTCTACGTCGGCGGCGACGGCGTCGTACGGTGGGTGCTCGGGCGACGTCACCTTCACGAACAACCAATGTTTCGCCGTATTCAGAAACCATCGTCGTCACTACGGCGGCGGGATCGAGCGGTTCTTGTCTCGAAATCGGTCGCGGGACGACAATTTCGTCCTCATTCGCCACTTGTGCGACGCTTCGCTCGATGACGATGGGCTCGATAATATCGTCACCGCCGTCGTCGACGTCCGAACGCCATCCGTCCACCGGTGGATTACCACCGTACGTCGTCCGTGCACGCTTATGTTTCGTCTGTCGAGCGACTGTTCCGCCGTCGTTGCCTCGAGCGCCGTATGGTCGAGGACCTGATATGGTGTGCGCACGTGCTCGGAAAGGCGCAGCGTCGATAACTTCCACGTTTATGGGTTCATCAATCACTGCGTGTGTCGCTACGCCGGTTTCAGCAGCCGTATGCGCGACGTGCGACTGGACAGAATGCCGCACCGGCGCGACGTCCGTTTCCGTTTCCAAATCGCTCTCACTATCTGACGAATCCAATTCAGATCCGTCAGAGCTATCGTACGCGTCTCGGTTCTCTGTACGGCCGCGAGCGCGGCCTCTCGACGCTCTAGATCTTCGTGAGCGCACCCCTTGCGCAGAACCCTCGCGAGCACCGCCTCGCGTCGGTGTGTCGTGCTCGTCATCGAGACCTTCGTCGGCGTCCGCGTCGTTGGCGCCTTCGTCGCGGCCGTCGTTGAGTTCACCGAACGCCGCGCGAACGCTCTCAGCCACCTTGGCCCGGAGCGCCATCGCCTTGGCCTCTTTACCCGAACGCGCGCCAAACATTCCTGGAATGGTTCCTCGCCCGCCGCCCGCACCATCGGCGCCTCCTCCAGCGTTTGGATTGCGCCTTCTGCGTTGGCGTTCAGCGTACGCCGCCGGCAAATCCAACATCGGTGGCGCGTCTCGCCCGCTCACGATGGCGGTCGTGATGAGATAGTGCGCGACAGACTGCCACCCGTACGTCAAGGCTTCGTTCGTCAACTGTTGCGTCGGGAACAAGTTGCGCTTCGCTCGCAAACAATTCGCTCCACTGCAGTTACAAATGTCTCGGCAAACCGGACATCGCCACTCGGCGTCGCTCACTGCCTCATCCAAATTTTCACCCATTCGCATCTCCAAACACCATCCACACCACACCCCTCGCCCGCGCCCACCTTCTGGCGCACGTTTCCAGAACCCGCACTGACAAGTCGTCTTTCTATCCGTCGTCTTTTGTCGACAAAAGTGACACGACGTGCACTCCGTGCATCCGGGTCCATGTACATCCTTACACCAAACCTTTGACCCACGCGATTCCCGCCTCCAAGGCGCCTCGGATCCGTATAACCGATCGTAGTGACTTATCGTGTAGTACTCTGCGTGTTCACCCTGCGCCGAACGAAGCTCACGAAGTTCCGGACCGATCCTTCCGACGTTGACGCTCGCGTGCGCCG
>Ga0255776_10005397_pt1 | contig 13296 bp, 8 predicted proteins | sample 071ome_19_FD_179974 | JGI IMG/M metagenome (GOLD analysis project Ga0255776, IMG submission 179974) | Coastal salt marsh microbial communities from the Groves Creek Marsh, Skidaway Island, Georgia - 071413AT metaG (version 2) | ecosystem: Environmental > Aquatic > Marine > Intertidal zone > Salt...
CTTGCAGAAAAATGTGGACTTGATTGCATCAAGCCCCTGCCTCTGCCAGGTCATTTCATGGTTCGCCAGAAGCTCGCAAATGGGGATGAAGAGGTCATTGACCTTTTTGAAGGTGGCAAACGATTATCCTTCAAAGAAGCTGATCAAATAGCATGGGAAAGGCAGGGGGTTAGGGTTGACAGTCAGCAGATGGGCATTCCTTCAAAGAAAGATATCATTCTTCGAATGATCAGGAATCTGCAGATCTTTGCCGGGAGTGAAGCTGGCTTGGAAGCCTCTCTTCCTTACTTGGATTTAGCGCTGGTGCTGGATGCTTTCAATACCTCTTTGCTTCTTGAACGGGCATCGACTCGTTTGCGCATGGGTTTACGTGAAGGTGCTAAAAAAGATTTTAAAACTCTTTTGGAACTCCTGCCTGCGGATGACTCAGCTCAACCCATACGTGAAATTTACAAGACGCTTTGACGACCATGGAACATAGCCATTTCTTCAGGCTCCACTTCATCCGCTTACGAATGCCCCACATCGTTGCCTGGGCCGGTGAGCAGACTACCGCGCTGCCAGCTCCGGCAATCTACCTTCTGCTTTGGGCATGCTTTTGGAATGCTTTCACTTTTAACCTGGGAGCTGCCAACCAAGGACCAGAGAGGTGGGTGAAGGCGATTGAAGCATTTGAACGAGAAGATACCGAAGACAAGGCACCGACGGGTGGCGTGATGTTTCTTGGAAGTTCCAGTATTCGAATGTGGCGTTCCTTGGCTGAGGACTTTCCTCGGCAGGAAGTATGCAATCGTGGTTTCGGCGGCTCCACTATTCCTGACAGCCTCCACTTCTTCGATCGAATCGTCCTACCTCGCCGTCCTAACACAATCGTTCTTTACGCAGGGGACAATGACGTTGCCGCTGGACATGGTGCCGATCAGGTGTATCGAAATTATTTGGCATTCGCTGACCGAGTCAAAGAATCACTCCCAAAAACCAAACTGGTTTTTATTGCCATCAAACCCAGTTTGAAGCGCTGGGAACTGGCCCCTATCATGGAACAAGCCAACCGTAAGGTGCAGCGCCATGCCTTTTGGCATCGAGGTGTCCTCTATGCGGATATCTGGAATCCCATGCTTGGCCCGAACGGGAAACCCCGAAAGGAATTGTTTATCGAAGACGGACTGCATTTATCCCCGGCTGGCTATGAAATCTGGAAAGATGTCATAGCTCCATTGCTTGATTAACCTCGACACCCGCGAGCCGGCCTATCTACTATTTCCAAAACTCTCTTTTGAACGTCATGACAGAATTTAAATCATCCCCTAAAGCATCGTCGTTTAACCATTCGAGGTCTGGCTCCCCCGAGTTAAGCAACCGTCGCGCATTCCTCAAAACATCTTCTGCAACGGTCGCAGCTGGCGTCATTGCGCCTGCGGTCATGGTCAAGCAAAAGGCCTTCGCTGCCAACGATGAAACCATACGTGTCGGCCTGATAGGTTGTGGAGGGCGTGGCACTGGTGCTGCCAGCCAGGCCATGAAAGCGGATGGGAATGTAATGCTCACCGCGATGGGGGACATGTATCCTGATCGGCTGGATGTCAGTTACAATGCGCTCAAAAAGGCGGCCGAAGAGAAAATTCAGGTGGATCCCGAGAAGAAGTTCACTGGCCTGGACGCTTACAAGAAGGTTTTGGAAAGTGGTGTGGATCTCGTCATTCTTGCGACTCCTCCGGGGTTTCGCCCCATGCATTTGCGTGCGGCGGTGGATGCCGGCAAACATATTTTTTGTGAAAAGCCCATGGCAACCGATGCCCCAGGGCTTCGCTCCGTGCTTGCATCAGCAGCCGATGCCAAGGCCAAGAAACTTGCTTTGGTAGCAGGTTTCTGCTGGCGGTACAACTATGCTCGTCGCGCCCTTTATGACAAAATACACCAAGGGGATATTGGTGATGTGCGCTCCATCTATGCGACTTACTACACCGGTCCGGTGAAACCCATGCCAGCAGATGATACCCGACCCGGCGACATGTCCGATTTGGATTGGCAACTGCGTAATTGGTATAATTTTACGTGGCTCAGCGGTGACAGCCTGGTGGAGCAGGCCATTCATAGCGTCGATAAGATCGCTTGGTGCATGAAGGATGAACCACCTGTCAAAGCAGTAGCAACCGGCGGACGTCAAATTCCCAATAACAGTGGAAACATTTTTGACCACTTTGCGGTCTATTACGAATACGCCAATGGCTTGCGAGCCTATCTCGGAAGCCGCCAGATCGCTGGATGTCACAATGAGAACAATGACTACATCCACGGATCAAAAGGCATTGGGCAGATACTTGGCTGGAGCCGTGTTCTAACCACAGGAGACAATCCATGGCGTTATCAGGGTCCTAACAATGACATGTACCAGACGGAGCACGATGAACTCTTCGCTTCCATTCGCAAGGGAGAGCCGATCAATGATGGTCCGTGGATGAGCAGCAGTACTATGATGGGACTCATGGGCCGAATGGCTGCCTACACAGGTAAGGAAATCACATGGGAACAGGCAATGAATTCACAAGAAAAACTCGTGCCTGATTTCTTTGAGCCTAACATGGAATTACCCATACGCCCGATGTCGCTTCCTGGAGTGACGCCCTTTATCTAAACCACCTCCTTCCATTCCAATCATCGTCATGAAACAATCAGAGACTCTTCGGTTGCGCGATCGGCGCTCTTTTATTCAGTCCGTAGCAAAAACTTGTTTTGGAGCCTGTTGCATGAGCGGTGTTCCCGGAGTTTCTTCTTCGGTCTCTGCTGATCATCACCATAATCGCAGGATCTATACCTCGATCAAAATGGGGATGTTCAATGAAAAAATTCCCTTACTGGAAAAGTTTCGAATCCTTCAAGAGTTAGGCTACGACGGGATTGAGCTTAACAGTCCTGGTGGGGTCGATAAAAAAGAGGCTCTGGAGGCCAGCCGAACCCTTGGGTTTCCTATTCATGGCGCAGTGGATTCCATTCACTGGGGCATCAGGCTTTCTGACCCTGATCCCGAGGTCCGGCAGAAGGGTCTCGAGGGCTTGCTCAAAGCCATTGAGGACGTCCACTTTGTGGGAGGGGATGCGGTGCTTTTGGTGCCAGGTGCGGCTCGTGATCCAGAAAAAGAATCTCATGGTCATGTATGGACTCGATCGATTGAACAAATCCGCAAAGCGCTTCCGAGTGCTTCCAAATGGGGTGTCAGAATTTTGATCGAGAATGTCTGGAACAACTTTCTTTATGATCCCAATGGCGATAACCGTCAATCGGCCGCCTTACTCGCCGCTTACTTGGACGAAATCGGCAGCCCGTGGGTGGGTTCTTACTTTGATATTGGCAATCATCAGAAATTCGGGAAACCAGCCGAATGGATTCGCATGCTGGGTCCCAGAATTGTCAAGTTGGACGTCAAAGATTGGGGCGTAAGCCAGGGATTCTGCAAAATCGGGGAAGGCGATGTCGATTGGGCAGATGTTCGACGAGCACTCACGGAAATTGGTTATACAGGTTGGGCCACTGCTGAAGTGGGGGGGGGAGACCGTGAAAGGATGAAGGACATCAAGCAAAGGATGGACACTCATCTATTAGGCGCCTAGGCAAACACTTGTGCCAATGTGACTAGCCCTGGTATCCAGACAAGGTCATCGGCAATTCGGAGGGTCTTTCAGCGGTAAAAGGCGACCTAAAATTCCGGACGGATGTCTTGCATTCCATCGATCATGGCGTCATGCTCGCAAGTAAAAAGAGAGGTAGTAACTCTTGCCATATTTCAATCAAACATGAGCGATTCAGACGCTAAACCAAATATCAATTTGGATTTGGAGACGGCCTTTTTACCGGCATGGGCACAAAAGTCATCGAATGACAACCCCTATGCAAAGTACGAAGGAAAAACGAGGGATTATGATCGAGGCGATCGAGGTCCTAGGGGGAGGCGCGATGACGGCCCTTCGGGGTTCCGCCGAGGTGATCGACCCGGCCGATCTGATCGACCCGATCGGCCCAAAAGATCTCAGGACCGAAGAGGCAATGATCGTGGGTCACGCCCTGCAGGGAATCGTGAGCGTGGAAGATCTTCCGGGGGTGGCGATCGACCACCTTACGCTGGAGGAGGGCAGCGCGGGGCTGGTGGTAGAAACAGGGAGGCTTTTCGGAAGGAGCGGCCTCGCAAAACACGCCAAGAAATTCTTGCGTCACTGCCCAATTTTAAAGTTCAGGTGATTCCTGAGGAAAAGGGTGTTGCTCTCCTCGCTAAACGCATCCGGCTCCAGGGAAGAGCCTACCCATTGTTTGATATTGCCCGTCTGATCACTCAAAGTCTAGATCGCTTCCGAGTGAGGATTTCGACAGTGCAGCCAAATGGCACGGAGGTTCCTCAGTCTCTGTGGATTTGTCGCAACGATCAAACCCTCTGGTTGACGGAAGCCGAGGCTATTGATCACGCCCTTTCCAAGCACCTGGACCAATATTACCTCAGTGAAAAAACAAAAACCGATCCCCCCAAGGGTAATTTTAGCTTTGTGGCGCAATGTGGTTTATCAGGGGTGCTGCTGGGGCCGCCCAACTACCATGGCTACCAGACCAAGCTTAAGGAACTCCACGCTGACCGCTATGCTCGGATGCACTTTGAGCGTTTTAAATCTAATGTAAAAATCGTCCACGACGATGAAGTTGTTGCAAAATGGCTGGAGGAACAAAGCTGGACGACGGAATACACCGACAAAGCGAATCCCGAAGCTGACAAGCTTCACTCCATTGAAGAAGTTCAGGAACATTTCAAAAAACATCACATGGCCGGAGCTGTGGAGGAAGTGAAACATGCCGAGGTATCCGGGGATTTCCAGAAACAGGCTTCGAGGCCAATGCGAGATCTGGTTCGATTTCACGTGGAGGATCAACGAAGGTTCCCGCTGCAACTCGCGACAGAATTGAGTCATCAATTCACCCGGCAGGGGCTTCAATTCTTTAAAGTCAACAAGACAGTCACGCATGTCTCGGTTTCGCGGCCCCATTATCTTGATCTTGAGCTAACGCCTGTCTCCGAGAGTGTTCAAAAAATTGTTCAATTTATCGAACAAACAGACGACTGTAATCGCAGCAAGGTGATGCAGGCATTAGCTTCTTCGGAGGTAACCAGCTCTATTGACAACAAGGGGGCTTCAAAGAATGCAACAGCCGAAAACAAGGACGAAGCTTCGGTAGCCCCACCCGCCTCCGAAGAGGCCGGAACTGCTGCCGGCGAAGCAGTGGAGTCGGTTCCTTCCGGGGAAGCCACCAAAGAAGTTGTTCCTGCGGAAATGACACCTGAGCAGGCGGCTGTGTCGAGTGATTTGCATTGGCTGATTCACCAAGGCCATGTCATTGAATTTTCCAATGGCAAGATGGAGACTGCCAAAAAGCCAAAGGCGCAACCCCAAAAGCCAAAGGCGCAACCCCAAAAGCCAAAGGCGCAACCCCAAAAGCCAAAGCCCAAGGCCAAGTTGGATACCAGTGAAAAGGCTCCTGCATCAGACAGCACCCCGCAAGCAAAGTCGGAAGCAACAACCCATCTTAAAGCCGAAGGGCCAACACCTGTTGAAAATCTTTCCAATGAGGGACGTTCACCCGATGCGGATGCAACCGCCGAGGAAAGGGCAACCAGTGGCGGAACATCATCTGATGAAGCAGATATCTCAACTACCTCTGTAAGTGCCGAGATCACCGAGGCGACTGGGGGCAGCCAAGGGGATCATCCGCAAACTGGTTCGCCTGAAGCCCCTGTGGATGATGCGTCTGATGAATCGCAGGCTCCTGTAAATGCGGAATAATCCATGCCAAGTCGCTCCGCATACGCTAAAGCTGGCGTCGATATCCAGTTAGGCAATCAAGTCAAGGAAACCCTTCCATCCCTGTTAGCCTCAACCCATCGTCCCGAGGTGTTGGGTAAGGTGGGCGGGTTTGGGGGCTTGTTCGCTCCCAACTTCAAAAAGTTCAAGCGACCGGTGCTTGTGTCCAGCGTGGATGGTGTGGGCACTAAACTGAAAGTTGCGTTTCAAACGCGCCGTCATGACACGATAGGCGAAGACCTCGTTAATCATTGTGTCAACGATATCCTGGTTCTGGGTGCTGAGCCTCTCTTTTTCCTGGATTATGTGGGCGCAGGCACTCTGAAACCCTCGATTTTTGATGAAATCATTCGCGGGTTCGCGCGTGGTTGCCAACAAAATGGTTGTGCCCTCATTGGTGGTGAAACCGCACAAATGCCAGGTTTCTATCAGAAAGGGGAGTATGATGTCAGCGGCACTATCGTTGGGGTCGTAGATCATGCCAGCATGGTGGATGGCAGGCGGACCGAGTCAGGCGATGTGGTTCTTGGGTTGGAGGCCAGCGGTTTGCACACCAATGGTTATTCCCTCGCCAGGCGCATCCTGTTTGATCAGGCCAAATTGAGGACATCATCGCGCATTCCTGAATGTGGAGAAACGGTGGGCGATGCCCTCATGAAGGTCCATCGGAGTTACTTTAAAGCGGTGCACCCATTACTGAAACGTTACAATCTGCCCCGCAAGAGCCCGAAGATTAAAGCAATGGCCCACATCACGGGAGGTGGTTTTCAGGACAACATACCCCGAAGCCTTCCATCTCGTTTTGATGCGCGCGTTGAGTTGGACCGGTGGCCGACTCCACCTCTCTTTCAATATCTGGCAAAGGCTGGAAAAGTCTCTCAGAAAGAGATGTTTCACGTCTTCAACATGGGCATTGGTCTCACCATGACGGTTCACCCCTCCATTGCCAAATCCTGCGTGCAGTCTCTCAAACGACGAGGGCATCAGGCCTGGCCTATCGGGACGATCGTCCAAGGCAAGGGGCAAGTACAATTGGTTTGAAAAATTACCATGGGTCAATCGACCGATGCCCCATGGATGTATTGGTGGTAAAGCCCCATGTAATAGGGAAGGAGAAAGACCGTTCCACTGGCCAAGGTATTTCCACTCCCACCGTAATCAAGGATCCATGGGTCCGTATTCCAGTGGTTGAAGTGAGTATTTTCAACCGGCAATACTTTTCCTGATCTTAAATGCCCCCTCAAACGAGTGTCTTCCTGTAGCAAGTCAATACTGTTGTTGGAAGGTAACGCCACAATGTCGAGTCGATGACTATTCTGAGAGGCCCAGTTTAAACGATCCATAGGGAAACCTTTGAGGGTGTTCATGGCATCCTCCAGCCATTCACCAGAGGGCATAAGTGAATACCTTCCCCAAGGGTCTGTCACCTCAGTTCCGTGCACCTGTGAAGCGTAAGCAAAATGAAAAAAGGGATTAGCTTCTGGTGCTTCGTTTCGCCAAGCCGCGTAAAAGGATGTGAGCATGCGATCCCGGAAAGGTCCTGCAGGCGTGTATTTGAGTAAGGAATAATAACACATGAAAGCCATTTCATCATCGGATTGATTTCCAGAACCCAATCCGCGATGAATTTTGTAAATCATGGCATTGGTATCGTAAGCATGGTCTTGAATGAGTCGTTGCTGAATGTCCAGATAACGCGCATCGCCTGTGATGTGAGAGGCAACAGCCAAATAGGCTAGCATACTCAGGGACTTCAAACCGCGTTCGACCCACCAGTCTGGATGATGGTTCAGATCTTCGGGGCGATAGGTGCCCCAGCGAGTGACTGTTCCGGAGTGGTCGACCAATTGGAAATCATGGAGAATGAGGTGATCCATCAGGGCGGCTACGACCTTTCTGACCGCCCTTTTTTCGTCATCCGTTTGAGCGACCAAATCATAATACAGGGGATAGAAAAAGAAGTGACCATCGAGCTCATCGGAGCTGGTATCACTTTTCCAATACCACTTTCCATCCGCACTGACAGGCCAGCGTGGTTCATAGATCTTCCAGAGGGAGTCCCTTTCCTTGGCAAAGCGCTTATCGCTTTCAAGTCGACCGTCATTGGGATTTGGCAAGGTCGTTGATCGGATCGTACGTGCGACATACCCTTTGGGGGCAGGGTGGGACCCTCCTTGAGTGACTTCCTGGAGGAATGCCAAGGCTCGAAATGCCTGGTGTGCCTTTCGTGCAGCATCCTGATTCCCAGTAGCCGCAAAGGCAAAGCACTCTCCCGCTCCATACATGCTGGTCCACAACCCATCGTTGTCACTGTCGTGATATTGGATGCGTTCTTTGACCCCGGCCTCTGGCAGCGTCACCTCGGAAACGTAGCCAAAGGGGGTTCGTTTGATGTAAGTTTCGATCTCGTATTCATAGTGGGCCGCTTTTTCACTCAAAGTCATCGTTTGTTGCCGAATAACACCAATCCCTTTTTGCGTGGCGACCCAGACATGGCCACGATGGTCGACTTTCACTGATTGAATCATGTCATCCGGAACCCATCGCTTCCCTTGTCGATACCCCCACTGGCCATTATGGAAACGGACTAAGCCCTTGGTCGTCCCAAACCACACTTCACCCCTAGGGCCCGCCGTGATTTGGGTGAATTCATTGTAGGGCAAGCCATCCTCACCCGTATAAAATTGCCAACCAGTAGAGGTCTGGCAACCCACTCCTGCTCGGGTGGCAAACCAAAGTTGTCCAAGGCTGTCTTGAGCGATTCCCAGCACGTCGTGGGTGGCCCACTGTCGACCAAGAGCGTCTTGAACGAGCATGCGTTCCATGGAGGGGCTTTCGGGAAACGGTTGAGCATACAAGCCGTGGGATGTAGCGGCGATCCAGCAACCATTCTCCTTGCGACGAATGGCTTGGTGGACGACAGCCGAAAGACTCTCTTTCAGAAAGATCGGGAGTAGCGCCGCATTCCAAGCGTCAGGTACACCGGGTTGAAGTTCCCATCGTGAGTCGTCTCTGAGATAGTACCATTGCAGACTATTGTCTCTGGCATAGACCGTCCCCAAGTGCACGTGAATGGCGTCGAAACCCTCCACCCCCAAGCCGTTGGTCGCGTCAAAAAATTGCACTTTTTCCTGAATAAAGGAAGGCTCGCTACTCTTCTGTGATTGGCTCACAGCCGAACCTGGCCATACACCTAACAGAGCTAAGTAGACAACTATCGGCTTAATCATGGTCTTTCATCGGGGAGAAGCCCCTCCTCAAATGTTTCCACAGAAAGGTGTGAATCATTGCTTCAACATGCGCCCTTTGTTGATTGTCGGCAGCCCCACCATGGCCTCCTTCCATGTTTTCATAATAAAGGACTTGGTGCCCCTGATCCCTCATTTTGGCGACCATCTTTCTGGCATGTCCGGGGTGAACCCGATCATCTCGAGTCGAAGTCGTGATTAAAATGGGTGGATAGGATTGATTTGCATCTACGCGGTGGTAGGGCGAATAGCCCGCAAGATATTTCCACTCGTCCGGAAGATCTGGGTTGCCATATTCCCCCATCCAGGAAGCCCCCGCCAGAAGTTTGTGATAGCGGCGCATGTCCAACAAAGGTACTTGACAGATAATGGCTCCAAACAAATCGGGTCTTTGCACCAGCATGTTACCCATCAGAAGCCCTCCATTGGAACCCCCTCGGATGCCCAAATGATTTGGGGAGGTCACCTTGCGCCGGATCAGATCTTCGGCAACCGCGATAAAATCATCGTAGGCCCGCTGGCGATGTTCCTTCAAGGCGGACTGATGCCATCGTGGCCCAAACTCACCACCACCGCGAATATTGGCCACCACATAAACTCCTCCCTTTTCCAGCCAACTGATGCCCGTTATCGGCCGGTAACTGGAACGCATGGAAATCTCAAAACCTCCGTATCCATAAAGGAGGGTCGGTGTCTGCCCATGATGAGGTACATCACGAGAAGCGATCTGAAAATACGGAACGCGTGTGCCATCAGATGACAGAGCCATGTGTTGTTCAATGACTAGGTCGGGACGATCAAAAAACTCCGGTTCCTGATCGAGTGCTTTGATCTGGCCCCTTGATAGATCACCCAAACTCAGAGTGATCGGCGTGAGGAAATCGGTGGAGCTCAGCCAATACTGGTTGGTGGATTGGGGTTCCACAGCGCGCACTGAGACCGTGCCACGGACAGGAATGTCGACAGCTTTTCCCTCCCATCGGCCTTTCTTACCAGGCTGAATAGCCTGAAGCTTGTGCTGTACATTATCCAGTATATTAAGAAGGATCCAGTCCTTGGTGGCCGTGAAATCATGAAGCGAAGAAGTAGGGGTGGGCTCGAACAAGACAGAAAAGGTTCTTTCCTCCTGGAGGAAATCTTTTAAAGCAATAGCAAGCAGTGACCCAGCTAAGAAAGTCTTATGGGGAAGAACCCAGTCTTTCCGCAGCTGCAATAAGAGTTGATCGCGGAAAAACCCCACCTCCGCACCGGGAGGTTTATCGATCGGAACCCACTGATCCCTTTCGAGCCTGAAGACTTGCTGCGTCCAGAATGTGTCTGAGCGAACCACCAATTCATGATGCTGACCACCGTGATGTATAACACTGGCTCCTACCGACACATCGGTTTTTTTGCCGATGAAGACCCACTTTGCCATTGATAGGGTTTCGCCTCTTTTCCATCGTTTGATCATTCTTGGATAACCTGAGTCGGTGAGAGACCCCAGTCCGAAATCTGTGCCCACGTAGATTTGATTCTCATCGATCCAGCTCACACGTGATTTCGCCTCGGGAAGGTAGAATCCCTCGGCCACAAATTGCTTGGATACCAGGTCAAATTCCCTCACAACGGTGGCGTCAGCTCCGCCCCGTGAAAGCCTCAGGAGAGCACGCTGGTATTTTGGATAGCACAAGTTGGCACCTTTCCAGACCCAGTTTTCATCCTCTTTTGCCGCCAGTGCATCCAGATCGATTACGATCTCCCATTTCGGAACGTTGTTCTGGTAATCCGCAAAGGATGTGCGGCGCCAAAGACCTTTGGGGTTGTTCTGATCACGCCAGAAATGATACACGTGGGATCCATACAAACTTCCTATGGCAAGGCGTTGGTCGGAGTCCAAGGCGCTGAGCAAACGTTCTTTAAGCGGGGAAAAAGAGGGATCTTCGACCAGTAATTGTTCGCTTTCACGATTGCGCTTTCTGGCCCAATCAAGCGACTCAGAAGAGGCAACATCCTCCAGCCATAAATAAGTGTCTTGCTCCGAATCACTCATCCATCAAGCATGCGCCAAGCGAATGTTCTGTCAATCGAATGGTTGGTAGATACGAGAAACAAAGGATTCACGATAACGGGCTTTTGGGAAGGTGTATCCCGGATCGGCATCCAAAACTGTGAATGCCTCTCTTGGCTCGGTTACTTGCCCCCCAAGAACCTCCCCTGAGTTTAAAAGTTTTTGGAAGAAAGTCTTTTTCTGGGCCAATGATTTATCGCATTGACTAAAAGCGTCTATTGGCGCAATTAATGGTTGATGCTGTCAGCCACCAAACATTTCTTGTTTGCGCAGGGTTGGCGGCGTCTAAGAGCTTAGGCGCCGCCTGAAGCTTCCGTCTATTCTTCTGCTTCGCTTTCCTTGTTTCATGAGTCATTCCATTCAACCTGCATCGATATTGTTCCCAAGGGGCTTCTGGGGCCAAGGTGTTTTTTGCGATGTAAAACGTCTGGGAACTGGCAAGGGTTCCAATAAGGGCAAGAAAAGGGACTTGGCTGTCCTTTTCTCTCCGAGTCCGTGTGTGGCTGCAGGCATGTTCACGACCAACCAAGTCAGTGCAGCACCGGTGCACATATGCATCGAGCATCTGAAGGGCAAGAGTCTGCATGGTATTGTAGTCAATTCCGGAAATGCCAATGCGTGCACGGGGGAGCAAGGCTTTCGCGATGCAAGGAGCATGTGCCAGCAAGTAGGAAAAGCATTATCGATTGACGAAAAGAAGATTCTGGTCGCTTCGACAGGGCGCATTGGGTTGCCTCTTCCGATGCCCCAGGTGCGACGAGGTATTCGTGCGGCCTGCTCAACTCTCGCACAAACCCGGGAGGCCGGAAATCACGTCAGCGAAGCTATCCTGACGAGTGATACCCATATGAAGCAATACTCGGTCGAGATCATGATCGGGGGGAAACCCGTCCGGATAGGTGCTGCAGCCAAAGGTGCCGGCATGATCCATCCGGGTATGAGTCCGGATGGTAAACGCCCCATGAGCATGCCGCTCCACGCGACCATGCTTGGCTTCATTCTCACCGATGCCAACATCTCCAAACCAACCTTGCAACGTTGTTTGACCCAAGCCGTGGCTTTGAGTTTTAACCGTATTTCCATTGATGGTGACATGAGCACTAATGACTCCGTCATTGCGCTGGCCAACGGAGAAGCAGGCAACAAAAAATTGCATCATGGTTCAAAATCCATCGCCAGCCAGAAAGAGATTGGCCAATTTCAGGAGGCACTGAATGAGGTTTGCCTTGAACTAGCCAAGATGCTGGTGCGGGATGGGGAAGGAGTCAGTCGTTTCGTGACCGTGCGCCTTGAGGGGGCCCGTAGCTCCAAAGATGCCGACCTTGCGTTGCGGAGTGTCTGCAACAGTGCTTTGGTCAAGACAAGCTGGCTGGGGGGGGATCCCAACTGGGGACGCATCTTGGATGCGCTCGGTTACTCCGAGGCAAAAGTGGATCCAAGCAAGGTCCATGTCGGATATCGCCTGAGAGCCGATTCGCCCATAGTCTATTCGCTCAAGAACGGTAAACCCACGCGTGTTGGTTTTGACAAGCTGTGCTCGCTGGTGGCTGGACCTGACATTGAATTGCATATTCACCTCAACCTTGGAAAGGGCCGTGGTGTGATGTATGCAAGCGATCTAACCGAAGCATACGTCTCCTTCAACAAAGGGGATGTGACAGACCCTGCATCTCTGGGGGGGTGAATCATGAACGAATTGATCCATAAGGCAGCTGTGCTGCTCGAAGCATTACCCTATATTCAGCGGTTCAGCGGGGAGCGCTTCGTTGTAAAGTATGGAGGAAGTTTCATGGACTCACCAGACCCTGCCGTTCGCCAAGGTGTCGCCCGAGACATGGTTTTTCTCGAAGCTGTCGAAATCAACCCTGTGGTGGTTCACGGCGGAGGTAAGGCCATCAGTCGAGCCATGAAGGAAGCTGGCATGGACCCGGTTTTCAACCAAGGACATCGAGTGACATGCAAAGATACCGTTGCTTTGGTTCATGAGGTGCTTTCACATCAGATCAACCCTGAGATCGTCGCCACCATCAATGGGTTGGGGGGAGTCGCCAAAGGGTTTCCCGGCACGGAAATATTCACCTGCCGGAAAAAACAGGTTCAGGGAGAAGGTGGTGAAAGGATGGACATTGGTTTTGTAGGCGAGGTAACAAGTGTTCGCACC
>Ga0255776_10005399_pt1 | contig 13291 bp, 10 predicted proteins | sample 071ome_19_FD_179974 | JGI IMG/M metagenome (GOLD analysis project Ga0255776, IMG submission 179974) | Coastal salt marsh microbial communities from the Groves Creek Marsh, Skidaway Island, Georgia - 071413AT metaG (version 2) | ecosystem: Environmental > Aquatic > Marine > Intertidal zone >...
CCAATCTATTCAAAACCCCTGATTGCTTACGCAGTCAGGGTTTTTTCTTGCCTGAAGAATCCCGTAGGAGCCGATCAGCGTATTTTGCTATCGGCGAAGTCACCTAAGCTCCTATCGCCGTTAAACGCGCTTCGCGGTTTGAACGGCTCCTACAAATAGCATCATTCAATACCGTTCAAAGGAATACATAAGGTCGTAGGAGCCGATCAGCGTATTCTGCTATCGGCGATGCGCTCCACGTGGCCATAGCCTGTCCGTAGTAACGATGTCGTATATTCACGTTACATAACTAAATTTACAGTCTGCCCGGCGGAGTTAATAATGAATGAGTGTTAAATCATAGGTGTGCTACGAGTCTTCATAATAGTGTCATAAAAGACGTCAATCTAAACTTTGTGTGGGGTACTGTCCTATGAAATGTATCATTGAATGTCTTCTGACTGTAAAGAGTACGTCCGTACCGCTATTACCTCTTGAAGCAAAATCTGTAGCGAATATCCTATGCAGTAACAAGTACTCAAATAATAAAAACAAGCTGTCACCGACTTATAGTCTTTCCCGATATAAGATGAATACATGTTCACTGGTGCAGCTAAAACTATCCGAGGTCGTCAGGTGAAAAACTTTCTCCGCTACCCACTTGCAATCACAGCATCTCTCGCCGCTGCTCAGAGTTTCGCTTTGCAGGCAATCTCAGACCGCGAGATGGCCGATGTTTCAGGTCAGGCGTTCATTCAGGTTGATGCCAGCTCTTATGGAACTACGGAGTTCTCACGTATCAGCCTGGGGATGATCGTAGAAACCCTCCTGACTGCTGATTTAATGGTATTGGGTGAGTTTGATCGTGATCCTGATGACAGCCGTACCGGCGACGGCACGGTGCGTATGGCAGATACCCTTGGTAACCCTACCTCAGGCGGTATTTACGACCTGAATAACAACGGTGTATACGACGCTGACGTTATCATTGAAAACTTCGGTCTGGGACACGTTGAAAACTACAAGGATGCTGATCTTGCATCGGTAATCCCATTCCTGATTGAGAACCCTTACATCGAACTTGCTTACAACACCGCTTCAGGTACTCGTGAGATGTCAGGTGTTCGTATCGGTTTTGAAAAGTCAAAAGGTGACCTGTCTGGTGACCTTATCGCTCTGACAGGTCGTATCGAAGGTAGTATCACCGGTCAGGGTGTTGATGCGGAAGTTCTTGGTCTGAACATTCCAGTAACATTCACAACGGCTTTCGAATTGGTCGACGGCACCAGTGGTACTAGTCAGAACAGCGAAGACTACACCGGTGATAACGCACTTGGTCAGGGCGCTGCTTCTTTCGCAAACGCCACCTACCTTAAACGCGCAAACTGGTTAGGTGTAGCGGATGGAACGACCATTACCGTTCGTGCGTTAGGAGCGCTTAATCTGAATATCAGCGTAGATGAATGTACGTCGAGTCTGGGTGGCCTCCCAACCTGTTTCTCGTCAAGAAACTATCAGTCTATTTATATTGGTGATGAATCGATTAATGAGACTGATGGCGATGCCAAAGCTCAACTTGCTGCAGGTGGCGCAGAGGGATTCTTTATTTCGATGCAGAGCGAGGATGTTGCCTGGCAGGATCTGTCATCAGATGACCCTAACGCCCGAATTCTGACGGAGCGTGGTGCGTACCTTAACATCAGCGGTTATAACAACGCGCAGGGGCAGCGTCAGTATCCGATTAACCTTACGTTCCAGGAAGCTGAGCGCGGTAAGGCGCGTATAGCGACCTGTGTTGGCCAGTTGAAGGGGTGTTAATCATGAAAAACTCTAAGTTTATTGCACTTATTGCGCTGGCTGCATCTCCTGCGTTTGCTGATCTGGTTGCTCTCGATGACCAGGAATTGCAAGCGGCTACTGGTGAAGGTCTGGGTTTTGCTCTTGAAGACTTTGCTCTGGTAAGTCGTGGTGACGAAGGGTCTACGCTGAAGGTTACCGGTATCGATGACTCTAACGGTGGTGAAATCGATATCAACTGGACTGAGCTCTACATCCTCGGCGAAGGAAGTAATAAAGGCCAGAACACAGACAGCAAAGCTCAGATTGGTAGTTATCTGCACCCATGGGTGATTCGTTCAGCTCGCGGTTCGAAAGGACTTGCTGTCGGTCATCGTGACTATAATGAAGATTACACAGGCATTGGTAACGATGTTGCGCTGCTTGAATTTGCTACTGACAGCTACAGCTCTAATCTACAGAACACGAATCTGTACTCTGACTTTGCACGGTATCAGGACTGTGTCTATGGCCAGCCTGGCTGTACTGACCTTGGGTATGTGAATGGTGATAGCCTTGCCGAGCGTAAAGCTCAGGCAGAGCTCAATGCACTGCTTGCTGATCAGGCAGCCATTCAGGGTCGCTATGCAGGTGGTACTACGCTGACTCAGTTAGAAAATGGCCGTGACTTAGCATACGGTAATGTTAACGATGCTAACTCGATCGCTTATCAGGAAAAGGTTGTTGAAGATCAGTTCGACAGGATGTCCGACTTTAAAGGTATTGCTCAAACTCAGTATGGCCTGATGTCGGAGAGTGAGCGGCAAGAGACTGCGCCCTTTTTCCGTCCTGAATGTGCGACGAGCATCTGGATTGCGTGTACCTCACGTGAAGATGCTTATGATGAAGCCCTGGTTGAGTACTTTGATGAACTGGTAATCCTTGAAGAAGAGCGTACCGTTCTTGAAGAGCGTGAGCTTGATGATACGCGCACAGGCCTCGGCCAGAACTACCTTGTAGTTATTACAGATATTGACCGTCAGAAAGCCCTGTGTGGTTTCGATGACAACCTGAGCACATGTGAAGACGGCGCAATCAGTTCTCAACGTGACACGGTTACTAACGTCGAAACTATCGCAATGAATCTCTCCAGTGGTATGCGTCAGCGTCCAGGTCTGGATATCGGTGCGACATTTGAATTCACCTTGAACCGTGCAGATGGTTCGACCCGTAACGACTTCCTGGATATTGATATCCGTGGTCTCTACATCGATGGTTCGTCGTTCAAACTGTGGTCTCGTCCAAGCCGTGAAAATGCTGCGCAGAATGAGCTCAACGCAGAGTTACGTCTGAATATCTTCGCTAAAGAGATCGATATCCGGGCATGTAATGATAATGAATGTGTAAATGAAGCTCAGCGTGAAGCTGCAACACTGAATATCGATAACTTTTTTGTTAACCTGAACCTCGGTTACGGCGACGTACAGCCACTCAGACTGTCGGCAACATCAGACGGTAACTTTGAGTTCTTGCTGGATAAGCTTGATCCTACAGACCCAATCGCGAATTCTCAGGGGCTGTCAGCGGAAGAGTTTTATCAGGATTACTACGCTAACTCGCCGAAAAGTAACGTCAGCATTGGTGATGTTCGTATTGGTACGAACAACAGTCTCGGTGGTTTAAGAATTACTGGCCTTCGTGCACAGTACCTCAAAGTCACCAGTCAAGACCTTTGATGCCTAGAGAGTGTTTACTATGAAAACAATAATAACTTTACCAGCACTCCTGGTTGCAGTAGCCACTACGGCTCATGCCGAAATGGTCAGCCTAGATGAAGGTGCAATGGCAGATGTCGCAGGTCAGGGTGGCGTTTATCTGTCAGGCGAATTCTCAATCAACAAGGACGGTGGTCCCCTGTGGACGGCCGATCCGAATGGCGCAGTCGATGACTTCGGAAACGCGAAAGAATATCGTAATTGCGGCACAGCTCAGGACCCTAAAGAGTGTGGTCTGCGTTTAGCTGTGAAACTCAACGAAAACAGCGAAGGCTGGTATGTCCTTGACGACCTCGCTGGCGGTATGGCCTTTGAGGGCCTGACGCTGCGCACAATCAATGTTGATAGTGCTACTAACTATGACGTCTGGGATTCAAACACCGGTGATTTTGCAGAAGAGGCTGTGAACGATGAAGTCGTTCAGATTGGTCTGCCCGGCACGGTAAGCTTCCGTGACTTTAAATTTAAGTTTGCCGTCGCAAATAACGGCGAATACGGTGTGCCGACAGTGGATGGCAATGGAGCCCCAGTAGCTTTCAGACAGACTGAAATCTTTGGTGTGGAATTGAACGGTAACGTTACCCTTGAAGGTAACCTGCTGCTGTTTCCGGTGGAGTAATTATGAAAAAAGTATATTTCCCATTAAGCGCCATTGCTTTTGCGATTCAGTCTGTAAATGTATGTGCACTGGAAGCTATGGATGACCAGAGCATGTCTCAGGTTTCTGGTCAATCTGGTCTTACCGTTGAGCTGAATCCTGGTGATATTCATGTTGATCAGCTGAGCTACACTCAGGATGCAACTGCTGTACGCCTTCAGGATTTCAATCTGAATGGCTCAGGTTCTGATGCATCTATTATGACCCTTGATATTGATTCTCAAGGTACGATGAATCTTGAGAGTAAACTTGGTAGCCGCGGCTTCAGCACTGCTGGTGTAGGTATGATCGGTGCAACCGGCGTTACTAATGATTTCTTTTCACTGCGTGGCCGCACCCTCGGCTACAACGATGGTGGAACGCCTAATGATCTGTCTGACGACACCGGCGTATTCCGTCTGAATATCGGTGACGATAATGGTGATATCAAGCTTGATGGTAGTCAGGTTGGTATGTTCTTCGACAGCCTGCACTTTGGCGATGATGGCCTGGAATGGATCATCGACGACTTGGTTATGGCTGCAACCATTAACTATGGTCGCCTGATCGTTACTGGCGATGGCGTTATGCTGGATTTCGGCGATGCCAACCTTCTTAGCCCAACTCAGGGTGTGCGTCTGGTTTATGATGCTAAGGCTATTGGCCTTGCACCAGGAAGCGTGAGCGACGGTATTCCTGAAGCCGGCTTTGCTATGCCAGCACAGACTTTCGGTTCATTGCGTGTAGATTTAGATGCTTACGGCTCGCTGACGCTGAAAGGCGGTGGTCAGTTTGGTGAAGGTATTACCTTCATTCCTTCTCTTACGCTGTATAACGAAAGTACTGGCGCAACTGATGATCGCCCAGCCTTCCGCTATGAGGATGATGGTTACGTTATTCTGGCTAAAGGTTTCCGTGGTGACTTCCGCACTGAAAGTGGCCTGACGCTTGATTTCGAAACTGATGCTGAGACTCAGGAGCCATATCTCGCATTGCGCTACAGCGATCTGGATTTCGAATTCAGCCTCAATGATCTGGTTCTCGGTCAGGAAGGTGGCGCATCGCTGGGTAGCTTCAAGGGGCAGATCCTGTTCCGTGATGACGTAGCGAATAACCGTCTGAACTATCAGAAGTTCTATCCAGGTGGTCGCGAGGGCTCACAAGGTCTTCGTGCTGATGTGGGTTGGAATATCGTTTCTGCTGATCCTGAGTTTGTTCAGAACGCAGATGGTGAAGATTACTACGTCCCTGGCTCGTTTGCTGGCAAGACTCGCGCGGAAAGCAACACTTACCTCGCGATGAATGATAACAACAACTGGGTATTCTTTAACGGTTTTAACGGCTATGGCTCCGGTGTTGTAACGTTTGACCTGACAGCGGGCTCACGTTCAGCTGCCGATGTGGTCGCTAACGCAACGTCGAATGCACTTGGTGGTTACTACAACAACCCTTACAACAGTGCGGATGGTACATTCGCTCATATTGATGAGAGCACGGGCAAGTATACTCCGGGTGTTGCGTACTCTGGTCCGTATGAAGGTCTCCGTATTGGTTTCGAAGATCTGAAAGGTGAATACAGCTTCGCAGGCGTGACTGTAGGTACTTCTGAAGAAGAAGCGATGGATGCTGCTTATATGGGTGGTACCGAACTGCTGCTGGCGATGGAAGTATTCCCTGCATACAGCTTTACTCTGAACGGCAACCTCACTATTGCACCTGGTGGTCAGCTGGATGGCAACGGTAACACTGGTGGCAGCCAGGGCCTGACCCTGAACGGCGATCTGCTTGTTACTGACGGCAGTGCTGCACTGACAGTAAACGAAGTTGGCCGCGGTGTTTGGCTGACAGGTGTTACATACGATATCCATATGCGTGGTGCATCACTTGACGTAACTAAGGATGGCCTGACGTTCAATAAAGGTCTGACGTGGTCTACGATTCAGGTAGGTGAGTCGGTTTATACAACAGATGGTAACGGTCAACGCCAGTGGAGCCATATCGACGGTGGTATTATCTTCGGTTCTAAAGAAGATGCTGACGGCGACGGTGAAGTTGATGGTAAGAACCTGGGTGTATTCACTCTCGAGCGTTTAGAAGATGGTACAACTATCGCTGTTGCATCAGGTGGTGCCGGTGGTGTGTGTATCGGCGCTAGCGGTTCTACAGCAAGCGAGTGTGCGAACAATGGTGGTATCCGCTTTGAAGACCGTGGCGATCAGGGCCTGACTATTAAGGTTAACGCTAAGTTCGCGGAAGGCAGCGATGATCCTACAAGCCCTTACTTTGGCAAGGGTAACCGTTTCTCCTGGACTCAGGAAAACGGCACAACCATTACTCTGGATAACTTCAGTACCCAGGACGGCCCGAATGGTGGTAACGATTACGGTCTGAATGTTGACCTTGCGCTGGACGTAGCTCGTACTGCGGTTCGTAAGGACAACAACGGCGATGGTATTGCGGAGCTTATTGATACTAATGGCAATGAGATATCTCAAGCGCAGGTTTCTACTCAGGGCCCAATCGGTTTTGCGGTACTTGGTCGTGTTCACTTTAAACAGCTGAACATCGACGGTCTGAAGCTGGCCGCGACTCCGGATTCAACTCCGCAGACCCTGATCAGCAAGATTGTTATCCAGAACGGTGACATCCAGGCTAACCTCACAGCGACTCCTATCCGCTGATCCTTCTTTGCTGCGATGTCCGGTGATCAGGCGTATACTATGCGTCTGAATCATCGGCATCGGAGTTCCTCATGAGCCAGCAGAATCGCCTGGTAATTTTCGACACCACAATGCGTGACGGCGAACAAAGCCCGGGCGCATCAATGACCAAAGAAGAAAAAGTCCGCATCGGTAAAGCGTTAGAGAAAATGCGCGTTGATGTTATGGAAGCCGGTTTTGCGGCGGCCAGTCCGGGCGACTTCGAAGCCATTCAGGCAGTTGCTGCTGCCGTTCGTGAAAGTACTGTCTGTAGTCTTGCCCGCGCCGTCGATCGTGATATCGAGCAGGCTGCTGCGGCACTGAAGCTGGCAGAACGTGCTCGTATCCATACGTTCATTGCGACTTCTCCTATTCATATGAAGTACAAGCTGCGTATGGAACCGGATGCTGTTATCGAACAGGCAGTTTACGCAGTTAAGAAAGCTCGTGGTCTGGTTGAAGACGTCGAGTTTTCCTGCGAAGACGCGGGTCGTTCGGAGATTGATTTCCTGTGCCGCATTATTGAAGCTGCTATTGATGCCGGTGCCCGCACGATCAATATCCCGGACACTGTGGGCTATGCAATTCCCGAACAGTTTGGTGAGACCATCAGCACTCTGATTCAACGTATCCCGAATGCCGATAAAGCCATTTTCTCTGTGCACTGTCACAATGACCTGGGTCTGGCTGTAGCTAACTCTCTGGCGGCTGTTCAGAACGGTGCTCGTCAGGTGGAATGTACGATCAATGGCCTGGGTGAGCGTGCTGGTAACGCCTCTCTGGAAGAGATCGTTATGGCGACCCGTACCCGTCAGGACCTGTTCAATATCGAAACCGGTATCGACACTACTCATATCGTTCCTACTTCTCGTCTGGTTTCGAGCATCACTGGTTTCCCGGTGCAGCCAAACAAGGCCATCGTGGGTGCGAACGCGTTTGCACATGAGTCTGGAATTCACCAGGACGGCGTTCTGAAGCATCGCGAAACCTACGAAATCATGAAAGCAGAAGACGTGGGTTGGGGCGCTAACCGTATGGTGATGGGCAAGCACTCTGGTCGTGCGGCATTCCGTTCCCGTCTGCAGGAGCTTGGTGTTACTTTTGAGACTGATGCTGCCCTGAACGATGCTTTTGCCCGCTTCAAAGAACTGGCGGATAAAAAGCATGAAATTTTCGATGAAGACCTGCAGGCGCTGGTGAGTGAATCTAAGTCTGCGTCAGTGCCTGATGTATTCAGCCTGATTTCCCTCGAAAGTCATTCAGCGACGGGTGAAACCCCGGTTTCTGAAATCGTTGTAACTAAAGACGGTAAAGAACATCGCAGTCGCGCTGAAGGCAGTGGCCCAGTAGATGCAGCTCTTAAGGCGATTGAGAAGGTAGCTGAATCCGGCGCTTCTCTGCTGTTGTATTCTGTGAATGCGATTACTGAAGGTACAGATTCGCAGGGTGAAGTGACTGTTCGTCTGGAAAAAGCGGGTCGTATCGTAAATGGCAGCGGTGCGGATACTGACATCGTGGTGGCATCGGCGAAGGCGTATATCCATGCGCTGAATCTGCTGTTGTCAGGTTCACGTACTCATCCACAGAACGACGGAGTTTAAGTCGTGCTGGAGCAGCGTAGGGTCGATTATCTTAAGGCCATGGGCATCACGATGTGGATGCCCCGTGAAGCTTTGCCTCACGCTGCTCCTTCCCGCTGGTTACCCGAAGCGAACAAAACCGAACGGCATGATCATATTGCACTGAAGTCGACTCATGATTCGGCGAGGCCGCAGGCCGCCGCGGATCTGCTCCGTGCAGGGCAGCCGTTACATGAAGCTGCGCGAGAAAGCCTGAAGCCTGAAGGCAGTAACGCTGGGACTCCGGATGCTCACAGCTCTAATCATCAGCCTGCTCACAGCTTCGCTAACACCCCAACTGGAAATAGTCAGGTAGGTCAGGGTCCGCTAACACCTGCTGGTGACATGCAGACGCATGAATCAGCCCCGCAGGTGCTTACTACAGAGACTCCTTCTGTTGAGCGTGCTACAGCCGAGGCCGCTGGGGAAGTACGAGATCTGACGCCGCCACGCTTTGCCCTTGAATTTATGCACCTGTCTCCGAAAGGGGTGTGGGTCGTTGATAAGGAGCAGCCTTTATTGCCATTGCAACAGATGGCTGCCAAAGCTCTGCGTGGTGTTGGAGGGGCGGCAGCAGGAGTGATTCCTCAGCCTGTGTCATTCCGCTGGCCGTTTATTGAATCCCGCCATCAGGATCAGAGTGAAGCTGTAGCGCTTCAGGCTCTAAGAGCACAGTGGGAATATTTTAATTCTCAGGGTGCGGAGTATGTTATTACCATCGGAGAAAATTCTCGTCGCTGGTTAGAAAAAACCGGAGCACCGCTGCATCATCATATTGCAGACGCGAATGCTCTGATGTCTTCTCCTGCAGAAAAGCGTGCTCTGTGGCTTGCTTTAGTGGCTGTGTCTGGAAGGTAAGCCAATGAAAGTGCGTGTTGCTGATAGCTCTGATCTCAATCGGGTCATGGATATTGAAAAGCGTGCTCACGCGTATCCCTGGTCTGAAAAAATCATGCTGCGCTATCTGCAGAAAAAAGATTCTGTGTGGATTCTCGAAGTTAACGACGAGCATGTTGCGCACGCCGTAGTTTCACGCGCTGCAGACGAATCTGAATTGCTGATGATTTCAGTCGACCCGGACCATCAAGGAAAGAAATACGGCTCTTTCTTGCTGAATGACGTTATTCAGCGCCTGAAGGCAGAAGGTATCAACTTTATGTTTCTCGAGGTGCGTGAGTCGAATGCCCCCGCGATTGCCTTATATGAATCCCTCGACTTTGCTGAAACCGGGCGTCGCAATAATTACTACCCGGCCGTTGACGGGCGCGAAGATGCGCTGATGTATTCGCTGGATTTCTGCGACTGATGCTGCCCGGAAGTGCCTCCAGCAGTATCGCTCTCGTCAGTTTTATTCCCGCCGTCGTTATCGTTTTTTATCTTATATATTCACTTAACTGGTCCGCTTTCCGGGCACACAGTGGCGTTCAGAATTTTTTTATTGGTAGTATTTTTGTCGCTTCAGGCTTTTGGGCGATGCACGCTGGCGTCAGGCCAGGTTTGGGCTTTCACATTCTGGCTGCAACCGCTATGACCTTACTGATGGGCTGGCGCTTTGCGCTGCTTTCCCTGGCGATTGTGCTTGCTGTTATGGTGGTTTCTGGTCGTATTCACTGGCAGGAATGGGCGCTGTCATTTCTCATTGGTGCCGCAATTCCAGTGTTTGCCTGCTATCAATTTTATCTCCATGTTTTTCATCGTCTGCCGAAAAATCCGTTCGTTTATATTCTTGTTGGTGGTTTCCTGAATGCTGGATTTACCCAGGCTGTTTATGCGCTTGCGGTAAGCATCTGGTACTGGTGGGCGGGAGATTACACGTGGACGGTTATCTGGGAAGACTATCTCAGGTATCTGCCGTTAATGATGTTTCCGGAGGGCGTTATTAACGGCATGTTTATCGCCGGGATGGTGAGTTTCCACCCACGCTGGTTGAGTACGTTTGACGAAGACTCGTATTTTAACTGACGCACCAAAATATTAACGCGGAGCGTATTTCTGTAATTTGCGCTGTAGCGTCCGTCGGTGCATGTTCAATGCCCGAGCTGTAGCTGAAATATTGCCTTCGTGCTCCTGTAGCACCCGCTGAATATGCTCCCATTCCATGCGCTCCACGCTCATAACCTCTGTTGTCTCAGTCATGTCGGCCGGTGGCGCTTCGCCGTCAAAGGCATGTATCAGATCATTTAATGTTGCCGGCTTGTGCAGGTAATTATCTGCGCCACGCTTAATCGCTTCTACAGCTGTCGGAATGCTGGCATAACCGGTTAACACGACGATAGCTGCCTCTGGCCAGCGCTTTTTTAACGTGCTGATCATATCCAGACCGGAACTGTGCTCCAGTCGCAGGTCGAGAATAATCCGATCGGGCGTCGATGTGACGGATTCAAGCTCCTCCGGCCCGGTAATATGTTCAGCACTCGCCTGGTTACGAAGCAGGCTTCGGGTCAGCACCTGGCCAAAATGCAGGTCATCATCAATGATCAGATAGTGGGTCGTCATCGGGCTGACTTCCTTGTGTCTCTTGGCAGCTTCAGGTGGCATAGGCTGCCGCCCGCAGGTAAAGCATGAATATGAATGCTGCCACCAAATTGTTCTATGCTGGCGTTGCTCAGGTAAAGGCCGATCCCCATACCGTGCTCTTTGGCGCTGGCGAATAGAGCATCATTGCGAATGCTTGCCGCAGCTGCAGGGTCAGGCTGTACGATTTCCAGTTCCCAGCAGTTATCGGTCACTTTGGTACTGAGGCGAATGGGCTGTTTGCCTGCTTCTGCTGCGTTATCCAGTAAGTTCAGCAATGCCTGGTCCAGTAAAGGTGATGCTGGAACATCGCAACTGGCGTCACAATCCAGCTGATCCCAGAGCGCATGCGGTTTGCTTAAGCGCCAGCGATGAAGTTGCTTACGTAACCAGTCTTCGGCGTCATGAACTCCATGACTGTTTGCCTGCCGGCCGGCCATGGCCAGCTGTTGCAATGAATGACGGCAACGATCGACCTGGGCTCTCATCAACTCAAGAGCCCCGTCATCCAGAGCTTTATCTTCTTCGGCTTCATCGAGAAGCATAGTTAAGGTCATCAGCGGGGTGCCCATTTCGTGAGCGGTACCCGCAGCCAGGGTAGCGATACCGATGAGCTGTTCGTTTTTCAGCTGGCGTTCCCTGAGAGCCTGAATCTCACGTTGGCGAATCTGCCGGTCACGGACAAGCGCCGGCAGAAAGCCTGCGATAATCAGCGTGCTGATAACAAAGGTCAGCCACATACCACCGACGTGCCATGTAAACAGGGTGCTCTGGCCAGCCAGGCTCTCGCGGGCCAGTGGCATGTACCACTGAGTCAGGGCGCTGTAATCCAGTATCAGTGCTGCGGCGACTAAAAGAGCGCGATAGCGGCTGAGACTGTAGGCCGCGACCACCATCAAGACCAGAAAATATGAAATTACCGGATTAGTCGCGCCACCGCTGAAGAACAGCAGGGCGGTCATCAGTTGTGTCTCGGCGAGCAGATTCAACAGCAGCGCGTCTTGTTGCATCTGCCGTCTTGCTTGCCAGAAAGGCAGGGCAATCAGAGGGATATAGCCGCTGAGAATCCACCAGACGGGCAGGGGAAGCGCAAAGCCCGCGTACACGAGCCATAGCAGCAGAGTAACCCAGACAACGGCGACGGACAGTCGCAGCCAGCCTAAGCGGGTGAGGGTTTGGTCAGGGTTCAACTGGACAGCCTCGATTCCGGACAAAGTGGCATTTTCGCTGACTTTACACCATTGCATCGTATTAAGGGGTATCCTGAGTCAAGGACTGATCAAATTCGTTCGCTTCGGGGGCTTGTCGCCGAAGGAGGGTAACGTATGCGAATGTCGACGATGCAATGGGCGGGCTTCCGCCATGCTGACGCTTTCTGGCCCAGTGTTGCTCTGTTGAGCTATATCGCGCTTGGCTACTTGTTGGGGCTTTTATTACTTATTCAGAGTCATCCGTTACTCTGGCTGGCGGGTATCGCTCTGACCGGGCACGTTCTTATTGTTTCTGCTTACCTGATTCACGATCTTACTCACCATACTCTGTTCCGTACGCCTGCGTGGAATAACCGCCTTGGCATTGTGCTGGGCTTTATAACTGGTGCCTGTTACGGCAGTTATCAGGATCTGAGGCGCAAACATATGCGCCACCATGTGCAGCGTGCTGATGTCGTCGCCGTCGACTACAAAGCCTGGCTTGAAAAGCATCCGGCGGTGAGGCGTGTCGTTGAGGCTCTGGAGTGGTGCTACATCCCAGCTGTTGATCTGATGATGCATGCGCTGGTGATGGTTGCTCCCTTTGTTTATCCGCAGTACCGCGGGTTACGTCGCAACGCGGTGACTATGTTTATAGTTCGCAGTCTGTTGTTTACTGGTCTGTGTATTTTATCTCCATGGGCGCTCGTCGGTTATGCGGCGTCGTATATGCTGATGATTCATGTGCTCAGGCTCATGGATATGCACCAGCATACTTACGACGTTGTCTACGGTTCTCTTGAAGGACACGCTCGACCGGATGCTGAATACGAGCGCCAGAATACGTACTCGAATCCCCTCGGCTCCTCTCCGCTACTGAACCTGCTGGTGCTTAACTTTGGCTACCATAATGCACATCACGAGCAACCAACGGCGCCCTGGTACAGACTCCCTGCGATTCATCGGGAACTATACGGTGAACAGTCAGACCACCAGTTTGATGCCAGAGCGGTGTTGAATAACCTGCATAAATACCGTGTTCAGCGGGTAATGTCAGATGCGCCTTTACCGGGAGAGCAACCCGGATTCACAGGTCTGTATG
>Ga0255776_10005401_pt1 | contig 13291 bp, 11 predicted proteins | sample 071ome_19_FD_179974 | JGI IMG/M metagenome (GOLD analysis project Ga0255776, IMG submission 179974) | Coastal salt marsh microbial communities from the Groves Creek Marsh, Skidaway Island, Georgia - 071413AT metaG (version 2) | ecosystem: Environmental > Aquatic > Marine > Intertidal zone >...
ATGGTCTGGGAGTGTTTCCACTCACGGGTGCAGTCTCCAGCGTCATTGTAAACGTCTTCCACATGCCCATAGAGCGGGACTTCCTGAGTGTAATTCGCCCTGACAATTTCCCATGGGGTCCCGTTTTCGAGATTCCAGTTATCGGGCTTTTCAACTTGGTGACCATTTTCAAAGAACTGGCGGAATAGACCAAATTCATAAAAGATTCCGTAACCCACTGCAGGCAGATCCAAAGTGGCCAGAGAATCCAGGAAACAGGCAGCCAGTCGCCCCAAACCTCCATTGCCCAGTCCCATCTCAGGCTCCTCATTTTTGAGAATCTCCGGATCGAGATTCAGCTCCTCGAGAGTCTTGGTCAGTTCACCTTCTGCATCGGCAGAAAAGACATAGTTGTTAAACAGCCGTCCCATCAGGTATTCCAGGCTGAGGTAATACATGCGACGCGTATTTTTCTCGCTGTGAGCTTTCTGGGTTCGCATGTAGCTATCCAAAAGACGGTCCCTGATGGCATAACTCGTTGCAATCCACCAATCGTGCGTTGTGGCGGAATCCGCATCTCTGGCGAGAGTCAGGTTAAGGTGTCGAAGGATGGAGTCCTTGAGGGTTTCGTTGAATTTAAACATTAGTTTGTCTCAGAAAAAAGGTTTGAGGGGATCAAGTTATGGAACGTCCGAATTTTTTTTCAAGTTCGTGAGTGGAAAGTTCGAAAAAAGTAACGTTGCCGTTGGGCGATGTGTGAGGATGGCGACAGGCCAGAAGTTGGGTCGGCAACTTGGCAAGTTCTGTTTCTGTCAAGGATGAGGAATGAGTGGAGATTTGCTGGGCAGCCAATTTGGCCAGAGTTTCCCTTTGTAGATCCGGTTTGTGATGAAGTTGGCCATGCTCTCTGGCGGTGTCGAGGAATTGTCGGATAAAATGCTCGGCTTCACTGGTATCCAGCCAGGGAGGGATTGCCTCGATCCTGTAAAAATCACGGCCAAACGGCTCGATATGAAAACCTTCTTTGGCAAGGAGGGCTTTGTGTTGCTGGAGAATATCGTTGGTCAGCGGGTCCAATTGGATGGGGATGGGCAGGAGAAGTTGCTGACTGGGAGTAGATTCCGCATCCGGGGTGAGGATTTTCTCAAAATGAATGCGTTCCCTGGCGGCTTTGGTGTGCAGAAGAACTAGCCCGGATGCGGTCTGATAAAGAGCCAGATGTGTTTGAAGTTGATTGATGAACTTCCAGGAAGTTTGGGGTTCCGCCTTGGGTAAAGAAGGTCGTGGGCTGGCCGGTACAGGCGAGGAAGGAAACGTAGGTGCCGGAACCGCAGATGGAGTGGGCGGTGTTGCAGAAATGGGGGCCGGAGGCAGTTTTTGTATAGGCGTAACGGCGGTAAAGTTTTGAGGCAGCGAGGGAGTAGGCTCGGGCAAGGACTCCGGAGTTTCCGTAGATACAAAAGCTCCGGGGTGGGCCTCTTCCGCCATCTTGTGAATGCTTTCAATGATGAGGCGGCGAATGTGAGCCTCGGATCGAAAACGAATTTCCCGCTTTTGAGGATGTATGTTGACGTCGATATATTCAGGATCGATTTCAATGTGCAGAAAGGCTGCCGGGTATTTCCCTTTGGGAATCAGAGGATGATAGGCCTCCGTCAGAGCATACAAGAGAGTGCGGCTTTCGACTGGGCGACCGTTGACAATGGTGACAATGTCCTGACGTGTGGGCCGGCCATGGCCTGGTGGACTGACTTTTCCGGAGATCCGGCAATCCGCTTCCTCCGTGGTGGGTAAATCGATCAGAGATTCGGCAACCTCGGCACCAAAGACCTCTCGAATGCGGTCTTTCAAGTCCGTACAGGCTGGTGATTGGAAAGTGAGCCGTTTGCTGGAATAGAGAGTAAAGGAAACATCCGGATGAGCAATGGCGTAGAGCTTTACTAGCCGAGTGATGTGGGCAGCCTCGGTGTTTTCGGTTTTGAGAAATTTTTTCCGGGCCGGGGTGTTGAAGAAAAGATTGGCGGCTTCAATCCGGGTCCCCGGAGGCATGCCACAGGTTTTATTGTGCAGAAGTTTCCCTCCTTGTATCAGAAGTTGAGTGCCTTCCGTACTGTCGTGGGGCCGTGTACTGAGGGTAAATTTGGAAATGGAGGCAATAGAAGGCATGGCTTCGCCGCGGAAACCAAATGAAATGATGTGGTCGAGATCCTTGGCATTGCGAAGTTTACTGGTGGCATGCCGCTCCAGGCTCATCTGGGCCTCCTCCGCCGTCATCCCACAACCGTTGTCTTCCACACGAATGTAGGACTTGCCTCCATTGCGAAACTCAATCTCCACCCGGGTTGCTCCGGCATCGAGACTGTTTTCGAGGAGTTCTTTGACTGCGCCGACAGGTCTTTCGACCACTTCTCCTGCGGCGATCTGGTTGGCTACCTGGTCAGGTAGGATGCGAATCCTTGACATGTTGGGAAATTACGTAGGTGCTAGGGGCGTTGGTTGTGGTTGGCAAAAGTAAATGTTGAGAGAATTGAGTTTTTATCATGTCAAATCGTCTAGCCGAGGAGTCGAGTCTATATCTGCGCCAGCATGCCAACAATCCAGTGGATTGGTGGCCATGGTGCCCTGAAGCCTTTGAGGAAGCGGCCCGGCGAGATGTGCCGGTGATCATCTCGGTAGGTTATTCCTCCTGTCACTGGTGCCATGTCATGGAGCGGGAATCTTTTGAGAATGAATACATTGCCGGCCTCATGAACCAGCACTTTGTCAACATCAAGGTCGACCGGGAAGAACGGCCGGATGTAGATCACATTTATATGGAGGCGGTACAAATGATACGGCAGCAAGGTGGTTGGCCCTTGAATTGTTTTTGTTTGCCTGATGGGCAACCTTTTTTTGGCGGGACGTACTTCCCTCCTGAGGATGCTGGTCAAGGCATCATTCCCTGGCCGCAACTGTTGCTGCGGATCAGTCGTCATTACCAGGAAAAGAAAGAAGACCTGCTGGATAATGCGGAATCCATCGTCAAGAACATGCAGCACAACAATGATGCCCGGACCTCGGCGGCGGGCGAATGGAGCAACCAGATGCTGCTCAATGGAGCCAAGGCGTTGTGCGGGCAATTTGACGAAAAACATGCTGGATTTGGGGCCGCTCCGAAATTTCCGCCATCCATGAAGATCAATTATCTACTTGGAGTTCGGGCCAGTGCAGCCTGTGAACTGGGAGCACAAGATTTGGCGGGCAAAATTGACAAGGCAGTACCGGAAACCCTTCGGGCCATGGCAAGGGGTGGTTTGTTTGATCAATTGGGTGGCGGTTTTTTCCGGTACAGTGTTGATGAGCGATGGGAGATACCCCACTTTGAAAAGATGCTCTATGACAACGGGTTGCTGCTGGATGCTTATGCCAAGGGGTGGATGCGGGACAAAGATCCCCTCTTTAAAAAAGTTGTGGAAGAAACCATCTCCTGGCTCAAAGAGGACATGCTGGCGGACAATGGTGGATTTCGTTCTTCCAGAGATGCCGATAGCGAAGGGGTAGAAGGGAAATACTATGTGTGGACACCGGAATCCGTGAAGGAAGTGCTGGGGGAGGAAGATGGCAATCGCTTCTGCACAGCTTACGGAATCACGAAAGAGGGCAATTTCGAACATGGCTTGTCCAACACAGTGCTTCGTGAAGAAAGTGTGGAGGAACGGGATGATTTGCAGGAATTGAGGAAAAAACTCCTGGAAGTACGCAAGAAGAGAGTCGAGCCTGGGCGGGATGACAAGCAACTCGTTTCCTGGAATGCACTCTGCATTCGGGGTCTTGCCGAAGCAGGGTTTGCCTTTGGAGAAATGCCATGGCTGCTACTGGCACGGGATACGGTCGATTGGATCTGGAAGGAAATGCGGGATGAACAGGGCCACTTATTTTCCGTTTATTACGAGGACAAAGGAGCGACAGGAAAGGGCTTTCTGGATGATTACGCCTTCACCATTGAGGCCTTACTCTCCGTCGCCGCATACGTCGACTTATTGGAGCCCGGTGCTTCTCAAGAGTACATCCAGCGGGCCAAATCTCTCATGGATCTGGTAATGGCCGAGTTCCGGGACCGGGCTTTTCCAGGCTTTTTCTTTATTTCCGAGGGTCACGAAAAGTTGGTTGTCCGGAAGAAAGAGTGGTTTGACAATGCAATCCCTTCTGGAAATTCGAGCCTGATCCACAGTCTATCCTGTCTCTATGCCTTAACTGGCGACTCCAATTACGCCAAAGAACTTGCAGATTTCAAAAATGCCTGCGCTCAGAATGCTCAGGAATTCCCTCACGGAATATCCCACGCCATGTCGGGGCTCACTTGGGATGCGGTAGGTATTGCCGTGCTGAAAGCCAAAGGCATCACAGATCTACAACCGCTTCAAGAGGCACTCCTGAATAAGCCCTGGCGAAGAGTCTTCCTCCAGCATACAGACAACCCCGAACAACCAAATGGCTACCAACTCTGTGTCGGAGAACAATGCCTCGATGCCTCTGAAGACATCGAGACAGTTCTCGAAAAGTTGTAAGCTATTCCCTGGGTATTATTTAATCAGAACTGGAGCTAGAACGAGGGCGACAACACTCATCAGCTTCAGGAGAATGTTGAGGGAGGGGCCGGAGGTGTCTTTTAATGGGTCACCTACGGTATCGCCGACGACGGCAGCCTTGTGAGCCTCAGAACCCTTTTTGTGGTTGGTGCCATCAATGAGGACTCCCTCGCCTTCTTCAAACATTTTTTTGGCGTTATCCCAGGCACCTCCAGCATTCGACTGGAACAATGCAGAAAGAACACCGGAGACGGTCACCCCGACAAGTAGTCCGCCCAGAGCTTCTGCAGCGACTGCGCCGCCCTGCCAGGCTTTGAAACCAAAGCCGACAACAACTGGTGCAAGGATCGCCAGCAAGCCGGGCTTTACCATTTCACGAATAGCAGCGGTGGTGGAAATTTCCACGCATTTGGCATATTCGGCTTTGCCGTCGGCTTCTTCAAAAGTCTTCTGGTCAGCTTCCGGCCAGTCCTCCAGTTCTTTACCCTCATTTTTGCTCATCACTGCGAGAGCGGCCTTGAGCTGGGGAATATTATGAAATTGGCGGCGCACTTCCTGAATCATGGCCATGGCGGCACGGCCGACAGCCTCAATCGCCATGGCGGAGAATAGGTAAGGTAGCATGGCGCCGACAAAGATACAGGCCATGACAACAGGGTTGGCAATGTTGATGGTTTCAATATCGGCGGAGGTCATGTAGGCGGCGAATAGGGCCAGGGCGGTCAGCGCAGCGGAGCCAATGGCAAAACCTTTACCGATGGCAGCCGTGGTATTGCCCACTGCGTCCAGGCGGTCCGTACGGGCACGCACTTCTGCAGGCAGTCGGGACATTTCAGCAATTCCGCCTGCATTGTCCGAAATCGGGCCATATGCATCGACGGCAAGCTGAATGCCGGTATTGGCCAACATCCCTACTGCCGCGATGGCAATGCCATAGAGACCGGCTAGTTCATAAGCACCAATGATGGCAATTGCGATAAAGAGGATGGGCCAGGCTGTGGATCGCATACCGACCCCAATACCTGCAATGATATTGGTGGCAGAGCCAGTTACCGATTGCTCAGCAATGCCGACTACGGGTTTTTTGTGAATCCCGGTGTAATACTCAGTGACAAATCCAATGAGCAGACCAGCGGCCAAACCGAGAAGATTCGCGACAAATACACCAATCGCGGTAAACTCCGTTTCTCCTACCGTCCATTTGGCCGGCAGCATCTTGGTGATCAAAAGATAGGAGCCTACCAGCATGATGACTGCGGACACCAGTTCACCTTTGGTCAGACCATGCTTGGGGTCTCCACCTTCCTCCACTTTGACGAAAAAGGTACCGATGATGGATGCCACAATCCCCACACAGGCCAAAAACAAAGGAAGCAATACCGGCCCCAGACCATTGAAACCAGCTTCTTGCATCGCAGGAAGGCTGACCAACGCAGCTCCCAGAACCATGGCACCAATCAAAGAACCCACGTAGGATTCAAAAAGATCTGCTCCCATACCAGCCACATCGCCGACGTTGTCGCCGACATTGTCTGCAATGGTTGCCGGATTGAGAGGGTGGTCTTCAGGAATACCTGCTTCCACCTTCCCGACAAGGTCTGCCCCAACATCGGCGGCTTTGGTGTAAATTCCACCACCGACACGGGCAAAAAGTGCAATGGAAGAAGCACCAAAAGAAAATCCGGTCAGTACACTGAGGACCTGGCCAATGCTTTCATATTGGCCTTGGTAAAAAATGAAAAGAGATCCGAGCCCCAAGGTCCCGAGCCCGACGACCCCCAGTCCCATCACGGCACCTCCAGAAAACGCTACAGACAGTGCCTCAGCCAGGCCTTTTCTAGCGGCATTTGCAGTACGAACATTGGCCTTGGTCGCAACCTTCATGCCAATAAATCCAGCCAGTGCGGAACAAATCGCCCCGACAACAAACGAGAGGGCAATCAACTGAGACTGTGGATAAAGAATCGCAAGGAGAACTGCCACAGCGATTACAACTATGGCCAGGACTCGGTATTCTGCCCGTAAAAACGCCATGGCTCCATCCGTGATGTATTCCGCAATTCGCTTCATTCGGTCGGTGCCTGGATCAGCTTGGGCAACGACTCTGGATTTAAGGTAAGTGAACAGAAGGGCGACCGCCCCGGCGACAGGTATCAGGTATACTATTTGCTCCATTTTGGGAAGAGAGTTTGTTGTGGAAACAATGAACTTGAACAGATCAAAACTTCAGAGAATTGGGGTCAAAAAAAGGCTGGAAAAGTGAGAGAATCTTCAGAGATAGCAACAACAAATCAAAATCAGTCTAGGAAGAATCTCTCCATGTCATGGAGTGACAAAGTGCGGCTGCCGCGGCATCGGCTTCGTCATGGTCGAGAAGTTCCTGATTGGCCAGCATTGCCCGAACCGTTCGGGAGACTTGTTCCTTACTGGCCCGACCATTGCCAACCACCGCTTGCTTGATACGAAGGGGAGCATATTCGTATATGGGTAGATCCCGCATTCCCGCGGCGGCAATCGCGGCACCTCGGGCTGCACCCATGGCTTGGGCGGTTTGAAAATTCTGCACGTAAATGGTCTCTTCAATGGCAACATGGCGAATGGTAATGCTTTCCACTGTGGCAAATATGGTACGGGCAATTTCAGCCAGACAGTCAGCCTGAGAATACTTTCGGGCGACTTTGATGGTGTGGCTGTGAAGGAGTTTGGCTGGTTCGCCGGGAATGAATTGCAGGAGGGCAATGCCTGTCCCCCGAAGACTCGGGTCTACGCCAAGAACGATGCCACGAAACGGAGTTCGTTGAAAGTTTGGGATTGGCGAGTTTCCGGCCTTGCCTGTGCTCTTTCCTGACAGCTTATCAGCCCAAAGTTGGCGTGTGGATCGGCGTGGCATGTGAGGAAAACAGTTATGTTCTAGAGGACGAGTTTGAGTCCGGCAAAGATGACGAAAAACCAGAGCAGGGTTTCAAACAGCTTCTGGTTGATGCGTTTGACGATGATGGGGGCAAAACAGGTGGCGGCAATCGCAATAGGCATCAGAAAGACGGATAATTTAAACCACTGGGTGTTGATGATTCCAAGGTCGATCATGAAGGGCACTTTGACAACATTGACGATGAGAAAGAGCCATGCCGCTGTACCAATGAAGGCGTACTTGGGCAGGGCCATAGCCAATAGATACAGCTGAGCCACCGGGCCGGCTGCATTGGCGAGCATGGTGGCAATCCCGCCCAGAAAGCCGAAGAGGACACCAAGGGGCAAACTGAGGTGATGCGGAGTGCCATTGGATTTGGAGTCTTTGCTGGTGGTGTATTTTCGGATGAAATGGATCGCCGTCATGCTCAGCAGGATCGCTCCAATCATGGTTTTGAGCAGTTCTTCTCTGGCTTTAAAATAATCAAAGACAAGCCAACCTGCCAAAATCCCTATCAGGAAAAACGGCAATAACCGGGCGATGAATTTCCAGTCGGCATGCCTGTGATAAACTTTCACTGCGGCAACGTCGGCAGAGATCAGAATGGGTAGTAGAATACCCACCGAAAGGGCGACTCCGCCCGGCAGGTTCAAGTCTTCAAAAACCAGGGCAAAAATGGCAACGGTGAGATTTCCTGCCCCTGGCAAGCCTCCTTTGCCTAATCCGGAAAAAATCGCCCCGAGAGCAAGGAGAAGCCAGTGTGTTGTCGTCAGTTGATCCATCTTATTAAGAAAAAATAGAAATTCAGGAGAAGTGGCCGTGATCCACCTGGAAGGTTTGCCAGGGTTCCGTATCCTCGGGTAAGGAAGTTCCCGAAGCGATCAGATGAGTTTCCGGTGCGATAGCTTGCCAAAATCGTTCACGACGTTGAGGGTCGAGTTCACCCAGAATGTCATCGGCCAATAGTATCGGTGTGGTTCCGGACTGCTCCTTAAAATAAGAGAACTGTGCAAAACGTAGAGCCAGTACCAAGGCTCGCTGCTGGCCTTCCGAAGCGAATTCAACGGCAAGGTTTTCATTCAGGAGTAGGGAGAAATCGTCCCGATGAGGGCCGATGGAAGTGGAACCGGCATGAAGATCCCGCTCCAAAGAGTGCTGAAGCAGTGTCAAAAAGTTATCGGGAGATTCCGAAGATCTGGAGGGCTCGTAGATCAGGTCCGGCACTTCGTTGTCATTTTGGGCAATTTGTTCGTAAAATTTCTGGAGGTGCTCCTTGAATTGAAGAATGGCTTCCTTGCGTATGTGGATGAGATGGGACGCCTGATTGGCCAATTGATGATCAAAGGCGGGCAGTTGAGGCAGGGGATTCGCCATCTTGAGCAAGGCATTACGTTGCTTGAGGATGTGATGGTATTTTTGAAGAGTGCTGAGGTATTCCGGTTCTCCAAAGGAGAGAATCAAATCAAAGAACCGGCGGCGAAGGGAGGGTTGGCCACGAAGCAACTGAATGTCCTCAGAGGAAAGGATCACGGTGGGAAACTTGCCTATGAATTCAGAAAATTTCTCCACCGGAGCTTCATCAATAAAAGCTTTCCGGAGGTTTCGGGATAAATGAATGTCGACTTTGGTGGCTTCCTCATTTTTCAGCTCAATCTCCGCCTTGATGGTCGTGTGAGCTTCCCCGTGCCGAATCAGTGGCATCCGTTTGATGGTGCGAAAGGACCGCATGGCGGTAATCATGCCCACAGCTTCGAGGAGATTGGTTTTGCCTTGCCCATTGGAGCCGCAGAAAAATTGCCGGCGACCTTCAAATGCTAGCTCCGCCTGCTCAATGTTGCGGAAATTGGTGATGGAGAAATGGGTAAGGCGCATGCTGGCCGGTATTATCGGAATTTAATCTGAAAATGAATCAAAGGCTGAAGGAAAGATTGGGTGTTGACGAATGAAACAAGATTGCCTTTATGATCAGCCCACTATGGGAACGCAATACAACAAGCTACAAAAAAGAAAACGCAGAAAAGCTCGGATTGAACGGAAAAAAGCCGTCATGAGGGGCCTCAAGAAGTGAAGCCACGTTCTTTGCGTGGACGATATTTAATTCCCCTGCAATCTCTTCGGGTTTTGCTGGGCGGCTTTTGTTTGGTCTACGTAACATTGGTTCACTCGGCCGAGTTGAAGACGCAGTGGTCTTATCGTAGTGCGGAAGACTTTGAACGTATATCCGAGTTTTTCACGGGTAAGGAAAATCCTGGAAACCGCGTCATTGTCAGGTCCATCCCGGGTAATCGCCAGGGCATGTACTTCAGTGTGATGATCCAGGAAGGCGTCAATTCTCTTCCTGCTGGCTCCAAGGCCGTGGTCGAGGTTTTGCATGCGTTATCGCCAGAGACACAGACTTATACATTTCCCATCCCCAATTCTCCCAAGAATCACCGGGAATTGCTATTGGGCATCACAGGTGACAACTGGCCGGCCGCCAAATACAAACCCATGGCATGGCGTGTTCGTATCATGAATGCGGCGGGAGAAGACCTGTCCACTGACAAGAGTTACCTCTGGAGGTAACCCGCCTTCCGGCTTTCAAGTCAGCTCATTATGGACTGGGCAAAGTGGCAGTCATTGCCGCAACTTCACGGAATCTCCCCACGGGTTTTGCAGGAGTTGCTGGATGGAGGGCAGTCTTTTCGTTGGAATAGACTCCCTGAGAAGATGGATTTGTGGCAAGGGGTATTTGGGAAAGTTGTTATTCAAATTCAGCAACAAGCAGATGGAGAGGTTTATTTCAGACAGCCGGTTGGGGAAGAGGCAGACATCGCTATTTTTCAATATTTTGGGGCGGAAGTGGATTGGGATGGGATCGTCAACAAGTTGCCATGGCGTAGTGATGCCTATCTTCAGGAATGTATTGAGAAGTTCACTGGATTAAGAATTCTGCGGCAACCCTTTGGCGAAACTTTGTTTGGCTTTTTATGCAGCACAGCGAAGCAAATTACGCAGATCAAGCAATGCTGTGAACAGGTGGCCAAGGCATTTGGGCCTGAGCTTATCAAAGGCGTGTATGGGTGGCCGGACTGGAATGTGTTGGCAGAAGTACCGGAAGCGGATTTACGAAAGTGTAAACTCGGCTATCGGGCAAAATACATCGCGGCAGTTTCCAGAATCCTGGCCAAAGATCCCCAATTTGAGCAAAAGGTGCTGAACTCCGATTATGAACCAGCCCGACAACTGCTCATGAGCCTGCCCGGAGTGGGAGAGAAAGTGGCAGATTGTGTTTTGCTCTTTGGTGCAGGGAAGCTGGAAGCCTTTCCTGTCGATACGTGGATGATCAAGGTGATGAGTCGCATTTACCAGCTTGAGAATTGGGATTCCGGAAAAGTTGCTCACTTTGGACGTGTACATTTTGGTTCTGCCGCCGGACTTGCCCAACAATTTCTATTTGCGAGGGAACGGCAGATTTCCGTATGAACTGTATTTGATTGTATTTAAATGAAGAACGAGACTCCAGAGCCATTTGATCCGGTTGACGAGGCCATTGAAGACATCGCCCATGGACGTATCGTCATTGTGACCGATGATGAAAGCCGGGAAAATGAAGGTGACTTGGTAATGGCGGCCTCCAAAGTTACGCCGGAAAGCGTCAACACCATGCTACTTCATGGACGCGGCCTGATCTGTGTGCCGGCCATGGAATCTCAGCTACGACGCCTTGGGATCAACCCGATGGTGCCCGAGAACCGTGAATCCCACAAAACAGACTTCACCGTATCAGTGGATGCCGCCAAAGGAATCACCACCGGCATCAGTGCCTTTGACCGAGCCGCCACCATCAAGATTCTGGGAGACACTTCCTCGACCCCGGAAATGCTGGTCCAGCCAGGGCACGTATTTCCATTGAGAGCCAAAGCTGGGGGAGTCCTTCAACGTGCGGGGCATACAGAGGCCGCAGTGGACCTTGCCTCTTTGGCGGGATTGCCACCCGTGGGTGTCATCTGCGAAATCCTGAATGAAGATGGCTCCATGGCCCGATTGCCCGAATTAGTGGAGTTTAAAAAGAAGCACGGACTCAAACTCATCTCCATCGCCAGCCTGATCGAATACCGCCACCAAAGAGACCAACTGGTTGAGAAAATCACACAACGGCCCTTTCAACATAAGAAGTTTGGGGAGTTTACCCTTCATATATACAAAAGTATTCTGGATCTGCGATATCACTTTGCGTTTACCGTTGGTGACCTTTCTGCGGCCCCTCAGCCATTGGTCAGAGTTCACAGCGAAAACATTTTCAGCGACGTCTTTCAGATGGAAAATACTTTCGGTGCCCATTCCCTCGACCAAGCCTTCAAACGCATTAAGGAAGCAGGAAGCGGCGTGCTTCTCTACCTGGAAAAAATCAACTCCGGCATCAACATTGAAAATCTCGAAAACAAGGAGGACTCCCCTGCCCTGACCTCCGCTAAAATGGATTTCAGGGATTATGGCATCGGGGCACAAATTCTGGTGGATCTGGGATTGAAAAAGATCCGCCTGCTGGCCAACACTCAACGCAAAGTTGTCGGCCTGGATGGTTACGGACTGGAAATCCTTTCTCACGAAAAACTCTCCTGATTGCAGGAAGTCTGCAAATTTTGTAGCTTTCCGGTTTACAAATTAAGAAAGCCGGATTTGCTCTACCGGCCTTTTTGATTCAAGACTATATGAGCCAAGACTCTTTTACATTTCAACCAGTGGATGCTGCCCAACTGAAAATTGGGCTCGTCGCCGCCAGCTACAACCCAGAGCTGACGACTCAATTGCTGGAAACCACATCCCAAAGCCTCATCGAGCAAGGCCTGCTTCTGGAGAACCTTGTCGCGACCCGAGTTCCGGGTTCCTTCGAAGTTCCGGTTGTCGTCAACGAAATGGCACTCTCCGGGGAGTTTCAGGCTGTCATTGCCCTGGGTGTAGTCATTGCCGGAGACACTTCTCATCACGAACTCATTGGCCAAACCACCGCTCAATCTCTCCTCAATATTTCTACATCTACCCGAACACCGATCATCAACGGAATTCTCGTAGTCAACCATCTCCAACAAGCCAAAGATCGAATCACCGGCTCACAAGCCCGAGGCCCCGAATTTGCCCAGGCAGCCCTTCACATGGCTAGCCTCAAACAAAGCTGGAAACATTCATGAGTACACCTCTCTCTCCACAGGAACCGGAGAAACCCTCTCATCCAAGGAAACCCATCACCCAGAGACATGCCAACCGGATGGCTCTGGTGCAATTTCTATACATGGCTGAGATCAACCCTCCGGAAGTCATGAGTGATACCGTCCGAAACTTTTTCGAAAACCAGGATCGACCCAGAGAATATTATCAATACGCGGAAGAGGTCATCGATGACATTCAAGGCAAGTTGAATGACATTGATGAAAAAATCCAGGAATTCTCCCAGAACTGGAAAATCTCCCGGATCGCTAAGACTGACCTGGCCATCCTCCGGCTTGGCATCTATGAATTATTGTATAGAGATGATATCCCCCCCATCGTTGCCATTGATGAAGCCATTGAACTCAGCCGGGAGTTTTCCACCGATCAATCCAATGCATTTATCAATGGCATACTCGACCAGGCATTGAAATCCAACCCACGCCCCAGATAAAGCTCCCCTTATCCCTCAAATGCCATGAAAGGCTTCTTTGCTAAACTCAAAGAGAAAATTACGGAAAAAGCTCCTGGCCTGCATAAGGCCATTGGCAACCTGTTTCAGAAAAAACTTGATGATGCTTCCATCGAAGAGCTCGAAGAAGCCCTTTATGAAGCCGACTTCGGAGTAGAGACAACCGAGGAAATC
>Ga0255776_10005407_pt1 | contig 13284 bp, 9 predicted proteins | sample 071ome_19_FD_179974 | JGI IMG/M metagenome (GOLD analysis project Ga0255776, IMG submission 179974) | Coastal salt marsh microbial communities from the Groves Creek Marsh, Skidaway Island, Georgia - 071413AT metaG (version 2) | ecosystem: Environmental > Aquatic > Marine > Intertidal zone > Salt...
CCCGGAGAACGGGAAAGCGGCCGAGGTGACGATCAGAACACGCAAAGGTCGAAGGCGGATTCTAACGAGGCCCCACCGGGGATGCCAACGCCCCGCACCCGCCGGGGGCACGGCGAGACGGCAAGGCGCGGGCCCGCCGGTTCGACGACCTCGAAAACCGTGTTGTATGCTTCCGAGAACGAGGACACCTCTTCCGGCTGCACACCGACGTCCTTCAGTCCCGGGGCAAGTGACCCCGGCCGGGAACCGACCCGGAGTCCGTGACGACGCGCACGGTGGACTCACCCTCCGGGGTGAGGCCCCCCTGGGATCCCCCTTCGTGAGACCGCGAGGGCGGGTCGGGGAGGCGGACCGCCCGCAGCGCGCTCCCGTCACGGTCGGACCGCAGAGGGGATCGAGGGGGAATGGCTCTCGGAGCACGGGGTGTGTCCCCGATCGACCGGCGCGTTCGCTCGCGGCGGGTCGTCGGGGCGACGATCTTCGGATGGGTACGAATGCTGCTGATCGGATCCACAGCGACGACCCTCCTCGGCCTCACCGGCTGCGGAGGCGGGGGCGGAAGCTCCTCCGGGGGAGGCTCGATCTCGGTCGACCAGTCCGCCGCGATCAGCGACCTCGTCGTGAACCCGAGCGGCAGCTCGACGACCCTGCAGTTCACCGTCACCGACCCGAACCAGAAGGCACAGCTGATCGAGGTGGAGTTCAGCGAGAATCGCGGCGGCTCCTACGGCCCCGCGACCCTTCAGGGCCAGCCGACGAACTCCTTCTCCATTCCGCCCGGAGGGGGCACCTTCGTCGTCGAGTGGTCCCACGGGGTGGACATCGGCGGTGACCCGCAGGGGGATCTCGTCCTCCGGGTGACCCCCATCGAGGCGTCCTCCGGGGCGCTCGGGGACAGAGGTCACACCCCGGTCTTCGGGGTCGGCGGGAACACCTCCCCCGTCACCGACGCGGTCTCGACCCCGACCGGGATCCAGGGGGGCTCGATCCCCTTCACCTGCTTCATCCGGGACGGACAGTCGGACGCGGTGGGGATCCTCCTCGAGTACTCCCTCGACGGAGGCATCCAGTGGCTCCCGGGGACGCTCGCCGCGGAGAGCGCGACCACCTTCCCCACCTCTCCGGAGGGGACCGAGTGCGAGGTCCTCTGGGACGCGGAGAGCGATGCCCCCAACACCTCCTCCGCCGTGACCCGGGTCCGGATCACTCCGGTCGACCTCGTCGCGGGGAGCCCGGGTGTGAGCGACGCGTTCCAGGTCCACCTCTACCGCCCCGCCATCGACTCGATCACGCTGGGCGCCATCCCGGGCAGCATGAACGGGAGCCTCCCCTACACCAACTCGAACGGCGTCCCCGCCACCTTCCACCTGCGGGTCCCGACCGTCGGCGCGGAGTTCTCCATCGAGACGAGCGCCGCGACCGGCGGTGCGGCGGTCGACCCGTCGAGCCTCCTCGTCCGCTGCGACCAGGACCTGCCGGGGCTCCCCGCCGGCACCGATCTCGCGTCGCTCTTCGAAGCCGGTGGCGGCGCGCTTCGCTGGACCGTGGCCGAGGAACAGGCGCTCCCCGTGGGGATGCTCACCCTCACCGCGCGGATCTGGGACGACTACGGAAACAGCTCCCCCCCGAAGGAGTTCACGGTCGAGGCCCATCCGGGCAGCGCCTCGAACCACCCCTTCGACTGGGAGGACTCCTGGTATCTGGACTTCCACGCCGACCACTTCACGATCGCGGCCTCCGGGTCCACGAACATCGAGGTCGGCTCGGCGCTCGGAGCGAACGGGATCCCCGACTTCATCGAGGATCTCCGGATCGTCGGACTCCAGAGCGTGTCCCCGCTGCCGGCGGCGGAGGCGATCGGATCGAACGCGCTCCTGCACGAGCTCGTCACGGAGGAGATCGTCGGCCGGCTCCGGGAGCTGTTCGGCGGGGACTTCGACGGCGGCACCCCGGGCTTCGCCCAGAACCTCACCTTCTCCCTCGACCCGGCCGGGACGACCTCGTCGATCCGGGTCGGCGGAGACGATGTGAATCCCGGGTTCGCGCTCGGGCGCGCCGCCTTCGACCACAGGAACGCCACCGCGAACCAGAACGCCACCGAGGCCCTCGGCGTCTTCACGACGAACCTCATCGAGTTCTACGGCAACTCCTTCTACTTCCGTCAGCGCTTCGGCGCCCTGATGCCGGGCATCGGGACCCCCGCGGGCGAGCACGCCCTCGATCCGATCGTCCTCGCTCCCAGCTTCGATCGTCTGGCCTACGGCAACACCGCAGCCCAGAACGACCGCTACGACGATCTCTGGGTCGCCATCGAGGCCTGGGGACGCGGAGTGTCGGTGATCCTTGCCCACGAGATCGGTCACTCGATCGGCCTCTGCACCAATGGAGCCCCGCCGAGCGGGCTCTTCGGAGGAGCAACGAGCGCGGAGTTCGCGGGCACCTACACGACCCCGTACCACATCGACACCCCCGGCAACAACCTGATGGCCGCCGCGCTGAGCTTCACCTCGGCGCTCGTGGTCGGCTACGGCGGCTACCGCTTCAACGAGCTCAACGAGGCGTACCTCCGTCAGTGGCATCTCCTCGGAAACTGAACCTGTCCCCCCGGCAGCGAAAGCGAACCATGCGACGCAACTGGACCATCCGCGGCCTTTCGATTCCGCTCGCGCTCCTCGCCGTGCTCCTCCCGAGCCGGTCCGAGGCGCACGGCGATCCCTGGCCCTTGGTGAACGCCGCGGAGAACGCTGCCTGGGGGACCCTCATCCATCGCTCGACGAGCCCGACCTGCGAGCTGCTCGTCGTCGCCCCGGGGCTGAGTGCTCCCGTGTCCATCCCCCCGGTCCGTCTGGCGAATCCCGTCGTCGGGCTCCCCGAGGGCACCGAGGTCCTGCCCGGGCAGAGGGGGCTCTTCCTCTGGATCGCGGCGACGCCGACGCGCTGCGACCTCGCCGCCCTCGATGGCACGGTCCTCGTCGGGGGGTTCCTCCCCGGCAATCCCCCGGTCGAGGAGCGTGAGGCGGTCCTCCGCGCGATCGGCGGGGGCGCCGAGGGAGTCTTCACCGAGGTGGACGCCCGGCGACTCCTCGAGTCCTCGTGGTCCCCCGCCCGGGCCATCGCCCTCGGCTGGATCCGGGACCGGGAGGTCCTCGGAGCCGAGCTGCGCTCGGCCCTCGACGCGAGCCTCGCGACCGAGGACGAGGGGTGGCTGAGGGGCGCCCTCGAGACCTACCTCCAGAGGGGCTGGAGCCTGCCGCCCCGAGGCCTGCACGAGCTCGTGACCCGCGGAGAGGACCCGGTCCTCGTCGATCTCGCGCTCCACGCCATCGAGCGCCAGGGAGACCTCGCCACGCGGGCGGAGCTCCTCCTCGCGTGGCGCGGTGCGCCGATCGCGGAGAAGCAGCGACTCCTCGCCGCGTACGCCCGCCTCAGGCTCGAGGAGTCGGTGCCCTGGTGGCAGGAGGCTCTCGCCTCCGAAGACTCCCGACTCTGGGAGACCGCTCTCGCCGAGATGGGACGCGGGACGATCCCCGGCGCGATCGACGCGTACCGCGCGGTCCTCCGGTCCGCCGATCCGGCGCTCCTCCGCCCCGCGCTCGAAGGCCTCGCCCGGGCGCGCACCGCGGAGGCGGCCACCCTGCTGCGCGAGTTCCGCGCGACGCGTGATCCGGACGACCCGCTGGCGCGCCAGGCGGAGCGGCACCTCACGGAGCCGGCCCGCCACCGCAGCCGCCCGCGGGTCGACGCCCCCGCGGGGGAAGGGAGGAGATAGCCGATGGACCCTCGCCTGGTCGAGCTCCTCGAGCGTGCCATCGCGTCCCGGGAGACCGGGTCGCTCTTCGTCGGACAGGGTCGGCGCACCCGGCAGGTCTACCTCTCCGGGACCGACGTGCTCCTCGTCGATGCCGGACGGGAGCGACGCTTCTGCCCGCTCCCGTTCCTCCTCGACGGGAGCGTGGTCCCCATTTCCGAACTCGACATCGTCTTCTCCCGCTTCGGCTCGGAACCCAGGAGCCTCGAGCGAGTCCTCTCCGAGGACTACTCCCTCGAGGCGGACGAGGCGAAGAGCCTCCGCCGGAACGAGGTCCTCGAGGAGCTCCTCGAGGTGCTAAGGTCCGCCCGGGATCACTTCGTGTTCGAGGCGGGCACCGTCCCCGAGGAGGCTCTCGTCCCCGGGGCGCGAAACCTGACCCCGATCCCGAACACCCGCTTCATCGAGGGGGTCCGCCGTCGCGTGGAGGAGCGAGCCCGCATCGAGGCGGTCCTCCCTCATCCGGAGGAGCTCCCGGTCCTCACCGTCGAGGGGAGCGCGCGCCGGGGTGATCCCGGGGAGTGGCTCTTCCAGCGGGTCTCCGACCTCGTCGACGGCTTCCGCGACCTCGATCGCATCCGCCGCGACAGCCTCTTCTCGCCGCACCTCACGGAGATGGTCCTGACCTCCGCCATTCTCCGGGGGTGGATCCGCAAGAAGCGGTTCCCCGAGTTCCAGAACCTCCACCCGGAGCGCATGGGGGCGGAGCAGCTCGCGGTGCTCGCCCGGCGGATCGAGGGATCGATCCCGACCGCGGTGGATGAGGTCCCGCTGCGTCGCACCCTCGGGGGTGTCCTCGAGCGGCTCGGCGACGCCGGCCCGATCATCGCGAATGCGGTCGCCCTCGGGGACCAGCTCGTCGCGCGCAAGGAGCTCCAGGCGGGACTCGAGGCCTACCGGATCGCCGCGGAGCGCGCGCCCGCAGACCCGAAGGCGGGCCCCCGCCTCACGCGGCTGCTCGAGCAGTTCGCGGACGAGGCCCTCGCCCGAGGGGCTCCGGAGGAGGCGCGCCGCCATCTGGAGGAGGCGCTCCCCCACCGCCTCCACGACGAGAGCATCCCCCTGCGGATCGTGCAGAGTCACGGCGCCGACGAGGGCGGGGCGGCCCGCGCGGCCACCCAGCTCGCCGGGCGGATGCACCGGGCCGGAGAGAGCGAGCGCGCGCGTCGCTTCCTTCAGCTCGCCCTCGAGAGCTATCCGCGCAGCGACGCGCTGCGTCGGACCTCGATCAACTTCCTCCTCGATCACGGTCTCACTGAAGAGGCGGTGCGCGAGCTCCAGAGCCTCGCCGCCGAGCTCGACGCCCGGGGGCACGCCGAGGAGGCGCGCCAGGTGCTGCAGAAGATCGAGAAGATCGGGAAGGCCGACCGGAGCGGCCTCCGCACCGGCGGCCCGGCCTCGGGAGTCTCCCCCGATCGAAGTGCGCACCGCCCTCCTGCCGGGTCCCCGCGCCGGGGCGGCACCGCCCAAGGACGCGCCGGGTGTCGCAGCGGAGCGGGGAAGGGGCGCGTGGGCGTGGCGATCGCGATCGCCCTCCTCGCGGTAGGCCTCTATCAGGGTTGGCTCTGGCGGAGCGCCGACCGGTTGACCCTGCAGGCGGAGGCCCTCGAGCGGGGTGGAGTCCCGACCGTCGACTCGACCGCGCACGCCCGCCTGCGGCAGGAATGGCGCGCGCTCCTCGGGGAGGCCGGGCGCCTCCAGACCGAGCATCCCCTGCCGTACGGAACCTGGCAGCTGACCGAGGCACGGGTGCGTTGGGGCGCACGCCTCGCCACCCTGGAGGCGGCCTTCCAGTCCCATCTCGAGGGGCTGCGGAGCCGAGCCCGCACCGCGGAGCTGCGCGGGAGTCGCGGCGAGGCGACCCGCCTCCACGAGGAGATCCTCCGGCTGGCGGAGCCGGGAGAGTGGCGCGAGCAGGCGCAGGCCGCCCTCGCTGCCCTTGAGGTGAGCGACCTCGCGGCCCGGGAGCTGCGGGAGCAGGGGCGCCTCGCCCTGGACCGAGGAGAGCGAGCCGAGGCCTTCCGCCACCTGCGGGAGCTCCTCGATCGCTTCCCCGCCTCGGCGGAGGCGGCCGAGGTGCTCCTCCCTGTCACGGTGGTGTCGACCCTCCCCGGGGCCCGCATCTTCGTCGACGGGATCGAGCGAGGCACCGCGCCGCTCGAGCTCGAGCTCCCCCCCTACCGGGAGACGCTCCTTCGCGCCGAGCTCGACGGGGCCACGATCGGAGAGCTGCGTCTCTCCGACATCCGGGGGGAGACGCTGCGGATCGCAGGCCCGGAGGAGAGGGCCGGGGACTGAGTCCCCCCCTGCCCGGAACCCGGCGGTGGATCAGAGTCCGAAGCGCGCCCGCAGCAGCGCGGTCACCCGCTTGGGGTTCGCCTTCCCCCCCGAGCGCTTCATCACCTGACCGGTGAAGAAGCCGAGGGGCTTCGGATCTCCCCCCTCGATCTGGGCGACGACGGCGGGGTTCTCGGCGACCACTGCCTCGATCCACTCCGCGAGGGTGTCATCGTCGTTGACCTGCTCCCCGACCTGCGCGAGCAGGCCGGGCACGTCGGTCCCATCTCGCGCCGCGGTGGCGAGGAGCTCCCTCCCCCGAGCGACGCTGATCCGCTCCTCGGCCACGGCCGCGATCACCGCCGCGAGATCGCGCGGAGGAATCGGGTACTCCTCGATCGGTCGGTCGAGGTCCTTCACCGCGCGCAGCACCTCCGACTGGATCCAGTTCGCCGCCTCCCGAGGGGACACTCCGGCGGCGAGCAGGCCCTCGAAGTACTCGCTGGTCCCCCGCAGCGCCGTGAGGACGCGCGCGTCCCCGGTCGGAAGGCCGAGCTCGGTCGCGTAGCGGCGACGCCGCGCGAGCGGCAGCTCCGGGAGACCCTCCCGCTCCGCGGCGATGAGCTCGTCGGAGAGGGAGACCGGGCGGACATCCGGCTCCGCGCAGTAGCGGTAGTCATGCGCCTCCTCCTTCCCCCGCATGCTCGCCGTGACACCACGCTCCGGGTCGAAGAGGCGCGTCTCCTGGACGACCGTCCCGCCGGCGTCGAGCACCGCCTCCTGACGGGCCCGCTCGACCGCGATCGCCTGCTCCACGAAGTTGAAGCTGTTGAGGTTCTTCAGCTCGGTGCGTGTCCCGAACTCCGTGCTCCCCTCCGGCCTGAGGGAGAGATTCACATCGCACCGGAGGGAGCCCTCCTCCATGTTGGCATCGGAGACCCCGAGCCAGCGCATGGTGTCCCGCACCGTCCGCAGGAAGGTCGCGGCCTCCTCCGCGCTGCGGATCGTCGGCTCCGTCACCATCTCGAGGAGGGGTGTCCCGCAGCGGTTCACATCGATGCGCGTTCGATCCCCCCCCTCGTGGATCGACTTCCCCGCATCCTCCTCGATGTGGATGCGCGTGAGCGGGACGCTCCGTGCCTCTCCGTCGAGCTCGAACTCGACCGCGCCTCCGATGGCGTAGGGACGCTCGAACTGGGTGATCTGATAGCCCTTGGGCAGATCGGGGTAGAAGTAGTTCTTCCGATCGAAGCGCGAGCGACCGTCGATGGTGCAGCCGAACGCCAGCCCGGCCCGGACGGCGCCCCGCACCGCTCCCTGCTGGAGCACCGGGAGCGCGCCCGGGTGACCGAGGCAGATCGGACAGACATTCGTGTTCGGAGGGTCTCCGAAGCGATTCGGGCAGGCGCAGAAGAGCTTCGTCGCCGTGGCGAGCTGCACGTGCACCTCGAGCCCGATGACCATCTCCCGTTCGACCGCCCCTCCCGCCGATGGCGCGGCCGCGGGCGGCGCGGCGTCCGCCCTGCGGACAGGATCCGCGGCGGGGAGTCGACGGGGTACGGGGCCCTCGGGCCTCGGCAGAGGATCCCCCGACGGCTCCGCGAGGGCGAGCGGTCGATGGTGGTCGGTCAGCTCCTGGAATCGTCGCGCCGCCGCGAGCACCGTGGCGTCCCCGCCCGGAGGTCCGAGGATCTGGACTCCGACCGGGAGCCCCTCCGGAGTCGAGCCCCCCGGGACCGACAGGGCGGGGATCCCGGCGAGGTTCACGCCGACGGTCAGGATGTCGCAGGCGTAGAGCGCGAGCGGATCGGTGACCCGCTCGCCGATGCGAAACGCGGGGACCGGACTGACCGGGCCGATGAGGACATCGCAGCGCTGGAAGGCCGCCGCGAAGTCATCGGCGATCCGTCGACGGACGCGCATCGCGCGGCGGTAGTACGCCTCCTGATGCCCGGCAGAGAGGACGAAGGTACCGAGGATGATCCGGCGTCGGACCTCCGCTCCGAAGCCCTCGGAGCGACTCCGCTCGTGCAGGTCGGAGAGGTCGGTCGGAGCGTCGCAGCGGCGACCGACATGCACTCCGTCGAACCGGGAGAGGTTCGTGCTGGCCTCCGCGGTGGCGATGATCTGGTAGCAGGCGTTCGCGTAGCGGGTGAGGGGGAGCTCGACCTCGACCACCTCCGCGCCGTCCTCCCGGAGCGCCTCGATCGCCGCCTCGACCCGCTCCCGCGTGCTCGCCTCGATCCCGTCCGCGAAGAACTCCCGCGGCACCCCGATCCGCCGGGGTCGCTCCTGCTGCCAAGCCTCCGGGGCGAGGGCGCGGGTGGTGCCGTCGAGGGTGTCCGCGCCCGCCATCACCTCGAGGAAGCGGGCCGCATCGCGCGCGTCCCGGGCGATCGGCCCGATCTGATCGAGGCTGGAGCCGAACGCCACGAGGCCACGGCGGGAGACCGTGCCGTAGGTCGGCTTGATCCCCGTGACCCCGCAATACGCGGCCGGCTGGCGAATCGACCCCCCGGTGTCGGAGCCGAGATGGACGGACCCTCCGACCGCCGCCGCCACCGCCGCCGCCCCCCCCGAGGAGCCTCCCGGAACCCGGCTCGGATCCCACGGGTTCCGGACGCCGCCGTACGCGGAGTTCTCGTTGGAGGAGCCCATGGCGAACTCGTCGCAGTGCGTCTTCCCGACGAGGATCGCCCCCGCCGCCTTGAGCCGCGCCACCGCGGTCGCGTCCTCGACCGCGAGATGCCCTTCGAGGAAGCGGCTCCCGGCGTGGGTCGGGCCCTCGGTGGTCGCGATGTTCACCTTCGCCGTGAAGGGAATCCCCTCGAGGGCGCGGGGAGGCGCGCCGGACGCGCGCCGGGCGTCGACCGCATCCGCCGCCGCCCGGGCCGAATCGACGAAGATGGCAGCGAGGGCGGCGGTGTGCTCGTCGACGACGCGCAGCCTCTCGAGGATCGCGTCGCACACTTCACGGGCGGTCGCGCTCCCGGTGACGATCTCCTCATGGACCTCGAGGGCGGTCTTTCGCCAGTGCTCCCCGCTCATTCGCCCCCCACCACCCGGGGGACCGTGAAGTAGGGCCCGTCCACCTCGGGAGCGCAGCGCTGCCACGCCTCCAGAGAGGTGGGACCGCCCGGCTCCCCGGCCGGGATCGGCGCGTCGCCGCGGAGCCGCTCGAAGAGAACCGGCTCAAGGCGAAAGGGCTCCACGGCGGGGTCGTCCCCCTCCGCCAGGACCGTCACGAACTCCATCATTCGACCGAAGTGCTCGACGAGCGGCGGGATCTCCTCCTCGGCCAGCCGGAGGCGGGCGAGGGTGGCCATGCGGCGCACCGTCTCGGCGTCGAACCCGGGTCCCGGGGACCCCGAAGACTCCTGCGGGGGCGATTCGGCCATCACGGACTCCTTCCGGACTCCCCCCGGCGGCGAGGGGAAGGTCGGAGGATGGCCGAAGGAGGAGGAGAGTGCACGCGTCCGGGCGGGAAAAGTGATCGAGGGCGGAGCGGCGCGCGCACTGGGCGGGCGCGATGGGCGGGCGCCTCGGGATGACGAACGACCCCCCACCGGCGGACCGGAGAGGAGTCGTCGAGGCGCCGCCGGGAGGATGGACTCAGCGCGCGGTCGGCTTGGTGACCTTTCCGGCCCGGATGCAGCTGGTGCAGACCTTCATCCGGCGAACGGTGCCGCCGATCTGGGCCCGAACACGCTGCAGGTTCGGCTTGAAGGTGCGACGCACCTTGCCGGTGATCTTGGTTCCGACCCCGCCGAGGTACTTCGCCTTACCGCGGGTGGTGACCTTGTTGCCGAACTGCGTCGACTTGCCGCAGAGCTCGCAGACTCTAGACATCCCAGCCTCGTTCCAGCAGGCGGGCCCGGAGGCACCGCTCGCGATTCTCGTCTCGCTCTTCATGCGACCCGAGGGGGTCCCCCGGTCGTCCGGTCGTTCATGCGGGCGCCCTCTCCGTTAGCGCGATCCGGGCCAGGCCCTCTCGCGGAGCTCCTCCGTCGCCGCTCTCGCGAGGGGCGGAGGGGAACGGAGCGTGCTGGTCTCGCGAGCTGCGCAGACCGATCGGGACGCACGCGGAATGTCGAAGAAGTAGCGGCGCAGGGACTCGAACCCCGGACCCAAGGATTATGATTCCTTTGCTCTACCAACTGAGCTACACCGCCACTGAGCCCGGGAGTCTAGCGAATCGGCTCGACCGCATCCACCGTGCCCTTCGCGGTTTCCGACCGAAGATCACCCTTCCCCGCCCCACCCCAGATTCCCTCTCTGCGGGGTCGAGGTCTCCCTTTTGAGGCTCCTGGGGCAAGGGGGCGCAGCGCCGGTCCTCCGCGAGCTGGGTGAGCTGCTCCTCCCCTCCCGATGCGCCCTCTGCACCCGGATCCTCCCCGTCCAGCCCCGGCGCTCCCCTCCCACCCCCCGGGACCTGCTCTGCCGCGAGTGCCGGGGAGCCGGCTGGAGTCCCCCGGCCCCCCCTGTCGGAGCGGACCTCGGCGGTGAGCTCCGGATCGCGCAGCTCGGCGCCCACTCCGGCGCCCTCCGCGACCTGATCCTCCGGGCGAAGTGGGCTGGGGCGGAGGAGCTGATTCCACCCCTCGGCGCGTGGCTGGCGGAGCGTTGCGTCCTGACCTGGGGCTCTCCGTGTCCGGTCGATGCCGTCGTGCCGATCCCGCGCTCCCTCGGGCGACGCCTCCGGCTCGGCCGCCCCCTCAGCGAGACCCTGGCCCTCGCCGTGGCCCAGCGACTGCGTCGCCCCTGCCGCGCCCTGCTCCGACGCAGCGGCGGGCCCCCTCAGGTCGGGCTCGACCGAGAGGCACGGCGGCGCGCGCCGTTCCGCGCCCTGCGGGCGAGGACGGGGCGGGGATGGAGAGGAGAGCGGCTCCTGCTCGTGGACGACGTCCTCACCACAGGGACGACGCTGCGCGCCGCCGAGGCGATCCTGCGCGCGGGGGGAGCCCGTAGCGTTCATGTCGCGGTCCTCGCGAGCTCACCGAGCGATGGTCCCGAGGAGCGGGGGGGAGACGGCCCCGAAGAGGGCAGGGGCGCCGAGGCCGGAGCCGAGGGATCGGCTCAGGCCTTCACCGCCACGACGTAGGCGATCCAGGCCTCCGTGTTCTCCGCCTTCTCCCGGTGGGTGAAGACTCCGTTCCCCTCTCCCTCTCCATCGGTGCCCTCCCAGTAGACCTCGCTCCGGGCGAAGCCGGCCTCCCGGAGGACATCGCGCATCTCCGCGAGCCCCCACAGGCGCCAGTCATAGCGGAAGGCCCGCGACATCTCGCTGCCGTCGGGGAAGCGGAAGTGGATGAAGCAGGTCGTCCGATTGCCGATGCCGTCGAAGGAGTCCTGATCCAGACGTAGTCGAAGCCGTCGACCTCCCGCTCCTCCTCGAGCAGGGACTGCGCTTCCGGCCCCCCCTCGATGTCGAGGATGAAGAGCCCCTCCTCGGGGAGGTTCTGATAGGCGGCGCGGAAGTACTCGAGGAGCTGGTCCCGCTCGTGGAAGCAGAACCAGGAGAAGTTCAGGGCGCAGATCACATCCGCCTTGCGCGGTGAGATGTCGAGGGCGTTCCCCTCGATCAGCTCGACCCGCTCCCGCACCGCGTCGGCGAGGAGCGCGCGGTTGTGCAGCTCGCCCCAGCTCAGGGGATCGGGGTCGATGTCGATCCCGAAGGCGGAGAGCTTCGGCGATGCCTTCGCCCAGGTGCAGGAGAGGTAGCCGGTCCCGCAGAAGTCCTCCCGCATCACGCGCGCGGGGCGGTCGAAGGTCTTCTTGAAGACGCGCCGCATGAAGCGGACATCCGCCTCGGGCTCCTGCACCGACTTCTGGTAGAGCCAGTGGCGGTCGTACTGGTCGGCGAGCTTCTGCTTCGCCTTCGCCTTCTCCTTCTTGCGGGCCTTCTTCTCGCTCTTGCGAGTCGCCACCGCCGTCGCTCCCTCGTTCTCTTCGCGCGCCATGCCCGCTCCCCTCTGCTGCTCCTCGATTGGGCCTTCTCTGACGGGGCCGTCTCTCCCCCCCGATCGACGCCGACCCGCGGTCATCTCCACCGTGACCGGGTGCGGCTCCGCTCCCCGGGGAAGACCCGGCGCGGCCTCGATCGATTTCGGGGGGGGTGAACGGGGATCATCGTCGAACGAGGAGGGACTGCAAGGAGACTCGCTCGACGAGGGCAAGAACTCCCGGGCGGATCGGCGCAGGGCGCACCCCCGGCCTCTCACTCTTCCGAGGGGTGCTCTCTCCCCCGGAGGCGCCGGCGCACCTCACCGCCGAGCTGGGCGAGGAAGGTCTCCGGCGGATGCACTCGCTCGACCTGCAGCGCGAGGCGGCCATCGACCTCGACCGCGATCCCCTCGCCGATCTCCACCCCGGCCGCGACGAGTCGGATCGGCTCGCTCCGGGGGAGGAGACAGAGGTCCCCCCCTTCCGCCAGCTGGGCGAGGTCTCGAAGAGGGACCCGCTTCTCGCCGAGCACCGCCTCCACCTCGACCTCGGCGGAGAGCAGCTCCTCCAAGCCGCTGAGGGGCTCCTCGCGCTCCGCCATCCGCTCCGGCTCTCCGCTCACTCGGTGCCCCCCCCCGAGGACAGGAGGCGGGCCCGGGGCTCGCCGCCGACGCGGACGCACCCCGAGAGCGCCGCGGGTCGAAGACGGAACTCCGGCTCGATCGCCTCGGGATCGCCCTCGATGAGCGCGGTCGCCACGCGCTCCCCGACCGGGAGGCAGGTGGTGATGCCGTGCCCCCCGAGCCCCACCGCCCAGTGCCAGCCGGCGCATCGAGGATCGGGCCCGAGCAGGAAGCGCCGGTCGGGGAGGAAGGTCCGGTGCCCGGACCACCGACGAAGCGGAGGCCAGGTCTCATCGAGAGCGAGCCGATCGCGCAGGATCCACTCGAAGCGCGCCTCCGCTTCGGAGTCCTCCTGCGCGTCCCCGGGGGTGTCCACGTGCTCCTCCCCCGCGCAGAGGAGCACACCCTCCGTCCCCGGGCGGGCGTACCAGCGCTCATCCAGATGCCACACCCAGGGGGCGTCCGCCGCGCCCCCCTCGGGGGGAGCCGCGAGCTGGAGGCTTCGTCGGGTCGGCGTGAGGGAGATCGGCAGACCCAGCGACGCGCCCCACTCCGCCCCCCAGGCTCCGCTCGCGACCACGAGCGCGGAGACGGGGAGCACGGCGCTGGATGACCCGGCGCTGGGAGAGTCCG
>Ga0255776_10005432_pt1 | contig 13240 bp, 9 predicted proteins | sample 071ome_19_FD_179974 | JGI IMG/M metagenome (GOLD analysis project Ga0255776, IMG submission 179974) | Coastal salt marsh microbial communities from the Groves Creek Marsh, Skidaway Island, Georgia - 071413AT metaG (version 2) | ecosystem: Environmental > Aquatic > Marine > Intertidal zone > Salt...
GGAGCAAGCTTTTCAAAAGGCTCGCGCCGCAGCAATCACGGCTCGGGACAAGGGGCTCGTGGATTTGTTGAAGAAGGCCAAGGACGCGGTCGTCGCGATGAACAAAAAACTTCCCGAAGCGAAGAAAGCGATTCCTCCTTTGAAAGAGGCACGTGTCGCAGCGGAAAAGAAAGTAGCCGATGCTGAAGCGGCTCTCAAAACCCCGCCCGAAGGAAAAACCGTGAAGGTGCTCGAGTCCGAATTGGAAAAGGTGAAGGTTGCCCTTCAGGCGGCGGAGACAAAGGAGAACGACGCCGTCGCCGCGATTGCCGCATTTGAGAGCAATATCACCGATGCGCAGGCGAATCAGAAAAAGATCACCGAAACGCAGGCTGCCAATGCCAAGGACGTTGCCGCAGCTCAGGCAGCAGAGGCCGCGGCAAAGAAGTATGAGACAGAAGCGACCGCCGCATTGACTGCAGCGAAGAAAGAGGCAGCGGCGATAGGGCCGAAGCCGCTCGCGCTCGCTTTCTCGGCTGACTCTACCCGGATTGCGGTGAGCTGTGTCGACGGTTCGATTCGAGCGTGGACAGTCAATACGGGAACTCCGCTCGAATATGCAGAGGGGACTGCCATTGAATCTGCCAGTCTCGTGGTGCGGCCAGACGGTTCATTCCTTTCCGTGGGAGGAAACGGGGCCCAATCGACCACGGCTTCGAATGCTCGATGGGAATTCGAAAAGGTTCTTGGCGGCGAGAAGCAACCGGAGTTGTTCGCTGATCGGGTCGAGACTGTCACCTTCAGCCCTGATGGAAAAGTTCTCGCGGCCGGAGGCGGTGAACCCTCTCGATCCGGTGACATAACTCTGTTTGATGTCGCATCAAATGGGGTTATTTCGACGTGGAAAGAGTGCCATACCGACAGTGTCATCAGCCTCGATTTTTCTCCCGATGGAAAGTGGCTCGCTTCCGGGGCAGCGGATAAAATCGCACGCATCTACGAGGTCGAGACAGGTAATCAGCTGAATCTCTTTGAGGGCCACACCCATTACGTGAACGACGTTGCCTTTCGGTCGGATGGCCGCGTCCTCGCAACGGCGGGTGGCGACGGAGTCGTCAATTCCTGGGATCTCACGATTGGCGAGAGAAAGAAAAAGATCGAAGGGTGGACCAAAGAAGTCACCTCCCTGGAATTCATCGGAGCGACAGATCGAATCGTGACCTCCGCCGGCGACAACCTGGTTCGGATCGTCACCGATGCAGGCAGCCAGGTTCGCGCCATATCCAAGCTTCCCGATTTCATGCAGGCCGCAGCGAGCACAGCCGATGGAAAAATGATTGTCGCCGGGGGCGAAGACAGCTTTCTCCGAGTTTGGAATGGAGCCGACGGTAAGGAGATCATCGCCTTCGGAATGCAGTAAAAAACGTAGTATCTTTTCAATCAACCACCTGATTCATCATGTCATCGATTTTGACTCCGTCTAAACTCTCCCACTGCTCCGGTCCTCTCGATCGACGAGGATTTATGCAAATAGGCCTCACTGGGATGGGATCACTTGGGCTTCCCGGCCTCATGAAATTGCGTGCCGAAAATGCGACTAAGCCAGATAGCGAAAAGACTGCGGTCATCCTGGTCTGGTTGCCCGGAGGATTATCGCACGTCGATTCCTACGATCCGAAGCCCGACAGCGGAAGCGAATACAGCGGCCCCTTTAAAGAGATTTCCACGAAGATTCCGGGAACACGTTTCACCGAGATGTTACCAATGCAGGCAAAGATCGCAGATAAGTTTTCTGTTTTGCGTTCCATGAATCAGGGCGCGGGAGGGCACCCGGCTGGTTCGATGCAGATGTTTTCCGGAGATCCTGATACGCGCGACAAACCAAAGCCCAAACTTCCGGATTGGATGTCGGTTGCAAATTATCTTCGTTCGCAGCAGGGCGATGGAAGTAATCCCTTGCCACACTACGTAGGGGTCAATCCTGCCCCGGCAAATTACAGCGGACCGGCTTACCTGGGAAACACCTACTCCGCATTCAGTATTACCGGTGACCCCAATCGTCCTGACTTTGAAGTTCCGAATATTGGAATTACCGATCCGGCAGAGACTCGACGGCTCAGCGAGCGCCTTGCCTTGCGGAAGAGTCTCGACAAGATGGAGCGTGCTTTTGACAAGGAGGGAGAGCTCAGTGCGCTCGACGAATTTGAAGCACAGGCGATGACCTTGATGACCAATCCAGCGACCCGCGATGCTTTTGATCTATCTAAAGAAGATCCGGCACTCCGTGATCGATACGGCAGGAATCGTTGGGGGCAGCAATTGCTGTTGGCTCGTCGTCTCGTCGAGTCAGGAGTCGATGTGGTTACCTCAACCTTGAGTGGACCACTGTGCGGACGGGTGAATAATTGGGACGATCATGCCGTGAATCAGCATCAGTTTGAGGCACTTCGTTTTCGGATGCCGAATTACGATCGTGCCGTTTCCGCTCTCATTGAAGATGTCTACAACCGCGGACTCGATAAGCGTGTCCTCGTTGTCGTGACAGGTGAGTTTGGCCGTACCCCGAAGATCAAATACGATCGCAGCACCGGAGCCGGAAATGCGAGTGGCCCAACCGGGACTTTGCAGCCGGGGCGTGATCACTGGCCACGCGCTTTTTCCAATATCTGGGCTGGAGGCGGAATCCAGACGGGTGCGTTGATTGGTGCCACCGATAAGAGGGGAGAGGACGTCGTGGAGCGGCCTTGCGGCCCTCATGATTATCTCGCGACGATCTACCACCATCTCGGAATCGACTACAACAAAGTCACGATCGATGACTTCAACGGTCGCCCAACGCCGATCGTGAATAAAGGAAAAGCCATTCCAGAGTTGATTGCATAACAGTTTGAAATCTGTAGCCGAGGTCTCTGACTTCTGAGTTAGCATTGTTAGAAAATGCGCGTCCGATCTGGCCTCAGAGAGACCGGCGAAAGAGGCTCCAAGCCCAATCTTGTAAATCCCCCCCCCATAGAATTACTTAAACTCGCGAAAATATTAAAATTTGAGAATAATCTTTGATAAATTTTAAAATTTAAATTTCACGAAGGGGATTTGCATGGTACTGATCCCAATGGTTTCTGGACGATTGTTTTTGCATCTTTCCACGATAGGTCTCTGCGGATTTCTGTCGGTCGGTTGTTTGGGAAAAAAGAAAGATACGACGGTTGCTGTTGAAGAGCAGGTGCCGCCTCCGGCTGCATACCCGGATCCTCCAAGGTATCCTGATACTTCGGGAAGCAGTTCTTCGCATGCTTCAAATGCGCCAGCGCCTTTCCCGGCAGCTTCAGCTCCAGCCCCCGCAGCGCCGACTAAACCTGCATTCAAGCTTCGACAGGGCGAGCAATTGGTTGAGCACAAAATTACGCTCGGAGAAACTCTCTCCAGTATCGCACAGAAATACAACACGAGCTATCGACGCATTCAGGAAGCGAATGGGATGTCGAATACCAAAATTATCGCGGGCAAAACGATTCAGGTTCCCACTTCGGCGCCTCCAAATTTGAAAATGAGCGGCTCTACTGCAGTAGAGCCGGCATCTACGCCCAGTTCTCCTTACAGCCGCACAGGTGGCCGATACGGATCCGTGACTTCGACGGCTCCTTCCGCTCCGGCGACGACGTCGACAAGGAGTTATCCGGGGACGGTTTCCCAATCGCCCGTATCGTCCAGCCCAGGGGTATATCCGTTGACGACCACTGCGCCTCCAGTTTCCTCTTCGCCTTATCCTTCAACTACGACAGCGCCAGTTCCTCCAGCGAATCCGGGGGCGACTTCGTACCATCCTTCGACGGCCCCTCAGGAGCGGACTGGCGTGGTTTCTCCGCCGACTCCGCCGACTTTTCCAACTCCGAATTTCGGGGGAGGAAACGTGCAGTTCTCTCAGTAGTCTTTCCAGAAGAAAACGAGGTCTCGAGAATGAGTGATTCCATTTCCGTTGGTGTTATCACAGTTTCCGATCGTGCGGCGGCTGGAGAGTACGAGGATGATGGAGGTCCCGCTCTCTGCAAAGCCTGCGACGAGTATGGTTGGAAAGTGGAAGCGGAAGCGGTGATCCCGGATGATCTGAAAAAAATCCAGACGACGATTCGTGCGTTCTCAGCTCAGGGATGTGGATTAGTTTTGACGACCGGGGGAACAGGTGTCGATATTCGCGATGTTACGCCCGAGGCAATTCGAGGAATCATGCGCGTCGAGATTCCCGGTTTCGGGGAATCGATTCGGATTCAATCTCTTGGAATCACGCCGAATGCAATCTTGTCACGTAGCCTGGCTGCGATTGTCGATCGATCTCTTGTTATTGCGTTGCCGGGAAAACCGACTGGAGCAGTGGAATGTCTTGGCTTTGTCAAAGGAGCCATTCCCCACTCGGTTAAGCTAGCCTTGGGAGTGCCAACTTCCTGCTGAGCTTGTATTTGCGCTCGCGCCAAAATGGGCTATTCCTCCTCGGCTTTCGCTTCCTTGATTGTTGATCGGTAGAGTTTGCCTACCGTCAGCCCTTGCACGGCAATTGAGAAGATAACGATCATGTAGGTGAGTTTGAGAAAAAGACCGCGACCGGCTTCCTCAGGAAGGGCCAGGGCAAGTGCCACGGAAATGCCTCCGCGCAATCCGCCCCAGGTCAGCATTTTGATCGCACCATCGCTGAAGCGACGGAATGGTTTCAGGATGGTGACGGGAACGGAAACCGCCGTCGCACGGCAGGTTAGAGCGACAACGATCATGATGAGTCCGAGCAGGAACGTCTGCATCGTGAATTGATTGGAAACGATCAGCAGTTCCAACCCAATCAAAGCAAAGAGCAGCGCATTGAGAATTTCGTCCACCAGCTCCCAGAACAGATCGAGGTGTTGGCGGGTCGTGTTCGACATGGCGAGGAGACGGCCGTGATTTCCGATCATGAGACCAGCAACGACCATGGCGAGAGGACCAGACAAATGCCAATGCGACGCGAGGGCGTAGCCGCCCGTTACGAGTGCGAGAGTGATGAGCACTTCGACCTGATAGTTGTCGATGTTTCGGAGAAGGTAGTAGCCGAGAAATCCGATCGCGGAACCGAATGCGATGCCTCCAAGGACCTCGACAGCGAAGAGCTCCGCAATGTGGCCAGCCGAAATTTCATGTTGGCCGGTCGCGATCGAGAGAAGTGCGAGAAAGACGACAACCCCGACACCGTCATTGAAGAGTGATTCGCCGGTGATTTTCGTTTTGAGGCTCTTCCCGACTCCGGCCTTCTTGAGAATTCCGAGAACGGCAACGGGATCGGTTGGAGAGATCAGTGCACCGAAGAGCAGGCAGTAGATGAATTTCGTTTCAAAGCCGAATAGTGGCAGGAGAAAATAGGCTGCTGTTCCAATCAGCGCGGTAGAGAGAACGACTCCGACTGTCGCCATGAGCGCTATGACCCACTTTTGCTTGGCGAGATCGGAAAGGTCGACGTGAAGAGCTCCCGCGAAGAGTAGGTAGCTCAGCATGACTTCGAGGAGTACGTTAGAAAAATCGATCTGACTAACGATATTCTCCGCCATTTGCTCGATGGCGGGAACGAATAAACCGAGGACAATGAGGGTGAACGAAACAACGAGGCTCATCAGCATGATGCCAATCGTTGTCGGGAGTTTGAGGTAGCGAATATTGAGGTAGCCGAGCAGTGCGGCAATCACAAGAAGGATGGCGAGGAGTTCGAAGAGGGACATAGCGGAGGGAACTGGCGGAGGGATGCTGCGCGCCGTGGAAGATTAGAGGATGAAATTTTTCAGGTTGATTCTGAGACGGGAGAACTGTGGTCAGCTTGATTCAGAAAATACCAGGTAAGAAGGGCAACGAGGAGCAGGGCAATGGCCCAGATTTTCCAGAGAGGATCGGTTACGGTCTGGTGTTCGACAATTTCTTTGGGCAATCCGGAAAGATCGGAGCGAGATGCTGCTTCGGAAAAGTCTGCTTCTCGCGTGTCAGCGAAATTAGCTGAAGCGAGTAGCAGCGGCTTGTTGCCCTGACGGACGGTGAAGAATCCGGGCTGGGAAGGGGCCTGAACCAGAGCCGCTCGATTGAGAGGAAAGGTAGACTCTCCGGAGTCGTCAGTCAGCACGAGTGGCGCAGCGTTTTCGCCGGTATCGAAAGCGAGATCGACGGGTTGGCGAAGTTCGGCGTTTTCGATCCGTGCTGCGATCTTGCCGGTGCGTACGGAATCCACGAAGCGGTGAACCAAGACTACAAGGGAGGGAAGCCGCGCAGCGTTCGACTGGATGACATCGAAGTTGAAAATGAGTTGCTGAATTTCTCCTGACTGGCGCAGGAGAATGAGAGGGCGATCGCCTTGCCAGAGCAACGGCACATCTCTCTCGCCAATCGGGATAGAAACGGTCGATTTTGCGATGAGTCCCTGCCAGTTAAGGCTTTCGATGAGAGCGTGGTTTGCTGCGACGATGGGCCCTTTGAAGAATGTTCGGGGCACATTCTGCTGATTGAGGAGCACGATCGAAACGGGTGGTGCAGGCCTCGGGTCGAGCGGGTTGTACGTTGAGAATACGAGATCAGGCCGGGCGTTTTCGTCGTCCGGATTTCCCTCGGTGCTAAAGAGAGGAGCATTCTCGAGGCTACCGATGATAGCTGTGATGAGCTCGTTTGCGTTTGGGGAGACATTGTGGGCGAGGGTGATCTGCTTTGGTTCGGGGCGAACAATATAAAGACGGTCGTCACGGGTGAATCGGTCCGCTCCGAGGACGAGCTGGACACGCTGCGCGTTGGCTGGGAAAACACCGGACAGAGTTCGCGTCGCACCGGGCTCCAGCGTGACGGAGCGCCTCGAGGTTCGCTCCTGCCCTGCGGCGAGAAACCACTCCCGTGTCTGTGGGGTGTCGGAGTAATTTCTGACCGTGACCTGCCAGGTGGTGTCATCACTCTCTTCCGGTGATCGCACGGAGAGACCTGTAAATCCGACGTTTTCGATAGGCTCTCCGAGGCTGAGAAGGGTGGCTCCGTAGGGCAGTGACTCGTCGATATGATCCGTCACGTAGATGAGTGCGCCTGTCGTTCCGGCGAGACTGCGCCCGACGCGGAGAGCGCCTTCGGGAGAGTGCGCGCTATTGGAGGGCTTCCATCCGTCCAGTGAGTCTATCAATTCCGAAAACGATTCTCCCCTGTAGAGCTTTTTGCCCTGCAAATGTGATTCGAGAACGGTGTATGCGGCGCCCCCCGTGCGCCGTGTCAGTTTCGGGATTTCTTCGCGAATGGCATTGAGCGATTCTTCGCGAAACGCATCCATCGAAGCGGAGCAATCTAACACAATCACAATTCGCTGAACGCTGGAAGCCAAATTCCATCGCGGAGCGACGAGTAGCCAGGTGAGGACGAGAACAGACAGAAGCTGTAACCAGAGCGGTAAAGAATTACGGAGTTTGTCGATTTTCCTCCCTCGGAGGCTTCGCCGGTCAATTGCGTCGAGGAGAAAAAGCGTGCTCGCGGGGAGGGTTTGCGACTGGCGTTGGAGAAAGTGAATCAGGAGAATCACAGGGATTCCGAGAAGGGCCCAAAAGCCAGCCGGGTTGGAGAAAAAAAAGGGCATCAAAGGCAGGCTAGCTCAGGCAAGTTGGATCGCGTTTGCGGGGATGGCTTCGCGCTTTACCGCATCCTCAAAGGTCAGGTCAGCCGAAATGCGGGCGAGGGGAATGCGTGCGCGGATCGCGGCGGCTTTCCAACCGTCGAAGTGGCGCCGATAGGTTTCGAGATAGCGCAGCAGCAGAGAAGGATCGACGCGGCGGTCGTGCCGGGTGGAAGTTTCCGTGTCGACAAAATCATAGTTTCCATCCCAGCCCGGATCGGCCTCGGTCCGGGAGTAGGGGCAGAGGACAACGGCGAGGCCGTTGCGATGTTGCAAAGCACGAATTGTTATTTCCGGCGGAGCGGGGAAGAGCAGATCACTGATGAGCACTCTCATGGAGCGGGCACGGAAGGGGATTCCCCCCAGTTTTGGCTCAACCGAGGCATCTGTTTCGGGAATTTGTTCGGCAATTTCTCTCCAATGGCCCGAAATGAGAGAGTGAGTTTCGATCGGTTTGGCATGGTCACCTTTCACGAGATACAAGTGCGATGCCGCTCCCGATTTCTCTGCAGCGGCTTGGCAAAATGTAAACAACTCCAACGCACGCGTCGCTTTTTCGGGGACGGCGAACATCGAGCCCGAAACATCAAAAGCGATTTCGACCACGGGGCGGACTTCCTCGCGATAAAGCTTGAGCGAGTAGTCGCCTGTTCGGGCGTAGGCCTGCCAGTTGATGTGTCGGGGATCATCACCGGGGAGGTAGTTGCGGTGGTCCTGGAAATCGAGTGAGCTTCCGACACCGAGTCCGGCGTAGTCACCGGGATTTCCCCGCCAGTTGCGATCACGCAGTGGCAATGTGAAAAGGTCTGAGTAGCTCCGCGCCCGAGTCGCGATGGCGTCGCTGTCGACTGATGGAGGCAGTATAGGCATGGATTATTTCGGAGATTTCAATGCGGAGAAAAAGGCCCGCACACTGCGGAATTGTCTTAGCAGTGGGAATCCGATACAGAGAAGGAAAATGAGGGCGGCAATTGCAAAGTGAATTGGCTCATCAACGTCGTTTTCCGCGGCAATGAAAACGGAGGGAATAGGTATAGCGATATAGGCTATTTCCTCCCAATCACGAAGTGCATTCGCTATTGCCATCACCATGAGCGTGATTCCGAAAAGCGCAGCCTGAGTAAAAAGGTAGATTCCGAAGGTGTGGTTCATCGAGCTGTGCTTCGCGAAGAAGAGATGCATGATGAGCAGCGGGAAAATGATGAGGTTGCTGAAAGAAACGAAGAGAGTGACATCTCTAAGTTCATCGAAAGCAATGCTGCCAGAGAAATTTTCCAGCAGCGAAACGGTGCCCCACCACAAGCCGGAGCAAACGATAAAGAAGAAGATTGCGCTGATCCATCCAGGGCAGAGAATGAGACCCAACCAGCGATGAATCGGGGATTTGCGGAAGGGAACACAGACTCTGTCGAAAACAGGGAGCGGCTCTGTCAGAGCATCGATGCAGGCGAGTCCCAGAATGACCCCGCTGAAGACGATGATGGCTTCCCCTCCGTCGAAGAAGTAGAAGCCCTGAAACAGTATCGCAAATCCCAGTGCAATGAGTCGCTTGCGCGTTGCCTGGTTTTCCGAGAGCGGAGCGATACGACTGGCGCCGAAGTAGAGGAAAAAGAGAATGCCGTAGACTGTTGCTATAGCGAGCATCACACCCATCATGGGTTCGGGAGCTCTCCCGTAAAGACCAAAGACCGAGTAAGCAACGAGGTTAAAACCGGCGATCGCGAGGACGATGAGCACGAAAAGAAGAATGCCCCTCAGAATGATACTCTTGAAAACCGAGCAGCCAATTGTAATCGCCGTGAGTAATCCCGAGGCCAGCCCGATTGATACGATGGCTGCGAAATCAGTGACGAGATTTACGTTTCCAAAGAAGTATCGAATCACGAGATAGGGCAGGACGCCCGCGAGAAAGAGCAGTCCCTGGGCATTGAGAGCGGTCCATTTCCCCAGGGTGATGCGCCAGCCGTCGAGCCGCGTCAGCTGGATCAGGTCCATTGTATTGAGCTGATACTCACCGCTCAGCGCATTGAATCCACGCAGCGGCTGGATGATGAGTAGCGTCGCCGCAATAAAGAACCAGAAGAATCCGTTCGAGTCATTCGATCCTGGATTCGCAAGACCTGCGAGCAGGCAGAGAATCATGAAGGTCTGCAGCAGAATGAATGCAATAACGAAAAGATTCGTTCGCAGGCCCTGACGAAGTTCCTTTACGAGAACCGGACTCAAGCGCGACGGGAAGTCCGAGAGCTTTGCTTCAAGCGGAATCGGAGCAGGCGCTGCAGGTGCGGATGCAGGGGATTCTGTAGGGTCTGGGGTCAACGAAGTTTCAAGTGTGAAGAGTGGTAGAACAGACTTCCCAGTTCGTTTTGCAGCCCACCGAGCCGGTGCTTTGGAGAGTGGACTGGGAAGTCCGCTTTTCAGTTGTGATTTGATCCGGCATAGGGACGGTTTCGATATTGGTGCGAAAGGGGTAATTCATTCAATTTACTATAGCTTCTCCGGATGCTTCGATTTCTCCGAGGATTTCGATGAAGGCGTCTTCCAGTTTTCTTTCTTCCTGGTGAAACTCGGTTACGGGAAGCTCGGAATTGATCATGCGTCGAAGAACGCCTGCGATGATGTCTTCCTCTATGGAATCAATTTCGATACGGCCGCCCTGTTTGGTAGAGTCGATAAATTTTACGTTGGGAGAGAGCTCAGCCCACTCGCGGAGTTTATCGGAATCTTCGATAAGCTGAACGTTGACGATGGTGGATTCGGCGGAGCCTTTGCGGAGACTTTCGGCGGAGCCGTGATGGATGATCTTGCCGCCGTTGATAAAGAGGAGGCTGTCGCACATTTCTCCTAACTCAGAAAGAATGTGAGAACTGATGAATACGGTTTTTCCCTCCTCTGCGAGAATTCGGATTAGGTATTTCAACTCGACGCGCGCCTTCGGGTCGAGACCAGCAGCTGGTTCGTCGAGAATGAGGACATCGGGATCGTGAAGGAGAGCACGTCCCAGGCAGAGCCGTTGGCCCATTCCTTTACTGAGTTTGTCGATGAGCCGATCGGAAAGCGATGTCAGATCGGTAAACTCCATGACATCGAGGATGCGATCCACTCGATCCTGCCCTTTGAATCCGAGAGAACGGCCAAAGAAATCGAGATACTCCAGCACGGTCATGTTGGTGTAGGTGCCGTAGTGGTCGGGCATCCAGCCGATACGCTGACGGACTTTCGCGGGATAGCCAACAACATCGTCTCCACAGATTTTCGCGGTTCCTCGCGTGGGGTAGTCGAGTGTCGCGAGGATGCGCATGGTTGTTGTTTTTCCGGCTCCATTTGCACCGACAAAACCGACGACCTGGCCACGCTCGATGGAAAAGGAGATTCCCTGGACTGCGTGAAGCCCGTTGAAGCTGCGCCAAAGGTCCGTCACTTCGATGGCGGGTGCGTCTTCGGGGGATGCATCTTTTTCGGGAGGCGCGGCCTCGACCATCTCGAGTCCGTCGGGCGTCGGAACGCCGACCGCCGGAACGCCGACCGCCGGAATGCCGACCGCCTGTGCCTCTTCGTTTTCGGGTATATCACCAGTCTCACTCATTGGGCGAAGGGGTATCGGTTGATGCTGGCGCTGCGTCGGTGGAAGGCTCCCCCGGGGAATTCGCTACTCCGATGACGTTGCCGCTGAGGAGCAATTTCTCGGTCTCCCAATCGATGCCTCCATGTGTTTCAAGGAAGAGATCCGATGATTTACTGCTGATGGCGAAAAATCGACCTGGCTCGTTTGCGAGGAAGCGAGTTCGTTTGCGGAGGCGATCGCTGAAACTGGTGGAGAAGTTGCCGACCCATTCTTTGAAAATCTCCTTCGCCACTGGCTCGAGAGGAATTGGGCTGCCGGGTGCGATGTTCTTATTTTCTGGAGTCGACCAGTAGGTGCCATCGGGAGCGTGATAGACGAGTTTCTCGATCGTCGAGGGGAAGCTGGAAACGAGCTTGGGTGCTCCGTCTTCCTGCGTGCCAGTCTGCTCGATTCGGGCCCGAGTCGGCTCAACGGCGCGAAGGGAAAAACCCTGCTCCGAGCGGCTGCGGAAGAAACCACCATTGTAGCGTTCGCGATCGTAGCGAAACGTCAGATTGGTTCCGCTGTTGGGTTTCAGGGTGTTGAACTCGCTGTCGCGAAGATTGACGGGATCGATTGCAGGGATGCGTTCGTTTTCGAAGTCAGTCCGGATCATGACGCCGGTTCGGCTGACTTGTTCCTGTGTGATATAGAGTCGCATTTCTCCGCCCCCTGATTGGAGGTCGGCGAAAGCAATTCGGTATCCACGTCCGCCGAGTCCGTCGCTGAAAAAGATGATGAGAATGACGATGACGCAGGCAGCGAGCGAGATGATAGGAGTGGTAACGAAAAGTCGATGACGTTTTCCCGGTGCTGCGAAGTAGAAGAGGTTTACGGGTGCAACAAGGATCGCGAAGATGAGAAGAAGGACGAAGATTAGTGTGTTATTGAAATTGCGGCTTCCAAAGTCGTCAGCAAGATTCCAAGAGGTATCGTAGTTATTGGTGATTTCCTGGGAGCGATAGGGAGAACTTCGATAATCGGCGGTGAGGGTGGAGTCGACTTCGTTGCCATTCCATTTTTTCAAATTGATTATCCCGAGGCTGAGGCGGGCGTAGGAGTGGGTGGGGCGGGTGTGGAGAAGACCTTCGATCTTGAGTGCATCAAAGTGGGTGCTGTGATTGTGGCCAGAGAGGTCGTCTTCGGTGCCGAAAATATCGAGGATACCTCCTAGCCTTACCCACTCAAGAATGGCGCGGCGTTGGGCTTGATCGATTTGCCGCCAGGATTCCAAATCGATCAGCAGGTAATCGAGGGCGGTGTAGGCGCGCCAATCGGTGGAAAGCTGCTGGGGATTGTAGGAATTGGCGAATCGCGGATCGTTGGAGTTTCGCTGCTTCACGGTTTTGTCCAGTGTGGACAGGCTCCGCTGGCCAAGTCGCTGGCTCATCGCTATGGTGGGAATGTTGGTTACGGTCTGGTAGCCCGTATTACGCTCGACCGATGGCAGCCCGGGCGAACTGATCTTGGTAGACAGGTCGCGATAAGAGTAGGTAGTAAATTCAGGTGCGAAGGGGAGAATAATTTCGGTCTCCACGGTTGCTCCGTTTCTGACCTCGATGCTTTGTGAGGTCACCGTTCGTAAGGACCTTCCTTCGCTGAGTTCCACGTTCCAGGCTCGATCCGCGCCGCTATTGTTGATGATGGTTACCCGGAAGGGGAGGGAGCCGTTTCTCGCCGCAACGCCAAAAGTGCTGTTGATCTCGACGGTCGTATTTCTTAGCTTCGGGTAGACGTGGCGCAGGATTTGCGTCTCTGCCGTTGCCGTATTGATCAGCACAGAAGTCAAGACGATCAGCAATAAGAGACTGCGTTTTTTAAACATTTGGATGGGGGGAACGCTACGACTTCAGGCGGAGGCTTCTTTCAGAGGGATCTCATTCGTCCTTGAGAGTGGCGGGCAGATCGAGGTCCTGTCTGGGTACTTCTCCGAGAAGCTCTTCGACAACTCCGCAATTGGTTTTGCCTTCGATGCGTGCTTCGTATTCGAGAATGATGCGATGCTGCAATACGGGAAC
>Ga0255776_10005439_pt1 | contig 13235 bp, 10 predicted proteins | sample 071ome_19_FD_179974 | JGI IMG/M metagenome (GOLD analysis project Ga0255776, IMG submission 179974) | Coastal salt marsh microbial communities from the Groves Creek Marsh, Skidaway Island, Georgia - 071413AT metaG (version 2) | ecosystem: Environmental > Aquatic > Marine > Intertidal zone >...
TTGCTAAAATAACATCATTAATTAACACTCCCAAACAAACAAAATAACCCTTCCATTTGCTCTTAAACATGTTACACAACACACACAAATGAAACCTTTAAAAAATAATTTATCTTTCCTCTTTTTCATATTGATTAAAGTCAAGTTGTTCCGATACAAAAGTAAACATTCACCAGAAGGTCCAAAGAGAATGGCGCTATTCATACAGAATATCAGAATAAGAACATACAATAAATAACGCCTAAACAGTTAAGCTGGTGTATCAAACGACGTTCAAATCACATATCGGAGGCACAGAATAAACTGGCCCCGGGAAAATGAAACGAATCTGCCCTTTAGAAACGACTGTTGTCCCATGCAGGACTTGAAGGAACATCATCCAACAGATCAACGGCACGAGCTCCTGGAAAATCAGGAACGCATGCGCCAAATCATCGCATGCGCATTGGACGCCATCATCACAATGAGCGAGACCGGCCTCATCACAGGTTGGAATCCACAAGCGGAATCTATTTTCGGTTGGAGCAAGGACGAAGCACTTGGACAAAGGCTTTCAAGATTAATTATCCCCCCTATCCATCAGGAAGCCCATGAAGAAGGATTGAAACGGGTCCGGCAAACCAGGCAATCCCACATGTTGAATCAACGGGTGGAACTGACCGCCATCCGAAAAGACGGATCAGAATTTCCGGTGGAATTGAGCATGACATCGGTGCAGGTCGACGGACATCCACAATTCTGCGCTTTTATGCGGGATTTAACGGAGCGTAAGGAAGCTGAATCCAAACTAACCCAAGCCCGGAAAGATGCTGAGTCATTGTCCTCTTTGACTTCCACCCTCGCGGAGGCAGAAACTCCCAGAACAGCGGCACTCGCTATATTGGAAACTGCACGCAAGCTCACTGGTTGGGACAGCAGTTGGTTGGATCTTTGGAACAAAACGACCCACCGGTTCGAAAACCTGGCTGCATTCGACACAGTCAACGGCAAAACTGTCGAGTGTCACATCAGCCATTGTTCATTGCATGCTTCTTCCGGCATCGTGAAGCAGACCATGAGAGAAGGATCACAATTGGTGTTCCGGGAAAGCAGTCAGACGCCTTCAGAAGACTTTCAATCATTTGGATCCAATCAGCATTCACTCTCCATGATGCTTGTCCCGATTCGGCAAGGTTCACGCCCATTGGGTATACTCTCATTGCAGAGCTATCATCAGCAAGCGTATGACCAGGAGGATTTGCAGTTGATTAAAAATATAGCCAATCAATGTGCGGGTGCCCTGGCTCGCATTCAGAGCGCTTCAGCCCTGGCGGTACAGGAAGAGCGCCTCCAGGAAGTCTGGGAAAACACGGCCGATGCCATGCGCATCACCGATGCATCAGGGAAAATCATCCAGGTAAATGAAGCCTTCTGTCGCCTGGTATCAAAAAGCAGAGGTGAAATAGAAGGACAATCCCTCACCTCGGTCTATGCCGAGAGTGAACAACGCGGCATGCTCGAGCGCTACCAAAGACGATTCAGCCAACGAGAATTGCCTACAGGGATCCAGTTGGAAATCGAATTGTGGAACCACCAGAAAGTTCACCTTGAATTATCCAACAGCCTGATCAATGCCGACAGCGAAACGCCGCTGCAACTGACCGTTCTACGAAACGTCACCGAACGGGATCAGATGCAAAAGATGGCCCACCATGCGGAGCGTTTGAGAAGTCTTGGCACCCTGGCGGGCGGAATCGCGCACGACCTGAACAATGCCCTGGCCCCCATCACCATGGCTCTGGATGTTCTGCGCCTGGAACATCCTGATGACAACGAGTTGCTGGATACCATTGAAAAAAGCGCCAACCACGGCGCGGATATGGTGCGGCAATTACTCACCTTCTCCAAGGGGATTGAAGGTGAACGCACCGTCATTCAGCCACGCTATCTCCTCAAGGAGATGGAGCAAATCATCAAAGGCACATTCCCGAAAAACATCGATCTTAAAGTTTCCATCTACCCGGAAGACCACCAGATCCTCGGAGATGACACGCAACTCCATCAGGTCCTGCTCAATTTATGCGTCAATGCCAGGGATGCCATGCCGGATGGAGGCACCCTCCACATGGAATCCGATTTCGTACAATTGGGAGAAGATTTCGTGAGCGCCAATCAAGATTTCAAACCCGGATCCTACGTCGTATGGCGCATTCGAGATACGGGCACAGGCATTCCTGAAGATGTACTGAACCACATCTTCGATCCATTCTTCACCACCAAAGATCAGGACAAAGGCACAGGGCTGGGACTTTCCATATTGATGGGCATTGTCAACAGTCACGAAGGGTATGTGCGTGTGGAATCCAAAATCGGTAAAGGCACGTGCTTCACCGTATACCTGCCCGAAGCCACTCTACCAGAGCAGACACCTACCCCACCTCCAAAAAAGGCGGAACCTGCTCCCGAATCCGGACATGGCGAAACCATCCTGGTGGTGGACGATGAAGAGTCGGTCCGGAAAGTGCTCCGCATCGTCCTGCAACAGATGAATTTCAAGGTCATCACAGCTTGTGATGGCCAGGACGGCCTGGAAAAACTGCAGGAGAACATGGATGACATTCGTCTGGTCATCTCAGACATGCACATGCCCCGCCTGGACGGATTCAGCATGGTCACCCAAATACGCTCCATGGCCCCCGACCTGGACATCATGGTAGCCAGCGGCAGAGTGGACAGCGAACTGGAGAAGAAACTCCACAACCTGGGCATCAAAGAAATCCTGGGCAAACCCTTCCCCCAAAAAGATCTTCGAGCGGCATTGGGACGGCTATTACAGATTCCATGAACAGCCTATGCCCCCTCTCCAACGAACCACTGAACGAACACTGAAGGCTGCATCAAACCAAACATATGGCTCATTTGACCACATCGAACAAAAAGGCAACTTCCTTTTCCTGAAATTCCTGGGACGAGGCATGGATCTCCTTGAATTGGCCGGATTGCAGAATGTAAAACCGGCTGACTGAGTCGTCCGGCATTGTGCGGGGTTCTTTTTCGCGCAACACGATTAGAGGATCTCCTTCAGAATCGGATCTTCCGGTGTCCAACAATTCAAAGTCTTTCCAGGTTGCCGATCGGAACGTACTACCGACAGACACATTTTCTGCCATGGATTTTTCGACCGGTTCACCGGGAAGAGATTTAATCCAATGGATCACTTCTTCCAAAGACCCGGGCGTTTTTTGTTGTTGCTTCCCGTAGTAGGTCCAGAGGTGATGAATCGAATGCATCACATTGCGGTCTCGCACCCGTTGCTCACGGGCTTTTTCCATATCGGAAATTAAATGGGCTTCCCGCACAAGCGCCTCGGCTTGTGCCTTTGTTGAGGCGATTTCATGATCCAATTCTTCCAGTGTTTGATTTTTGGTGGAGCTGAGGCGCGTCAACTCGCCGCGTAGTCGAATCAGGTCACGCCGTTCCTGCTCAAGTCGACGTTTTTCTTCTCCACCCGGCGTCTTCACTGGGTAAGCACGCATCTCTTCAAGCATGGCCTTATGCTCCATCAATCTGTTACGATCTTTGAACAGCTCCTCCCTGATTTCAGCTATGGAATCGTTTGTTTGCCTGAACTGCCAACAGGCGACAGCAATCAGTAAGATCAGAAATACGCCCAAGGATTTCATGAGGTCTGCATTAATTATTCACCTCAAACCCATAATCACTTGGCACCTGGGGCTGGTTCTCCAACGTAGCGGTATGAAGTTTCTCCCAATCAGAGAAATCGCCTGTTTCACTGGTGCGGGACTGAACAGAACCATCACAAAAGGTATAAGCCCGATGATACAATTTCCCGTCGAATCTCGGCTCTACCTCTCTAAACAAAATCATATTAGGTTCCGTCTCGCTAGGATGTCTTTCATGCTTGAAATACTCAAAACCTTCCAGGGGGGTATCTTTGAAGTGTTCTTTGCTTTCATCAGTAAAATTCGCAATTTGTTCAAAGTTGTTGGGCAATTCATCGTCATGATCCGTGGCATAAATACGGGCAAACAATCCCAGATGCTTCATGGAATTAATCACTTTAATCTGATGCCTCTTGAATTCGATTTGCCGTTCAGTTTCCTCCTTCTCATTTTCAGCCGCCTCCAGTTTGGCTTTGGCGTCATTCAATTCAGCCATTTTTTTGAGCTTATTTTCGGCGTCATCGGCTTTCAGCGCTGCAACTTCTTCGGAAAGCCGTTCCTTGTCCTCAAGTTCGTCTTGCAACTGTTCGAGCCGAGCCTGTTCGTTTCGCATCTTTTGCCATGCCGCGTAATCCTCTGACACCCCATCCATGGCAGCGATCTCTTCGCGCAGCGTTTTTTGTTCCTCCTTGAGCGCTTGCATGCTTTGGAATTGATAAACCAGAGGCACGGCAACCATAACCGTTGCGGCTCCCGTCACGAGATAACCTGTTTTCATAGCGATAAAATGTTGATTGATTTGAGATAGCACCGCGATCCATCCTGTTTGAGACGCGGCATTCAGCAATGAGATTGATGCGACTTGCGCCGCCAGCCCCAGCGGAGCGGCCACGGCAGCCTGAGAGGCCATGACTGTTGCGAGGGAACTCACGGAAAGCACTGCTCCCCGTTTTTCCAAGAGCATTTTCAATTTATCCAGCGCACGTCGCACCCTCTTTTGTGCCGCGTCAGCACTGATTCCCATTCTCTCCCCCACGCTTTCCAATGGCTGATTTTGAAAAAAACGCAACAACAGGGTTTCACGGTCGGAGTCTTCGAGCTCCTGCAGACATTGGTCCAGATGAGGAGCCACAAGCTCCACACGGCTTTCCGCATCCACGTCGTGCGAGGATTTCATGTGTTCGAATTTCTGTTCTCTTTGTCTACGGCGTTGTTCGGTCCTTACCATTTTGGAGGCGGTAAATCGAGCATGTCGATGCAACCAACCAGCCAACGCCGCATCATTCTCCAGCTTCGGTTTCTTCCTGGCCAGATCGATGAATACCGACTGCGTGGCATCCTTCGCAAAATGAACATCTCCGGCCAAGGTCCTCAGAGCCGTTCCGTAAACCAAATCGACATGATCGGCCACCACCTGTTTAAAAGCCTCTTCAGACCTCTCCTTCAGGTAAACGTTCCATCTTGTTTGGATTTGACCAACCCTCATACTCTTTAAACTCTAGAACCCGCCAGAACCGAAATCCGACAAATTATTTATTATTTCTTGGATAAGGAGCTTTTTTGCACATGGATTCTCAAACAAATGAATTGCAAACAAGTCCCGGTGAGATTTCAATGCTTTATCATTACCCATGAAAAAGAATGCGTTCAGCTCAAAGACGTCGCAGCCCCTTGTGGTGTGCTTACACATGTTATGGATCTTGTCGCTTGGCGGCTTTATTTCAACCAGCCTGGCAGGTTCAATGCCCAGCGCCCTGCACGAAGGATCACACCCGGAGGATCATCGTCATGCACCATTGACAGATCTCAATGGCTACTTCCCCTTCCAGGTACCTGACACCCTTTCCGCATGGGAAGAACGTGCTGAAAAGCTGAGAACCCACCTTTTGGTTGTCAATGGCTTGTGGCCCATGCCAACCAAAACAGCCCTGAACACGGTCATTCACGGCAAGATCGATCAGGGAGATTACACGATTGAAAAAGTCTTCTTCGAAAGCTTTCCCGGCTTTTATGTCACCGGCAGCCTTTATCGCCCCAAAGGCTTTACGGGACCACGCCCCGCCATTCTTTGCCCCCACGGCCATTGGAGCAATGGACGCTTCACTGAAAACGAGAGCATCTGGTCGGAAATCAACTCCGGCGCTGAACGCTTCGAAACAGGTGGCCGCAGCCCGCTGCAATCCCGCTGCGTCCAACTCGCCCGTATGGGGTGCGTGGTGTTTCACTATGACATGATCGGCTACGCGGACAGCATCCAGATCTCCTACGACCTGGCTCACCGCTTTGCCAAACAACGTCCGGACATGAACGGATCCGATGCCTGGGGATTCTTTAGTCCGCAAGCAGAAGCACATCTCCAGAGCATCATGGGGCTTCAAACATGGAACTCGATCCGTTCGCTCGATTTCCTGGAAACACTGCCTGATGTGGACAAAAGCAGGCTGGGCATTACCGGCGCCAGTGGCGGTGGCACCCAGACCTTTCTGCTGGCTGCCATTGATGATCGCCTGGCCGTCAGTTTCCCGGCAGTCATGGTGTCCACAGCGATGCAGGGTGGTTGCACCTGCGAGAACACCTGCGGCCTGCGCATCCCGGCGGGCAATGTGGAATTCGCCGCCCTCTTCGCCCCGAAACCCCTCGGCATGACCGGAGCCAATGACTGGACGGTTGAAATGTCCTCCAAGGGTTATCCGGAACTCCAGAAGCTTTACTCGATGTATGACGCAAAGGACAACGTGCAACTGACCCAGCTGAATCATTTCGGACACAACTACAATTACGTCAGTCGCGCCTCCATGTATCAGTTCATGAACAACCACCTCAACCTCGAACTGGATGGCCCCATCATTGAGCAAGATTACGAATTCCTGAGAGCCGATGATCTGTCCGTATGGACCAACGGGCATGAAGCCCCCAAGGGCGGTCCCGAGTTCGAGAAGAATCTCCTGCAGTACTGGCGCCGCGACACGCAGGAAAAACTCGCCCCCAGCGCTCAAAGCATACACGCTTTCCAAAACCTCCACGCTCCGGCCATCGAGGCCATCATCGGACGCACACTCGAGTCGGCAGGCGAGACCGAACTGGAACTCAACCACAAATCACAGAAGGACGGCTACCTGGAGATGGCCGGGGTCGTAAAAAACCTCACCCACGGCGAAGCAGTGCCCACCCTTTACCTCCATCCGGATGACTGGAATGGTCGCACCATCATCTGGCCGACCACCGATGGAAAGAATGGACTCCTCGATTCAAACGGCAAACCGAACTCAGAAGCACGAGCATTGCTGAACGAAGGCTGTACCGTGGTGGGTGTCGACCTGCTTTTCCAAGGCGAATCCCACAGCAAAGAAACACCGGACAACCGTAACCAGATCGTCAACAATCCGCGTGAATTCGCAGGCTACACCTACGGATACAACCACCCCCTCTTTGTCAAACGCGTCCACGATCTGCTGACAAGCATCGAAAACATCCGCACCAACGAAAAACGCGCCTCGAGCACGATCGAACTGAAAGCATCCGGCAGCGCAGCCTACCTGGCGGCGGCGGCCCGTGCAGTCAGTCGAGACACCATTCAAAACGCTTCACTCGATCTGAATGGTCTGAGCAACGAACCCACCAGCGATTACCGAGACCCCGACTTTTTCTTCGGTTCAGCCAAATCGGCAAGCATCTCAGCCTGCCTCGCAGTCGGCGCGCCAAGTCGACTTCAAGTCAAGAACGGCGACCAGGAACTCAAGGACCTTTTGTCCGGCATCTACGCGTCAGCAGGTTTCCCTGATCGATTGATGACCGAATAGTCAGCTGGTTTCATTCAACAACAAAGGGCCGGGGACAAATCCCCGGCCCTTTTTGATCTGATGATGAAAATGCTGAATTCTCTATCGCGTTGAGAATCGATGCACGGTGTGGTGCGTATAGGTTTCGCCCGGACGCAACACAACGGTCGGAAAATGGGGTTTGTTGGGTGAATCCGGAAAGTGCTGGGTTTCCAGACAGAATCCGTTGTGTTTGTTGTAAACACCACCCGCTTTGCCGGTCAGTGTTCCATCCAGGAAGTTGCCGCTGTAAAACTGGATACCAGGCTCGGTTGTCAGAATTTCCATGACGCGACCAGTGGTCGGTTCATGCACGCGGGCTGCCAGCTCCAATTTGTCGATGCCTGATTTGCGCAACACAAAATTATGATCGTAACCACCCGGATCACCGGTCATCTGGGCAATGCGAGCCCCAATGGCTGTGGGTGTGCGGAAATCCAAGGGCAATCCGTCCAGCGGACGAATCTCACCGGTCGTGATCAAGCTGTCATCAACGGGCGTAAAGAAGTCAGATACCAGTTCCAGTTCGTGACCGAGAATGTCGCCGGTTCCTTCGCCTTTCAGGTTCCAGTATGCGTGATTGGTCAGGTTGAGCACGGTGGCTTTGTCGGTGGTCGCTTTGTAGTCGACGGTCAGTTCGTTGTCATCGGTTAATGTATAAACAACAATACTGGTCAGGTTGCCAGGATACCCTTCTTCACCGTCCTTGCTGGTGTAGGAAAACTCCACCGCAGCGCCCGAATCGGCATCCAGCGCGCGAGCACTCCATACACGCTTGTCGAAACCTTTGTCTCCGCCGTGCAGGTGATTGGGATCATTGTTGGTGGCCAGCGTGTATTCGACCCCATCCAAGGTGAATTTGCCTAATTTAATGCGATTACCATAGCGCCCCACCGTGGCTCCGAAGTAGGGATGCCCGTTCACGTAATCTTCGAGACGATCAAACCCAAGAGTCACGTCACCAAGTTTGCCATCACGATCCGGAACATGCATCTCGGTGAGCAATGCTCCATAGGTGGAGATTTTGGCTATGAGGCCGTTTTTGTTCTTGAGCGTATAGATATCGACGGATTCACCGTCGGGCGTCGTTCCGAAAGATGCTTTTTCCACGTTTTGGGGTAGTTGATTTGAGGTTGTTGTTGAACAGGGGCAGGTGGCGCAGGAGACAGCCAAAACGGCTACCAATGCGCATAAGCCTGACCAGATAAGTTGTCTTCTTTGAGTGCTCATTGTTTTAATGAATTTGGAGTGTTTCCATATCGGATCACAAAATACCGAACGAAATCCACATGTGATGGGTCAAAGTATCCACAGACGACATGAGATATTCAATGACGTTGTTCCAAGAAAAATTAAAAAAGTGAAACAGAAAAGAGGCTGAATGCGTACACTACAAAGTGTCCTGCTTGATGCGAGGGATGCAGCTTTATCCATAAATCTTGGCCAAATGTCAATCCTTTTTGGCTTTATTTTAGTGTTCCAGCCAACTTAGTCAGCTTACTTCGGCTGCGGCTTCGAATCTTTTCGAAGTCATTTTTATCCAAACCAAGATCCCTAAGCAGTTGGGAGGCTTCTTGATCCGGTAATCCAGCACCACCTTTCCGGCCTATGGTCTTGGCAATTTGATTGGCTAATTGAAGCACCTTAACTTCAGGAGAACGCTCGTTGAGGGTGTCATGATGATGGGCCACACAATCCACAACCATTGGATCAAATCCCCAATGCCTGGCAACCGAGGCACCGATGGAAGCGTGATCAAGGCCAAGGCTATCTGTTTCTAATTGATAATGATCAACTTCCTCACCTCCCATACAGGGCAAAGAGAACTGCTCGACGTATCGATCAATAAAAACTTTCCCAACATCATGCACCAATCCCGCGACAAAACATTCAGGGGGCACCGGAAATGTCAGATCCACCTCCATGCATTCAGCGGCGATGGCTGTGGCAAATCCATGCATCCAAAACCCTCCTACTTTAACGTTATAACTACCAAGAGGAATGGACAGAAAAGATTTAAATTTGGACAACAAAGTGATCTGCACCATGGAACCAACCCCAACCCGCATGATAGAAGCCCGTTAAAAAAGTCACAAAACCCCACGAAAAGATTCGTGGTTGAACACATGATCAAGTAAAGTAACTGCCATGGCACTTGGAAAACGCAAAACGAAACAGCAAGAGCTGTTCATTGCCTCCAACCAGATCCCCAAGACGCCGGCGCACCCCTTTTACTCCAAGCTCAATCAAGTTTTTGATGAATGTGGTTTTGATGCCTATGTCGAAGAGTTGTGCGCCCCGTTTTATAAGGATTTCGGCAGACCGGGCATTGCCCCTGGGGTTTACTTCCGAATGATTTTTATCGGATACTTTGAAGGACTCAGCAGTCAGCGGGGTATCGCATGGCGATGTCATGACAGCCTGTGCCTGCGCGAATTTCTCGGCATCAGTCTGACGGAGAAAACTCCAGTTCACGCATCGATGACCATTATCCGTCAACGTTTGTCAGATGACGTGTTCCAAAAGGTTTTCCTTTTTGTGCTCGAACAACTCAAAGTCAAAAAGCTTTTGAATGGTAAAACTCTCAGGGTTGATGCCACCACATTGGAAGCCAACGCAGCCATGCGTAGCATCGTACGCAAGGGCACGGGTGAGGATTGGAAAGAATACCTGCGTGAACTCGCCAAAGAAGAAGGCATTGAAAATCCAACCGATGAAGACATTCAGCGCATTGATCGAGGTCGCAAGGGTAAGAAAGTTTCCAACAAAGAATGGAAAAGCAAGACGGATCCTGATAGCCGTATTACCAAGATGAAAGATGGACGCACACACCTTGCATATAAGGCTGAAGATTCGGTGGATTTGGAAACGGAGGCCATTGTTTCTTGTCATGTCACACATGCAGATCAAGGCGATACAAGCACCGGGCCGGAAAGCCTCATTTTGGCCGAAGCCAATCTTCAATTAATAGAATCAGAAAGGACCGTTGAAGAGGCGGTGATGGACAAGGGGTATCACAGCAACGCATTGTTGGAACGGCTCACGCAGTGGGGTATCCGCACCTACATTCCAGAGAAGAAGCAAAAGAATCGAAAGTGGGTGGACAAACCGGAATCCTACGAACACGCATTCCGCGGTAATCGACGAAGAGTTCGGAGTGACAAGGGTAAACGACTGAGTCGAAAACGAAACGAACTTGTAGAGCGAATATTTGCTCATGTGTGCGAAACAGGAGCTGGACGTCGAACCTGGCTCCGGGGAATGTAAAATGTCACCAAGATTCACACATTGAAATGCGCAGCATTCAACCTCGGATTTCTGAAGAGGTAAATCTTTGGCCTCGCCAAGCCAAGAAACTGGGAATCGAGCCTCGCTACCGCTTTGGCGGCTGCTTTTTTTATGATATTTGGCGAATGGATGACTCAGGGGGCGGTAAAAATGTCTCTCACCACCCTTTTACTGATTTCCACCATTTTATTATGCTGCTTGATGAAATCGGAGCGGGACGAGATTCGGATCATTCGGTTTTTCGAAATAGGCACTTATTAAACGGGCTGATAGCGGTCTTTAAGTCGGTAATCCGCTCCACAGCTCCGCTGGAAGCTGAATTCGCCCAGAGTAGGATGCGTGCCGTTGTCGCTTCATCGTTTTCAACCAGAGCAACGGTCTCATCCAGACTACGATCCTCACTGTTCTTCAACAATGCGGACAGCACACTGGGTCGCATGGGCGGCTGAGGCATGACAGTCTCTGCCGGAACAACCTGTTTCACCCATTCCGACAACTTAGGGATTTGCTCACCTGATGTTTGTATGTTCTCCATAAGCTTATGCGATGCCCGCCCCTTCAATACATTTCCTTCCTTGGCAACATCATTGAAAAATGATAGATCATCTCAATTCCAATTCACTTCGTTGACGGTGTTTGTAAAATTGGATGCTCAAATTGAGATCACTTCCTAACATCAACGAGTCATTGGAGTAACAGGAACGGATGAAATAAACCAAGTCAAGCATATGTCAAAAAGAATTGGATTTGTAGGAGTCGGACGCATGGGTGCGAATATGGCAACCCGATTGAAAGAATGTGGGTATAAAGTCACGGCCGTATACGATGCCAATGACCAAACAGCCGCAGACGTTGCACAATCACTGGGCAGCCTCCATTGCAAACGACTGGACGAAGTCACTGCCAACGCCGATGTGATCATCACGGTCGTCACGGACGACGCGTCCATGAACCAGATTTTCAAGGCCACCGGCAATAGCTTGCTCAAAGGAGCCAAAGGTCGCATTTTCATCAATTGTGCCACCGTCAGCCCGGCCACTCACGTCAAGGTAGAGGAACGCGCCAAGAAAGTCGGGGCCAAGACCCTGGAAGCCTGTATGGCATCCAGCATCACCCAGGCCCGCGAAGGCACGCTTTATCTGATGTGCGGGGGAGAACGCCGCACCTATCAGCGCGTGGAACCATTACTGAAACACCTCAGCTCCTCCATGCGCTACATTGGCAAGGCCGGAAAAGCCGCCGAGGTCAAGGCGCTGGTCAACATGGTCATGAATATCAATACCGCAGGCCTAGCCGAAGGCCTGGGACTCGGGGAAGCGTTGGGACTCGACCTGAACACACTGCGTGAAGTCTTCTCACAGACAGGAGCCAATTCCAGAGTGCTGGAGACGGACGGCGAAGACATGCAGATTCGCGATCATGACTGCTATTTCTCAGCCGCCCATGCCGCCAAAGATTCCGGCATCGCCCTCAAACTCGGCAAAGCCGCCAAACTCAAGCTCCCGTTAGCGGAGGCCGCGCTGGGACAATATGCCAAGATGGAATCCATCGGCCTGGGGCATCTGGATAAATCCGGCGTCGCAGAACTGACCTTCAAAGGGCGCGGTCCAGCCAAAGCCAAAAAGGCGAAGAAGACCGCAAAGAAAAAGAAGGCAACCGCCAAAAGGAAAAAATAGGCAGCCTTTTCAAGGTTGAGTATGACACTTTGAAATCACCTGCAAGTTTGAAGCTTGCAGGTGATTTTGTTTTCCGGATTCAGTTGTCTATTCCGTCTATTCATGACACAATATGCAGGCTTAGGTGAGGCCGGGCATGTCACTCATCTCTCCCATATTAAACAAAGTGTTCCGCAGGGAAATGTCAGTTTTCCTGAGGCCCAGGTCCGTTACCGAAGAGGTCTTTCAATTCTCCGCTCCCCCGACTCAAAACGATTACCTTCTTTACATTCACATCCCCTTTTGTGATTCCCTGTGCCCATACTGTTCTTTCCACCGGTGCGAATACAGCGCCCCGACGACGGAAGCCTATTTTCAGGCTTTGAACAATGAAATCGACCTCTACCGAGAACATGGATTTAAATTTACCTCGGCATATGTCGGCGGCGGCACTCCGACCATCCGCATGGACCTGCTGATGCAGTTGCTCGGTAAAATCACGAAGAACTTTCATCTTCGGGAAATTTCCGTGGAAACCAATCCCAACCACATCTCCAGGGATCATCTCAATCGACTGAAGGATGGAGGTATCAACCGACTGAGCGTCGGTGTGCAAAGTTTCGACGACCATATCCTGCACCACATCGGACGCCTCGAAAAATACGGTTCCAGTAAAAACATCCAGAAAGCCCTCGAACAGGCAGCGGGCATTCGAACGGTGTCAAAAAAGTCAATCATAACTTCGCATATAAACGGATGAGATGAGCCGCCATGTCAATTAGGGGCTTTTCTAAAAAGAAAAATGATCTCAA
>Ga0255776_10005443_pt1 | contig 13232 bp, 10 predicted proteins | sample 071ome_19_FD_179974 | JGI IMG/M metagenome (GOLD analysis project Ga0255776, IMG submission 179974) | Coastal salt marsh microbial communities from the Groves Creek Marsh, Skidaway Island, Georgia - 071413AT metaG (version 2) | ecosystem: Environmental > Aquatic > Marine > Intertidal zone >...
TCGACATCGCGGATCGAATCATTCACCTTGAGGACGGACATCTGTCGACCTTCACTGACGCCGTCATCGCAAATAATCGTCAGATGATGAAGATGCTGGCGGAAAACCGGAAGAAACAAAAACTGGAGAAGGTCGTCGACGACCTCGATGAACGCGGCTTTAAAGAACTGCTGGAAGATATCACCGCTGATTCCCAGCGCCTGCTGGATGCCACCGCCATGGCCAGTGACGTGGCCTTCCGCAGCATGTTGAGGCAAGGCCTGTTTGCGTTCACCCGCAAGCTGGGACAGCTGCTCGATGCCGAAAAGGCCTCCCTGTTCCTGGTCGAGGGTGACTCGCTGGTGCTGCGCATCGCTGAGAATATCGACCAAATGGAAGAAGTCCGCATTCCCCTGGGCAGCGGCATCGCCGGCGCGGCAGCGCAATCCGGAGAAGTCATCCGAATCGACGATGCCTACGAGGATCCCCGCTTCAACCAGGAAATCGACCGGCAGACGGGCTATCGCACGCGCTCCATCATCAGTCTGCCGATCAAAGACCGCCAGGGTGAGGTTTTCGGTGTCGCGCAATTGCTGAACCGTAAGGACGGACAACCCTTCGATACCAACGACGAGGAGCGATTCGACCTGTTCATGAGCTCCCTGGGCGTCATGCTGGAAACCCTCGAGGGCCTGGACCCAGGCAGTTTGAATGACGACAGGGATACATCATGAGTACTGAGCACAGGATGAAGGCCGTCCTGGAGGACTATTTCGGCACCGAGTTGACGGCCGAGGACATCAAGGCATTTCAGACCCGAATATTGCACGGCGGTGAATGGCTGTTCCAACAGGATGAGGACGGTGACTCCCTGTACCTGCTGGCCCGCGGCAGATTGCAGGCGTGGCGGAAAAGCACTGCCGGCAGCGAACCCGTACTGCTTGGAGAAATCTCGCCGGGTGACAGCGTCGGCGAGATGAGCCTGCTGGGCAACCAGCCCCGCAGCGCGGCCATCCGTGCGGTCCGCGATAGCCTGCTTGTGCAGATCGACCGGCCGCACTTTGACGCCCTCGCCGCCAGCCACCCGTCACTGGTTACACGGCTGGCAGCCAACGTGGTCAACATGACCCGGCAAACAGAAACCAAAGGCGCGCGATTCCGGCCACCGCGCACGGTGGCCGTGGTTTCTCTGGACGGATCTCCCGAGTCGCTCGAATTCGGCCGGTCTCTGGCCACGGAAGCCGCAAAGCGGGTCCATACCGCGCAGCTTGACCGGGAGACGGCGAACGCCCAGGTCTCCGGATCAGGATCTGAAGATTTAAGGGACTGGATACACGAACAGGAGGACGCGCACGATCTGGTCCTGTTCCAGTACGCGCCCGGAGACCCGCCGTGGAATCAACTGGTTCGCAGGCAGGCCGACCTGATTTTGTTCGTAGCCCATCACAGCAGCGAGCCGGATGAACGTATCCGGGAGTTGGTCGAGGCAGACTATGGCGCGCAGCATGCGCTGGTTCTTTTGCACTCGGACGCCCATCGGCCCATCACCGGCACAGCGGCCTGGCTGGATGCCTGCCCGGTAGATTTTCACCTGCATGTTCACGCGGGCCATGACCAAGACCTCGCACGCGTGGCCCGCGTCATTACCGGAAACGCGGTCGGGCTGGTGTTGTCCGCAGGCGCAGCCCGGGGCTTCGCCCATATCGGCGTCTACCGCGCCATGCAGGAACTGGGCATCCCCGTGGACTGGATCGGCGGCTCCAGCATCGGCAGCATCATGGGGGCGGCCATGGCGTCGGGCTGGGATATGGACCACATTATCGAGACCTCCCGCCAATGCTTCGTCAAGGGTAAGCCGTTCAGCGACTACACGGTGCCGGTGACGTCACTGATTCGCGGACAGCGCATGACGAAGCTGTTGAATGAGCATCTGGATTTCCAGATCGAAGACCTGCCCATCCCGTTCTTTTGTGTATCCAGCGTACTCGATGACGGTGGTATGAACGTGCATCGCCGTGGCAGCCTGGCCCGCGCCTTGTGCGCCAGCGCCGCGCTGCCCGGCGTCATCCCCCCCGCTGTGATTGAACGACGCCTGGCCATTGACGGATCGGTGCTGAACAGCCTGCCGGTAGACCTGATGCAGAAGATGCCGGTCGGAAAAATCGTGGCGGTGGATCTCTCCTCGCAGAAAACTTACCAGGTGGACTACGACCAGATGCCCTCAGGCTGGCGCGTCCTCGCAGGACGCTACCTGCCTTTTTTCAAGCGGCATCGTGTGCCACCGCTGGCGACCATCATGCTCAAGGCCACGGAAATCGGCACCCTGGGCCGGATGCGGGAATTGGGCAAGCGCGCCGATATCCTGCTGCAGCCGGATGTTCGCGGCTTTGGCATCACCCAGGTGAAAACTTTCGATCAAATCGTTGAGGCAGGTTATCAATGCGCCATTCAGAGGCTGAATCGCTGGGGCAATTCCCCGGATGCGGAATGAGAAAAGGGAGCCCGAAGGCTCCCTTTTCACTCGGGTGGCGATGGTGCGGAATCAATGTCCGCCTTCATCCCCATGGTCACAGCCGCCGGCGCGGCACTTGATGATGGCAATCTCGCCTTTGTGATTCTGCAAGGTATAAACCACGCCCGGCGGACCCTGCACACCGGCCGTGCTGAGCAGCTTATAGCTCTCGTCATCCAGCATCACTTTGAGAAAGTGAGCGCAAGACTCACCCTTCACAGCCAGAACAGCAGCATCGCTGAAGTCCCCAGCCTGCAGGTTGAAAGACTTGAGTCCACCACCGTGACCCTCCTCCGCCATCACCGGCGCTGTGGCCAGCATGGCACCGAGAAGTCCACTACCTATCGTTAACTTTCGCATGACTACCTCCTCATCACACACTCGCTAGGGTGTCGGGCACCAAGCGCTGGTGTGTTCAAACACATTGTCGACACGGCCGCGCAACTGGTCGTCGCCGATGCCATGGACGAATGCCAACACCCTCCTGGCATCGTTCGCCGCCAGGGCAAAGCCACCGATATTCCCGACCACCTCGGATTCACCTGGCTCATCGCCGACGCTCCAGGTCGGGTCAACCGCCAGGTTGTAATCTTCGTCGTAGAAGATATCGATGATTCTCATGGGGTGGTTCATGACCCAGGATTGGGTGCCTTCATCAAAATAGTCGTACATGACGCAGCCGGTCCAGACCAGGTCACGCTGATAGTCGAAGTCGGTGTAATTGATGAAGTAATGCCACTTGCCTTCAATCTGCTTGGACCAGGTGTCGGGGAAACCACCATGCTCATCTGCCAGATACTCGGTGCCCGGCAGGTAAAGAATGGCGTTCACGCGCGAAACCACATCCACGTCGACGCCGGAACCGGCCTTGTCGGAACCTCCACCCAGACCAAAGGCCATGCCGAGGTAGACGCCATAGTTCGGATCGAAGTTGGCATTGAATAGGCCTGAATTGGAGCCCGGTACAAAGTAGGCAACAGGGGGTTCGGCCGTATCCTGCAGCTGCCAGAACTTATGGAACTCACGATAGAGACCGAGATTAACCAGCGGTGAGTCAAAGGTCGTACCATCCACCGTCAGTCGGCCACTGGGTTCCAGTGTCACGGAGTTGGGGCCACTGCTCTTGTCCAGCACCTTGAGGACCTCATCGCGGGCCTTATCCATCACCCGGGCGGGCGCCCTGAGTACGCTCAGACGGCCGAGGTCGACTTCCTGAGAGTTATCGGCGCACAGCGTGATGATGTCGCAGGTACCCAATTCACCATCGGTGTCCTCAAGCGATGAGGGCGTGCCTTTTGCACCGCCATAGACACTGGAGCGATGGATGCTGAGCAGGTCGCGAATCCGATCGCGGTCGCGATCCTGGTCACCAACACCCAGGGTTCCCTTGACCGGGTTCTTGGAATGCATACGCACACGGTAGGCATTGCCCCAGCCCTGCAGTTCTCCTTCACCAATTTCGCAGAAATCAGGAACCATCTCCTCATCATCCTGCAGCGTCGGGTCGTAACCCACTTCATGATAGAGCGGCAGATCCACCCAGGTTTCACCATCCCAGGCAATCGGGTTGTGGCAACCCTCGGCATCGACAATCGGAACGCCATTAACGTCCCGCTCGATGTAAATCATGTCTCCATACAAATCGCCTTTATCCGACTTGCCACCACCTTTACTGCCACCCTTTCCGGAGCCGGCGTTACCGCCGCCATCACCCGGACCTGAGCCGCCGGGGCCGCCAGGGCCTTTGCCGGCGAAGGCCGAGGACCCGGACAGCCAACCGGCGTCATGGTCCGCAGCCACGGGCAAAAGCAGGACACCCAGGGCCAATGCAAACGTGCTGAGCCAGCGCATGGTCAATGACACGCTGGCGGCATATCTGGCGGAATTGCCAGGCATTCTGAGTTTCATTTCAACCTCCCAGCGTAGAGCACGCTAATTGCTATCAAGGAACGCAGCGGTGAATTGCGTGACCGCTTGCGCTGAGTCAAATCTACGGGAGGGGGACTTAATGTAGACTGAAACTGGCTTTAAGCCTGCATTAAGGTTGCTCTGTGAGAATACTCCTGGTAGAGGACAACCCGGAGGTCGGCAGGCAGGTCTGCGAAAGCCTGGAAAGCGCCCTCTATGTTGTCGATATCGCCGAAGACGGTCGCGAGGCCCAGTTCCTGGGTGAATCCGAGCCGTACGACTTGATCGTTCTTGACCTCGGTTTGCCCGGCATCGATGGCCTCAGCGTGCTGCGGGCATGGCGGGAGGCCGGCAACCAGGTTCCCGTCCTGATTCTGACCTCGCGCAATACCTGGAGAGAGAAAGTGATTGGACTGCGGGCAGGTGCCGACGATTATCTGGCCAAGCCATTCGAAATGGAGGAGTTGCTGGCACGCGTGGAGGCCCTCTTGCGTCGTTCAACCGGTCACGCAGAGACCATTCTGACCTGCTGCAGTATAGAGCTCGATACCACGACCAATCGGGTCACGCTGCAAGGTCAACCGGTATCCCTGACAGCGTACGAGTATCGAACGCTGGATTACCTGATGCGCAACCAGGGAAAGACCGTCTCCAAGACCGAATTAACCGAACACATCTACCACCAGGATTTCGACCTGGATTCCAACGTCATCGAAGTACTGGTCAACCGGCTGCGACAAAAGCTGGGGTCCGAGATCATCGAAACACGTCGAGGCCTGGGTTACTGCATGGGCAACCCCGATCATGCTCCGTAACTCACTCACCGTCCGGCTTATTTCGTTGTCCGTTGGCTGGATTGCCCTGGCCCTCATTACCACGGGCCTGATGCTGACTTACTTCTATCGGGATCACATCGAAGAGCACTACGACGCGCACGTGTTTTCCCACCTCAAGGAGCTGGTCGAGGCCAGTCAAATTGAATCCGATGGGTCACTGGCCCTGGACTCATATCCCACCGACCCCCGCTTTCATGAACCGCTGTCAGGCTGGTACTGGGAGATCCGGCACAATGGCAAGCCGGTCGCGCGCTCGACCTCCCTGGGTGATGAAACCCTGAATCTGACGCACGACCATGGTCCGGACGTGATGCACGTTCATGAACTCATGGGTCCCAACCAGCAGATGCTGAGGGTCCAGGTGCTGGAGTTCGCGGTGCCTGGAAGTGAATCACCCCTGACCTACCTGGCCTCCGCCCCAATCATGACGATTACCAGCGACGTCGAAAATTACCAGGGTCATGTAGAAATGAGCCTGCTGGTGCTCGGGATCGGCCTGATGCTCGCGGTCGTCCTGCAAGTCCGGGTCGCGCTTCGCCCATTGAACTCCATTGGAGAAGCCATCGGCGAAGTCCGCTCAGGCCGCAGCAAGAAGCTGCCTCGCGGTTTTCCGATCGACGTCCAGCCACTGGTGGACGAGTTGAACCGTCTGCTGGCGCACAACACGTTCCTGCTCAAACGTGCTCGCAATCAGTTGGGCGACCTGGCACATTCGGTCAAGAACCCGCTGACGGTCATCACCAACGAGGCCAGGCAAATGCCCAAAGAGCAACGTCAATTGTTGACAGAGCAGACCCGGGATATTTCCCGCAGTATTGAGCATCACCTTTCGCGGGCGCGAACTTACGGCCAGGCCAATGTCATGGGGTTCCGCACGGCCGTGAGACCCGTGGCGGAAGACCTGGCATTTGTCATGCGGCGCACCTATAAACAGCGCGAACTGGAGATTCACCTGTCCGGGCTGGACGATTGCTGGTTCGGTGGCGAGGCCCAGGATCTCGAGGAAATGCTGGGCAACCTGCTGGACAACGCCTGCAAATGGGCAGATCACGAAGTCTGGCTGCGCGGAGAGTTGAGTGACGATCGGATGCGGCTCATTGTAGAGGATGACGGCCCGGGCATTCCCGAGCCGCAATACGAAAAGGTGGTTCAAAGAGGTTTTAAAATCGACGAAGCATCCAGCGGACATGGGCTGGGACTGTCCATCGTGCAGGAGATCGTCAACTTGTATGGCGGCAAACTGAGACTTGCTCGCAGCGCCCGCGGCGGACTCCGCGCCGAGCTCGATCTCGGCGCGGTGTGGTAGACCCATCCATTCGGATCAGAACGTTCCGCGTATCCCCATCACAAAATTACGCCCGATCTGCGGCGCCTCGTCTTTCAGAAAGGACGTGTGATTGCGCACATCTTCATCCAGCAGGTTGCGGCCCTTGCCGAAGAGCTCCCAGGTTGAACGTCCGCCGAATGGCAGGCGGTAAATCAGGTCCAGGTCCAGCAGGTCATAGCCCGGCGTAGGGGTCTCGTAGTCAGCCACCCGGTCCTGGCGGGAAGCATGCACCCAGCTCAGGTTGGATGACCAGCTGCCCAGGTGCCACTCGACACCCGCGCCCAGTCGTGACGGCGGAATACGGGGCACGTCGCTGTTGTCGTCGAATTCCGCGCGCACCATGTCACCGAAACCGTATACCTGCCAATGGCCGTGGTCGTATTCTCCCAGGTCGAGGCGCACTTCCACCTCGCCACCCCAGAAACTCGCGTCCTGTTGCGACCACTTACGCACGGGTAACCCGTCCTCCTCTTCGCCGGTGTCTCGCTCGTAGATGTAATCGCTGAAGGCATCGTAAAAGACCGACACGGATGCGGTGAAAGCACCGCCATGCAGGCGATAGCCGGTCTCCAGGTGGGTGTTTCGCTCTTTGCGGAGATTGGGGTCACCGATCTCGAAGGTCTGCGTCGCGGCATGGGGGCCATTGGAAAACAATTCCTGATCACTGGGCGCCCGGGTCACCGAGGCAATGCTCAGGCTGATGTGGCTGCGCTCATCCAGATGCCAGATGGCGCCGGCGGACGCGCTGAAGGGTGTGAAACTACGGCGTTGCATGCCGCCTTCCGCTTCGTGTTCGTCCTCCTCATGCGCTTCCTCCTCGTGCTCATCGTGATGACCCTGGCCCTCGTGGGCTTCCGCCTCCACCTCGATATCCTCATAGCGCAGGCCAAATTCCAGCTGTAGAGCCTCAAACTCGATCTGCTCCAACCAGAAAACCGCCAGGGTGGTCGTTTCGGAGGGCGGCACAAAGGCCTCTTCACCGATGGCGGTGAATTCGCGTTCCGTCCATTGCAAGCCGAAGGCGCCGCGCCAGTCACCCCAGGGTTCGTGGGTGAGTTCTACGCGGCTGTCCAGGGTGTCACTCTCGAACAAAGTGCCCACCTCATCGCCCTCGAACTCAGTGTGCTCATACGAGGTTTGTGAGACCAGCACTTTCAGCTCATCGAATCCTGAAAGCGGCTGCTGACCAACGAGTTCGAAGTCGTAACGATCCTGCTCGAGGTCGATGGTTACGTTCTTCTCCTCTTCCTCCTCATGCTCTTCGTGATCCTCGTCATGATCCTCCTCATGCTCGCCTTCGTGCTCTTCACCATGGCCATGTGCATGACCACCGGGGATACCGTAGTCGGAGTCATAGCGGGTCCAGGACGCGCCAAAACGCCACTTATCACCGATGAAGGAAGCACCCAGCGCTCCACCCCTGTTATCCAGGTAGCTGTTTTCGAGGATACCCATGACCTCCTCTTCTCCCTCGTGATCATCATGGTCATCGTGGTTGTCATCATGCGCTTCTTCGGGATAAAGCTCGGCAGCACCCGGGATTTCATAGTCATCACTGGTGCGATCGAAAGCGTTGACGTGGAAAGCGAAGGATCCGCTGCCGCCGTCCAGGCGCGCGGCCAGAAAACGCTGGTCGGCCGCGGTATCGCCTTGCGCCATGACCCGGCCTTCCACGCCTTCTTCAGGCACCTCCTTGGGAATGGTATTGGTCACGATATTCACCACGCCGCCGATGGCGCCGGAACCGTACAGCAGGGTCGCTGGCCCCCTCAGCACCTCGATCTGGTCCGCCATGAAGGGTTCAACCGAAACCGCGTGGTCCTGGCTGACCGCCGAGGCGTCGCTGGCCGACATGTTGTTGCTGAGCACACCGACGCGGGATCCCTCAAAACCACGGATCACGGGACGACCCACGTTCTCCCCGAAACTGGCGTTGGACATGCCAGGCATCAGCGCCAAGCTCTCGCCCAGGTTGTTGGACAGCTGCCGATTGAGCTCGGCCCCTCTCAGCACGGCAGCCGATTGGGACATGTCTTCCAGGTCCTGGTCCAACGGCGTGGCCGTGACCCTGACTTCCTCCAGAACATCGTGACTGAGCGCGTGCTCGTGCTCTTCGTGTTCGCCCGTCTCCTGCTCGGCCGCCATGCTGATCGCGGGAATCACGCAAAGACCAAACAGGATGTGCCGCCGCACTGCTGCGCAAAGCGCAGTCTTCCTCATACTCATTGATGGAAGCTCCTTGTTAACTGATCACCGGTTGGTCTACCGGCCTCATCTGTGCAAGTTGGGGTTACAGATTCAGAACAAGGGGGGCGGCGCCCGAGGATTGAAAAGTGTGAGCGTTGCGGTATCAACGTCCGGCACCGGCAAATGGTCGGGCGTCGTGGCCGGTATAAGGAAACCGACCGGCAAATCCAGGTCTGAGCATACGCCGGTAAGATTCTGGCCCACCGGACAGACCGTGCAGGAAGCGCCTGAATCAGCATTCGAATCGTGATCAAGCGCGTGCGCCGGCGTGAACAGCTGCGCACACAGCCACAGCATGAGCAGAGCAATGCGCGCGGCGGTCCGCGAACGGCTTTTCGAGGTCATGTTGTGTGTGAACGAGATCACTGGAAAGCCTGATAATGCCAATGCTGCTGCGATCAACCGATGATGGTAGCCGCCTTGGCCGCATCCGTCCAACAATTTGCCTCTGCCGAATGTCGCAGAACACGCCAAAGCGATATACTTCTCGGTTCGTTGGAGCGAGAGAATCCGCCATGAACTACACGGCGCCCGAGCGCGAAATCATGGAGTATGACGTTGTTGTGGTAGGCGCTGGCCCTGCCGGCCTCGCCTGTGCCTTACGGCTGAAGCAGAAGCGAGACGACCTCATGGTCGCGGTGATTGAAAAAGGGGCCGAGATTGGTGCGCATATTCTCTCCGGCGCGGTGATCGAACCCGGCCCCTTGAATGACCTGCTGCCCGATTGGCGGGACAACCCACCGCCCGTCTGCGTGGATGTCACCGGGGATGAACTCTGGTACCTGAAAAAGGCCGGGCGCACCCGCCTGCCGACCCCGCCCCAACAGAACAATCACGGCAATGTCATCGTGTCGCTGGGCGCCCTCTGCCAGTGGCTGGCCACACACGCCGAAAATGCCGGCGTGGACATCTTCCCCGGCTTCGCCGCGGCCGATGTCCGTTACCGGGAAGACGGCGGCGTGGGCGGCGTGATCATTGGCGACATGGGCGTGGACATCGACGGCGAACCCAAGGATACCTACGTTCAGGGCATCGAGATTCACGCGCAGGTTACCGTGCTGGCAGAAGGCTGCCGGGGCCATCTCAGCAAGCGCCTGATCCGAAAATTCAAACTCGACGCCGATTCGGATCCGCAAACCTACGGCATCGGCATGAAAGAGCTTTGGCAATTGCCGGAAGGGCGCGTTCAGCCGGGCAAAGTCCAGCACACCATGGGCTGGCCGCTGGACAAGGACATCTACGGCGGCAGCTTCATCTACCACCTGGATAACGACCGGCTGGCCATCGGCTTTGTTTGCGGCCTGGACTATGCCGACCCGGATTTTGTGCCCTTTGAGGCTTTCCAGCAGCTCAAACACCACCCCATGATCAGGGAGCTCCTGGAAGGCGGAGAGATTGTCTCCAGCGGCGCGCGCGCCATCACCGAGGGCGGCTTCCAGTCACTACCCCGGGTGGAGATGCCGGGAGCCGTGCTGATCGGCGACGCTGCCGGCACGCTCAACGTGCCCAAGATCAAGGGCACCCACCAGGCCATGAAGTGCGGCATGCTCGCGGCGGACCACATTGCCGGGGCTGATGCGGCCGAGGGCTTCGACCAATGCCTGCGCGATTCCGAGGTGGTTGCCGAATTACACAAGGTCCGGAATATCCGCCCCGGGTTCCAGAAAGGCATGTGGAAAGGCCTGGTGACAGCCGCTATCGAGACGCTGACAGGCGGGCGGCTGAAGCGAACATTGACCAATCATGCCGACCATTCGGCACTCAGGCGCGCCAGCGAGTTCGAAGCACCGGACCGCGGCTGGGTGGAGCGGGATCTGCCACCTCGCGACCGCCTCGCCTCGGTTTATTTCGCGGCGACTGAGCATGACGAGGACCAGCCCATCCATCTGCAGATCACCGAGCCTGAGGTGTGCACCACGCGCTGTGGCATCGAGTACGGTCATCCCTGCACCCGGTTCTGTCCGGCAAACGTCTATGAAATGGTCGAAGAAACGGACGGCCTGAGGCTCCAGATCAATGCGTCCAACTGCGTTCACTGCAAAACCTGTGATATCAAAGACCCCTACCAGGTCATAAACTGGGTGACGCCCGAAGGCGCCAGCGGCCCAAACTACCAAAACATGTAATCAGCAAGGACTTTCCATGAAGATACTGGTCGGAATCAAGCGCGTCGTGGACTATAACGTCCGCATTCGCGTGAAAGGCGACGGCAGCGGCATTGAAACCGATGGCGTCAAGATGAGCATCAACCCCTTTGACGAAATCGCGCTGGAAGAGGCCCTGCGCACGAAAGAAGCCGGCAAGGCCGATGAGGTGATCGTGTTTTCGGCCGGCGACGACGCCTGCCAGCAGCAACTGCGCACGGGCCTCGCCATGGGCGCCGACCGGGCCGTGCAGATTCAGTGCGATCAGCCCTTGCAGCCGCTGACCGCCGCACGCGCCATGCTGGCATTGGCCCAACGCGAGGAGGCTGGACTGGTCATTCTTGGAAAACAGGCCATTGACGATGACAATAACCAGACCCCGCAGATGCTGGCCGCATTGTGGGGGCGGCCGCAAGCCACCTTCGCCTCCTCCGTCGACCTGCAGGACGGCAAGGCCCGGGTTATACGTGAAGTGGACGCGGGACTCGAAACCATCGAGGTCAACCTTCCGGCCGTGATCTCCGTAGACCTGCGCCTGAACGAGCCGCGGTTCGTCAAACTGCCCGAGATCATGAAGGCCAAGCGCAAGCCGCTTGAGGTCATCGGCCTGGAGGAACTGGGCGTGAGCGTGGAAAACAACCTGGCCGTCAGCGATTACACGCCACCGCCCACCAGGAGCAAGGGCATCGTTGTGGACGACACCGGCCAATTGGTCAGCGAACTGAAAAACCGTGGGCTGATTTGAGGAAGAAAACATGAACAAGATACTGATCATTGCTGAACATGACGGCAAAACACTCAGCCCCAGCACCGCCAAGTGCGTCAGCTGTGCCATGGCGTTTGGTGGAGATATCGATATTGCCGTGCTCGGACAGGGTACTGGCGATGTGGCCGCACAGGCCGCTTCGATCGCAGGCGTGCATGCTGTGATCCAGATCGATGCCGCACATCTCGAAGCGCCGCTTTCGGTCAACCACGCCAATGAAATCGTGGCGCTGGCCAGCGGATACAGCCACCTGCTGGGGCCCTCCTCGACCTACGGCAAAGATCTGATGCCGCGCGTGGCGGCTTTATTGGGCTCCAACCAGGTCAGCGACATCATGGAGGTCATGGGTCCTTACCAGATGAAACGCCCGGTCTATGCGGGCAACGCCATCGTCAACGTCACTGCACCAGAGGGCGTCACACTGGTCGGAACGGTGCGGGTTGCCTCCTGGCCGGCCGCCAGCGAAGGCGGCGGGGCTGAGGTCCGACAGGCTGAACCGGCCGCCGGGCCCTGTGCCGACAGCGCGTGGATCGGGCTGGAATCGGGCGGCGGCGAACGGCCGGACCTGCAAACCGCGGGGATCGTTGTCTCCGGCGGCCGCGCGTTGGGCAGCAAGGAAAATTTCGAGCTCATATATACATTGGCCGATCAGCTCGGCGCCGGTGTTGGCGCCTCCCGAGCAGCGGTCGATGCCGGTTATGTGCCCAACGATATGCAGGTGGGGCAGACTGGAAAAATCATCGCCCCGGACGTTTACTTCGCCATCGGCATTTCCGGCGCCATCCAGCACATCACCGGAATCAAGGACGCCGGCACCATCGTGGCCATCAACAAGGATCCCGATGCGCCCATTTTCGAGATTGCGGATATCGGCCTGGTCGGCGATCTGTTCAATATCGTTCCGGAGCTGAAGTCACAGTTGGGCTGAGGACCGTCCATCGTGAGCGACACACTCTGGGCGCCGGAAGCTCGCCGGGTTGATGAAGCGAACATCAGCGCCTTTGCCCGGCAACTGCAGGCCACTGAAGGGCGCGTTTTCGACAGCTACGATGCGCTGTACGACTGGTCGATCGGTGCGCCGAGGTCTTTTTGGCGGGCTATCTGGGAATTCTGCGAGGTTCGGGGCCAACCCGGTGAAGAGGTACTGACAGACGCCGAGCGCATGCCCGGCGCACGCTGGTTTCCCGGGGCCCGCCTGAATTTTGCGGAGAACCTGCTGCGTCAGAGGGATGAGCGACCGGCTATTATCTTCGAGTCGGAAACTGGCCTGACCCGAACGATCACGCACGAGCAGCTCTACCGACAGGTTGCCGGAGTGGCTGCCGCGCTTCGGGCCGCTGGCGTGGCGCCGGGTGATCGCGTGGCCGGGTTCCTGCCCAATCTGCCGGAAACCGTGATCGCCATGCTGGCCGCTACCAGCGTGGGCGCCGTCTGGTCCTCATGCTCACCCGATTTTGGCACCGAGGGCGTCGTTGACCGGCTGGGCCAGGTCGAGCCCCGCGTATTGTTCGCC